>VFSW01006834.1_pt1 | contig 16692 bp, 13 predicted proteins | sample 5358111 | NCBI WGS metagenome assembly VFSW01 (sample SAMN11554181, study PRJNA540505) | mine drainage metagenome | isolation source: sediment from site ElyBrook_90M | place: USA: Ely Copper Mine, Vershire, VT | collected 2017
GGCGGCCCCCGCGGCCGCCCCACCCCCCTTCGCCGGGGCGGGGCGGCCGGCCCCCCCGCTGCCGCCGCAGCGACCACCGGAACGATCACTGGATCGCTAGTTGGCGCGCTCGTTTGCTCGGCGGCTGGCGCCATGGCTGGCTCACTGGCCTCAGCTGGCTGAACTGGCGTGTCGTCACCGACGCGAGTGATGATGAGCTGCGGGGCGGCTTTGCCACGCGCCGCCGGGCGCTTGCCGCCTCGGCTGCGGCCACCACGATGCTCGCCACGCGCGGCCTCATCTGCGCCGCTGGCGGCGCCGGCTGGCGTGGCTGGCGCGTCGGACGCCACAGACGCGCTGGGCGCAGCCGCCTCAGGGGCAGCTGGCGTGGTGGTTGGCTGGGTCGTCGTCTCAACGGCGGGCTTGGCGGCGTGGCTGCGGCGCGAGGGGCGGCGACGCGCGCCAGCGCCCTTGGCGCTCGCGGAGCGCGCCTCACTCGAATCGTCTGAAGCCGCCGAGCTGCCGGGCGTAGAGGGATCAAATGTTGCCTGGCTCATGTGTCGTTCTTTCTCCTGTAGCGTGATGACAGGAAAGGCGCTCGGACGCGCGGTGTGGGGGAGATCAGACGGCGCGGCGGTTCAGATCAGCGCACTCGTCGCTCTAGCTCGTCGCTCGTGCTCGTCGCTCTAGCGTGTGACGCGCTGGCGTCGGGCGGAGGCCTACTCGGCTGCGACACGTGCCTGGCGGGGACGCTAGAGGACGTGCGCCACTCTCCGCCATGCGAGCCGCAATGAGGCCTCATCGCCCGCGCGCTCATCTGAGCCAGCCGATGTCGCTCAACCCCACCGGCGTCGTATCCGGCGCGTCGCCTTTCCTGGCGGCGGCGCCTTCCTGTCGTTCAGTTCTTCTGTACTTTCGGTTGTCCTGTCATTGCGGCCGCCAATACGCCGACGCATCGGGCCCGCTCGTGTCGTGTTCGCTTCATGTTCGCTTCGTGTTCACTGACGCCTGTGTCGCCGCGGCCTTCGGCCCGGATGAACTAGCCATTGGTGGGCGACTCTGACGCCGTCTGAGATACCTGAGATACCTGAGTCTTGGATGTGTGCGCTGATGCTGCGGTATGCCCGTTCGCGCCGTTCGCGCCCGCTGCGCGCTCCTGCGCCTGTTGAGGCGCCAGCGGCCCACTCGACTGCCGAGTGACGCCGCGCTCAGGGCCGAGCATGCGGGCGACATCCATGATCCGCTGGGCCGAGGTAAAGACACTCGTCACCGCCAGCAGCAGGAGGGTCCACACGAGCCAACTCGCGCCACCGAGAAGCAGACCACCGGCAAGCAGCACCACGCGCTCAGGGCGCGCCATCAGCCCGGTTTTCAGGCTGAGGCCCAACCCCTCGGCGCGCGCGCGGGTATAGCTCACCATCACAGAGCCAAGCGCCGCCACGTAGGCCAGCGCCACCTCCCAGATGTGCGTCTGAGCGGGTGGCTGCCGCAGCGCGAAGACGATCACGCCGAGCAACGTCAGCCCTTCAGAGTAGCGGTCAATCGTCGAATCGAAGAACGCGCCAAATGTCGTCTTCTTATTGGTGACACGCGCCAGCGCTCCATCCACCATGTCGAAGAGACCGGCGATCAGCAGCGCCACGCCGCCCAATCGCAGCAGCCCACTGGCGAGAATCGCGGCAGCGACCCCGTTCAGCAGCAGCCCGATGAGCGTGGCCATATTCGGTGTAAGGCCAAGAGCGGCAAGCGGACGCACGACATACTCGGCAATGCGTCGCGCTCGTTGTTGTAGGCCAGGCCCGAACATGATCTTCCTCGCTCCGCGTGTTCTACTTATTGTACCATCGGGACGCTCTCCGAAGCTCTCCGCTTCCGCCCATACCGCGCGCCGATGGTTCCGCTCGCGAGTCCGCTCACGGTTCCAAGCGGCTGAGAGCCCGCTCAGAGCGCGGAAGACATCCGCGCTAGCCCGGATGGATGACCTCAGCCCCGCCATCTGTCCAACCTTTCTCCCTGAGAGAGAGAGATCGGACAGGCGGCGCGACTCCTCGTCTCCCTGACTACTCTACTAGCGAGATCGAGGCCGCCTCGGCAGGCAGGAAGAGCTGGCGCGAGGTCGCGGGCGCCGCGCGCCGCTCCTCGTAATAGCTCAACACCTGCGTCGCCACGCGCTCCCAGCTAAAGGCATCAGCGCGCTGGCGGCCCGCTACGCCCAGCCGCGCGCGCTCGGCCTCATCCCCCAGCAGATGGCAGATCGCCCAGGCCAGCTCCTCACTGCGCTTGGGCGGCGTCAGCAAGCCATCGCGCTGCTGCTCGATGACGGAGCGGAAGCCCGGAATGTCTGACGCGACTACCGCTCTGCCCGACGCGAGCGCCTCCAGCAGTACGATGCCCTGCGACTCGCCGCCCGTATTCGGCGCACAGAAGACATGCGCGCTGGTGTAGAGCGCTGGCACCTGCTCCGCCGGCACACGTCCCAGAAAGACGACATCGCGCCAGCCCGCCTGCGCCACCAGCCGCTCGAATCCCGCGCGCAGCGGACCCTCGCCGCCAATCAGGAAGCGCGTATTCGGGAAATGCTCGCGGATCGTTGGGATGGCGCGCAGCAGGAACTTCAGCCCCTTGCGCCTCTCGATACGCCCCAGATACAGGACATTGAGCATGCCGTCGTCGAACTCTGGCAGCGGCGGCGTATCGGGCCGGAAAATGCTCGTATCCACGCCATTCGGGATGATGCGATAGTCGCCAGGGAAGAAGCGCGAGACGAACTCCTGCGCAGCGGACGAGACGGCGATGCGCCCGTTCAGCCGACGGTAGTAGCGCCCCAGGAACGGGGCCGCCGAGGCATAGGCCCACTCCGGCGCCGAGGCGATGCTGTGGCGCGCCCAGGCGTGGAACGTGCCGATCAGCGTGGCGCCCGTCGACGGGCCAACATGCAGCACATAGAGGCTCAGCGGCGACGCCAGCGGCTCATGCAGGTGAATAATGTCGAACTGCTCACGCTCCAGGATGCCACGCAGCCGACCAGAGATGTGCGGGGCGAAGGCGACCCGCGCGATGGAGCCATTGACATGCACTGGCGCCGCCCAGCCAACCTTGTAGACCCCGTATTCGACTTGCCGCCCACGCAAACCAGTGGCCGGAGTCAGGATGCGTACCGTATGGCCACGTCCGCGCAGCTCGTTAGCGAGCCGCTGGATGTGGTCCTGGACGCCGCCAGGATAGCTCCAGTCGTATGGTGAGACAAGTCCGATTTTCACATCTTCACCTGGGCGTTGGCCCAACTCCTGTGTGGCGCCACGCGCGGGGTAGGCGGCTAGCGCCCACCCGCGCTCGCGGCGTCCAGAGAATTGAATGCGTCGAATGCGTCTACGCTGAATGCGTCGAAGAGCATGGCCACACGACGCTGTGCGAACCGCCCGAACGTCGCCTGCCTGGCCCGCGACAACGCGGTGCGTGACAGGGCCGCTGGCTCGTGGGTCGCGTTGATACCGTACGCCAGCGTATGCGAGACATACGTCACGTAGTCGCGCGCGCCCCAGTAGCCGCCCTCGGCGCTGGTCGCGCGGCTCAGCACCGCCGCACGCAGCGCATCGGCGCCAGCGCCGGGGTAGCGCGTCAGCGCGCAGCCGATGGCCGAGGGCGTGTGCGCGTCGCTGCCGCCCGTCTCGGCCCAGTGATAGATCGCGCGGGTCAGCTCGTGCGCCACGCGCGAGGAGCCAATGCCCGCGAAACTGCCGTTCAACGTCTCGATGCCGTCGGGGTGGAGATCGGGCTGCCGCAGCAGGCGATCGACCACAGGCCGCTGTACGCTATGACGAAACACCGGATTGAAAGGATGCGCGATAATCGCCAGACCACCTTGCTCGCGCGCCAGCTCGATGGTGCGCTCGACACTCAGCCCCGCCGGGATGTTTTTGTGGAGGAAGAGCGCCAGCACATGCCCCTCGCGCGTGCTGACCTCCTCGCCGACGATGACCTCGAAGGGCAGGCGCTGGCTGGCGGCCAGGTCGCGCGCGCGTAGCGCCCCCTCGATGGTGTCGTGGTCGGTGATAGCGACGACATCGAGCGCAGTGCGCCACTGAATGTAGGCGAGGGTCTCTTCGACAGAGCCGACACCATCACTATACGTGGTGTGCATGTGCAGATCGGCCAGCCCGGTAGCGCGCTTGCGGCCCGGCTGCTCGCTCTGTCCAAGAGCGGCGAGCAGAGCGGCTGATCGCGCCGATTTCGCCTCGATGCCTGATTGTGTCGCACGTGGCGCTCGTGGCGCTCGTGGCGTGCGCGCGATGCGAGCCGTGCGCTGAGATTGCTGCGCTGACTGCGCTGAGTCTGGTGTGTGCGTGATGGGAAAAGCTCCTTGATGTCGCGTTGCGCTTGCGCAAGTGTCGCGGTCCGCGCGGCGCCTGCGGCCACCGTATTATACAGGTCTGTGTCGAATGGTGATAGCGTCTATTTGCGCGGCTGGTGGCTGGCGCCGCGCCTGGGCGCCTAGCGGTTCTCGCCCGCCACGATCTTCGCCGCCTCCATCTGTGTGTCCGATTTCATGTCTGATTCTGTGTCTGCGCGCGCCTGCGGCGGAGTCTCCTCTCCATCCACTGTCTGGCGCGGCGTCGCCTCGTGGGCTGGCATCATCTCCGGCGGAAACTCCCACACTGGCGAGAGCGCCGAGACCCACTGGTCCGGGTGCGCGCTGATGTACCTCTCCAGCAGAGCATAGACCCGCTGGCGCATCTCTGCGATGGCGGCCTCGCGGGCGCGACCGCGCTGACTCGCCTGACTCGTCGCCTGACCCTGCTGGCCCGCAGCGGACGTGCTGTCGTCGGGCGGCATGCGCTCCGGCGTAATCGGCTCGACCACCGCCTCGATGCGGTTGAAGCCGACACGCCATGGAATCAGCAGAAAGACGGGCGCCTCACTGCGCGCCGCCAACGCGAAGGGCGCCGTCGGTAGACGCGCGAGCGCGCCAAAGAGCGGCCAGGCGTCGCTCGGCCCCATCACCCAGCGGTCGATGGCAAACATCGCCATCTGCCCGCGCCGCAGCGAGCTGAGCAGCTCGCGCAGCGTCTCGCGGTCGTCGCCAGGTAGCAGGCGCGCCTCGTGGTGGTTGCGTAGCTGTGTCACCAGGGTGTTGAACCGCTCCGGATGCATTCGCTCCGCCGGGGTCAGCAGAGGATAGCCCAGCTCACCGAGCTTCCACGCGGAGTACTCGAATGGTCCCATATGAGCGCCCAGCACGATCACCCCGCGTCCGCCGCGCATGGCGCGCACGAAGAGATCCCAGTCTTTGATGTCCCACCCTTGCGCCAGCTCCTCGTAGGTGACGTGGCGCCCGCGAAAGAAATCGAGATAGTTGAGCGCCAGCGTCCTGAAGAGACTGCGCGTCGCCCAGCGCAGCCGCGCCGGATTGGCGGCCAGCGCAGGGATATGCGCCAGGTTGCGCTCAGCGCGCCGCCGCTGTGGGATCGCCAGCGCCCATGCCAGCATTCCTCCTGCTACGGCGATGCGTCGCGCCAGCCAGAGCGGCGCCAGCGGCGTGATTGCCGCGAGCGTGCGAAACGTCCAGTACTTTGGGTCGAGCCGCTCACGCAGGCTCTCGCGCGCGGCAGGCGGCGCGGGCGGCTTCAAGGGGGTCGTCATAGCGCCAACCCCTTCGCGCTCTCGGCGGCCTTGGACGCGCCAGCCAGCGCCACTGTCGCCTTCGCGCCAGTCGCCATCTCACCCGCCGACGTGGCCGGTGCGGTGGAGGCGGAGGAAACGGTGGCCGGCGGCGCGGGCCAGAACTGACGGAACATATACCACTGTTCGGGGCGCTCCGCGATGATGCTCTCCAGCGTGTTGTAGATTCGCTGCGTCAGCGCAATCGCATCGGCCTCGCGGTCGGCCGTCCGCTCCGGGTAGAGCGTCTCGACCAGCCGCACATAGTAGTTCAGCGAGAACTGATCGTCATAGTAGGCGCATCCTATGGCGACTGGCGCGCCGGAGAGCAGCGCCAGTTGCGCTACACCGCCTGGCACATAGCAGCGCCGCCCGAAGAAGGTAATCGGCACGCCTTCGCCCTCGCTCATCGGACGGTCAGCGACGATGGCTACGGCGTCATTCTGCTTCAACGCGCGCAAGATCGGGCGTGGCGACTTCTCCGCCCGCAGGATGCGCAGGCCAAACTGCGACCGCTGCCCCTGAATCAGCTCATCCATGCGCGGGTCGCTGAACGTATCGGCCAGCACGTACAGCGGCATGCGCGAGGCGATCATCACTCCGGCGATGTCCCATGCGCCAAAGTGCGCCGAAACGATGATCAGGCCCTTGCCTTGCGCCTTCGCCGCATCCACCTCCGCGAAAGCGCCGGGAGCCGCGCTGGTGTCGCGCATGCGCTCCAGCACCTGCTCGCGCGTGGCGTTGGGCAGGTAGATGAAATCGGAGATGTAGCGGCCATAGTTGCGCCATGACTGGCGCGCCAGCCGCCGCGCCCGCGCATCGCGCGGTGACACGCCGAGCACCTGCGCCATGTTGGCGATAGTGACATGCCGCTTCGAGACCCAGGCATAGTAGATGAGCGTCGTCAGCGGCCCAGCAATCGCCAGCCGCGCCCGACGTGGAACCTTCCCCGCGAGCCAGCTTGCAAACTCCGTCAACCAATAGACCATCGAGCGCTCCTCGCCTGCCGAGTCTGCCGCGACGCCGACGTGTTGTGACGCCGACGGGCCATCAGCGCCACACGAGCGAACCAACGGCTCGCCGCATGGCGCTGACGCCGCGCCCTCCTGCGCGGCCGTACTCCCAGCTACTCCAGCCTAGTCCGCTGTTGGCAGGTCGCGCATGGCGCCCGCCTCGGCGAGTGAGTGGCCGTTCGACTTCGCAGGCGCCTTGGGAGTGGCATCGAGCGCGTTCTCGCGGATGAACTCCTCGACCATCAGCCGGGCCTGCTCGTCTGTATACTGGATGGCGGGCGACTTCATGAAGTAGGCGCTCGGCCCCAGCAGCTCACCGGCGATGCCGTTGTTCTTGGCCAGCTTCGCGCAGCGCAGCGCGTCAATCACTACGCCAGCGGAGTTGGGCGAGTCCCACACTTCCAGCTTCAGCTCCAGGTTCAGCGGCACATCGCCGAAGGTGCGGCCCTCCAGGCGGATGAATGCGAACTTGCGATCAGTGAGCCACGGCACATAGTCGCTCGGCCCTACATGTACGTTCGAGGCGCCAAGATCGTAGTCAAGCTGGCTGGTGACGGCGTTGGTCTTGGAGATTTTCTTCGACTCCAGGCGCTCGCGCTCCAGCATGTTCATAAAGTCGGTGTTGCCACCGACGTTGAGTTGATAGGTGCGCTCCAGCTTGACGCCGCGCTCGCGGTAGAGGCGCGCCAGCGTGCGGTGGACAATGGTGGCGCCGACCTGGCTCTTGATGTCATCGCCAATGATAGGCAGGCCCGCCTCCTCGAAGCGTCCGCGCCAGTAGTCTTCGCGGCCAATGAAGACAGGGATGCAGTTGACGAAGGCGCAGCCCGCCTGGAGTACCTGCTCCACATACCACTTGGTGGCCGTCTCGCTGCCTACTGGCAGGTAGTTGATGACGACATCGGTGCCGGTGTCCTGGAGGATCTTCACCACGTCATCGGTGTGGCCGGGCGCCTTGGTGATGACCTGCGAGAGATACTTGCCGAGGCCATCATGCGTCATGCCGCGCGAGACCTTCACGCCCTTGGTTGGCACGTCGGCGAACTTGTAGGTGTTGTTCTGGCCAGCGAAGATCGCTTCGCTCAGGTCCTTACCCACCTTGTCCTGATCGATGTCAAAGGCGGCGCTGAACTCGATGTCGCTGATGTGATAGCCGCCCAGATTGACGTGCATCAAGCCAGGGATGAAATCATCATCAGAGGCGTGCTGGTAGTATTCGACGCCCTGCACGAGCGACGAGGAACAGTTGCCAGCGCCAATGATGGCGACGCGAATCTTGTCTTTGCCCACGTACGGAATCCTCCTAAAGACGCTCGGAAAGGCGCTCAGGCGCGCCTTGCCGCCCAGAGACGCTGTGGCGGCGTGTGTCTGCGCTCGCGTACACTACTCTCAGCTACTCTCAGCTACTCTCACATGTCGCGTGTATCACCGTGGTGGCCCTGCTGGCTCTGGTCGCGCTAGACGTTGCGCCGCTGTAGTCAGCGACGCTCGGTACTCAGACGAGACGACGGCGGCTCCAGCGGAGCGCGCGACGACTCTACCTGCTCCAACGGGTCCAACGGGTCCAGTGACCCCAGCGGCCCAACCAGCAAGCCGAGCTGGCGCACAATCGCACGATAGCGTGTCAGGTTGAGCGAGATGTAGACCTCGCGCCCCGTGCGACGCGTTCGCACGAGACCCGACCGACGCAGCGCGCCGAGGTGCCAGGAGACCAGCGGCTGGCTGATAACCAGCGCCGCCGCCAGATCCGTCACCTTCACCTCGTCGCCACTCGCCAGCGTTTGCACGATGTTGAGCCGTACCTCATCGCCCAGAGCGCGTAGCGCGCGCTTCAGGTCAAGGTAGTCTCGCCAGGCGGGGCGCGTCGGATCGTCTTGCATACGTCGTCGCTTCCCTTCCGGCGCCGCGTCATCGCGGCGCCGTAGCGTGCGCCCATCGCGGGGGCGTTCGCCACCCATAAAGGGACGCTATATAAACGTCGCTTTATACATTACGCAAGACAGGCGGCTACGTCAAGTGGTGAATTGTAAGGAGAGTATCAAGTTCACCGCGCCCTGTCGGCGTCCCACACCGTACACGGGGCGACGCGATGACGACGCGATGTCCCTGCTGGCGCCGGGTATGCGGTTTCGCCTGAACTATATCGCGTCGCGAGGTTATGGCGCGCTGGCGTCCATTCTCACCAGAGCATCCAGAGCGTCTATACCATTTGTCACGAGGAACGAGCGATGAGCAAACAGCGGCAGGCCGACTACTCGACGCGCATCAGCGACATCAGCGCGGCGACGACGATCAAGCACAACCAGCTGTTCCTGCTGAGCGACAATACGGGCGACATTCTCCCGCAGAGCCACGGCAGCGGTCTGTACTTCCGAGATATGCGCTACCTCGACCAGCTCGAATTGCGCCTGCACGGTCAGCCGCTGACCTCGCTGCTGGCCGACGCCTCCACCGGCTCCGAGGCTGACTTCGAGCTGACGAATCGTGAGTTGCAGCTCGCCAACGGCCAGACGCTCCCCAAGGAGCGCATCAGCCTGCGGCGTACGCTCTCGCTGGGCGACGGGCTGACACACACAGTCGAGGCGCGCAATCTGAGTCGGGAGCCTGTCGCGCTGGAGCTCGAGCTGCGCTACGCCAGCACATTCGCCGATATCTTCATGGTGCGCGGCTCGCCGCCGGGAAAGCGCGGGACGATACGCCCACCACACGCGCGGCGCGACCAGGTGACGCTGAGCTATGACGGGGCAGACCAGCACACCCGCACGACCACGCTCCACTTCGCGCCGCGTCCCGACGAGCTGAGCGGCGAGCGCACGCTGTACCGCCTCTCGCTCGCGCCGGGGGAGCGCGCGACCCTCACGCTAAATGTCGGCGTCGCAGACAACGGCCCTCGCGCCAACGCGCATGCGTCTGGCAAACAGACCAGCGCATCGGGCGCGCGCCTGCACGGCGCGTTTGGGCAGGAGCTGCGGCAGACCCCGCGTATCGAGACGAGCAATCCACTTTTTGATCGCGCGCTGGCGCGTTCGCTGGCGGACATCTGTATGCTGGCGACCACCACCGCCGACGACATCTACATCGCGGCGGGCATCCCGTGGTATGTCGCGCTGTTTGGCCGCGACAGCCTGATCACGGCGTTCGAGACGCTGGCCTATCATCCCTCGCTCGCGCGCAGCACGCTGCGACTGCTGGCGAAGTACCAGGGCAAGCGCCACAATCACTTTCAGGATGAGGAGCCAGGCAAGATTCTGCACGAGCTGCGCGTGGGTGAGCAGGCCAATCTGCATGAGATTCCGATGATTCCGTACTATGGGACCGTGGACGCCACGCCCTGGTTTCTGATACTGCTCGCCGAGTACATCCGCTGGACTGGCGACCTCGATCTCTTCACTGAGCTGCGCGAGAATGTGGACCGCGCGCTGCACTGGATGGATGCGAATGAGGCGAATCAGGAGAATCTGTCGGGCTACCTGAGCTACGGAACGCGCTCGGAGCAGGGGCTACAGAATCAAGGCTGGAAAGACTCCGACAACGGTATCGTCAACGCCGATGGTTCGCTCTGCGCGCCGCCTATCGCGCTGGTGGAGGTACAGGGCTATGCCTACCATGCGCGCTGCGCGATGGCCACGCTCTTCCAGCGCGTCGGCGAGCATGGCCGCGCCGAGCGGATGAAGCGGCAGGCCGCGGAGCTGCGCAGCCGCTTCAACGATGACTACTGGCTGGGTGGCGACACGGGCTATGCGCTCTGCCTCCAGCGCGAGAGACGACCCTCGCGCGCGGTGGCCTCGAATCCTGGCCAGACGCTCTTCACGGGCATCGCCACGCCCGACCACGCGCGAGCCACCGCCGACCGGCTGATGCGCGACGATATGTTCTGCGACTGGGGCGTACGCACACTCTCGGCGAAGGAACGCGCATACAACCCGCTCGACTATCAGGTCGGCTCTGTCTGGCCGCACGATAACGCGCTGATCGCGCTGGGGCTGCGGCGCAGCGGCTTTCCCCAGGCGATGGGGCGCATCTTCACGGGCATCTTTGAAGCGGCGACCCACTTCGAGGAGCTGCGGCTGCCCGAGGTCTTCGACGGCTTCAGTAAGCAACACTACTCGCGCCCGGTACACTATCCCATCGCATGTCGCCCGCAGGCCTGGGCCGCTGGCGCGCTGCCGCTGCTGCTCCAGACGGCGCTTGGCCTGGAGCCAGACGCGCTCGCAGGCGCGCTGCGCATCCGGCATCCACATCTGCCCAACTGGCTGCCGGTTGTTACCTGCCGTGGCCTGCGTGTGGCGGGGGCGACGGTAGACCTGCAGTACCGCCGCGAGGGAGAGACAACGCTGGCCGCCGTGCTCGAGCGCCAGGGCGATCTGGAGGTAGTAATTGAGCAGTGATGAGCGCGCGGGCGCCTCAGTCGTTGAACTCCACGCGCAGGGAGCGCAGCAGCCAGCCCAGCCAGCCCAGCGCCGCCAGTGGAGCCGCGATATCCAGCACGGCTGAGGTGGTCGCGAGGGGCGCAGCGGAGAAGACCAGCGCCAGCGCCAGCGCAGGCAGACTGGCGAGCAGATTGAGCGCAACCGCGCTCTGCCAATTGCGGCACAGCGCGCCGATGACCACGGCGAGCGCCCACGCGATCAGGAGCGGCGCCAGCAGCAGCGAAACCATCGCCGCGCCAACGCGCAAGCTCGCCGACGGGCCTGGCGACGACTGCTCCGCTGTCACAAAGAGCCAGAGCAACCCCAGAATCACTGTCAGCGCGATGAGCTTGTCGCGACGACCCATGGATGAATACTCCTTCTTCGGAGATGCTCCTGACGCATCCGGGGTAGCGCGGCGTACTCGCGCCTGCTTGTGGCAGTATACACCCTGCGAGCAGGCGACGCTTGCGCGGCGCGGTCATGCCGCGCGTGACAGCGCGAGCCGCAACGGGTATACTCCTGTAGACTTGTGCGCAGGGTCGGGAACGGGCGCGACGCCTCCCACGCCTTGACGACCAAACGACGATTGGACGCCAGCAGGACTCCGCAGGACTCTGGCAGGACTCTGGCAGGACTCCAGCAGGAAGGTGAGTGCGACCCCGCTTATGCAGCCGATGGAGCCAATGAAGCCGATGTACGCTTCGATCCTCGCGGGGGGCAGTGGCACGCGCCTCTGGCCGCTCAGCTCTGGGGACCACCCCAAGCAGTTCCTGCCGCTGCCGGGGCCGCGCACGATGCTGCAAGAGACGGTCGAGCGCATCGCGCCACTGGTTCCCGCCGCAAACCTGTATGTCGTCACCTTCGAGGCCTACGCCGCCAGCGTCGCTGAGCAGGCGCCCATGCTCGACCCCGCGCAGATCATCGCCGACCCGGCGGGGCGTGGCACCGCCGCGAGCATTGGCCTGGCTGCCACGCTGATCGCCGCGCGCGACCCGCACGCCATCATGGGGTCGTTCCACGCCGACCATGCCATCGCCGATGTCCCCGGCTTCCGCGCCGCGCTCCAGTTCGCGCAGACGGTGGCGCAACAGGGCTACCTCGTCACACTGGGCATCGAGCCTACGTATCCCGAGACGGGATACGGCTACATCCGCTACGGCGCGCAGGTGGCGCAGAACGATGGGCTGAGCGCGCATGTCGTCGAGCAGTTCGTCGAGAAGCCCAAGCGGCATATCGCCGAGGAGTACCTGCGCGCGGGCCACTATGTCTGGAACTCCGGCATCTTCGTCTGGCGGGTGGATCGCATCCTCGAAGAGCTGCGCACGCACACGCCGACGGTCAGCGCCGCGCTCGACGAGATCGGCGCCGCCGCGCGCAAGTCGAACGGGCGCATGACGCCGGAGGTCAACGCGGTAGTGCGCGCCGTCTGGCCACGCCTGACCGAGAACATCACGATCGATGTCGGCGTGATGGAGCGGGCGCGCGAGATCGTCGTGATCCCCATCTCCGTTGGGTGGAACGACATCGGGAGCTGGAGCCAGGTGGCGACGCTCTACCCCAGCGACGCGCAAGGCAACGTCGTCGTCGGGCTTGCCAGCGAGGATCAGGCAGGAGGGTCAGCGGCGGCCACCTACCTGGCCACCAACACGCGCGACACGCTGATCTACAGCTCCACCGGAAGGCGTATCGCCACTGCTGGGGTCGAGGGCCTGATCGTCGTCGATACGCCAGATGGCTTACTCATCTGCACCAAGGAGCAGGCGCAGCTCGTCAAGGAGCTGGCTGAGCGCGATCAGCGCCGCAAGTCCCAGGAGACGCGCGACGCCGAGCGCGACTCCAGGTAACGCGCGCGACTAAGGAGCCAGCGTGTTCAGGCGCAAGCTCCCAGCGCCACGAGCGCCACTGGGAGAAGAGTCCATGCGCGAGCGAAGGATCAGCTTAAGACATGCTATACTACAGCCACGTGGCGCCTCTCTACCCCCCCCTCGAAAACACGAATCGGGAGATGGCGCAGGGGTCAGCGTCGCCCCACCTGTCCATATCGAACTACGAGAGTCAACCCACGAGAGATGTGACAAACCCGAGTGGTCCAAGGGTCAAGTAGACCCAACCTAGTGAGCCGCGGATTCCCAGAGGCCGTGAAGGGCAAGTGTGGCGCTATGACGAAGCCCAGAGTGACAGTCGCCGACCGCCTCTCGAACATCATCGAGGTCGTGGAGCTTGGTCGGCGTAGCGGGCTACTGACTGTGGAGCGCGGCGCAAACCAGACGCTCGAACAGGGCGAGGTGTATTTCGTGCAGGGGCGCGCCATCTATGCGCTGGTCGAGGGATTACGCGGACGCGAGGCGCTGGCGGTGCTGGGCGGCTGGGGACAGTGCCGCTTCGCCTTCGAGCCGACTGCTCCCCGGCCCGCGCCCAACGTCAGTCCGGCGCCAGATGCGCCCGCGTACCCATCCAGCGCGCCGATGGGAAGCGGCGGCTATGCGCCGCAGCGCGATCAGCCCAGCCAGTCGAGGCAGGCGCCAGCCATGCGCAGCGCGCCCGGCGGCTTCAACTGGGATGCGCTCAACCGTCCTCCGAGCGCGCCGCAGCCCCCCAATGGCTATGGGATCACGCACCAGAACGGCCAGAATAGCCAGAATGGTCAGTTCGGCCAGCGTGCGTCACGCAGCCAACCGATACAGCCAATGCAGCCAATGCAGCCGGGCGGCGCCGCAGGCTCACCGCATAGCCCGATGCCGTCCTCGTCGTCCTCCACACCATCCTCCACACCGTCCTCCTATGGCGTCTCGTGGCCGAGCGGAACAATCGGAACAACCGGGCAGCCGGGACCCGCGAGCCAGGTGGGGCAGATGGGGCAATCTCCGTGGCCAGTCAACCCACCATCGAGCGCTCCGGACTCCTTTGGCCAGACGGGCTGGTTCAACTCACCTGTACAGGCTACTGGGTCGCTCAATCCACCACTCTCATCGACCGGGCTGCTGGGCAGCGCGCCAAGTGGCGCGCTGGGGGGAGCGCCAATCAGCGCGCAGACGCTCCAGCGCCGCCCACGCCGCGCGCCCGATGTGCGCGACCTGATTGCAGTCGTCAGCGCCTACAACCTGAGCCGCAACCACCGCACGATTCTGCTGCTCGCCGATGGCGAGCATACGGTTCTCGACCTGACTCGTCTCTCATCCAAGTCAATAGACGAGATCGTGGCGCTGCTCGCCGACCTGGAGCGCCTCGGCCTGGTGTACTACTACTGACCGCCTGACCTCGCCCCAGCAAGACAATGCGATGGTGGCGTAGCGAAAGCGCAGAGCACATACGCAGACAGCATGAAGATGTCGGATGCGCGCAAGGCTGCGGTGAGATGCACGCGCAAGGCGCCGCAGGGCTGACCAACGAGTCTTGCCCGAAAGTACCACTCGCGCCCGACGGTAACGACGCGGAGTGATTATGTACACCTGACACAGACGCCAGGCGCAGGAGTCCGCGAGCGGCTGACCGGCAAGGGCGCGACGCCAGCGGCGCACGACGGCGAGCTAAATGGCGACTGGCTGATAGCGAGACGCCGGACAAACGTCTTTCGATAGAGGAATGATTTCCCATCACCCCGAAACGAGGCGCATGGACTATGGCAAAAGGCAAGCAGGGTCAGCGACGACGCAGCCGACTCTCACTCTCCCTCCGGTTCTCGGTTCTGATGTTGCTGGCGGCGCTGCTGCCTCTGGCGGCCGTGGTGGGAATCAACGACTACTTCGCCCGCCAGTCGCTGACGCAGCAGAGCCGCGACGCCCTTACCGCTGACGCCAGCTCAAACGCATCGCGCATCGATGACTACTTCCGCGAGCGCCTGCTCGATGGCGTCGCGCTGTCCTCGCTGGAGACAGCGTCGCAGTTCCTGACGTGTGTGCCGCAGGAGGCTGCCGCCAAGCAGGCCGAGGCGCAGGGCGCCTACATCACCACGGCGATCCTCTCGAACGACTGCGCAACGAACTTCGACAGCTATGCGGCGTCAGTGGGGCGGGCGCTCTTCGTCGGCACCAAGCGCGACAACAACTACACCGAGTGGGATATGTTCGCGCCGAATGGTCAGTTGCTGATCTCGTCTAACCCGCAGACGCAGAAGGCGGGGCTGACGGTGCCGAAGGAAGACCTGACGCCGGTGCAGCAGGGGCATCAGTGGGTCTCCGGCGTCTACTACAATGCGCAGGGACAGTACGCCTACGTCCATTTGTATACCCCCATCTATAAGGTTTTCCCGAATCAGGGCGCGGTGCTGGGCTTTATGTCAGCCACGCTGCGTCTCGACAAGGTCTGGAGCATCGTGGACGAGGAGATGAAGGCCAACGGCGCGGGTAGCCTCGCCTTCATCACCGACGAGAACGGCGTGCGTATCGCCGATACGAACCGCGCGCAGGTCTTCACGGCGGTGCAGCCGCTCAATGCCTCGGCGCAAGGGCTGATCGCCAGCGAGCAGCGCTATGGCGTGTCGGGGCAGACGCCCGTCGTCGCCAACCCTGACGTGGCCAACGCGGTGGTGGCCGATGGCCAGCAGGTCTCCTTCCAGACCGGCGCGAGCGGCGCGCAGCAGTTCCAGTTCGTCGGCGAGAAGCTGCAGAATCTGCCGTGGATGTACTTCGTCGCCAGCCCGATTTCGACCGTCACCGCCGTGGCCACGCAGCAACTCAAGCTCTCGCTGATCAGCGCCGCTGTGGTGGCTGTGCTGGCGATGCTCCTTGGCTTGTTGATCGGTTCGCGCACCGCCAGCCCGGTCGAGCGCTCGGCGGGCGACCTGGAGGGCGCCGTGGCCATCCTGAAGTCGCTGGCGGCGCGGCAAGAAAACTCCGCCAGTGAGCAGCACTGGGTGGTGGACGCCTGCAAGACGGGCCTCGATGGCGTGCGCTATCTGGCCGACGCGATGAATCAGGCGGCCAAGCGCATCATCAGCGCAAGCAACTGGTTCAACGACTACTGGGATCGGCTGACCGAGGAGCAGGCGCGCGCCACTGTGCAGCACCTGCGCGAGCTGGCGGCCTACATCGATGAGGCGGCGCGACGGCAGCAGGCCAGCAGCGACCGGCTCGACAAGGCGATTACCGTCACGATGCAGGTGTCCGACCAGCTCCTGACCGGCGCCACCGAGGCGTCCCAGAGCGCGGCGCAGCTCGAACAGGTCGTGCGTGACCTGCAGCATGTCGTCGGCGGACGCATGAGCGCGGCGGCGGATGCCAGCGACGAGGCCGAGGCGCTCCAGCGGCGTGTAGAGTCGGTGACTGGCTCGATCGCGGCGATCAACGGGCCGATGAACGGCGCCCAGCCGCTGCTGCCACCGGGACGCCCGGCTGCGGCGATGTCGGGTCGGGTGGCGCCGCGCGCGCCGCGTCAGGCATGGGACTCACCCTCGCACATGGGTGGCGACGAGTGCGATGTCTTCAACGGTCAGATGGGTCAGATGGGTCAGATGGGCGGCATGAACGGCAATGGCGCAGGCTCGGGCGCGCGTGGCGCTGGCGCCCGCAGCCAGATGGGACAGATGGGACAGGGGCAGATGGGACAGGGGCAGATGGGCGGCGGCTATGGCGAGAATCAGTGGTAGGGGTGGACGCGGGGGAAGGCGGAACAAAGAAAAAGAGACACACACA
>VFSW01006835.1_pt1 | contig 16691 bp, 13 predicted proteins | sample 5358111 | NCBI WGS metagenome assembly VFSW01 (sample SAMN11554181, study PRJNA540505) | mine drainage metagenome | isolation source: sediment from site ElyBrook_90M | place: USA: Ely Copper Mine, Vershire, VT | collected 2017
CCAGAATCACCAGCATCTGGCGGAAGGTGCGGGCCAGCATGTACAGGTGGCCGATGGCCGCATCTTCGCCGGCTTCCGAGCTGTTCAAGAGGCCATGCAGCAGGGCCAGGGCGCGCGCTTTGTCGCGAGCGCTGATGGCGTCGGTCAGTTCGTAGAGCGAGCGCTGCTTGGCGCCCAGCACCATGGTCTCCACATCGCCCAGCGTGATGCGGCCCTTGCCCAAGGTGTAAAGCAGCAGCTTTTCCAATTCGGAAGAGATCAGCATCATATCCGCGCCCAGCGCGTCCACCAACTGGCGCGCCGCCTCCGGCTCCACGCGCGTACCCGCCTCCTGCGCGGTGCCCGCCACCCAGCGCATCGCATCGTCCTCGCTCACCCGCGCCAGTTCCACCATGCCGCAGTGCGCGCCCAGCGTCTCAGAGAGCCGCTCGAAGCGGTTCTTGTCGTCCATCTCCATACGCCGGATGTCGGTGGGAATGCGCAGGAAGTCGGCGACAAAGACGATCAGAGCCTGCGGATTAGGGGAGCGGAAATAGCGGTCGAGGGCCGCGAATTCCTCTTTTTTAGCGCCGCGGGTGTAAAGCTGCTTGACGTTGCGGACAAAAATCGCCTGAAACGGCGACATTAGCGAGGGCGTCTGCGCGCGGTCCAGCACCTCGAAGATGGACGTGCCGCTCAGGTCCATGTCCGAAAGGCAGAAATCCCGCAGATCCTCCGGAACAAAGGCTTTCAGAACCGCGGCGCGGCAGCGGTCCAGCAGGAAGGTTTCATCGCCGGCCAGCACGTAGCCGGGCTTGAGCGCCCCCTGGCCGGCAGCGGCGGCCTCCATCTCCGCCACAAAGCGCGCAGCGGCGGCAAATCCGGCGCCCCAGCGCGCGGCGGTCACTGAGGCAGCCTCGGCGAGTGCATTTTGCTCTCAGCGCGGCGGGTGGGGGCGAGGATCATCGGTTTCAGGATACAGTTCCGGAGGGTTCCGGGCCAAGCGAAACCGGTTGTGAGCAGGCCCTAGAAAAAGAATACCCACGGGGGGACCGCATCCTTCAAGCGTCAGTCCACGATCAGAGTGAGGGTGACGGTGTGGGAGACGTCGTTGGAGGTGGCCGTGACCGGGATCGAGTAGGTTCCCGCAGGGGTGATGCCGGGGCCGGAATGGGGAAGGCTTCCACTGCTGGTGACTACCTCCGAGGTGGTGCAACCGGAAGCGCCGCCGATCAGCAACGCGACGGCGGCAACGAGCAGCCAGGCTCTGCCGCGCCGCAGGCCGGCGAAGGGCAGCAGAACAATCCCGCAGGCCAGAGAGAGAATCGGCCAGGCGAGGGAAGGCAAGGCGCGGGCCGAGGTCTGCGGGATTCCGGTGGCAATCTCCACCGTAACGTTCCCGCTGAAGCCGCCCGTGACGCCTTCGCTGGCGGGATTGAAGGTGCAGGAGGCATACGGCGGCAGCGTGCCGCACTGGAAGGTAAAGACTCCCTGGGAGTCGTTGAGCGTGGAAATGGAGAGCGTGTAGTCAGCGGTCTGGCCGCTGGCGACGGTCTGGCCGGGCGCGCCGCTGGGCACTACTGTGAAATCGAAGCCCATTCCGGAAAGGGCTGCGAACGCTCCCCCCGGCAGTGTGCTGCTGGTCACCGTGAGGCTGCCGTGTTGTGCTCCCGCGCTGATCGGCGCAAACTCCACGCCCACCGTGCAACCGGCTCCAGCGGCCAGCGTGGAGGGACAGGCGTTGTTCACCAGCAGGAAGCCCGGCGAGGCAGTGAGGGCCACGCCACTGAGGCTGTTGACGGGGTCGGGATTGGTAATGGTCACGGTGGTCGCGGCGCTGGTCTGGCCCACGCCGGTCTGCTGGAAGATCACCGGATTGGGCTGGAACTGGACCGCCCCCGGCACTCCGCCGGTTCCGTCGAGCAGCACAATCGCCAGCGTCTGCGCGCCGGAGGCGATAGTCAGCGTGCCGGTGTACGGCGCGTTGAGCGGAGGCGAAAAGACCACGCCCATGGAGCAGCTTGCCCCACCACTCAGGCTGGTTCCGCAGGTGTTGCCGGTCAGGCTGAAGGGAGGCGTGACGGTATAGATGAGCGAAGCGACCGCGGAGGAGCTGGAATTGCTGAGTTTCAGGGATTGCGCGGGGCTGGATTGGCCGTCCGCCACGATGGGAAAGGCCATCTGCGCGGGGTTCACATTCAGTCCGGCGGCGTTTTGCCCAGTTCCACTCAGCGGCACAGTGACCGCCGCCACGCCGGGTGTCGAAGACGAGGCCACCAACGCGGCCGCCGCGCCGCCGGAAATGGCCGGAGTGAAGATCACCTGCACCGTGCAACTGTTCTGGCCGCTGACATTGCTGAGGGTGGCGCCACAGGTGGTGGAGCCGGTGGAGAAGCTGGCGGCGGAGACTCCGGTAATCTGAAAACCCACATTGGCCAGCGGAGCGCCGCCGGCATTGGTCACCGTCAGCATCTGCGCTGCGCTGGCCGCGCCCACCGGCTGAGCGGCAAAGGCCAGGCTCTGCGGGTTGACGCTGAAGACCGGCGCGGTAATCCCGGTGCCGCTGAGCGCCACTGTCTGGGTGCGCAGCAGATCGGAGACGGTGAGAATGCCGGACTGCTCGGATGCCGTGATGGGAACGAATTGCACGCTGATGGTGCAACTGGAGTTCGCCGCCAGGTTGGCGGTGCAGTTGTTGGACTGCTGAAACGCTCCGCTGGCGGAAATGGAAATGGAAGTCAGCGGCACGCCGCCGCTGTTGGTCAGGGTGACGGTCTCGACGGCGGAGAGCTGATTTTCAGCAGTAAAGGGAAAACCGAGCGAGGTGGCGGAGAGACCATCGGTGGGCGGGGCCAGCCCGGTTCCGCTGAGCGCGATCGTCTGGGTTCCGTCCGAGTCGGTAAAGGTCAGCGCGCCCGTGGCCGCGCCGGCTTCCGTGGGCGTGAAGGTCAGGGTCAGATTGCAGGAGCTGTTGCCCGCAATCGAATTGCCGCAGGCATTGCTGGCCAGGGCAAAGGGGCCGGTGACGGAGTTGGTGAAGGAGACCGCCGCTGAGCCGCTGTTGGTGGCCGTTGCCTGCAAGGCGGTGGAAGTGGTTCCCAGCGCCCAGCCAGTCACATTGCCGGGCGAAGTGTTGAAATTGATCGAGGGAGGGCTCAGGCTGAGCGTGCCCGTCAGGCTTCCCGTCCCGCTGAGCGCCACCGTCAACTGGCCGCCGGGGACGTTGGCATAAACGGTCATCAAGCCGGTCCGGCTGCCGGTCTGGGTAGGCGCGAATGTGACTTGGATGGCGCAGGTTGCGCCCGCGGCCACACTGGCATTCTGGCAGTTGTCGGTTTCGCTGAAGTCTCCGCTCAGCAGGATGGAGGTGGGCGTCAGTGCGGCGGTTGCCGTATTTTTCAAGGTCACCGTCTGCGCGACGCTGGAGGCGCCCACCTGCTGGGTGGGGAAGGTCCAGGATGCCGGGGTCGCGGTGGCCGTGGTCAGCGTCTCGCTCGCCGTCCATAAGGGGGTCATCCAGATGCCCCGGCCGTAGGTGGCGGCGACAATATCTTTCACCGTGGCGGAGAGGGGCGCGGCGCTTAGCTCGACCACCGGAGAGTCCGGCAGGCCGCTGCCAAAGGTCAGCCAGCAGGCGGCGGAGGTGCTGGCGCAATTGGCGATCTGCCGCGTCGAGTAGACCCCCACGTCGGTGGCCAGATAGACCGTGTTGGCGTCCTCCGGGTCCACCACCAGGCTGTTGACCGGGGTCGCGGGCAGATTGGATACGAGATTGGTCCAGTGCGCGCCGCCGTCAGTCGAGCGGTAGACCACCTGCACATCTTCGGCCATCATCTTGATGCCCGCCACGGTCACGTATACCGTCTGGCCGGTGGGATCGTGGGGATCGATGAACAGGCCGGAGATGTCCATCCCGTAGTAATTCAGAGCGTTGGTGTCGTTGGCGATCGGGTTCAGTGTCAGGTCCACCGGCGCGGTCCAACTGCCGGTGGCCGCGTTGTAAGTCAGGCTGAAAACGTGGCCGGGCAGGCTTACAATTCCATCCGCCGCGTCGGGCGAGCCGTACATGCCCAGATAGACCACCTCGCCGCCTGAAGGCAGCGCCGCGGAAGCGGGCAGCGCCATGGCCGCCATGGCGCGAATCAGCGGGTCGCCGTTGCAGTACGGATTGGCGCTTCCGTCCAGCATCGGGCTGACGGCGTTCGCGGCGCTCCAGCCTGCGCCGCTGGCCGGCCCGCGCCACAGGCGGCAGCTTCCGATGAGCAACTGTGTGTGGTCCAGCGGGTCCACCAGAAACGGCGCCGGCGCGTGCATGGTCAGCCCATCGTCGCCCACATCCGCGTCGGTGATCACCGCTCCGGCGCCAAAATCCGCCGGCGTGCAATCGGCTGTCTGCGCGCAGAGTTGAATCGACACACCCGCCTGGTTGTTCACGTACCAGTTGTCGCTGTTGGCCGGATCGATGGCCACTGGACCGCCCTCGCCGCCCAGAATCTCCGGCCAGTCGGCGGTCACGCCAGAGGTGCTTTTCACGCCGGCAGTTCCGTTTTCTCCCAGCCCGGCCATCATGGTGTAGGGCGTCGCGCCCACCTGCGAGATGCTGGCCACCTCGGCCAACGAGCCCAGGCTCCCGTTCAGGTTCTGAAAGTGGCTGGCGTCGGTCGGCGAACAGACCGGCTCGGGATGGGCAACTGAACTCTCGGCGATGGCGTCGGCCGAGCGCCACAGCCCGCTGTCGTTGCCCACGAAGATCTCCAGCGGATTGCTCGTGTTCCAGGCCAGGGAGTGCTGGTATTCGCCCACCTGCGCGCTCATGCAGGTCGTCGAATTTGTCGTATTGCGCCAGGTGCAGCCCTGGGAGTACGGGCACATGGTCTGCCAAAGGTCGTCGTCGCCGGCCAGCAGCATGGTCTCCTGCGCGGAGGGGACGGCGGCCAGGGAGAGATTGTAGTCGCCGTTCAGAATGGTGGCCGCGCCCTGGTCAGGTACATCTGTTTCCAAAGCCGCCGTATTCCATTGCAGGATGTGGGCAGGCGACCAGACCGTCGTCGTGGCGCAGGCGTTGTTGCTGACCTGGCACTGATCCTGCCAGATGCCCTGGTCCTGGCTGTATTCGTCCACCGTCCAGGCAAAGGTGTCTCCGGTCTGGGGATTGACCGCCAGCGTGCCGCGAAAGATGGGGCAGGCGGGTGAGCCGGTGAGGCCCGTATTGGCGGGGCACAGCGCGGCCGTCAGGTTGACGCCGGGCTGGCCGGCCATGCGCGTGAACGTGATGCCGTCCGAGGACTGATAGTAACCGTGGAAGCGTACCGCCGCAATGAACAGTTGCCGCACCGGATTCCAGACCACGGCGGTGGCCGCATTGCCATCGGGATTCACAAAGGTGTCGCCCGGCCCCTGCACGTCGCTGCCGGAGCCGTCGGTGATGGTGGCCAGAGCCCATGTCGCACCCCCGTCCGTGGAGTAGTACAACCCCTCATAGCTCGCATGCGTCCGGACCGCATCCACCAGCGTGCCTTCGTAGGCCTGGGAGACGGCGGCCACCACCAGTTGCGGGTTCGCCGTGCTCCAGGCAAATCCGGCAAATGCCTCGCCGGTGAAGCTGTAGACGTTGTCCGCCGTGGTCTGGATCAGGCTCCAGGTGGAGCCGTTGTCCGCGGAGCGGAGAATGCCGCCGCCATAATACGAGTCCAGCGCGTCGTTGGGATCGCCCGTGCCGGCCAGAATCACCCCCGTACCGCCCGGTTGCACGGTCAGAGCGCCGATGGTGATGGAGCCGTACTGGGCTGCGTTCAGGGCCGGTAAATCGTCGCTGAGGGAAGTGAAACTGATGTTGGAGGTGCTGGAAGTGGCGGCATTCTGCGACTTCCAGACCCCCCCGCCTGTCGCCCCCACGTAAAGCGTGTTGCCGGTTGTGTCCGAGGGATCAAGCGCCAGCGCGGTGATCCGGCCGCTCACCAGACCGAAGTTTTGCGATTGCACGGCCGTAGGGCCCAGCGGCTGCCAGCTTGCGCTGCCCTGCGCTGTGGAATGGGGGACGCCCGCGCCGAAGGCCGCCAGCGCCGCCAAGGCCAGCAGCGCCAGGCCTCTGGGCCGCTGGCGGCCAGCAGGCCGCGCGATCTTCACCGGGGACGTGGTGCGACGGCTGCCACTGCGCGCAATCGCGCGCTTGCCCGCCGCATCGCCGGGGACAGATTTACCGCAAGGCCGCCGAAAAGCGCAAATGCCCACACGCGTCCTGATTCCGATTCCGACATCCTCTCTCTGTGAACATCATCCGAGGAGGCTGGGTCGAAATCCAATGAATTGGAAGGTGCGAAACGTGCAGTTTCCGGGATTGAAATTGGATTGGATTATAGTCCAGAAACGGGACACATGCACAAGCCGTTCAGGCGCGGCCAGGGAAATCGCATTTGAATCGTTTCATTCCTCGCGTAAATTCCAAATGCGTTTGCCCTGCGGGCGCGGCGCTCCCGCGCATCCGAATTGCCGCGGGAATCGGCAGGCGATGGCCGGCAAGCCCCTCAGTCCAGGCGGGCAGCGGCGAGGATGGCGTCCACAACCTGCTCAGGCGTGAGCGCGTCCACGCCAATCGAGACGTGCGCGGTGCGATAGAGCGGCAAGCGGCGCTGGTAGCGGCTTTCCAGGTTGGCGCGATCAGCCAGAACCGGGCGGACCGGGCCGGTTCCTTGGCAGCGGGCCAGGGTGACGCCGAGCGAGACCTCCAGGTGGACGAGCAGAGTTTCGGGCGCAGTGGTGAGCAGCGCGCGTGTGGCGTTGCTCTCAAATGCCCCGCCGCCCAGGGCCAGCACCAGAGCGTCGCCCGCCGCCAGCCGGGCTATGGCGGCCTGTTCCAGAGCCCGGAAGGCGGCCTCGCCGTGGTGTGCGAAGATCTCGGCGATGGTGCTGCCGGCCGCGGCTTCGATGCCATTGTCGGCATCGACAAAGCTCCAGCCCCGGCGCGCGGCGAGCAGCGGCCCGACAGTCGACTTGCCCGAGCCCATGAAGCCGGTGAGAACGATGCGGCGGGGCGCGGGGGACAAGTCAGGCGCGGCGGAGGTGTCGTCGGCAGGAGTCGGCGGGCTAGCGGGCTGGTCGCGGTGCAGAGTCACGCTTTCAGTATAGAGAGGGATGGAGCCCGGTCGTTCATCCAAGCACCATCACTACCGCGCCGGCGGTGATCAGCAGGCCGCCGAGGAGGGCCATGGGGGTGAGTTTTTCTCCCAGCAGCAGCCAGGCGAAGATCATCACCAGAGGGACGCTGAGCTTGTCCAACGGGGCCACGCGCGAGGCGGGGCCGAGTTGCAGGGCGCGGAAGTAGCAGATCCAGGAAAGCCCCGTCGCGAGACCAGAGAGCGTGAGGAAGAGCACCGTGCGGCGGTCGAGCGAGCGGATGTCCGTCAGGCGGCACGCGCCTGGCCTGCCCAGCGCAAGGACGATGCCCCAGGCGAATAGGCCCACGACGGTGGTGCGCAGGGCCATGGCCAGGTTGGAGTCCACGTGGGCCACGCCGGCCTTGGCCAACAGCGCCGTGGCGGCGGCAAAGACCGCGGCCAGCAGCGCCCAGACGACCCAGCTTGTGGAGATTCCGCTCATAGCAGGATGGTACGCGCCGCGGGCTGGGTGCGGGGCGGGATTTGCACTGATTTACACTCAATTTCATGGAGCAGGGCCGGGCCAGCAAAACCGCATTGGGTGTGGCTATCCGGCGCGCCGCGCACCAACTGGCGGATCGGCCGCCGGTGCTGGACGATCCTATCGCGGTGCGGCTGATCGGCGACGGCTACCCGCGGCACATGGAGCGGGCCATGCACCGCGTGGCGCGGGATTTTCGTGCCTTCATGGCGGTGCGCAGCCGCTACTGCGAAGACCAACTGGCGGCGGCCGTGGCCGCCGGCGTGCGGCAGTACGTGGTGCTGGGCGCGGGGCTGGACACCTTCGCCTATCGCAATCCGTTTCTGTTGCTGCGGGTCTTCGAGGTGGATTTTCCCGCCACGCAGGAGGGCAAGCGAACCATGCTGGCCGAGGCGGGGATTGCCGTGCCTGGCAACGTGACCTACGTGGCGCTCGATCTGGAGCACCACACGCTGAGCGAAAGCCTGGTGGAAGCGCGATTCGACGCCGGGAGGTCAGCGTTTTTCGGCTGGCTGGGGGTGATTCCCTACCTGACGCTTGCTGCCTTTCGCGCGACCCTGCAAGCGATTGTCCAACTGCCTGCCGGGAGCGCAGTGAGTTTCGACTACGCGCTGGAGCCGGAGACGCTCAGCGCGGCGGGGCGCACCGCCTTCAAAGCGCTGGCCGGGCGCGTGGCCCGGGCTGGCGAGCCGTTCCAGCTTTTCTTTACGCCGCAGACGCTGGAGGCGGAGCTGCGGCGCGCCGGATTCGGGCGTGTGGAGCAACTGGATTACGACCGGCTCAACGAGCGCTACTTCCAGCAGCGCGCCGACGGGCTGAAGCTCTCGGCCGTGGGGCTGGGGATGCTGGCCACGGCGTGGGTTTAGGCGGTCCGGCCAGCGCGCGCGTTATAGCATTTTCGGAATTGGTGTAGACCGAAAGCACACACTCAAGTGGCTTTTTCCTCAAGAAAAAGCTACCTTTCACGGCTCTCAATAAGTCTACGTGTATTCCGAAAATGCTCTAAGATGAGTCATGCGTCCGTTCTCGCTTGCCATGCGGTTGTTTTCGCCCATCTTGCTCGCTTTTTTGCTGCCGGTTCTTTGCGGCTGCGGCTACCACTCACTGGGCGCGGCCGCGCACTTGCCGCCTGATGTGCGCACGCTCGCGGTGCCGGTCTTTGCCACGCGCACCGATGCGTATCACAGCGAAGTGGTGATGACCCAGGCGGTGATCCGCGAATTTGCCGCGCGCACCCGGATGCGGGTGACGCCGGACGCCGACCCGGACGCCGATGCCGTGCTGCACGGAACGATTCTGAAGGAGTACGTCGCGCCGCTCACCTACAACTCCTCGACCGAGCAGTCGTCCAGCTTTTTGATCACCATGGTGGTTTCGGTCACGCTGACCGGGCGGGACGGCAAGATTCTTTACCAGAACAAGAACTACATTTATCGCCAGCAGTACCAATCGACGACCAACCTGGCGACGTTTTTCCAGGAAGACCCGGCGGCGGTCGAGCGGCTCTCGCGCGAGTTTGCGCGGCAACTGGTGGCCGATGTGCTGGAAGGGTTCTGAAGGGGCCGCAGCAGCCCGGAAACGCTATGGAAACGCTATACTTTACCTTCGGGCCTGGGCCGGGAACGTGGGCGGCAGTGTGCAAGAAGGGCATCGAGACAGGGAATGGCGCAAGGGAGATGCAAGGCGATGATTGCCAAAGTTACTGTTGAAGAGGTAGGGCGGGTGGCCGAGTTGGCCCACCTGGAGCTGACGCCGGCAGAGAGCGTGGCCATGCTGCAGGACTTGAACGCCATTCTGGATCAGGTGGCCGAGTTGAACGAGCTGGACACGTCCGGCGTGGAGCCGCTGGCGCAAGTGAGCGAGTTGCTGAGCGAGCTTGGGGACGAATCGGGCAAAGGCGTGCTGCGCGCCGACTTGCTGGCGCCTTCGCTGGACCGTGCAGTGGTCCTGTCGCAGGCGCCGGAGACGGACGGAGTCTTCTTCAAGGTGCCCAAGGTGATTGAGCGCTAACAGTGAAGGATGGGTCGCAAACAGATCACAGGAAGGAAGATTCTCTTGTCCAGCGAAGTCAAACCAGTGGAAAGCTATGTAGAAACACCACAGACTCTGGCTGAGTTGCGCGCCGGGATTACCAGCGGCGCAACCAAGGCCGCCGATCTTGCCGCCGGCTACTATGAGCGCATTGCGGCGGTGAATCCGCGGCTGAATGTGTACCTGAGCCTGACCAAAGAGCGCGCGCTGGAGCAGGCGGCGAGGGTGGACGAGCTGGCCGCCAAGGGCGAAGTTCCGGGAGTTTTAGCCGGCATTCCGGTGGGCATCAAGGACGTGCTGGTAATGCGCGGCGCTCCGGCCACGGCGGGGTCGAAGATTCTGCAGGGCTATCATCCGCCTTACGACGCGACCTCGGTTGCGCGGCTGGAAGCGGCGGGCGCGGTACTCCTGGGCAAGCTGAACTGCGACGAGTTCGCGATGGGTTCGTCGAATGAAAACTCGGCTTACGGGCCGGTGCGCAATCCGGTGGACGCGGAGCGGGTTCCGGGCGGCTCGAGCGGCGGCTGGGCGGCGGCTGTGGCGGCCAACATGGCGGTGGCCACGCTGGGCTCCGATACGGGCGGGTCAATCAGGCAGCCAGCCAGCTTTTGCGGGGTGGTGGGCGTACTGCCGACTTACGGGCGCGTCTCCCGCTACGGGTTGATCGCCTTTGCCTCGTCGCTGGACCGCGTGGGGCCGCTGGCCGCCAACGTCCGCGATGCGGCCACGATTCTGGGCGTCATCGCCGGGCACGATCCGAAGGACGCCACCAGTTCCGCGGCTGCGGTGATCGACTACGCGGCTGAGAGCGATAAAGGCGTGGAGCGCCTGCGCATCGGCGCGCCTGCCGAGTATTTTGCCGAGGGGCTGGACCCGGAGGTGCGCGGCTGCAGCGAAGAGGGCATCAGCGCGCTGGAGGCCGAAGGCTGCACCGTTAAGCCGGTCGCGCTGCCGCACACAAAGTACGCGATTCCGACCTACTACCTGGTGGCCACGGCCGAGGCCAGCGCCAATTTGGCCCGCTTTGACGGGGTTCGCTACGGCTATCGCTCGGCGGATTCCGAGACGCTCGCGGCCATGTACGCGCACTCCCGCGACCAGGGCTTCGGCGCCGAGGTCAAGCGGAGGATTCTGCTGGGCACGTATGCGCTCAGCGCGGGCTATTACGACGCCTATTACCTGAAGGCGCAACAGGTGCGGCGGCTGCTGGCCAAGGAGTACCTGCGCGCCTTTGCGGAGGTGGACGCAATCGTCACCCCGACAGCGCCCACGGCGCCCTTCAAGCTGGGCGAGAAGACCGGCGATCCGCTGGCCATGTACCTGGCCGACATTTACACGGTGACGGCCAGCCTGGCGGGCATCTGCGGCGTCACCGTGCCCTGCGGCAAGACCAGCGCGGGTTTGCCGGTGGGCATGCAGGTGCTGGCTCGGCACTTCGACGAGGGCACGGCCTTCCGCGTGGCGCGGGGCGTGGAGAGGGCAGGAATTTTATAGGGTTGGATGATCGAGGAGAACGAAAACTGTGGCAGGATCATGGATTACCGCAGCCGTTTTTGCCTGCATCATAGGCTGCGCGTTCTATCTGCGTGCATTTCCGCCGGAGATGTCCGAAGCCCATTTGAAGAAGTTTCGTCGCGCGCTTTTGTTTACCACACTGTCTGTGTTTTTGTTGTCAGTAATCTGGGAGATCGCCATCTTCGGCGACGGTTGGGGATTCGGCTCTCATCGGGCATTTATGTTTTGGTTGATCTTGTCCGAGCTGATCGTCAATGGAGTTGCGCTCTTCGGCTTGCTTCGCCCGCTTATGAGCCTGCTTCCGTTTTCAAGCGGGGACGCGTCGGAGATCAGCGCCATAGGAATGGCATTTGCCCTTGTGCTTGGACTTGTTGAGGTTCTGTTGAGTTTCATTGGATTGGGCCTAATGTTTGGGGAATAGATGAGTCGTATTTTGGAGTAGTAGAAATTGGTGAAGCTCTGAATCAGTACAGCGTTGAAGGGTACGGGCTTCAGCCCGTACATCAAATTCAGCAACATGAGCGAGGGCTTTAGAAGCCCCTGAGGGCAGGACGATCGGTAACTCATAGCTTTACGGGTAAACGGGGGATATGGATGAGAAACTTGACGATCTGTTGTTCGCTGCTCTTTCTGGCGATGCCGCAGCTTTCGAACGCGGCTTCACGCAAGGCCCATTCGGTGGTGCTGGGCGCGGTTCGGAATGAGCCTTATTCGCAGGCCGGCGACCCGGCGGGCGCGGCTCCCGGCGAGACTGAGCTCAAGGTGCGCGCGCTGCTGGTGGGCGGCGTTCTGAAGGAGTGGACCACCGGAGAGACGCACGATGTGACCAACCGCAGCTTTGTGGTGCGGCGGGTAATCCGGCTGAACAACTCGCTACCGGCAGACAAGCAGATCGAGTGGGTTTGGCAGCGCGGGCCGTGGTTGCTGGTGGACCGCGAGACCGGGCACATCGCCGCGCTCAAACTTCCCGACTACGATCCGGCCGTCAGCCAGGTGGTCTGGTTCCGCGACTACGGCGCGTACTGCGGCGTTACCCCCAGCGGCAAGAGACTGTACGCGGTGGTGGCCCAGGTGGCCGCGCGCAAGGCGGTGCTGGCCAAAAAGCTTGCGGCCTTCTACCCGGCCAGCCATCCGCAGCCGGTCTGTGGCCCCGCCGTGTGGCAGCGCCAGCCGCTCGAGGTCACCTTTCAACCTACAGGCAAGGCCGCGGTGAGCTACGAGATCATTCCCGGCTCGGCGGTGCTGGTGGAGGATGCGGACGAGGATGCCGGCGTTGCAGCGAAACCGCCCGCGGCTCCGATGGCCAAGCAAAAGTAGCCTCGGGAGAGGCCCGCGAGGCCTCGATCATCTTCCGGCGCGCGTCTTTTCTGCGCAGCAGAGATTCATGCAGGCGAGGGGGCGCGTTCAGCGCTCCCGGCGCTCCCGCTCCTGCCTCCGCTCCCGCCTGCATTCGATGCTGAGGCGCCAGAAGACCCAGAGCATGAATGCCACCGCCATGACGCCGGGAATGAGCAGGAGAGAATCGGGATCGAGTACCAGCATGGGGCGTCCACCTTCCCGCTTTTCGACGCGTGATAGGGGGTGGATTCGGAGCTTCCCTGGCGCGAAAAAGCACTGCACTTTCAGGGAAACGCCAGGAGGATAAGGAAAGGGTAGGAAAGTTGTAAAGGTTTGATAAGCGGACTCAAATGTCCGGCTGCGGCGCGACTGCGGCCGCCGCCGTGTGCGCTCCGCCTTGACAGGCCGCCGTCTGCCCGTATCTTATCTTTCTAGGCACTCTTTTGGAATCTTCCCGGAACGGGCTTGTGTAGAGCGGCATCGCTCGGGGATTCTGGGTTCCAGAGGAGGGCTGTGTTGAACAGGAAGCAGACGGCAGCCGGGCCGGGATTGCGGGCGCGGGATTTCAATTCCCGGCGATCTGCACCCGCATCGCCCAGCTTGGTGTATGGCCACCGTCTGGGCCGGTAGCATTCAGTGGCCCGGACAGGTCTGGATTGTTCCCGGAGACAGATTTTCAGGGCTCCCAGCGGATAGCCGGGCAAGCCCGCGCCCGGAAGGCTGGCGCGTTTTTGCGGCCCAGGGCAGCAGGAATGGGATTGGGGATGAGCGTGGCGACGAGTTTTGCATGGTTGATCTTTGCAGCAGGTCCAGCGGGTGGAAGCAGTCTTCCGCTGTTGCTGATCCTGCCCATGTTCCTGGTGCTTTACCTGCTGATGATCCGTCCGCAGCAGAAGCGGCAAAAGCAGTGGCAGGAGATGCTGGGCTCGATCAAGACCGGAGACCGGGTGACCACGGCGGGCGGCATTCGCGGCATCATTCTGTCCATCAAGGACGATGTGATCGTGATCCGCGTGGCGCCGGACAACCTCAAGCTGGAAGTGGCCAAGAACGCGATTGCTTCGGTGACTACCCAGGACGGGCCTGCGGGCTCATAACGGTAAAGCAGTTCTCGGTTCTCAGTTCTCAGTCTTCAGCCGCAAGGCGCAGACTGCGGAAAAGCTGAGAACTGACAACTGGGAACTGACAACTGTTTAGTAGAGAAACGGGACGATGAAGAAGAATCTCAACGGAAAAATTGCTCTGATTATTGCGGTCCTGGTGATCTGCGTCTACGGCATCTTCGGGGTGCCTTCGGGTGTCACCGGCAAGGCCCTGACGGAGGCACTGACCAAGCGTATTCACCTTGGCCTGGATCTGCGCGGCGGCGCTCACCTGATTTTGCAGGTGGAGGTGCAGGAAGCGGTCAACGCGGAGACCGACAACACGGTGGCCAGCATCAAGCAGGATCTGAACACGGCCCACCTGAGCTTTTCCGAGGTCTACAAGCCTGATCCGACCAAGCCGACGCTGGTGCGCGTGGAAGGCGTCTCTGCCGCCCAGGCCGGGGCCGTGAACTCGCTGCTGGAGAACAAGTACCTGAACCAGTATGACGTGGCCAATGGCGATACCGCGGGCAGCTTTACGCTGACCATGAAGCCGCTGATCGAGAAGGCGCTGGAGCAGAAGACCGACGAGCAGGCCATCGAGGCCATTCGCGACCGCGTGGACGCGCTGGGCGTGAGCGAGCCGCAGATTCAGCAGTATGGCCTGGGCGACAACCAGATTCTGGTGGACCTGCCGGGCGTGGAGAATGAAAGCCAGATTGAGCAGATCATCCAGGGCACCAACCGGCTGGAGATTCACGCCGTGGTGGGCGGCCCATACAAGGACGAGCCGACGGCGCTGGCCTCTTTGGGCGGCAGCGTGCCTCCCGACCAGGAGCTGAAAAGCTTTGCGGGAATGTCGGATGGCGAATCCTCGGCGGGCAGCGTTTATCTGCTGCAGCGCGCCTCGGTGGTGGCCGGCAACGACTTCCGTTCCGCCGACCCGGACGTCAATCAGAATACCGGGCAAAGAGAAGTCCAGTTCACGCTGACCAACGAGGCGGGCGACAGGTTCTACGACTACACCAGCAAGAACGTAGGCCGCAGCATGGCGGTGGTGATGAACGACCAGGTCAAGGAAGTGGCCACGATTCAGAGCGCCATCCGCGACCGCGGCGAGATCACCGGCAGCTTCTCTCCGGAGGAGGTGGCGGCGCTTTCCAAACTGCTGCGCACCGGCGCTTTGCCGGCCTCGCTGGAGCAACTGGAGAAGCGCTTTGTGGGCGCATCGCTGGGCAAAGACTCCATCCGCGAAGGCGTGACGGCGGCGGCGGTGGGCGTGCTGCTGGTGATGGCCTTCATGCTGGTCTATTACCGGGGCTCGGGCGTCAACGCAGATCTGGCGCTGTTCCTGAACCTGGTGATCCTGCTGGGCTTCATGGGCTTTTCCAGCGCCACCTTGACCCTTCCGGGCATCGCCGGAGTGATTCTGACCATCGGTATGGGCGTGGATTCGAATGTGCTGATCTTCGAGCGCATTCGTGAAGAGGTCCGCGCAGGCAAGGCGCCTTCGGCGGCCGTGGATCAGGGCTTCGCCCACGCATGGACCACAATTTTCGATACCCACGTCACCACCATCGTCTCGGCGGCCATCCTGTTCCTGTTTGGAACCGGGCCGGTGAAGGGATTTGCGACCACCCTCACAGTCGGTCTGCTGGCCAACCTGTTCACGGCGGTCTTTGTCTCGCGGGTCATCTTCGATGCCCACTTGAACAAGATGAAGGCTGGGCAAGTGGTCTCGATATAAGACGGCTTCTAGCCGGCTGGCTTCTAGCTGATGCATCGCGGAGAACAGGCGTCCGGTTCTCGCATGAACGAGCTAAAAGCTGGAAGCTAAGAGCTGATAGCTGCACTTAGGGAATACGATGAGCGCCGGAGCCGGCAACGGCTCCAGCCTCCCAGGAAGCGGAGAGACACAAGTGGAATTTTTTCGCAGCGTGAACGTGGACTGGCTTGGGAAGAAGTGGTACTTCCTCGCCTTTTCGATGATCTTCAGCGTGGCCGGCATTGTTTCGATGGGCGTGCACTGGGCGCGCATCGGCAGCCCGGTTCCGCTGGGCGTGGACTTCAAGGGTGGCACTCAGGTGCAGGTCCAGTTTGCCCAGACCCCGGACACCACCCAGATCCGTCAGGCGATGGCCGCGGCAGGCGTTCAGGACGTGAGCATTCAGGCCATTCACAATCCGGATGAGCCCAGCGCCAACGATGTGCTCATCAGCCTGCCGGAGCAGCAGAACGAGAGCGCATTGGACCAGGGGCGGCAGCAGATTGTCAATGCCCTCCAATCGCGCTACAACAACCCTTTCACCGTCCGCAATGTGCAGGTGGTCGGCCCCACCGTGGGCCATCAGTTGGAGAAGCAGGCCGCGCTGGCCACGCTCTACTCGATGCTGGGGATGCTGGTTTACCTCTGGTTCCGCTTCCAGTTGATCTATGGCGTGGCGGCCGTGGTGGCCTGTTTTCACGACACGCTGATCACGGTGGGCGCCTTTGCGCTGACCGGACAGGAGATCAGCCTGACGGTCATTGCGGCCATCCTGACGCTGGTCGGTTATTCGATGAACGATACCATCGTTGTCTTTGACCGGATTCGGGAAAATCTGCGCATGAATCGGCGCGAATCCCTTCCGGATCTGGTCAATCGCAGCATCAATCAGACCCTGAGCAGGACCGTTCTCACTTCGGGATTGACCTTCCTGACGGTTCTGTCCTTGTTCGTTTTTGGCGGGCAGGTGCTGCGCGGCTTCTCTTTTGCGCTGGTGGTGGGTATTCTAATTGGGACGTACTCGTCGATTGCCGTGGCCGCGCCGATGCTAGTAGCATGGCAAGAGTCGCGTGCGCAGCGGGAAAGGGCCTCCGCGGCGCTTCCTGCGGCAAAGCGCGCCAAGGTTTAGGCGGCGGTGCGGGCGAACAGCGTTTTCGCCCGATTTCGGTGCGCGATTTTATGCGGACAGAGCTGTTCTGACCGTGAAAGGGCGCACTTTCGCGGTAATGTTTGGTTGCCGGGAACATTTCTGTGTTCCGCGGTGTCTAATTAGAGGTAGGCAAACACTCGATTCGAGGCTGGCCATGTTTGAAGATTCCACGTTTGAATCCGGAGGCAGGATC
>VFSW01006836.1_pt1 | contig 16689 bp, 12 predicted proteins | sample 5358111 | NCBI WGS metagenome assembly VFSW01 (sample SAMN11554181, study PRJNA540505) | mine drainage metagenome | isolation source: sediment from site ElyBrook_90M | place: USA: Ely Copper Mine, Vershire, VT | collected 2017
CCGCGCCGCTTTGCGCTTTTGAGCTTGACAGGCTCAAGCCTGTCCTACCAAACCTTTTAAGCGGCTCGCGCAAAACGGTGCGCGGCCCGCGCCGCTTTGCGCTTTTGAGCTTGACAGGCTCAAGCCTGTCCTACCAAACCTCGCGCAGCCACCGCATTACTTCCAGGCGTCCAGCACCAGGTGGGCGCGGTTGCGCAGGCCCAGCCGGCGCAGATGGCGGTCCGCCAGGGTGACGTAGCGGCCGGCGGCCTCCTCGCCCAGCATGCGGCGCACCAGGCGCAGGCCGCGCGTGAACGGAAGATTCTCGGTACGCGCGCGCGCAAAATCGGCCGCCGCCGCCAGTTGCCGCAGCGAGGCGGAGGTAAACGGGCGCACGTGGGTGTAGTCCGCGTAGAACGCCACCATGTCCACGGGCGTGGGAACCACCACGCTGCACAGGCCGCCGGGCTTCAGTACGCGGTGAAACTCGCGCATGGCCGGCTCGGGATCGGCCAGGTGCTCCAACAGCCAGCAGCAGAAGATGCCCGCGAAGTAGCCATCCGGGAAGGGCATTTCCCGCGCGCTGCCCAGCGCCGTGGCCAGACCTTCCGCCGCATACCGCCGCACCAGGTCCGGCGCATTGTCGATGGCCACGATCGCGGCGGGGTCCTGGCGCGTGAACCAGCATCGCCCGGCGCCTACGTCGGCCACCGGACGCAGGCCGCGGAAGCGCGACTCATACCAATAGCGGCCCCACACGGTTTCGATCTGGCCGGTGATGCCCTCGCCGGTGGACAGGATGTACCGGCCGTACGTGGTGCTGGCGGCGCATGGCTGCGGGGTCACCCGGGATAGTGCGGCGCCGGCCGCCATCCTCTCACTCCGCGGTGCGCGGGCGGCGGTCCCGCCGCGCATCGTAGAATAAGCATAATGGCCGAAAGTTCCGAGGAGTTTTACCGTATTCAGAAGCTGCCGCCCTACGTGTTCGCGGTCATCAACGACATGCGCGCTCGGGCGCGCGCCGAGCAGCAGGACGTCATCGACCTGGGCATGGGCAATCCCGACGGCGCCACGCCCCGGGTGGTGGTGAGCAAGATGGCCGAGGCCGCCCGCAACCCCCGCAATCACCGCTATTCCGCCTCGCGCGGCATTCCGCGCCTGCGCGAGGAGATCACCCGCCGCTACCGCACGAACTATGGCGTGGAACTCGACCCGGACGCCGAGGCCATCGTCACCATCGGCGCCAAGGACGCGCTGGCGCACCTGCTGTTTGCCGTGGTCGGACCCGGCGATGCGGTGGTCTCCCCGAACCCGGCGTATCCCATCCACCAATACGGCGTGATCATGGCCGAGGGCCACGCCTGCCTGCTGCCGATGCCCAGCCCGGCGGAGTTTCTGAACCGCCTCGAGGATCTGTACCGCACCTCCACCCGCCCGCCCAAGCTGATCCTGATCTCGTTTCCGCATAACCCCACCACCACCTGCGTGGACCTGGATTTCTTCCGCGAAATCGTGGCCATGGCCCGCCGCCACGGCACGCTGGTAGTGCATGACTTCGCCTACGCCGACCTGGGTTTCGACGGCTACACCCCGCCCAGCCTCCTGCAGGTGGAGGGCGCCAAGGACGTGGCCGTGGAAATCTTCTCCATGTCCAAGAGCTATAACATGGCCGGCTGGCGCGTGGGGTACTGCGTGGGCAACCGGCGCATGATCGCGGCGCTGGCGCGCATCAAGAGCTACCTGGATTACGGCGTGTTTCAGCCCATCCAGATCGCTTCCATCATCGCCCTGCGCGAGTGCCAGGAGGAGCCGCGCAAGATCTGCGCCCTGTACCAGAAGCGGCGCGACGTGCTGGTGAGCGGCCTGGCGCGCGCGGGGTGGCCGGTGGAGAAGCCCCGCGGGTCGATGTTTGTGTGGGCGCCGCTGCCCGAGCGCCACCGCGCGGGGGGCTCGCTGGAGTTCGCCAAGCTGCTCATGAAGGAAGCCCTGGTGGCGGTTTCGCCCGGCATTGGTTTCGGCCCGCTGGGCGAGGGCTACGTGCGTTTCGCGCTGGTGGAAAACGAGCACCGCATCCGCCAGGCGACGCGCTCCATCGGCAAATTCCTGAAGGGTTGAGCGGCGCGCGGCCGGGCGAGCGGGGCGGGGAAGCTAACAGCTTGCCGGCCGTAGTACGGGCCAGGCCGTGAGCCGCGCTCCGTTGATGGCGAGAAAGGTGTACGTGGCGGCGAATGCGGCGCGCTTGTTGCCGCCGATGAAGGCGGGGTTCCGCGCCAGGCTCTCCCAGAGCGCGGCGGCTTCCTCGATGAGGCCGGCCTAATAACCGGTCTGCGGCCGGTAGAGGGCAACTTCCAGCAGCCCCGGGTCCCGGACGCCGTGGGAGCCGCGGTAACGCTCGATTGGGTCTGTGTGCATGGTCAGAACTTCGGCCACCGTGAGGCAGTCCGTCATTCAGCGAGCTTTTTGTAGAGGGGCGCGTATTTTTCGTGGCTGGCGAGACAGGCGCCCATGACGTGTGCGCGGGGCGTGGCCTTCCTTCGCTTCCCGATGAGGCCGGCGAAGGCCTCGTCCACGAGGGCTTGCACTGATACCCCGAGCATTTGACCTAGTCTATTAGCACTCGGTTCTCCAGCCCGAAGGTGACTACGTGTTCCACCGCGTCGAAGACCTTGTCCCAGGAGGTGCGAAAGGACTCCGCCGTCTCTTTCCATGACAGTCGCCGCGCCCAACGGGCTAAGAAGAGCATGTAGGCTTTGGTCGGTGTCCGCTTGCCGTCGCCCCAGGGAACTTCTTCGACAGCCACAATGCCGCAGCGGCGACAGTTGACGCGCCGCATGGTGTACAGAAGGAAGACGAGAAACCCCCACAGGGGAATGAACTCAAAGCGCCGTTCGGCGAGCTGGTCGTAACCGGGCGCCGGCAAATGGCAGCGCGAGCAGACTTGCAGCCGAACCCTTGCGCGGCCGCACGGCCACTTCGATACTCTTCTTGTCGGCACTGAAGTAGGCGTGCTGGTAGACGAAACCTCGGAAACGATGGCAGCGGTTTAGAATCGTGATCAGTTCCATGGCGCGGAAGCGGGCGGAGGCGAATCTCCACCCTAAACCGCTCCAGACCCGCGAGCAGCGGGATCGATAAACGCTTCGCGACAACCCGCGGGTGATCCCCTGTCATGCGCAGGTCGCGGCACTTCCACGAGTCGACGACACGGTCACTTGGATCGTTCTTAGCAGCTTAACGGGGTTCTCCCTATTTCTATAACCTCTCTGAAAGCGGGATTCCTCGTCCCATGAATGGACGCTCTGGTTTCGCGAACAAGCTACAATCTGTTACAAAGAAAGGCGGCTTCGCAGTGGCCAGTGGATTGCACACTCAGTGGCCACACTATGGGCATCCGAGAAGACTTGATCTATGCGGCCCGCTCTCTGCGCAAAACGCCGGGATTGGTAGTTACGGTCGTGCTGACGCTGGCGTTGGGTATTGGCGTCAATACCACCGCTTTTAATCTGCTCAACCTGTTGGTGCTCGCACCGCCTTCGGCGAAGGAGCCTGGCCGGTTGCTGCGAATCGAACCGGGAAACAGCAATCTGATCTCGTATCTAAACTTCCGCGACATGTCCGGAAGCAATGCTTTCACCGGGATGGCGCTGGAGTCCGCAACCAACCTGAACTGGCGTACCGGCGACGGCGTGGAAGCAGTGCGGGCGGTGGTGCTGTCCGCCAACTTCTTCTCAGTAGCCGGGGCTTCGGCTTGGCTCGGACGCGCATTTACCGCGGAGGAAGCCGCACCAGAACGGAACCCGAACGTGGTGGTGCTGAGCTACGAATTCTGGGAGCGCCGTTTCGAGGGTGACCGCGATGTCCTCGGTCGCACGCTCAACCTCAACGGCCGACCGTTTACGGTGATCGGTGTGCTAGGGCGTGGATACCGCACAGTGATGAGTGCGATGCTCCCACAGATGTTCGTGCCGATAGGCCCAGCGGTGGCATCGGGGCTTGAAAACCGCCAGGCGCCGGGTTTTTCCCTGCTTGCGCGCCTTGCGCCAGGCGTGGGACGCGAACAGGCCCGGTCGGCGTTCACCACCCTGGCAAAGGCTCTCGAGAAGTCCTACCCGCGAGAAGACGCCGGTTTTGGGGAGCCGGCGTTCGTGTCTCCAGTTTCTGGTCTGGGAAGCTTGCAAGGGCGCAATCCGCAGCCGGAATTCTTCACCGGGCTGGCGGCGCCGTTCGTGGTGGCCGGGATGCTGCTGCTCATCGCTTGCGCCAATGTTGCCGGAGTGATGCTGGCGCGGGGCGCCATGCGGCAGCGCGAAATCGCTATCCGGCTGGCGTTGGGTGCCAGTCGCGCGAAAGTGACGCGCCTGCTCCTGGCGGATAGCTTTCTGCTCTCGATGTTGGGCGCTGCCGGTGCGTTGCTGGTGACGGCCTGGCTCACGCCGCTCCTATCTCAAATCCGCTTTCCGAATACGGCGGCATTTCCGCCGTTGAACCTGAGAGTGGACGTGCGCCTGGCCTTCTACATGCTGGCTGTGGCGTTCGCTACGGTTGTCTTTTGTGGACTCCTTCCCGCACGCCAGTCTAGCGGCCTGCAGATACTGCCATGTCTGAAACAGTCGGCACTACAGGGTAGGAGACGCAACGGGCTGCGGCGGTTCCTGGTCTCGGGCCAAGTGGCAGTCTCAGCGCTGCTGCTGGTGGTCTGCCTGCTCTTCCTCCACAGCCTGCTCTATATTGGCAACGTTAATCCAGGATTTGATATCGATCATGGCATCACCGCAAGCGTCATACCGGAGCAAAAGAACCTCACCCCCGGCCAGCGTAACGCTCTCGCCGAAGAACTGGTGGCGCGCGTGAAGACGATTCCCGGGGTGCAGTCCGCCAGTTTCGCCAGCTTGATTCCGCTCTCCGGAGATACGGCCGCGGGAGGCGTCCAACTGAAGAGCCGCCCCGATTTCCATTCGCCCATGGTCCTGTTCAGCAATGTGGGGCCCGCATACTTCCGAACTATGAGAATTCAGGTGCTGGGCGGGCGCGAGTTCCAGGCCTCCGACCGTCAAGGTGCACCTGCGGTGGCCATCGTCAACAGGACTTTTGCGCGGCTCTTTTTCCCAAACGGAGATGCGCTGGGGAAGTCGGTGCGTGCCAGCGGAGACGCCGAGCCTTGGCGTGAAGTGGTCGGCGTGGTGGCCGACAACAAGTACGAGTCTTACGCCGAAGCGCCCACGCCGCAATTGTTCTCCCCATTCCTGCAAGCTGGCGGCCGGATCTTTGTGCAAATTCAGATAGCCGGCATGCCCACGGAAAGCATCGCAGCCGTGAGGCGGGTCATTGCGGATATGGATCGATCGCTGGTGGCGGACGTTCGCACCACACGGGATGCCACTGGCATGGAATTCTCCTTGCGACGGCTCAGCACCGGGTTTCTTGCGGCCATGGGAATTCTGGGACTGACCCTCTCGATGATCGGGCTGTACGGCGTGATTTCGTGGGAAGTCAGCCGGCGCACGGCGGAGATCGGGGTTCGCATGGCGCTGGGTGCGTCGCGCGGCCAAGTCCGGCGGATGGTGCTGCGCAGCGCCATGGTGCCTGTGGGTTCCGGGATCGGCTCGGGCCTCGGCGCAGCGATGCTGGTGGCTGTATCGTTGCGGTCGTTTCTGGCAGGAGTCAGCACAAGCGATCCAGTGACAATCGGCGGAGTGGCGGCGTTAGTTACACTTGTGAGTCTAGCGGCGACTTGGTTCCCGGTGCGGAGGGCGACCCGGGTGGATCCGATCGCGGCGTTGCGATACGAATAAGCCGGAAATCATCCTCATGGACACCCCCTTACCAACAGGTGGCAGGCCAACCCGTCCACGGATAGATCTCCCCTGACGGTGTAGCGTTTAGCGGAGAGGGCAAACTAGTTCGAAAGGCAACTGGCTACGAACAGGAAAAGCCGAAGGCGCGCTATCCCACATCGGGTTCGCCGGCTGCGCGAGCCGAGCTTCCGGCGCCCATGGGACTATCGGTGACCCACAGATTTCTCCGACGAGGCAAATGCTTCGAGCTCGGAATCTGGTCGTTCCTGCAGTTCCCCCCTCCGCGGGCAGTTGGAGCGAAACGCCTTAAGCCCTCATTTTTGCGCCGGAAAGTAGCTAGCTTAGTCTAACGGCGCCGCGGCGCCAGCCTCACCGTGATCCTCGGGGGCGACACCCGCTCCATCACGATTCCCGGCGGCAGGTCGAGGTTGGCGGTTTCCACCGGAAGTTCCGTGATCCCGCCGTGGACGCCGCGCAAGTTGAAGCGCGCCACCAGCCGCGTCAGGCTGACCGAATCCATCAGCCAGGGGCTGCCCCGCACCTGCACCTCCAGGCGGTCGGCCGACGGCGCCGCCAGTTCCATCCCGGAAGGCACGCCCACATATTCGACCGGCACGGCGACGGTCCGGACCGTGGTTCCCGTGGAGAGGAACGAAGCGCTGAAGATGGCCGCCGCCAGCGCCACCGCCGCCAGTTTCACCGCGGCGTTGGAGAACAGCGACTGGCGCAGGCGGCTGCCCAGGTGGGCCGCCGGGCGGGCGCAAAGCTTATCGAGCAGTTGCACCAGCTTGGACTCGTCGTCCACGCGCACCACGCGGCGGGCTTCCATCAAGGTCACCTCGCCGCGCTCCTCCGAGACCGCGATGGCCAGCGCGTCGCAGCGCTCGGCCAGCCCCATGGCGGCGCGATGCCGGGTGCCGTAGTAGCTGGGCACGCCCTCGCGTTCGGTGAGCGGCAGCACGGCGGCGGCCCGCACCATGCGGTCGCCGCGCACCACCACCGCGCCGTCGTGCACCGGCGAGGTCTTCTGAAAGATGGCTTCCAGGATTTCGCGGGAAACGGCGGCATCCAGCGTGACCCCGTCGCCGATCAGTTCCGCCAGGGCGTTGTGGCGCGCGACCACGATCAGCGCGCCCACGGATGCGCCGGCCAGGTGGAAGGCCGCCCGCGCGATGGATTCGTAGGTCTCGGCCAGCCGCGCGGCCGGCTGCCGCCGCCAGATCAAGACGCTGTCCAGGCGCATGAAGAACCGGCGCAGCTCCGCCTGGAACACCAGCACCAGCAGCAGGATCGCCAGGATGGCGGCGCCGTCCAGCACCCAGCTTGTCACCGGCAGATCCAAATGCCGGGCCACCAGCGCGCCGGCGTGCAGTCCGGCCACCAATAGGGCCACACGCAACGCCCGCGCCTGCTGCGCCCAGCGCAGCAGGGTATACAGCGCCGCGGTCAGCACCGCGAAGTCCACCAGGTTCTGCCAGCTCACTGGAATCGGAGGAATCATCCGTCTTCTAATATCCCCCGATTGCGCGCCCAACTACAATGGAGGTCGTCATGCAGCCTTTTGCTTATCACGTCTTCGTGTGCGATCAACAGAAGCCCGAAGGCGCGCCGTGCTGCTCAGCACGCGGTTCCAAGCGGGTGGTGGAGGCCTTGCGCGGCGAAGTAGCGTCGCAGGGCCTGGCCGGCCGCGTGCAGATTACGCCCTGCGGCTCCCTGGGCTTGTGCGAACGCGGGCCCAACATGGTCGTTTATCCGGACGGCGTGTGGTATTCGGGCGTGTCCGTGGAGGATGTTCCGGAGATCGTGCGCAGCCACTTCGCCGGCGGCCAGGTGGTGGAACGGCTGGCCAACCGCGACGCCGACGCGGTGCGCATCGAGATCGGCGGCAACCGCGAGAAAGCGCAGGCGGGAATGCGAGCCAAGGACGCGGCGGGCGTCCTTCCGGACGACCTGGCGCAGACCCTGCGCGGCTTCCAGGAAAGCCGCGCCATCCTCACCGCCATCGAGCTGGACGCTTTTACCGCTTTGGGCGAGGGCGCCACGGCAGCCGCGGCGGCCGCCGTCATGGGCGCCGACCCGCGCGCCGCCGAAATGCTGCTGAACGCCCTGGCCGCTCTCGGCCTGCTGGCCAAACACGGCGAGGTCTTCCGCAACACGCCGGCCAGCGCGCGCTATTTCGTGGCCGGCTCGCCGGACGATGCCCGCCACGCCACCATGCACCTGGCCAACCTGTGGCGCCGGTGGTCCACCCTGACCGAGTGCGTGCGCGCGGGCGCCTCCGTAACCCGCCGCGAGCCGCGCGAACCCGACGACCGCTGGACCGTGCCCTTCATCGCCGCCATGCACCGCAACGCCCGCGAGCGCGCCCCGCACGTGGTGCGGGCCCTCGGCGCTGCCGGGACGGGCCGCATGCTCGACGTGGGCGGCGGGTCCGGCGCCTATTCCATTGCCTTCGCCCAAGCCGCCCCCGCACTGCACGCCGAGGTCCTGGACCGCCCCGAGGTGCTGGCCATCGCCGCCGGCCACATCGCGCGCGCCGGGCTTGCCGGCCGCGTCACCACCCGCGTGGGCGACCTGCGCAGCGACGATTTCGGCGGCGGCTTCGACCTGGTTCTGGTCTCCGCCATCTGCCACATGCTCGGCCCGGACGAGAATCGCGACCTGCTGCGCCGCTGCCGCCGCGCGCTGGCGCCGGGCGGCCGCGTGGCCATCCAGGACTTCATCCTGGAAAACGACAAGACCTCGCCCAAAATGGCCGCCCTGTTCTCCCTGAATATGCTGGTGGGCACCGAGCGCGGCGCCAGCTACAGCGAGAGCGAATATGCCGCGTGGCTGGGCGAGGCGGGCTTCGCCGATGTGCGGCGCATCCGCCTGCCGGGGCCTGGCGGCCTGATGGTGGGTCAGGTGGTTTCCCCCAGCCCCGCCGGGTAACCTCGCTGCCAGGCTCATCGTCGTCTAAACGATACCGCCAGTTGCCAGGACGCGGCCGGTTGCGGCGGCTCCCAGGGACGGCGATTCAAAGACCAGGATGAAACTCTTCGCTACTCTGCTATCTATAATTGTTCTCTCGCTGCCCGCTCTCGCACAGACGGCCAGTCTGCACGGCCAGGTGACGGACGAATCCGGCGCGGTGATTCCCGGCGCGACCCTGACGCTGACCGGACCGGCGGGCGTTGCCAAAGCCGCCACGTCGGGCAGCGACGGCTCCTTCTCCTTCCTCGGGTTGATCCCCGGCAGCTACACGCTGCGCGCCTCCGCCCCCGATCTCACGCAGGCGCAGCCCCTGCGGCTGGTGCTGAAACCCGGCGCGCAGAAGGCCGACGTGCAAATGAACGTGGCTTCGGTGGCGCAGCAGGTGACCGTGCAGGAGAACGGCGGCCCCAGCGTGGCCACCGACCCATCGGCCAATTCCACCGCCACGGTGCTGCGCGGGGAAGATCTGCAGGCGCTCTCCGACGATCCCGACGACCTGCAAACGGATCTGCAGGCCCTGGCCGGACCCGCCGCGGGCCCCGAGGGCGGCGAGATCTTCGTGGACGGTTTCAGCGGCGGGCAGCTTCCCTCCAAGGACGCCATCCGCGAGGTGCGCATCAACCAGAATCCGTTTTCCCCGGAGTTCGACAAGCTGGGCTACGGCCGCATCGAGATCCTCACCAAGCCCGGCACCGACAAACTGCGCGGCCAGGGCTTTTTCAATTTCGGCGACGACGTCTTCAATTCGCGCAACCCGTACGCCATGCAAAAGGCGCCGTTCCTGCTGAAGGAGTACGGCGGCTCGGTCAGCGGACCGCTCGGACGGCGGGCCTCGTTCTTTCTGGATATCGAGCGGCGCGAGATCGACAACGGCTCGGTGATCGACGCCGTGACGCTGGATCCGGCCAGCGCCGCCATCCTGCCCTACACCGGCGTGCTGCTCGCGCCGCAGCGCCGCCTGCGCATCAGCCCGCGCGTGGACTACCAGTTGAGCCAGAACAACACCCTGATGGTGCGCTACGGATTTACGCGCAACGACGTCCAGGACCAGGGCATCGGCAACTTCAACCTGGTCTCGCGCGGTTACTACACCCTCGATCAGGACAACATGGTCCAGGTCACCGACACCGCCGTCCTGAGTCCCAGCACAGTGAACGAGACGCGCTTCCAGTACTTCCACGTGGAAAACGACCAGATCTCCAACAGCCTGGCGCCCGCGCTGCTGGTGCTGGGATCGTTCAACGGAGGCGGCGCGCAGACCGGCCGCAGCCTGGATACGGAGAACCAGTACGAGCTGCAGAACTACACCTCCATGGTCCGGGGCGCGCACACCTTTAAATTCGGCGCGCGCGCGCGGGGCGTCACCATCGCCAACACCTCGCCCCAGAACTTCGGCGGCACGTTCACCTTCGGCGGCGGACTGGCTCCCGAGCTGGACGCCAACAACCAGGAGATCCTGGATGCCTCCGGGCAGCCGGTCCTGGCGCCGATCACTTCCATCCAGCAGTATCAGCGCACCCTGCTGGGCCTGCCGGGCGGCGGCGCGACGCAATTCAGCATCGCCAGCGGCAATCCCTTCCTGGCCGTGAACCAGGCCGACGTGGGCGCTTTCGTGGGCGACGACTGGCGCGTGCGCCCCAATGTCACCCTCAGCCTGGGCCTGCGCTACGAGACCCAGACCAACATTCACGACTACCGCGACTTCGCGCCCCGCTTCGGCTTCGCCTGGGCGCCCGGATCCAGCCAGATCGGCCTGCACCCGAAGCTGGTCGTCCGCGGCGGCTTCGGCATGTTCTATTCCCGCTTCAACGTCGCCAATACCGAGACCGCGGACCGCTTCAACGGCGTCGTCCAGAACCAGTACATCCTCAACTATCCCAGTTTCTTCCCCAACGTCCCCACCGCGGCGCAACTGCTGGCCATGCCGGGCATCCAGTCCACCCAGACCATTCAGCAGGTGAGCGCCGCCCTGCGCGCGCCGTATATCATGCAGTCGGCGCTCAGCGTGGAGCGTCAGGTGGCGCACAGCACTACCGTTTCGGTGACTTACACCAACTCGCACGGGCTGCACATGCTGCGCTCGGAAGAGATGAATGCGCCCGGGCCTATTTACCTGATGGAGTCATCCGGCCTGTACAATCAGAATCAGTTGATTACTAATGTGAATTCCAGACTGAATAACAACGTCTCTCTGTTCGGCTATTACACCTTGAACCGGGCCATGAGTAACACCGACGGGCTGGGCACGTTTCCGGGCAGTCCTTACACCATGGCCGGCGAGTACGGGCCGGCGGCCACCGACATCCGGCACCGGGCTTTCATCGGGGGATCCTTGAACACCCGCTGGAACGTGCGCATCAGTCCCTTCATCGTGGTGCAGTCGGGCGCGCCCTATAACCTCACCATCGGCCGCGACATCTACGGCGACACGCTGTTCAACGCCCGGCCCGGCATTCCCTCGGACCTGACCAAGTCCGGCCTGGTCGACACGCCCTACGGCTGGCTGGATCCGAACCCCTCCCCCGGGGAGCCCATCGTGCCGCGCAATTTCGGACGCGGGCCGGGCCAGTTCAGCGTGAACATGCGGCTGGGCAAGACCTTTGGGTTCGGTCCGGAACGCCAATCCTCGGCCGGCGGCCCCGGTCCCATGGGCGGCGGCCATAACTCCGGCTTTCACAGTATCTTCGGCGATACGCCCACCAGCAAGCGCTATAACCTGACCGTTTCCATCTCCGCGCGCAACCTGCTGAACTACGTCAACGAGGGGCCTATCATCGGCCAGATTACGTCGCCGCTGTTCGGCCAGGCCAACCAGGTGGCCGGGGGTTACGGAGCGTTCGCCGAGACCGCCAATAACCGGCGGCTCGAACTCCAGATGCGGTTCTTGTTTTAAGTTCAACCACTTGGGCCTTGATTGCTCCAGGAGAGCCCTGGATCCATGCTATACTGCCGCGCATGCCGGTTCGCGCGCCGATTCCTCTTGCCGCCCTGCTGGCCCTGGCTGTCGCGCCCGCATTTTGCCAGGAATGGAACGCGGGGCTGGCCATGCAATATATGGATTCGCGGCAGAAGGAATGGAACGCCTGGCCGCCGGCCTTGCGCTCCGGCGTGCCGTGCGTGTCCTGCCACACCGGCTTGCCGTACCTGGTGGCCAGACCGGCGCTTCGGCAGGCGTTCAACCAGAAGACCGGCCCCACGCTCTATGAGGGCCTGCTGGTGGCCGGCATGCGCGCCACCGTGATGCGCACGGACGCCAACGATCTGTTTGGAAGCCTTAAAGGACGGATCGCGGATCAGGTGTACGGCGCGCAGGTGGTGATGGCTGCGTTGGTGCTGGCGATGGACGACGCACCGCGCGGCAGGTTGAGCGCGGAAGGGGAGCAGGCCTTCGAGCGCCTTTGGCTGGCGCAGTTGAAGAGCGGGCCGGACCAGGGCGCCTGGCTCTGGTCGGACTTCGACCTCGACCCCTGGGAAACCAAGGACGCGGCTTACTACGGCGCCGCATTAGCGGCCGCGGCGACCGGTCTGGCGCCGGCAAACTATCAGGGCCGTCCGGAGATCCGGCAGAACGTAGCCGCTCTGCGAGCCTATCTGCGCCAGGGCCAAAGGACGCAGCCGTTACATAACCGGGTAACCCTTCTATGGGCGGCGGCTAAGTTACGGGACTTATTGCCCGAGGCGGACAAGCAGGCGATTCTGAATGAGCTGTGGCGCAAACAAGAGCCGGACGGCGGATGGACCATCCAATCGCTCGGCCCATGGAAGCAGCGCGACAAGGCGCCGGGCGCGGTGGGTTCGAACAGCTATGCAACCGCGCTGGTGGCATTCTCAATCGGGCAGGCCGGAGTCCCGCCGGCGCAGGCGGGTTTGTCGAAAGCGCTGGCCTGGCTCAAGTCTCGCCAGGATCCACGGGGCGGTTATTGGGCGGCGCAGTCGATGAATCATAAGTTCGATCCTGGCGGCATGCCCGAGAAGTTCATGAGCGATGCCGCCACCGGCTACGCCACGGCAGCCTTGCTCGCAGCGGGCCAACAGGGATCGCCGCACACCGGCAGCCGATAGCCGGTCCGGAGTGGGCAGGGCGCCGCTGCTACAATGGTGTCAATGAGGATTCTGCTGTTCAGCGGCAAGGGAGGCGTCGGCAAGACCAGCCTGGCGGCCGCCACGGGAGTGCAACTGGCCCGGCTCGGCTACCGCACCCTGGTGATGAGCGTGGACCCGGCCCATAGCCTGGCGGATTCCTTCGACCTCGAAACCGGCCTGTTCCACGAAAAAACCGGCGATCCCCACTCCATCAGCGACCGCCTTGCAATCCACGAAGTCAACATTCAGCGGGAAATCAAGCGCCACTGGCGGGAGATTTCCGCGTACGTGATTTCGGTGCTGCGCACCACCGGCATCAGCGACGTGGAGGCCGAGGAACTGGCCATCCTGCCCGGCATGGAGGAGCTCAGCGCCATGATGTGGGTGAACCAGTTCCGGCGCGAGCAGCGCTACGACGTCATCGTGCTGGATTGCGCGCCCACCGCCGAGTCCATGCGCTTCGTGAGCATGCCCACCACGCTGGACTGGTACATGAAGCACATCTTCCCCTTCCAGCGCACCGTGCTCAAGGCCGTGCGCCCGCTGGCCAACCGCGTTTCGCCGGTGGAGCTGCCGACCGACAGTTACTTCGCCAATATCCAGGATCTGTTCGGCAAGCTGGAGGGTATCGACGAGCTGCTGGAGGATCCGCGCATGACCAGCGTGCGCCTGGTCACCAACCCGGAGAAGATGGTGCTGCGCGAGACGCAGCGCGCGTTCGTGTACTTTTCGCTGCACGGCCTGACGGTGGACAGCATCATCGTGAACCGGGTGCTGCCGCCCAGCGTCACCGACGCGTTCTTCACCGAATGGCGCGAGTCGCAGCAGCGCATCCTGGGGGAGATCGACGCCTACTTCTCCCCGGTGCCGGTGAAGCGCGTGCCGCTGTTCACCCACGAGGTGCTGGGCGCGGAGCGCCTCAACGAGCTGGCCTCCGCGCTGTATGGGGAGACGGAAGACCCCGCCGCCGTCACGCGCACCGAGGCGCCCTATACCTTCGCCCGGCGCAACGAGCATTACGAGGTGCGGCTGCTGCTGCCCTTCGCGGTGAAGGGCGAGGTGGGATTGTTCAAGAAGGGCGACGAGCTGGTGGTGCAGATCGGCACCCTGCGCCGGCACATCGGCCTGCCGACATCCATGGCGGCCCTTTCGCCGGCCCGCGCAACGTTGGAGAATAAAGTGTTGACCGTGGAGATGAAGGAGGTTTGAAGATGGAAGACGATACCAGAAACGCCGGCGCGCCCGGCTGCTTCTATTGTCTAAACGTGAAGCCGTTCATCCGCAAAGCCTGGTCGGACGCCACCAGGGACCATTTCCGCAACGCGCGCGTGGAGTTTCTGAAAGGCGTGCGCAGCGTGCTGGACGACCGCATCGGCGACCTGTCGCGGCACGAGGCCAAGGGCACGCACGTCACCGTGGAATAGGCGTGACCAGGATCACGCGCCGTTCGCTCCTGGCGGCCGGCGCCGCTGCCTGGGCCGGTCCCCTGCGGTCCGCCGGAGGCCGCGCCGTGCTGCTGGGCGGACCCATCTTCCTGCGCGGCGACGACCCCGCCGATCTGGCGCGCGAGCATCGCCGCCTGGGGTACGGCGCCGCCTATTGCCCCGCCGCCAAATCCGGCGATACCGGGCGCGTGCAAGCCATCCGCAAAGCCTTCGCGGCGGAAAATGTGGCGATCGCCGAGGTGGGCGCCTGGGTCAACATGCTGGACCCGGATGCCGTCAAGCGCCGCGAGAATCTGCGCTACGTAGTCGAGCGCATGGCCCTGGCCGAAGCCGTGGGCGCGCGCTGCTGCGTGGATATCGCGGGTTCCTACGATCCCACCGTCTGGTACGGCCCGAATCCCGGAAATCTATCGCAGGAGTTTTTCGACGCCACCGTCGAGAACTGCCGCCATGTGATCGACGAAATCAAGCCGCGCCGCAGCCGGTTCACCATCGAAGCCATGGGCTGGTCGATTCCCGACGGTCCGGATTCCTATCTGCGGCTGATCCGGGCGGTGGACCGTCCGGCCTTCGGCGTGCACCTGGACGTCTGCAACATGGTCAACTCGCCGGAGCGTTTCTATCGGAACGGCGCACTGATCGCGGAATGTTTCCGCAAGCTCGGCCCGTGGATCGTCTCCTGCCACGCCAAGGACCTGGCCTGGGTGGTGGAGTTGAACGTCCACTTCCAGGAAACCATTCCCGGGCGCGGCCAGATCGATTACCGAACTTATTTGACTGAGTTATCCCGGTTACCCGTGGAGACCCCTCTGATGCTGGAACACCTGAAGACCGCCGCGGAGTATGAAGAAGGCAAGCGCTACATTCAGAAGACTGCCGCGGCGGCGGGAGTGACCCTCGCATGACCAGAAGAAAGTTCGTCGCCTCCGCCGCGCTGCCGGCGCTGGCCTCCGCCGCCGGCCGCCTGCCCATCCGCAAAGCCGTGCTGTTCGACATGCTGCCCAAGTCGCTGAGTGTCGCCGACCGCTGCAAGCTGGCGGTGGACACCGGCTTCCAGGCCACCGAATGCCCCACCACGCCAGACCCGCGCGCCGCCGAGGAGATCAAGAAGGGGGCCGACGCGGCCGGGCTGCCGATTCATTCGGTGATGAACATGGCGCACTGGAAATATCCGCTTTCCTCCGCCGACCCGGCGGTCGTCGCGGAGAGCCTTAAAGGCATGCAGACCAGCCTGCGCAACGCCCATTTCTGGGGCGCGGAGACGGTCCTGCTGGTGCCCGCCGTGGTCAATCCCCAGACCGGTTACCGCGACGCCTGGACCCGCTCCCAGCAACAGATCCGCAAGTTACTGCCCCTGGCCGCCGAGCTAAAAGTAGCGATCGCCATCGAAGAGGTGTGGAATAAGTTCCTGCTCAGCCCGCTCGAATACTGCCGGTACATCGACGAGTTCCAGAGCCCCTGGGTGCGCGGCTATTTCGATGTGGGCAATGTGGTCCTCACCGGCTATCCGCAGGATTGGATCCGCATCGCGGGCAAGCGCATCGCGCGGCTGCACATCAAGGACTTTCGCTTTCGCAACATGCGCGCCGAGTTTGTGCCGCTGCGCGAGGGCGATATCGACTGGCCCGAGGTCAACAAGGCGCTGGGCGAGATCGGCTACCGGGGGACCGCCACGGTGGAACTCGATGGCGGCGAGGCGGCTTACCTGCGGGAAGTGAACCGCCGCTTCGAGCTGATTCTCTCCGGCGCTTAAGCCATGCCCATCCCCAGCCCCATCCGCATCTCGAGACGCGCGGCGCTGGCCTGGCTTCCCGCGGCAGCCAGGCTGCTGCGCGCCCAGCCGGCCCCCGCGTCCCCGCGCGACCCCCAGGCCGTCTATGTATTGGCGGCCGTGCGCGACAAGAACGGCCACATCGTCTCCAACCTCGGCCCGGACGATTTTGTTCTCGAGCAAGACGGGCGTCCGCAAACCATCCGCTACTTCACCCGCCAGGCCGGCGGGCAACTGACCGTGGGCCTGCTGGCCGACACCAGCCGTGGCCGGGGCGATCTGCTGGAGGCCGCGCGGGAGGCCAGCTACGCCTTCCTCGATGGCGCGCTGCGCGGCGCCGCGGACCAGGCCTTCGTGATCCACTTCGACCGCGAAGTGGAGCTGCTGATGGATCTGACCGCCTCCCGCGACAAGCTGCGCAAGGCCCTGCGGGAGATCGAAGTGAATCCCGGCGTTGCCCGGCCGGCCCGCGGCGGCGGCATGCTGCTCTATGACGCCGTTTACCTGGCCTCGGGCGGCGAGTTGATGAAGCGGCTCGCGGGACGCAAAGCCCTGGTGGTGATTTCCGGCGGCGTGGATCGCGGCAGCAAGGTCACCATCTCCGAAGCCATAGCGGCCGCGCAGCGCTCCGACACCTTGATCT
>VFSW01006837.1_pt1 | contig 16688 bp, 11 predicted proteins | sample 5358111 | NCBI WGS metagenome assembly VFSW01 (sample SAMN11554181, study PRJNA540505) | mine drainage metagenome | isolation source: sediment from site ElyBrook_90M | place: USA: Ely Copper Mine, Vershire, VT | collected 2017
ATCAGAGGGTATTTCATTCCGGTACCACCTGAGTGTTGTTTCTGTTACATCCACACACGACTTTAAGACAGACAGTATGGAGACAAAGACCAAAAAAATAAATGGGTGGTTCCCAATGCATAAGAATTGGTTAGGTTCTGCTAATTGTCTTTGAGGGATCCACGTGAGCTCTCTCCATTTCTAGAATCCGCCTACTCAACTTAATTGCAAGGGTCCCTTTTCCCGAGTACTCTCAATTTTCAATCACTCTACGATCCAGAACGTTCAACCGATTTGGGATTCTCAATATTGATTAATATGTATGACAGGGTTACTAATGCGGACTCTTCCAGTTGAGAGATATTGTGGTTAGAATTCCTAATTGCTACTCCAATTACATATCGTCTCTTCCACCGAAGAGCTACCCTCGCTTGGAGTGAAACTCGATGAGCAAGAATGGGATTTCCGAACTTAACCTAAGATTCGATTCTAGAATGGTGTTGCTTTTGGGCGAGCAATCTGTTTCGAACGACGTTGCGGCAATTTTCGTTTGCATTCCTTGGAAAAATATTGAGCTTCTTGGATGAATTCGGTGTCAAAGATATTGTCTCACGAATCTGTGTTAGCACCACGGAAAGTATGGGCCCCATTGTTTCTCAAGGAAAAAAGAGTTCGTACGGCTTTAGAGTCCCTTTACGTCTCGATTGTTCTTGCTACGGAGAACGCAGAGTTAATCCGAAGCTTGGATGTAGAATCCATGCAGAGAGCGACTCCATACGGCACCGACCTCGCGAAGACATGTTTTCGTTTTTATGCAGAGTGGCTGAGCAGAATGAAGGAGCTTGCGGCATCTGAAACAATCTATCAAAGTAGATGGGTGCAGCCGCTGCGCTGTGCTTCCGAGTTTTTAATCCGCGCTAGAAATTTCGAGCCCCCATCAACAAGTGTCAGGGGATTACTGATCTCAAAGTCCAAAGACTATCCAAGCCGGACTTTCGGTGGGATGATGAATACACTGACAGTTGTAGTTCCAGAACTCAGGAGTTCAATGGCACTCAAATGCAGGGCTGATGATGTCAGTGACCTTGCGGGCGGATCTTGCACATTTGGCAATGTTCAACCAATTCCGATAGTAAACAGGTTGCACCCGACCGGCAGTTTGAGGGTAACGAAGGATCGTGACTTTATTTATTTGCATGATTGCGACTTTCTCATGCTGTCACTTCTTGACACGAGTGGTTTTCGCAACTCGCTCGCGTTCGAGCAATTCTGTGTGATTGAATGTAAACAGCAGATGAGAAACAGGCTAGGCGCTGTTGTGATATGCTCTGGAATGGTATCTTCAGTTGCGTTCCCGACCATTACACTTCGGAGCATAGTCGACCCTGAGCGCAACATTGAGCTCATCATTACACCGGAAGCGCTGAGATGGACGCGAGTCGCCGGGACCAAACTCGAGTCTCTGAGAGGTAAATTTGTCAGATTCCTGCTCGTAATCTGGTATGGTTACGGCATGCGTGAGGACAAACTTCCAATGCCCGAGTTGTTGCAGTTCGAACAAATTAATAGGGAACAGGTCATACTGGATGACTTGATAGGGTTCATCCGTCTTCGGACCAAGGTGGATTCCGCGGATCTCTTTAGACGATATCCCTCGGCCGAAACAATAGTCAAGGAAGGAAAGCTCTCCTGCATAAAAGGTGCCGCGGAAGCATGGCGATACGATCCTAACTCCTCAGAACCTCAGGACTCCTTGAAAAGGGATTTCGTAACGACCAACGAATCCTTGAAATCCGGAAGAGACAGGTCATTTGGTACTTCTGGAGAATGCTGGATTGAGAAACCCTACAACCTTATGGACTGGAAACGGCTTACAGCAGCTGGTCTCGTTGACCGACTGAAGCATGACGCCGACCTGATTAATTGTTTTCTCCGTATCATCAAAACTAGAGATGATACGGACAACCTGCCGAAATCTATCAACGCCCTGATAAAGTCATTAGGGGACCTGGATGAGAACGTCACAAAATCGGTAAGATGGCTTCACGACTATGGTTTCATTCTGGTAGGCGAGAGAGGATTATACCCGAATAATCAGAGCCTACGCATTGCAGAGTCTGCCTGCTCTGACAAACTCAGGACGTTTTTGCTGGATTCAATAAGGGACTCCGGATCCGGTGTCATCTATGTCGGACACCTCGAACAAAAGTCAGTATTTCCACCCTCCTTCATAATTAACTACCTGAAATCTCTCGAGGATGAACGGCTTGTTCAATGCTATCAAGAGCAGGGACACCGGTGCGAGTTGCTCTGGATTGCGCCAAAAAGTGATTCTACTTCAGAAACTGAGCTCGCACGTATGGAAAAGGTAGCGTTGGAGAATGCAGTTCTCAGCATTCTTCTTGCGGCCGTGAACTACCCGCTCAAAATCTCAAAGATTCTCGAGGACCTTGACGGAGATATCAGGATTCCGGGCAACCTGATTCTTCATCTTCTTCTTTCTAATTTGCTTTCTCAGAGACGGGTGGAACAGGACTCGGAAAAGATGTGGGGTTATCCGTGGCCGTGCAGAATCAGAGACATCCTAAAAGGAAGCTCCGATCCTTTGACTCTGACAGAACTAATGGATGAGGCTCGGATTCCAGTCATCGAACAGAACAGGTCGGAAGTGGAAAGGATCGTTAAATCTCTGAGCATTTCTGACAGAATCACAACAATACCAAAGAGCTTGAGAACTGGTGTCATCCATTTGCTTCAGGAGAATCGCGCAAATGCATTTGACATCGCTGCTATGAATTCAAAGCTCAGCCTGCAGTCTACCTCAGATGACGATGCAATAATTAGGTCACTTCTCTTGGAATTGGAGAATTCTGGTATCGCATTCAGGTTGCCTGACGGTAGATGGACCTATTCCTTCAGAGACAACGTTGAGAAAAACGAACGCCTTCTATCGATCCTGAAATGGGATTGTGTTCGCTATGTTATCAGTAAACTAATCAATGGACCATCCCAGAAGACCAGACTCGAATCGGAACTCAGGATCTTTATGATTCAGCAAACATCCAAGCTCGCCATGGATACTAGACAGTCAAGGCTTTCTGCTCAGGACATTATTCTTTCCCTCAAGAAAGACGGAACTCTCTTGGAGGAGCAGGACCGCTACAAGATACTTTCCGAGCGTTCACGGAATATTGCTGGCGATTAGTCGACTAGTTCCCGCCTTATCCACAAGAGTATCAATTAAGCCAGCTAGCTTCCAGGCCGCATGGCCTTCTAGGAAAACACCGACCTCGTAGTTGCCGAACATACCTCCCCATGAGAGATTGGCTGATCCCACAAGAGCCCTATTACGATCCGCAACAATGACTTTTGCATGTAGCTGTTTTCCTTCTTTGCCCGCGAAATCATATATTCTTACATGTTGGAATTTGGCAATTCGTCCGAGCTGCAGCCTGACAGACTTGTCTTGCGAACCAATAGAATTGAGAACAAGAGTGACAGCTATTCCGCGCTCAGAGACATTTTCGAGAAGGTCCAGAATACGCCCAGCATGTGGAGTGAACACATATGCGAGCACCTGAACTTCCTTCTTAGCCCCTTTGATAGTTTCTTCTATCACAGGTTCGAAAGCTCTTGTCCCGCCCTCGATAAGTTCCTGTCCGGTTGCGAGTATCTCAACCACTGTCAAGGATGGTTCTCCAGCACGATGTTTCTGTCAAGCCACATGTTCCGGTGCTCGCATGATGTCTCGGAGAGAAGAAGACAGCTGTAACAGGCTGCGCCGTTATAACCTCCAGCCCTAAACACGTGTCTCTGGCACAAGGGATCTCCCGAACAGGTTTGTACCTGCTGGAGTCCAGTTTCAAGTATATCGCCAAAATATGGAACTAGGGCAATTAGTCCTCCAAGCGTTCCCTCCGTACCGGGTTGCGTCGCGAAAAGCAAGACGCCCCCTTCGGAGCTCTCGGGATTGTAATATACACGTTCTCGAACCGAGGCTGACGAGTATCCAGCCTCAGCTGAAATGCTCCGGATAAGCAAGTGGGAAAATGTGTGCCACCATACAAACCCGGGCTCGAGCTCATCATGGTGCGAGATGTCTCGGAACACCCTCGCAGGGTACAGTGTCGAATCTTCTGCGACCGCGTTTTGCCATTCAGTCACAGCGTTTCCGGAGACACCTCGTTGTTGCGATTCGCGCGATATGAAAACGCCTTCGCCCAAGAACTCGGCTCCGGGATACCACGATTTATCTGGATCAAGTGGATCAGGAAACCCGACATCAACGACAGCCGCGGACGAGTCAGGACCGGTATCGACTTCTCTTCTATAGCCATGTTGAACAACCACTGTCCTCAGTGTCAGAATTGGTGTGACCCTGAATCCGTTGAAGATCCTAACCAAGTTAGGATCCACATGGAAAATTACTGGAGAATCAGGAACCGGCCTTGTGACCGGAGGTGAACCATGAAGCGAAGAGTCTTCGAGTGCTCTGAGCTCTTCCATTATCAGACCTCTGTATGTGGTAGGTACAGGAGACAGATTGTCTCTTATCGCAGATTCTATGCCATTCCAGGAGTGGGACAGGATCTCATCCAGAGTATTCTGGCCGATCACCCTTGCGTTCGCCAAATTTCGCATGATTCGGGAGAACTCCTCCATGGTCGAAGGCGAGCTTCCCAAGATATTATCCCAGATAGGTCTCACCTGAAGGAGATTGTGCAGTCTCGTTGTCCTTGGAGGAATCGAAAACAGAATCCATAGTTCTGGAACTCGGAGATTCGATGCCTGTCTCTGTATGATCTTACCTGCAGCTGTGCAACCTGCCATGAGAGGTAAAGAATTAAGCGGCTCCCTTTCTGGATACCTCCCATTGCACTGCCAGTTCTGTCCATAGGCTGTTCCAAGGTTAACACTCGTCGCGTGGCATGTGGGGCACTCTACAGTGATTCCTGAGAGCGCTCCCCCGCCGCCGCGCCAGTTCAGATTGGATTTGTTGCTGCAGGCAGCGCCCCGGTGAACAAAGTGATGCCAGTCGAATTCATCCAAGTGGCCATTAGGGCAAGCTAGAAGAAAGCGTATTGCCTCAGTTCCTCGTCTTCCGGAGTTGTGACAGTTCGGGCAAGCCATGCCACGATAAAGAACGTAGTTACCGCCACCATGAGAACTGGAGTTAAGGCAGAGCTTCCAGCTCGGGAACGGCTTCGTTCTGTATAAGTAAAAGTTTTGGGATTGCCCGATCTCCGCATTGGATGGCAGTCTATAGATTCTGGCGTTATTCAGTAGACCCATCGACATTCGCTGGTCTGAGATCTCGTAGTTGAGAGGGTCGAGGGAGGAGCCCGGAACGAACAGACCAATCCGAGCACTCGGTATTATTCTTGGACCCTGTGGTCCTTCGAGCAAAGAGCCGGGGCCGTAAGTCATGACGAACTGAGATCTGCGCAGAAGCTGGGTCATCAGGAAATTCACGTTTGGAATCCTGTTAATTCTTCAATGTCTCTCAATGACTGGGGAGCATTTTCGTAAACTATCGGGAGCCTCGCATAACGATGCTGTGAATCGCCCAAAACGACCGGTAACCTGGGAGGAGAAGACATCGCCCATTCCACGTATTCCAGATCTGCATGTGTGGAAGCGAAGGACTGCCAGCGGTCAAGCTTGGAAGCTATTCTTCCTCGTACGAATCCTGCAATCGGCCTTCTCATCACGGGCTGTAACTGGCTTCTTGCCTCAAAGTAATCTGGGAGTCCAACAACTTCCGCAGCCCGAGTTCTCTCAACCGCCATGCGTGGGGCAGAACTTTCACTGTACCAGGGAATGCTCGATCTCCCACTGTTCCTGAGAGCGAATACAGCTACCGTGCCACCGGCTCTTTCAATTGCGTTCGGTGAAAATGGATAGACTGTAACGGGCTCTACGAAACGATGCAGTTGTCTGTGATATCCACAGAAGAATTCGTAGTGACTCAGATCTCTCGGCCGCGCGGCCCTGAAGAATGTCACAACGAGCGCCCCGGAGTTTCTTCCAACGCGACCTGTTGATTGGATATACGAAGACGTCGTTTTGGGCTGACCGTTTACGACCATTAGCCCAATTCTTGCTATGTCCACTCCGGTACCGAACATCGAAGTGGTGAACAATGCGTCTGGCGCATCGGTTCCCGGGGTAGACAGCAGGTCCAGAATGCTTGGAAGGTCCGTCGACGAACTTCTGCTTGAAAGCTCGACCGATCTCTCGTCTGGAAGCGGACGTGGCTGTCCTACTGCTATTTCGTTTACTCGAAGCGGGATGTCCTGCCTGTAGAGTGCTCGTGCACCAGCGAGTTCTCTTACTGCGTTGAAGTATCCCGTCAGAGTCCAAAATCGATCTACTGCCGGATCATTTCTAAGGGTCCAAGCAGTTTCAAGAAGGCGCGACCAGATTCTGACAAGAGGTGTCAGGGGACCTTTGCCGGGGGCACATACACCTACATACAGACGCCCTGGACTGGTGTCAAGAAGAGGATTGGCCTCGGATTCCCTTATGAAGAACCTGTCATCGCAGAGGAGGCCGGGGGGTGGGAAAACTTGTACATCTCTCACGAAGACGGCCTGGATTTGTTCCCTTGCTCTTCTGATTGTCGCTGTTGAGGACAAGTATTTGATGGGATGACCAGCTCTTTCGCTGCACAGGTAATCTACCGCAGTTTCATAAGCCCCAACCAAGCTTCCGAGGGGCCCCTCAATGAGATGCAGCTCGTCCTGAACAATCAGATCTGGGGGTGGTCTCTGGGAAATGGCGATGTATGTTCTCTGAGCCTTCCCAGTGGGAGCTGGATGCCCGGATCGGTTGTTAGCCTTCGGATGTAGTCCCTGTCTGTAGAAACCCCACACGGAGTGGTGGAATTCAACGTTTCCGAATATCGACGATGCCCTACCTTCGAAAGGCGGCCGCGCGAATTTGTCAACCGTCGCGACGATTATTGAAGGAGGTCTTTGATATATCTGCTCATCGACAGTCAATGCCATTATTGGTATCCTGTCAGAGAAGTATGAGTCTCCGAATCTAAACGCCTCCGGAATATGGACAAAGCAGTTTCCATCAGTCAACGAAATGTCTTGAGCGCTATTGGAAGGAGAGATCAAACCCGCTCCAACTTGGCAAATCCATCCCATGGGAGCTCCACCGCACCATGTCCTGTGGAGCTGGCAGGAATTTGGATCTGGATTAGGGCAGAACGTTTCGAAGTCAATATTGACACGCTGTTGCTTTGTGCCGTAATACCATCTGATGAAGTAACCCGGTCGTGAGGCACGAGAGGGGACCAATTCCAGATTACAACCCGCTTGTGAGAGTTGCTGGTGAATCCTGTTCCACACACTATCAACACTCTGAGAATCCAGAGCATGGTCAGCCTCAATTACAAAGTTGATTGTCTCATAACTGGCCGAGCGCTCCTGTCCGACTACGGATGCTTCAACAATTCTGACACCGAAAATCGTTAATGGCACCAATCGAGATAGGTGTTGGGCGGTGTCGGTGGATGGACTTGTCCTCCTCACCACAAGTGAAAGCCGATGTCGGCCGGGCCTGAGACCCATTTCGGGCACGGCAAGGATGGTTTCACATGAGGGGCATTTCAGAACCTGAGCTGGTTCGCCCCATTCCCTGTCGCCGCCGCGCTCTAAGAGCTCAAGCGCCCCAGGTATTGTGCCGTCTTTGGTGTGAATGCTGTTGAGCCTGTTGGGTGTTACGCCGCCGCCGACCCACAATCCTACGGAAAAAGAGGAAGACCCCCAGAGAAAGTTCCCGTCTCCAGAGAATCCAGTAGGTCTCCAGCCAATCCTGATCGCTGAAGGAACGCTACTGACACGGAGGATTTCGCATGATGCAATGAGAGACATAGTCCTTCTGAACTGTTGTATTGTAAGCAATCTTAATGTATACCGTGTGATCACTGAGACGCCATCAGATGGATGGCCTTTCAGAATCTCTCGTCTTCTGCGCAATGCCACGGTGAATGCCATCAGGCCCATGTATGCCTCGGTTTTGCCTGCACCTGTTGGAATCCAGACAAGGTCGCACACAGATCTAAACCTTGAACTTGGGTTCGCGATAGATTCGATGGACATGAGGATGTACGCGAGCTGATAGGGATACCAGATTAGGGCACTTCTTCTGGGCGGCCATCTGGCCTGCTGATCCATCGCTTTGTTGGCGAAACAGAACGCGAGCCTCGCTTCCGGATCGTCACAGAGAATTTGCAACCCGGACCTCATCCTATCCAGAACTGTCTCGCAATCATGTACGATGAATTCCCCTAGGTCTCTTGAGTTACCCATTTCAGAGAGCTGGTTGCGCAGCGCATTCACCCATCCGCTGTAGCCGTTGATGAGTGGGGACAGCCTATTACGGAGCTCTTCTACCTCCCAACATTCAGCGAGCACCTCCGCTCGGAGTTCCGGCTCCCTGCCGAAACTAGGATTCCAGCTGATGTCCGGTGAGGGTATGGAGTACATTGGAACAAATTCTGTCCTGACATCCGCTGCAGAGAATATTCTTCTGTCCTCCGCACTGATATTGGGCTGGTCGCCGTCAACCCATGTGAAGGGCGGATCTGGGGGAAGGGGAGGAAGAACCTCCGAGGTGCTTCGGAACACTCGACCCGAATTCTCGGGATCGATTTCCCGCCAGACGACTGAAGTGAGGTGCCCCCTCGCGAGTACTTTTCTGTCCCGGTAAAGGAACTCAAGCGTCCTTTCTTCGAGACCTTTAGGACTCCTGCCACTGTCAACAAGTTGAGTTCCCTCAAGGCACACCAAACGAATCTGCGGCTGGAAGATGTGATGCTCACTCGTTACGATCTCGCTGGAACTTACTCTAATCTTGTTCATGAGGAAGAGCGTTACAACGCACCTGTGATTGCCGGGGCGAACTACTGCATTGAGAGATACTTCGGCATGAGTATCGGAAACGGCAGTTCCCGAACGGTCAAAATTGAGCACCTGGTTTGATCCGAGTTCCAGAGTGATCACCTTACTCCGGGGCACCCTTCGCCAAGAGGATTGTCCCTTTTCTCCCTTGAAGAATTCGTACCGCGCCCAAGTTAGGCAGACACGTATGCGAGGAACTCCCTGAGAATCCACAACAAAGGAGAGACCCATTGTGGTGGGTCTGTTCTTCGGATTAAGAGCAGGAGAGAAGAGCGGCGGCGTCTCGACATCTTCATCTACTGTATCCTCTTCGTCTGTCATGGCGTCAGTCGGAAGTTCAGCGTCACTCTCAATTTCGGGTGATGTGACTACGGTTTCCGGCGCGAGCACTCCCGTGATGTATTCGTTGAGTGGACTCGAGTGAAGAGTCTCGTTAATACCATCGCGTGGTCCAAGTATTTCCTTTGCTAGCTGAGCTACAAGTAGTTCTCTCAATTCTGTGGAGTTCTCCCTCGACCGAAACGACAGAGAAGCTGGACAGGACATCTATGGCACTCGGGGTTCTTTGCCGTGCAAATTGCTGATCCCAGATCAATCATGGCGTAGGCAAATTCCTTCGAATTCGCGTTTCCCCTCAGAGTTTGGTAGAGTTTTCTGAAGGCATTACTCCTGCGCGAGGAGTCACTGACGGGTATTCCAAAAACTCGCCCGATGATTCGGACGGTGTTTGTATCGAGGAGCGTTTCATCAAGTCCATAGGCAAAGACGCAGACAGCCGAAGCGATGTAGTCACTCACGCCGGGAAGGGATCTTAAATCTTCTAATCGATCCGGAACCCGCCCGACATACTCTGAAACTATTGTTTCAATCATTCCATGTATTAGCCTCGCGCGCCATCGGAGTCCAAGGCTATGGATGAGTTTCTCAATCGATGTGGAAGGAACGGTGCTAAGACTGAGGACATTCGGATATTTCCCGACAAAAGAAGAGTAAATCGGGACGACTTGCTCTGCTCGGGTCCTGTGAAGTAGTACCTCAGAGATCAGTATCTCATATGGGTTTCTTGTCTTTCTCCAAGGGAAAGATCGCCCATTCCCTTTCCACCATGACAGGACCCTCGAAGCAAGAGTCACGCCAGTCAATTCAGGTTCAACTAGACTGTTGCTCAAGAATTTCCCTGATCGCTCTTGCGATTGATTTCGAAAAGACCGGACTGACAGAGTCAACAATCATCTGGTATTTTGAGCTCAGCCCGACCCCCTCTGCAAAATGAAAGCTACCATCAAAGCCCATTATGAGGAATGCCTCGCTCACAGAAATTACCCGGGTCGGACCCCCATTTCCCGCGCCCGGATGCAGAATGTATGTTTTCATGACATTTCCGAAAGAGGGCGCAGGCTTATCCCATTTCAGGATATACCACCCGAATTTTCCACTTCTATAGTATTTTTCGTATTTGGAAATTGTATTGAGAATCGGCCATTCATGATCGGAGACCGAATTCATTTTTTTCTTACGAAGATCCCATATCTTACTCCTTACTGTCTCTGGAGATCTCGTGAAGGAAGCCATTTTCTTCGAGAAAATATTCGGGTCCGGGTCATTTAATGCAAACCTCTTTCTGATTCCAAACACGAAAAGGCGTCTTCTGCTTGTCGCCGCACCAAATTCGCTGTAAGAATACAGCTGATGTTCCATGACATAATCTCCGGAGAGAGCCTTCATCCACCTCAAAAGAATTGGATCATTCCATAGCGGTGGCACGTTCTCGAGAAGGAATGCTTTAGGGCGAATCTGTTCGACATGATTGAAGTAGGAATCCAGCAAGAGATAATCTCTGTGTGACTTTCCTCTACGGATGAGGTTTACGTTTGACCAAGGCTTACATGGCGGTCCGCCGATCACGAGATCGTAGTTTCCTCGGACTGTCTGTTTCGAGAGATCAAGGGTGATGTGATCGCCAAAGTTGTTTGCTTTGAAAGTTTCACCGGCCGGCTCGGAGCTATCCACACCAGTTATTGAAAATCCAGCGGCCTGGAAACCACTCGACAGTCCTCCTGCACCGCTGAAGAGATCGAGTACCTTCAACGCTCAATTTACGCTCGATGGAAGTGATATAACAATAGCTAAATAACAGAAGTATGTATGGCTTGACCTGAGTCCAGAGCGCAATCTTTCCGGCATGCTCTTGTATTTAGTCCAATTTGGCTTTTAGACAAGAGGTGGATTCCTATTCTAGGTTCGAAGATACCAGTTGATTATCTTGTTCGATTTAAAGTTCTCTAATCCCTTTGCGGGTATCTGCCCTGATTATCATCTTGCGATGAGTTTGGTTCTTGTTCTCCGAACATAGGTGCACTCCAAAATATTCTTTGGTGTAGTGCCAAGATCTGGTCTTCTTTATCCAGCCTTCATAAGCAAGTAGATTATTGGTTTTATGCTTTTGACTTCAAAGTAATCGGATTTCTTTTCTACAATTGAGAGGTCCAAGTCTCGCCATCTTTTCGTTGGACACTGACGATAGCCACAGGCATCACAATAGACATGGATTAATCATCTGGCTTTCTAGAGTTGGCGCCGGCAATCTCAATGCCCAAGTCTTCGTGCACTGCGAATGGACGCAACAATTCTTTGCAAAAAATGGATACCTTCTGTTTATCATCCCACGTCAACTCTCTTCCGTGCATAATGGAATTTCTGAGCGCGACAAGCTCAGACATTCGAAGTTGGACGTATTCTTTATTATGAAAAATTGGCTTGAAAGCCTCCTTCCAGTTGTCGTTCCTAAGTATCACTTTCTCATAGTCAGTGAAGTCGAGAAAGTCAACCGGCTTAAAAGCCTCTTTTGTCTTCCAAGGTTCCTTTTGGACGGCGCCCTCCATCCTTTTTTCGCTGTTTTCTCTCGTGTCGTTTGGAATACGCTGCTTCCACCACTTATCAGTAATTTTCGAGAGCTCCTGTACGAGGCATCTTCGGAGCGTGTCTTCCAGCGTTTTAATGTGGTAGTAGCTATCTGCTGTGGATCCGGTAAGGATATGTAAAAGGCTCGGGTCGACGAGCCAGATAGGGTGAGCAACACTTTCGATTCTAGGAGGATCAGCCCTCCTCTTTGCAACCCTCATGACCTGCTCATAGAGCTGAGGTGTGAAATAGAACTCGTAGAGGTCATGTCCGTCCTTCCTATTGCAAGAAAGGCAGCATATCCGCGCATTGACCCTCTTCAGGATTTGTTCTCCCGCTGGAGTTGCGGCGACTGCGATAATCCTTCTCTGCTCAACACCATAAAAATACTCGATGTAGTTTGCTAAACCAACCAGCATCGCCGCAGCTCTATTTTTTCCCAACTCGGTACCCATGCCTTTGACAGCGATTCCTGCTACGTAGAGCGTCTTCGCGTTGCTCATTTCCTCGGGGGCGAAAACGTCATCCGAACTAATCTCCCGCTCCTCGATGAGCCCCGATACCATCCGGGTCTCTCCCGATTCAGTGAGCGGAAGGACATCAAAATATCCGAGATATTGCCCCCACTGAGAACACAGAATAGCTGTGATGAAGGGGTTCTTGTTGGTCCATATCCTTACTTCGTCCAGAGTCATTGACTCAGTTTTGAATACGGATTGCGCATGACTCTGCGCTGCTGCCAACATATCGGCTGTAGGAGGGATTCGCAGGAACCTCTCCCCGTCTTCTTGCTTCTCTTCGTCTAGGATGTCTTGAGGGAGCTGCTCATTGCCAGTAGACAGTGGCAAGCCGTTGCCCTTGCTCAAACAAATCGCTCCCATAGGATGAAGTCCTGCCGGTACCAGTGATTCTTGATCTCTGCGATCCTCCTGAATCCAGCCTTATCTAAAATTGCCTTTGAAGGCTCGTTGGTCGTTCTGCAGTCGCACCAGATCTTGTGACATCCACGCTGCCGAGCGGTTTCGATCAACTCCTTGAGCAGGAGCATGCCAGTGCCCTCATTTCTTTCATTTTGGCTAACCCCGAACCAGTCCAACCAGATAGTATAATCGTCAAAATGATTGAAAAGGAAGCCTATAATGTCGTCTGCGCCATTTAGAGCACAAACGATAGAGTATCTGTCTTTGCGTAGCTTGGTCGCGAGTTTTGAAACAGTGTACTTTCGTGATTCATCCTTCTTGGCAAGGGCACTGTAATAGGGGATGTCTCTAATTACATCAAGGAAGACCTTCCTGACAATAGGGAGTTCACTCTCTTTGGGCCTCCGCGTGTGCAAAGATGAGGGCTTCATCTGACTTACCTCCCGAAATGAAAGATAATAGCATTGCTAGCGACATAAATGACCCAAACATGCAAATGTGAGGGTATTGTTCAGCCAAAAAGCAAATTGATGATATTGCGTAAAAACTATCTGGGAAGGTCTCCACCCTTAAGCCCATCATTGTGAAGATCGGAATGGTAATCGTTTAAAGACTCCCTTCCCTCCATACCATTGATACCCATAGACCGCAAGGCTTGGATGAGTTGCTATAGCCACTGGCGTCTCAACGCCTTCACTGTTACGCTGCTGGAATCCGTTTTTACTTGATTATAGCTCTGATATCGGTCATTATCCGCTTCTCCCTATCTTGAATAAAACTCTGAATGATCCGACAGTTTCTCTGGAGTACGGCATCGTGCTGTTTCATTCGCTGGTAATCATCATCTGACAATAGAGAGAATCCATCTAACCATTGCCCTCCAACATAGCCTTTCACCTTTCCTCCCGGAAATTTCTTGTTCTTCGACATGTTTGCAGTGCCGATGGCAAATGCCTTGTTTCCAATGTTTTCAACAAGACTCCGGGCTTTATCTTCCCCAAAGAATCCGGAAATTGGCTCACTAGTCATTCTAGAATGGGGATAAATATGGTCAACATGAATCACGCGCCCCGCTCTTCGTGTGTCAGCCCAAGTTATCTCATTGCCCTGATAATCTGTCATGTGGTTTGTTCGCCCTATACCATACATCAATGAAACGAGACCATCCTGACTGTATGATCTAGATGGTGTCGAACGAAAGCCACAGTAGTCTCGGATGTTCTCCAAATCGCGCAAGAAGTTGGTTGTACGGGAATATCTTCCATGAGCTAAAGTACGGAATAACCACTTTCTTGTACTATTCCTCTTTCGCAGGGACAATCGATAGAATCCTGTATCGTTTCGTTCAAAATATCCCGACAAGACAGCGATGGCATTGTCGGTAGTAAGAAATTGATCTGAATCGAATCCCATGTGTTTGAGAAGTCCGACTGAGTCCTTAATCTTGCCCAGAACTTGATAGAGATCCTTTTCAATATTTGGATCTTCTTCAAGGTACTTCTTGATTTGACTATCTGCGTTTCTAGTTCTCACATAGTTTTCCGTGTCCTTGATTTTTTTCACGATAAGGAAAGAATTAATCAACACCCGAGGACTGAGATCGTAACCCTCTCGAATCCACGTTCTCTGGAATTCAGCTATAATCTTCGAGACGTTGTGTGCTCTGTCCTTCAACCTAGCAAAGGCAAGTTCAACCTTGTCGACTTTCTTTCCCGAAGTATTTACTCTATTGAAAATTTCGATAGCGTCCTCATCTTTTCTCACATCAGTATAGACAACCGGGAATTCGTATTCAACAATCTGTTTCAAATTTCTAAGCGTTAGCTTTCGGCGTCTCAAGAATGTTTTTCGAATTCTTCTAGCCGCAATGTTGCCCTTCAGGATATTCTGTATGTCTACAAAGCGACCTGCATCCGAACTTTGTTCACGAGTATCAACGAACTTGTTCTCCTCCAAATCGTAAAAGAAATAGCGACTCGATGCTTGACCGTATCCGGTTTCAAATTCTAACTTGCCGTTTTGTCGTAGCAACAAAAGCGCGGTAATTCTCTGTTGGCCATCTAGGACAAGCGTATCGACTGTAATCTCTTTGGGATTTCCCCTTAGCCAGCCGAACATTCTACCCCTAGTATTTGGTTTATTCCATAAAATGATGGAACCAGCAGGCCATTGGTTAGCCAAACTGTCCAAGAAAATTCGCACGTCTTTTGATTCCCATACAAAATCTCGTTGAAAAAAAGGGAGGGCATATTTTTCATTCTCTCCTCCTCTAATCAAATCAGCAACTGAGAGCTTTGGTTTGGATGAGGGATTCACAAAGTTGCGCTATGGTGATGGTATGATAAGTTTTCCGAACTTACGTTCTATCGCTGGTCTTGAGCCAAAATTCCAAACAGTTATATTGGCATGGTAGAATGTCCGATGGAGTTTCATCCAGTCAATGATGTCCTAAGTTATCGCTCAATTTCTTAGACTACTCAAAACCGTTCTTGCGTTAGATCTTCTCAATAAACGATTGTACGAGCGACACCCTAGAGATTCACATGAAGAAGTAGGCCCTGAGACGTGATTCCATCGTCTCTCGCTCGAGTGCGGAGCGCTGAAGCAATTGCAAAGCTATTTGGAATCTGACGAAGAATCAAAATATCAGAAAGTAGTCTGTCCAACTCGAATTCAGACATTGAAAGGATTCCAAACGATAGGTGTTAGCATTAAGTCCGAAGAAATTTCGTTGTTGAATCAGCGCCTCAAGTAATCAGGCTTTACCTCCTTAGGAGAAATCGTTGGGGCGTTCTGTAAAGGAGGCGATTGCAAACAAGGAACTAATGACCCTTTGTCGAAGAAATATCGGCACAGATTGCAAGTAGGTTCTCGCGGGTTGGAATCATGTTGTTTCAACCACGTTTTCTTTCTTGGTTTTCTGGCGTGAGATCCTCCTTCCGTAGGCGCTCCGAAATGTACGTTCGACAGATAGCTAGGCCAAATCATTGCGAAATATTCCCGATCCTTGACTTGGAGATGGGTCGATAATCCGGTGGAAAAGGACTTGGAAGCTCTTTATGACAAATGTAAGGAGCTTATTATCGACTCGAAAGAGGTCGTAGAAGAGGTCGAGAAGTATCGCCGAGATTGGAAACCGACGAAGACGACCATTGTTCTCCTAGCGGAATCTCACGCACATACGACGCAGGAAGAGTTCAGCCGATTCCTAAAGAGCGATTTCCGACACAACGATGGAACGCGATGTAGATATGTGAACTATGTCTACTGCATCGGCAATAGCGAAAGTTTTGCGTTGGAGCACGAAGATGTTACCAGGCGCAAGACATCCCAATATTGGAGAATTTTTTACTCTTGCCTCCATCAAGTTAGCGATAACAGTGACTTTGACTTTGAGAAAGGCCCTTCCGAAGATCGAGTGAAACGCAAGAAAGAGTTACTCCATGAGCTTGCCAGAAATGGAATATGGCTTCTCGATTCAAGCATCATTGGCATTAACGTACTAGATAATGAAGCAAGACAACTAGTAATTAGCAAGAGTTGGGAATTTAAACTTCAACAAGAATTCAAGGCACTTGTGGCAGAAGGCCTGAAAGCTGTTATAATTATTGGAGGAACGGTAAACGAAGCTCTCCGTAGCAAGTTGCAACTAATGAACCTAGATCTTGTTAAGGTTGACCAGCCCCAGAGGCGCCTCAAGGGAGGGTACATGACTAACTATGGCCTCATTTACAAGACGTGCGAGAAATACAGGATACACTAGTGCCGATTCTTTACTGACCTGTGCACAAATATCGTGGCTGTCTTTGCTCACGAATCTTACTTTCTGTAATGGCCTTCACGATATGCCTGTGACATCTTTTCCCCTCCTGCTCGTAGCAAAGAAGAGTAATCCTGCCTCTTTTGCCGAGTTCCGCAAGCTGGGAGATTGCTTCTTTGCCTGCTATCGAAGATCTGATTTGAATCCTGAACT
>VFSW01006838.1_pt1 | contig 16687 bp, 10 predicted proteins | sample 5358111 | NCBI WGS metagenome assembly VFSW01 (sample SAMN11554181, study PRJNA540505) | mine drainage metagenome | isolation source: sediment from site ElyBrook_90M | place: USA: Ely Copper Mine, Vershire, VT | collected 2017
GAAAATGGGGACTTCCTACACTGTCTCAAATTTGGGGTTCACTCCATGCGGATTTTGCCCGAAAATTGGGGGAAGATTTTCAGTTCCTGCGACAGTCCTGAAAGTTCCTGCGGCTGTCCTGAATCTGGCAACGGATTTGGCGAACGGCAACCCGAATTGGTAGGATGGTGCTGCGTTGCGCCGAGGGTCGGGCTTGTCCGGCAAGGGACCACGGATCGCAGCAGTGCAACGAACCGCCAAGAAAAGGGAACTCATTGAAGAAAATCAATTCAGCACTGACGGCAGCTCTTCTCCTTCTGTCTGCGACATCGGTCGTCTTTGCCCAGACCGCTCCCTCTTCCGCACCGTCCGCTACTCCTTCCGCGCCAAAGCCGAATCTCACTGTTCCCTCTGCGCCGATCGCGCCTGTGGATCCGCTCCCTCCGGCAGACCCGAAGAACTTTACCGCAGCCTCGCCCACGGTGGAGACGGTAAACTCCTTTCTGAAGGTGATGTGGGGCTATGATGCCGACCGCATCTGGCGCGTGATGGCGATCCAGAGCACCCCGGCCGCGGGCATCAGCAAGGTTGTCGTCTTTGTCGCCAGCAAGTCGCACGCCGATGCGAAGGTGCAGGCCGCGACCTTCTTCGTCACCCCGGATGGCAAACACGCCCTCGAAGGCCCCAGCATCGTTCCCTTCGGCGCAACCCCCTACGCGGAGACCCGCGACCTGCTGAACGCGCGCGCGGACGGAGCATCCCGCGGCGCTGCCAGCAAAGACCTGATGCTGGTGGAGTTTGCCGACTTCCAGTGCCCGTACTGCGCGAAGGCCCAGTCTACCGTGGACCAGATCGTCAAGGACTTTCCCGACGCCCACGTTGTCTTCCAGATCTTCCCGCTGGTCAATATCCATCCATCCGCGTTCAAGGCCGCAGCGTACGGCGTCTGCGCCCAGAAGCAGTCGAACGATGCGTTCTTCAAATTTGCCGACGGAGTCTTCGACACTCAGAGTGCGTTGACGCCTGCCACCGAAGACACGCTGCTGAAGGCCGCCGCCAAGCGCGCAGGCCTCGACGGCGACGCCATCGCCGCGTGCGCTGCGACGGATGCGACCAAGGAGATCGTCAACGCAGACATCAAGCTGGGGAACGACGCCGGTGTCGAAGAGACTCCCATGCTCTCGATCAATGGCCGCATGATCCCTCTGGGCATTCCCTACGACACACTCAAGCAGATCCTGGTGTATCAGGCCATGCTGGACGGCGTTCCTACGGGAGCTTCCGCCGATATTCTGGTTCCCAAGCCAGTGCCGCCAACTTTGACCACACTGCCCAAATAGCCTGGGTCTCCGACCGCGTGAATGTGTGGCACCCACCCTTGCGGCAAGAACAAGTACGCCGCAAGGATGGGGCACCCACTTGAAGGATGGGATGGGGCACCCATTTCAAGGATGGGCAGATGCATCTGACCCGCGGTACCCTTAAGTAATCGTTCCGTAACTACATCCATCGCGTCATATACATCGCGCATTGCTGCGGCTAGTCTTCGTTCAGAATGCGTGCGATCCGATCCCTCCTGCGCGGGACCTTTGCCCTGGTGGCCATGGTCCTTCCACCGGTTACCCTTCTTCCCGTGGTCCGACTATTGCGTGCGGGGAACGTCTCCTATCCGTTTCGCATCTATGGATTCGTTGTAGGCGTCCTGGTCGTTGCTGCTCTCTTTGCCATGGCGTGGTGGAGCACGCGCGAGCCACGGGTGGGGGGGAACCCATGGGCCATCGCCGCAAGCCTGGTCAATATCGCGGTCGGTCTCTATTTTCTGCGCTTGACTCATCCCTTCCGCTTTACCGACCCCATGCTGTTTCTGCTGGGGACTGGCATGTTGGGGGCGGTTGTCTTCATGCGGGGCGAATCCGGGCCACGTCCAGCCGTTGCCGCAAGAAGGCGGCCGCGCCTTGCCGACGACCGCACCAACCCTTGGTTGGACCGTGCGACCACCCTCCTCTTCTTTCTTGCGGCGTGGAAGTTTACAGGGTACTTGCTGGGCTGGGGCGCAGGGCACAACCTTCCTCGGCAATCCGTCCCGCTGTCTCTGGCGCTGATGGCGCTCGCCATCCTCTCGACTGCAACCCTGCATGAGTGCGGCCACGCCCTGGCGGGCATTGCTTTCAAGATGAAGCTGGTCCGCTTCAACGTCGGGCCGTTGCAATGGCAAAGACAGGAAGGGAAGTGGAGGTTCAGTTTCAAGCTGGCGCGCATCCTGGGCGGAGCCGTCAGCGTGGTCCCTACCAACCCCGATCCGCCGTACTGGCAGGAGATCTGCGTGATTGTCTCCGGTCCGGTGGCGAACCTCTGCACCGGAGCTGTCTGTTTGCGGGCCATTCTTGGGGCCGAAGGCACGGTGTTTGAGTCGGTCTGGCTCTTTCTCGCTCTGATGGTATCGTTCTCGGCACTGACGGCACTCTACAACCTGTTTCCATTTCGGTCGGGCGACGGCGCCTACTCCGATGGGGCCAGGATTCTACAACTGCTTACCAACAGCCCCGTGGTGGAACTGCAGCGAACCATGATGGGCATCCAGACGACGCTGATCGGCCCGCGCCGCCTCAAGGACCTGGATACGGAAGCTCTACAGCGAGCGGCGGCCAAGTTCCCGCAGGACCTGTGGGGGGTGCATCTCCACCTCTGCGCACTCCAGTGCTACCACGATGGGGCGCGTTTTGCCGAAGCGCGCGACGCGCTTGCCTCCGCAGAAGCCATTTATAGCGATTGCGCACTCGATCTTCCGGCGCAGATGCACAGCGTGTTCGTCTTCAGTCACGCGTATCTGAACCACGATGCAGCCGCGGCGCGCCTGTGGTGGGCACGGATGCAGGAGAAAAAGCAGGAGCGCCGCACAGTCGATTATTGGCTGGCGCGCACCGCCCTGCTATGGATCGAAGGCCGAACGGGTGAGGCCGAAGAGGCGTTGCAGCAGGCGGACGAGAAGGCAAGACAGTTGCCTCCCTGTGGGGCCTACGAGTTCGACCGCTACCGGTGCGCGCTGTTGCGGCAGGAACTCGACCAGGCAGCGCTGGCTGTGGAAGATGGGGCGATGGCGTATGGAGCGCTGGGCGCAACCGCGTAAGGCTGGTTGCGGAGAGCGACGCGCATCGAGCAAGGAAGAGTCCAATTAATTTTTTGAAAGAGGCGCGACCGCGACCTCAGCGGCATGACAGCGTGCGCGAGGCGACCACGGTTTTCGCTGTGTCCTGCAACCGTGTTGGGGGAGATCCTTGTCGCGCGCACCTGGCGGGGGTGCGTTTTTCTACATGGCGGAGCGGGAGCCATCGGTACATCGGTAAGCCAATGTCTCTGTTGGTCTAATGCTTTTGGTATTCGATCCGATAAAAGAGTCAAGGCTGGAATCGGTCGTGAGTGGACGAGTGACGCTCACGGAATCGGGGCCAATACGCAGCACCACAGGAGAAGTTCAACATGAAAAATATCAAGCATGTATTTGCCTCTTTCATACAGGATGAGTCGGGCCAGGACCTGATTGAATACGCGCTGGTTGCGGGTTTGATCGGACTGGGAGCGGTTGTCGCCATGACCAGCCTTTCGGGGAAGATCGGCAACGCGTTCAACACGGTCGGCAACAATCTCACGAATTCCATTTAGTCGCAACAATTTGGGTACGGGAACGCTGGAGGCGACGGTTGCGAGCGATGATGCGGCGCAATTGGAGTGCTGTGTCATCGCCCACTGCCACGACTGGCTTCGGTCAGGACTGGCGTGGCCCAACTGTTCCCGTCTGTCTGCCGCGTCGCGGCTTGGTTTCGCAGGGCAAGCACTGGTGTTCCCATGGATATTCTCGAGCAGCAACGGATGTATATTGGCGGTTCGTTGCTTTGCGCTGGCATCGGCTCAGTTACGGACATCCGTGAGCGAAGGATCCCAAACCTTCTTGTTGGTCCGGCGATGGTCGCCGGTCTGACACTGCATTTAGTTCTCGGCGGTTGGCATGGGCTGGAAGACTCTGCGCTTTCCGGGCTTATCGCTGGCGGCATCTTTCTGGTCTTCTTTCTGGCCGGAGGCATGGGGGGCGGCGATGTCAAGCTGATGGCCGCGGTCGGATGTTTTGTCGGGACCTCTGCGTTGCCTCTGGTCGCGATCTCTACCGCGATGGCAGGCGCGATGCTTGCACTGGCCGTCAGCATCCATAACCGCCGGCTGGGCGAGACGCTGCACAACGTTGTAGCGTTGATCGATCATCATAGACGGCATGGCCTGAAGCCGCACCCGGACCTTAGCCTGAGCAATGCACACACGCTTCGTCTGCCGTTTGCGCTGCCCATCGCGGTGGGATGTCTGTTCACTCTATGGGTTGTGGGGTGGGGGGTGCGTTCATGAACACAAAGCGCATTCTCGTCGCGCTGACTCTCGCTCTGTTTGTCTCTGGCGTGTGTACCTGGCTGGTCTCCAGACGACTGACCGCGCCGCCCAAAGTGCAGCAGAAGCCGGACGCCAGATACGTTGCCCCGGCACACGATCTAGAGGCGGGTGAAGTTCTCAGCGCCGACAATACCGAGCTTGTCGCCTGGCCAGGAACGGTACCAGTCGACGGAGCGTTCTTGCGGACTACCGATGTGATGGGCCGCGAACTTCTCTTCCCGCTCGCCAAAGACCAGCCCATCCTGAACCGCGACCTGTCTGCCGCCGGTTCCGGCACCGGACTTGCCAGCAAGATTCCGGACGGCATGAGGGCGGTGGCACTGCGCTCCGACGAGGTGGTTGGCGTTGCCGGCTTTCTTGTCCCTGGCTCTCATCTCGATGTGCTCGTGACCTACCGCACGGACCGTTCGCCCGATCCTCTCACCGTGACGGTAGTGCAGAACGTTGTCGTACTGGCGGCTGGGCACCAGATTGAACCAGAGCCCGACGGCAAGACGGCAGACGACGTCAAGGTGGTGACGCTGTTGCTGACGCCAGAGCAGTCGGAGCGCGCCGTTCTGGCAAGCACACAGGGCGCGATCCACTTTGTTCTGCGCAATGGCACGGACAGTGGCAGCAGCGCGGAGACTCCGATGCTGCTCTCGCAACTCTCCGGCTCCGCTGCCCCCGTACAGCGCGTCGCGACTGCTCCGACCACTCCGGTCGTCCCGCAACGGCACGAGATTGAAACCGTTCTTGGAGGCGGTGCACAATGAACCTCCGCAATGCAGAGTCGGTCAATCGAGGTACAGCCAATCCCAGTTCAGTCAACACCGGGCGGACCGTTGCGCTGGTGTGCCTGCTGCTGCTCAGTTGCGGTGCATTCGACCGGGCGGTTGCGCAGACTGGCGCGCTTCCGGGCAAGTCGGTTTCCGCGACCCAGGATGCGACACTTGTGCCGCCTACCATCCACACGGCGACCTCCAACGACGAGCTTCATATCATCGTCGGACGCTCGGTTGTGCTGACCTCGGCGCTGCCTCTGCGCCGGATCTACGTTGGCAACCCGGCCGTCCTACAGACCTACACTTCGGGGTCCACGGAGATTGTTCTCACCGCGAAGACGGTGGGCACAAGCAGTCTGGTGCTGTGGGACGAGGCAGGCGGGCACCGTCTGTATGCGGTCTCCGCGAACCTCGACCCCGATGCTCTGCGCGCCTCGCTGGGCGCGGCATTTCCCGGATCGTCCATTCACGTCGAGGCCGGCGAGGGCAAGATCTTTCTTACCGGATCGGTTGTCAGCGACGCCACCTCCGACGCCGCTTACAAGATGGCTTTGCTGTACACGAAGGACGTTGTCAACTCGTTGCGCGTGGTCCCAGCGCATGGCAAGCAGGTGCAACTGAAGCTGCGCATCGTAGAGGTGGACCGCACTCGCCTGGACCAGTTTGGGGCCAACTTCTTCGCGGGGGGCCGCACCGCAATCGGAGCCTCAACCCAGCAGTTCGCCAGCGCCGCCACGGGCAGCGGATCGGCACTGACCGTCAGCAACCCGCTCAATATTTTTCTTTACAACACCAAATTCAACGTCGGGGTCACCATACAGGACCTCGAACAGAAGCAGATTCTTCAGGTGCTGGCCGAGCCAACATTGACGACGCTGAGCGGTTTGACCGCGAGCTTTCTCTCCGGCGGCGAGTTTCCCGTTCCCGTTGTCGAGGGCGGGGTTGGAAACACCACGGCGATCTCGATCATGTTCCAACCGTTCGGAGTCAAGGTCTCGTTCACTCCGACGGTAAATGCCGACGGTACCATCCGGTTGAAGCTGTCTCCCGAGGTCAGCGCGCTGGACTACACCAACGCGGTCTCGATCTCCGGCTTTACAATTCCAGCTCTCTCGACACGCCGCGCCGAGACCGAGGTGGAGATACAGAATGGACAGAGCTTCATCGTCTCTGGGCTGCTGGACCACCGCACGACGGAGATGCTGAGCCAGCTTCCCGGCATTGGAAACATTCCCATACTCGGACAGCTCTTCCGCTCGAAGAACATCAACCACTCGGTTGTGGAGCTGGTAATTATCGTCACCGCGTCTGTGGTCGATCCTCTGACGACGCCTCCGCAGATAGAGCCGGCCCTGCCGAAGTTCTCGGTGCCGAATCTCGACCCCAGCGCCTTCGACGCGTGGGAGCAGGGCAAGCCCGAAACAGGCATCACCGCGCCCGTCCCAGCGACGCAACCGCCAGCCAACCCACCCGCTCCGCAGGTGCGAACGGACAAACCATGATCCTGAACACAAATTTGTCGGAGCATACCACCCAGGCGATCTTCAGCGTTTGTGCGGATGCGGAGGTGGTCCAAGTGGCGATGTCCGCCGCGGCCGATATTTCTGGCGCGCTCTTTGCGGGTGAGTTTCACGACTACATTACCGCCGAGAGGCGCCCTCAGTTCTCCCCGGAGCTGAAGAACGCCGCGTCGTGCGTCGCGCTCATCGACTTCGATCACGATCCTGAACTTGCCATTGATACCACCGAACGTCTGCATCAGCTATTTCTCAAAAATATCGGCATCGTCGGCGTTGGCTCGCATCTGGATGCTGGGATTCTGCTGCGCGCGGTACGCAACGGGTGTACCGAGTTTCTGACCAAGCCGGTCAGCCTGATCGATCTGGTTGCAGCGCTCAATCGCTATAACGAGGTTCTGGCTGTGGACACCAAAGCGCAGAGCAACCTTGGACGCATCATCTCCTTCTTCGGGGCCAAGGGGGGCGTCGGGACAACCATGCTCGCGGTGCATCTGGCGATTTTTCTGGTCCGTCAGCACGGCAAGAAAGTACTGCTGATCGATCACAAGCAGCAGCTAGGCCATGTCGCGTTGTACCTGGGCCTGAAGGACACGCAGTACCACTTCGAAGAGCTGCTGCATAACGCGGACCGGCTCGACTCCGAGCTTCTCAAGGGGTTTATCGTGCGCCACCGAAGCGGTCTGGATATTATCGCGTCGCCCGAGTTGTCGGGAAGTCCGCACGAGGCGACGAGCCACGAGTTTGAACGCGTGATGGACTTTTTGCGGCGCGAATACGACTACGTTCTGATCGACTCCTCGGTGGGGCAACAGGAGGCCAGGAACTCTCTGATCGAGCAGTGCGACGAGGTGTTCATTGTCTCGACGCCGGACGTTGCGTCTTTGCGAGACCTGGCGCGGCTGGTGGAAAACCTGTCGCTCAGCGACTCCTCGGCGAACAAGCTGCGCTTGGTGATCAACCGCTCGACCGCGACCGACTCGGTGACGCCCGAGCAGATCGAGAAGACTGTACGGTTTCCCATTTCGGTTGCGGTTCCGAACAACTACTTTGAGTTGCTTCGTGCGATCAACGATGGAGAGCCTGTTTCGCCCCAGCGCCGCTCCGAGTTCAACCATACTCTCTCCCGGTGGGCCAACCAGATTGTCAACGGACTGGATGCATCGGAGCCTACCGCGAAAAAGAAGGGCCTCTTCTCTTTTCTGCACGCATGAGGGAACTGGGCACGATTTTTTTGAAGGTACGAGGTGTTTTCAATGTCAACAATACCGATGTACATGACTCCACCGGCCCTTCCCGCAGTCTCCACCGAGACACGCATCACGACGGTCCTGGGCGACAGCGCTCGCAACAAGCTGAAGACCGCGGTGCATCACGAACTGATCCGGCGGATGGACCTTGAAAAGCTCTCCGCGATCCAGTCCGATGAGATTGGCGGACGGCAGCGGCTGCTTACTGTGATTCTGCAACTGATTGGGGAACAGAACGCCCCGCTCAGCACGCCGGACCGCGACCATCTGGCGCATGACATTCTGGACGAGGTCTTCGGCCTAGGGCCTCTGGAACCTCTGCTGCACGACCCCACGGTGAGCGACATTCTGGTGAACACCTACAAGACGGTCTATGTGGAACGGCGCGGCGTCATCGAGAAGACCAACATCGTCTTCAAGGATGAGGCGCACCTGATGCACATCATCGACAAGATCGTCTCCGCGGTAGGGCGGCGCATCGACGAATCCTCACCCATGGTGGACGCGCGCCTGCTGGACGGCTCGCGAGTGAATATTGTGATTCCGCCGCTTGCAGTCGATGGGCCACTGCTGTCCATTCGCCGCTTCGGCTCGACGCCACTGACCGCGGACGACCTGCTGCGCCATCGCGCGCTGACTCCGCAGATGCTGGAGACTCTGCGCGGGGCGGTGCGTGCTCGCCTGAACATTGTGGTATCGGGGGGCACCGGATCGGGCAAGACGACGCTGCTCAACGTACTCTCCGGCTACATCTCCGACGCGGAGCGCATCGTGACCATCGAGGACTCCGCCGAACTGCAGATCAAGCAGGAGCATGTTGCGCGCCTGGAGTGCCGTCCGCCCAACCTGGAGGGCAAGGGAGCCATCCGCCAGCGCGAGTTGGTGATCAACGCGCTGCGCATGCGTCCCGACCGCATCATCCTGGGCGAGGTGCGCGGGGAAGAGGCGCTGGACATGCTCCAGGCGATGAACACTGGGCATGACGGCTCCATCACGACCATCCACGCCAACAATCCGCGCGATGCCATCGCACGCATCGAGACGATGGCCATGATGGGCGCGCTGACGCTGCCTGCGGCCGCCATCCGCGCGCAGATTGCCTCCGCCGTGGACCTGATCGTGCAGGTCTCGCGCATGAGCGACGGATCGCGCCGCATCACCCATATCAGCGAGATCACCGGGACCAACGGAGACGTGATCAGCCTACAGGACATCTATCTGTTCGAGAAGCTGGGGCTTGGTCCGAGCGGGAACGTGAAAGGCCGTTTCCACTCGACGGGCATCGTTCCCAAGTTCAGTGAACGGCTGAAGGCGGCGGGAATCCCGCTTGGCCTCAACCTTCTGGACCATTCGGTCGAAGTATAGAGCAGTGAGATCGGGGAGCACAGAATATGGGTCTGCTGACATTTACATTTCTGATTGCCCTGGTGCTCAGCTACACCATTGTCATGCTCTCCACGCGCCCAACAGCGTCGAGCAAGTCCGCACAAGTGCGCCTGACGACCATCCAGCATTCCATCCAGTCACAGAAGTCGGGTACAAGTGGAGTCGAACTGGAGGTAGAAAAGGAACGGGATTACACCTTCCGTGTCGGGGCCTTCCTTGAGCGCTACGCGCTTGGAAGGAAACTGCAAGAGCTGCTGCTTCATGCCGACAGCAGCATGAGCGTCGGCGGGGTTGTCTTTGCCTGCATGGGTTCGGGGTTGGGTTGCGGAATACTCGGTTTCCTCCTGCTGCACAGGCTTCTGCTTGCGGGCATCCCGTTCGTAATAGGTGCCGTCGTCCCCTATATTTTGCTGCGGATGAAACGCGGTCGTCGTCTGAAGGCGTTCAACAAGGCCCTGCCTGAGGCGATCGATCTGATGGCCCGTTCGCTGCGCGCTGGCCACTCGATCAACTCGTCGATCGAGATGATCGCCGAACAATCGCCCGAACCGCTCGCTTCCGAGTTTGTACAGGTCTACAAGCAGCAGCGGCTGGGGCTGCACTTTCGCGACGCGGTGCTACAGATGGGGACGCGCATCCCATCGAGGGACCTGCATTTTCTCATCACCGCCATACTGGTGCAAAAGGAGACGGGAGGCGACCTGACCGAGATTCTCGACCGCGCTGCGCACGTCATCCGCGAGCGCGTCCGCATCGAAGGAGAAGTCCGTACACGCAGCGCGCAGGGGCGCCTGACGGGCTGGATTCTGGGCCTGCTTCCGATCGCCATGCTTGTGCTGATCAACATTGCCAGCCCTGGCTACTCGTCCATGCTCTTCCACGATCCTACCGGGCAAAAGCTGTTGTATACAGGTGGGGTCCTCATCGCAATTGGTGGCCTTATTATTCGCAAGGTCGTCGATGTTCAGGTCTGAGTGTGCGCTATGAATCTTCTCTTTTGTCTCACCTTCGGCGCAATGATCTTTCTGGGCTTCGCCCTCGCCGTCTTTTTTTTCTTTACTCGCACCTCGCGCGCCGCACTCCAGCGCTTTCGTGAGATCACCTATAACGGCAGACGCTTCCGGCGAAGCGTCCCGATGGGCAGCGATGCAGGCCGTCGGTTTATGGCGACCGTTCATTGGATGCGCGCACGCCTTGGGCTGGCCGCCGATGTTGTTCTGCCCGAACGTCTGGCCAACGCCGGATACAAGGGAAAGATGTCCGCCGACATCTACACGGCAGCGCGGATCGTCTGTCCGGTGCTTGCCCTGATTGTGGCCTGCTTCATCCCGTACAGCCGCCGCTTCTGGATGATTGCGCTGCCCGCCGCCGCCTTCATCGCACCGAACATCGTGCTGACGCGACTGGTGCAGCGACGCCGCGAGAAGATCCGCAAGAGCATTCCCGACACGGTCGACCTGCTGGTGATCTGCGTTGACGCTGGCCTCGGGATCGACCAGGCACTGATGCGCGTTGGGCAGGAACTGAGCAACAGCCATCCCCAGATCACCGAAGAGCTGCTCCAGATCAACCGCGAGCAGCGCGCCGGGAAGCCACGAATCCAGGCTTGGGCCGACATGGCCGCTCGCAGTGAACTGCCCGACATCGACGCGTTTGCAGGGATGCTGGTGCAGACCGAACGTTTTGGCACGCCCATCGCGCGCGCGCTGAGCGCCTTCGCAGACAATATCCGCCAGAAACGCCGTCAACTGGCCGAGGAGAAGGCGGCAAAGACCACGGTGAAGATCATCTTCCCGCTGGTGCTGTTCATCTTTCCCAGCATGTTCCTGGTTCTGCTCGGTCCCGCAGTGCTCACCATCATGCGCGGTATGGGAAGCATGGGACAGTGATAGGGAACTGTTGTTCTATAGCGCGGGCCTTCAGCCTGCAACTTCGCGGCGGATCGTGACCTGGGGCTTTTGCCCCAGGTTGCTATTGGACGCTCTATTGCTGCCATGCTCTTCAGCCTATTGCTCCGTGGAGGAGCAAGGACTCAGAAGAGCGTAGACGACGTGGCAGGACGCGCTCTATGGGATGTAGTTCACGGTCGTCTGGACGTAGTCGTTGTTGCTGTCCAGGGTTTCAACGTTCCAGTTGTACGACGTGTTGGTGGTTAGGCTGCTGGGTGAAGGAGTGTTGCTGTTGTCCGTCGGGTCCGTGCCCCAGACCAGCGGCGAACCCGTTGTGGCTGGGATCTGCGAGGCGGTGAAACCCTTGGGGCCGTTGTTGTGCTGGCCTGGGATCTGCCAGATGTCGTTGTTGGTGCCGCAGCAGATCGAGAACTGGTAGAGGGCGTTGGAGGGTGGGGCGGTTGGATAGGTCCAGGTAAATGTGGGAGTTGTGCTGGTGCTGGTCCCGGTGGTGGGAGAGAGGTTGGTGGCGGCCGCGGAGGAAGGCAGTACCGTGGTCACGGTGGCTGGCAGAGAAGCGTCCGATGTGCCATCGCTGTAGGTGACCTTCAGGCCATAGCTATCGTTGGTGGCCGGAACGTCGGTCTGGATAGAGTCCTGCAACTCGAACTGATGACTACCGCAATCGGTGCAGAGGGCAAGGTCCTGGGGAACGATGACATTGGCGGGGGTGGTGGTGGTCGAGACCAGCTCAACCGCTATTGGCAGTTTGACGCCCGACTCCACCGTGGCGTTGACCGAGTAAGTATCGGACTGGCCGGTCTGGATGCTGTGCCCGGTGTAGGTTGAGAGCGTGCTGTTGCTGCCGGACAATGTCAGGTCTTCGTTGGATGTGGCGCCCGCAATGCTTGTGCTTGAAACGTTATTTTTTACATCACTGAAATCGCCCGCGTCGACTATGCCGTCCTTGTTATTGTCGACGATGCCGACGAAGTAGTAGGTGCTTCCAATGGGAACCTGGACGGTGTATGGCACCCCGTTCTGTGGGTTCTGCGGGCTGGCGATGTACTCGCCATAGAACTTACCGGCGTTGTAATCGTAGAAGCCGACATAGAGCGGTTCGGTGGCCGTACTCGGATAGGTGACGGAGCCGGAGACGGTAACGCCGCCGGTGGGCGCTCCAATGGTGACCGGACCGACGATGCTGGAGAAGGCGCTTAGCGGAGTCCCCCCCGAGGTGCCGTAGGCGCGGAAGTAGTAGACGCTGCCATCGGTGAGCGAGCTGCAGTTGGTGCATCCGGTCGTCAGGTCTTTATTCAGTACCCAGAGGCTGGCTCCGCCGGCACCGAATGCCGGGAAGGTCATGCTTCCGGCGACGCCGGAGCTGAAGTCGGAAGCGGTGCTCCACTGCAGGGTGTAGGAGGTTGCCATCTCGATGCTGTTGCTGTTTGTGATGGGCTTGTACTGGGCAAGCACTCCGTTGTTGACTCCGGACACCCCTTGCAGCTTGGGGCCTGAGGTGAGGGTAGTCGTCCCGGCAGCGTTCAGCGTGACGTCGGCACCAGTGAAGTTGGCGGAGGTGACCGTTACGTTGGAGGTGCTGCCTGTCGGGTTGGAGGTGTTCTGTGAGCCGTAGCCCAGGTTGTCCTGGAATGCTTGCAGGGTGTATGAGCTGGGTGGGACGCCGTGGATGGTGTAGCTGGCCGTATTGGAGGTGAGGCTGGTGATGCTGGTGCCAGGATTGCCGTTGCCGTTGTTGCATCCGCCGGTCAACGACAGATAGATGGGAGTGGACTGCGTGACGGTACCGGCATACGTTACCGTTCCGGAGACGGTGTAGCCGAGGGCGACGCTGAAGCCGTTAATGGTGATGTTGCCGGTGCTGCTACTCACAGTGACGCTCTGGGTGGCGGGATAGAAGACGGAGGCCGATCCGGAAGGCCCAGCGTACGTTGGGGTGAGCGTGTACGTGCCAGCGGGGATATTCGTGATGGTGTAGTTCCCACTGTTGTCGGAGGTCGCGGTCCCGATGGTGGTGGTGCCCTGGGTGAGGGTGAGCGTAAACCCAGGCAGGCTGGTGCTGTTGTTGTTGCCGCAGTTGTTGCTCAGACTGATATTGCCGCTGACGCTGTAGTTGGTGGAGACGGCGATGGTGTAGGTGATGGGGCCGACCGTGGTGTTTGCGCTGTCCGTCACCGATACGTGGAGCGTGACGGTGCTGGTGGAGGTGGGCGTGCCGGTGACGCTCAGCGTGTTGCCGCCGCTGGTGGAGGCCTGCATGTTGCCGTTGCCCAGGCTGACGGAGCCGGTGTTGGCATTGGAGCCGTTGACCGTCCAGGTGTAGTTCGGCCCCACGCCGCCAGTGGCGTTGATGGCTCCGGTGTAGCTTGCGGTGGTGGTGGCAGCCGGTAGAGAGCTGGGATTGGTGCTGGGCAGAGAGAGCGGCGCGTCGGCCGTGATGGAGTAGTTCTGTGTAATTGTGTTGGCGGTGGGGGTGGCCGAATCCGTGACCTTGACCGTGAAGTTGGCGGTGCCTGTGACGGATGGCGTACCGGTGATGAGGCCGCCGGAGGAGATGGCCAGGTTGAGGGTTTGGAGGCTGTTGGAGCCGGTTAGGCCGGAGGTGACCGACCAGGTATAGGGCGAGGTGCCGCCCGCCGCCGCCAGTTGATAGCCGCTGGTGTTGTAGGCCGAGCCGGTGTACGCGATCGGCAGGCTGCCCTGACCGGTGGTGATGGTGAGGGCGTTGGAGACGGTGAGCGACGGGGTGATGGTCTTGGTCTGCTGCTGGTTGGTGGCGCTGTCGGTGGCCGTGACGCTGATGGTGCTGGAGAACGCTGCCGTCGGCGTGCCGGAGAGCAGGCCGGTGGTGCTGAGGGTCAGGCCGCTGGCGACGTTGGTTGGGCTCATGGTCCAGGTAATCGTGCCAGTGCCACCGGTGGAGGTGAACTGGTAGCCAGTACCGTTGTAGGCCGAACCGACAAATCCGGTTGGCAGGGTTGGGGTGTTGACCACCAGCGTGACCGGGTTGACGATGATGGTGACTGCTGGGGAGATCGAGGTGGCAGGGGTCGGCGTGGCGCTGTCGGTGACCTTGAAGGTGATGGCTGTGCCAGTAGCCGATGTGGGCTGCGTGGGCGTACCGGAGACGACGCCCGTGGCGCTGTTCAGCGAGAGTCCGGCGGGAAGCGTGCCGGAGTTCACCGAGTAAGTGACCGCGCCGGTGCCGCCGGATGTTACCAGGGTTTGAGGCGGAATGGCCGTGCCTACCGTGCCCGCAGGGAGCGTGATTGGCGCGGAGGGAGTGTTCCAGACCAGTGGGGCGGCGGCGACGGTGATGGTGTAGGAGCCGGAGGTGACTGTGACGGGGGTCGTGGCCGAGTCGGTCACCTTGACGGTAAAGGTGTAGGTGTTCGCCCCGCCCGTAATCGTACCGCCGATGGCTCCCGAGGTGCTGAGTGTGAGGCTTGGGGGAAGCGCACCGCTGGCGAGGGCGAAGGTCTTGGTTCCTGTGCCGCCGCTGGCAGCGATGGTGGCGCCGGGGTAGGCGGAGTTGGTCTGTCCAGCGGTCAGTGCGCCGGCTGCGGTGGTGATGGCGAGCGCCGGGTTCACCGTGATGGCCGCGGTGTTGGCTGTCTTGGTGGTGTCCTTGACGCTGGTCGCGGTCACGGTGACTGTGGACGTGGCTGTGCCAGTTGCGGTCAGCGTGGTTGCGGGGGCGTTGCCAGTCGCGGTCAATGGGCTGACCGTGCCTGCGCCGGTTGCGGTGAAGTTCGCGCCGGAGGCGCTGGCGTCATTCGTCACGGCAGCCGCCAGCGCGAGCATCTGGCCGGAGTCGAGCGTGATGCCCGTCGTCGTGGTGGTGAAGGAGATGGCGATGGGATTCAGGGTGACGGTTGCGGTGGCCTTTTGGTTCGGGTCCATGGTGCTGGCCGCGGTGACAGTGACGGTGACAGGCGAGGTTCCGCTGACAACTGCCGGCGCGGTGTAGAGGCCGGTCGAGCTGATAGAGCCAGTCGAGGGGCTGATGCTCCAGGTGATGCCGGAGTTGGTGCCGTCGTAAGTAACCGCAGCTCCGCCGAACTGCTGGTTTCCGCCGCCGTTCAGCGATGCTGTTGCGGGGGTGACGGCTGCGACCGCGATGGGCTGTAGGGTGATGGTCGCGGTGGCCTTCTTGGTGGGGTCCTTGACGCTGGCCGCCGTTACCGTCACGGTTGTGACCGAGCCGATTACGGTGGTTGGCGCGGCGTAGGCACCCGTGGCGCTGTTGATGGTGCCCGCGCCGGTGGCTGGGCTGATGCTCCAGGAGACGCCGGAGTTGGAGGAGTCGTTGGATACGGCCGCGCCGGTAAATGTCTCCGTCTGGCTCACGCCCAGGTTAGCGGTCGTCACGGTGATGGCCCCCACGCTGATGGGGGTGAGCGGGATGGTGAAGGTCGCTGTCTTGGAGGTGTCGGTCTTGCTGGTTGCGGTGATGACAGCGGTGGCTGTCGTCACCGGCAGGGGAGCGGTGTAGGTGACGGCGGTGCTGGTGGCCCCGGTCAACGTGCCGCCGCCGCTGGTGATGGCCCAGGTGACGCCCTGATTCAGCGTGGCATCGCCGGTGACGGACGCGGTGATGGCCTCGGTCCCGGCACCTGGAATGGCGGTAGGCGTAGTCGGAATGGTGACGGCGATGGGGGTGAGGGGGACGGAGACGGTGGCTGTCTTGGAGGTGTCTGTCTTGCTGGTGGCGGTGATGGTGGCCGAGGCTGGCTGTGGCGACAAGGCGGGCGCGGTGTAGACGCCGCCTGCGGTAATGGTGCCGACCGAGGCGGACCAAGTGACGCCCGCGCTCGGCGTGATGTCATTGGAGACCGTTGCGGCAAAGGTCTGGGTTGCGCCCGCGACCATTGCGACTGGCGTGGTGGTGATGGCAACGCTGATCGGCGTCAGGGTGATGGTGATGGTGTAGGTCTTGGTGGGGTCGGTTTTGCTGGTGGCGGTGATTACCGCGGTGGCCGTAGTACCCGGGGTGGGCGCGGTGTAGGTGACGCTGGTGGCGGTGACGTTGGAGAGTGTGCCGCCGCCGCTGGTGATGGTCCAATTGACGCCCGCGCTTGGCGTGATGTCGGCGGAGACCGTTGCGGTAAAGTTCTGGCTCCCGCCAGCGACCATTGCAGTCGGCGTGGTGGTAATGGAGACTGTGATGGGAGTGAGCGGGATGATGATGGAGTAGGTCTTGGTGGCATCCGACTTGCTGATTACGGTGATTACCGCGGTGGCCGTAGTGGCTGGCACCGGCGCTGTGTAGGTGACGCTGGTGGTGGTGACGTTGGAGAGTGTGCCGCCGCCGCTGGTGATGACCCATGTGACGCCCGCGGAGTTCGGATCGTTAGCGATCGTTGCGGTAAAGTTCTGGCTCCCGCCAGCGACCATTGCGGTCGGCGTGGTGGTAATCGCAACCACGATCGCTGCAGGAGGAGCGC
>VFSW01006839.1_pt1 | contig 16686 bp, 15 predicted proteins | sample 5358111 | NCBI WGS metagenome assembly VFSW01 (sample SAMN11554181, study PRJNA540505) | mine drainage metagenome | isolation source: sediment from site ElyBrook_90M | place: USA: Ely Copper Mine, Vershire, VT | collected 2017
GTGGAGACAGCTGGGGCCGCGGCTGGCCGCGCTGCTGGGGTTCGCGGCGATTCTGATTCCCGCGGCGTTCGCGGTGTTTGCCTGGGCGCTGGGCCGCACCAAGATCACCGGCACGCTCACACACATGTAGTGGCGCACGCGCCGAAGCTCGGCGCCCCGCCCTGCGCCACCTCGCGCCAAGGGCACCGTGGGCCGAAACAGACGCCTCCGGGAACTTCAGCGGCTAAAGCCGCGACCCACAAAGCTCTCCGGGTTCTTCAGCACCCTGCTGGAACTCAGACTTGCCGGGCGAAGCGGGCTACAGTACAGTTCAAGGCGCAAGAGAGGCCCTGCACCATGAAGGTTGCCGTACTCGATCTGAAGACGGAATACGCGGAGCTGCGGGAGGAAATTCTCCCGGCGCTGGACCGCGTGTGCCGCAACGCCGCGTTCGTATTGGGCGAGGAAGTGGAAGCCTTTGAGAGGGAATTTGCGGATTTCTGCGGCACCAAGCACTGCGTGGGCCTGAGTTCGGGGACAGCCGCGCTGCACCTGGGCCTGCTGGCGCTGGGGGTCCAGGCGGACCACGAAGTCATCACCACGCCCAACACGTTCCTGGCCACCGCCGAGGCGATCACCTATTGCGGCGCGGTTCCCGTCTTCGTTGATATCGATCCGGCGACCGCCAATCTCAACCCCAAACTGATCGAGCGGGCCATCACGCCGCGGACACGCGCGATCCTACCGGTGCATGTCTACGGGCGGCCGGCCGACATGGACCCGATCCGGGAAATCGCGGCGCGCCACAACCTGCGTGTTCTGGAGGATGCGGCCCAGGCCCACGCCGCGCGGTATCGCGGACGCCGCGCCGGAGCGCTGGCGCATGCGGGGGTATTCAGCTTTTATCCCACGAAGAATCTGGGGTCTTACGGGGAGGGCGGCGCGCTGACCACCGACGATGACCAGGTAGCAAACTTTGCGCGCGCGGCTCGCTCGCACGGGCAGACCGCGCGCTACGAACACGAATTCGTCGGCTATAACTACCGCATGCAGGGATTACAGGCCGCCGTGCTGCGCATCAAGCTGCGCCACCTGTACGCCTGGACCGCCCGGCGGCAGGAAATCGCCCGCGAGTACCGCCGCCTGCTGGCCGGGGCGCGCCTGGAAGTTCCCGCCGACGACCCGCGCGACGAATGCGTGTATCACCAGTTCGTGATCTATGTGAACAATCGCAACGCCGTGGTCACGCAACTGGCGAAGAGGGAAATCGAGACGGTCGTACACTACCCGCGGCCCGTTCATCTGCAGCCGGCCTACTCGTCCCTGGGCTTGCCGCCGGGAACGTTTCCGCACGCCGAGCGCGCCTGCGAGCGCGCCCTGAGCCTGCCGTTGCACCCAAGGCTGACGCCGGAGCAAATTCAGTATGTGGCGAAAGCGGTGCGGGAAATCGTCGGAGAGAAATAGCCTGCGCTGAAGCCGCGACCCACAAAGATTTCGGGGCATTTCAGCATCCTGTTAAAACCCCTGATGAAAAGGCATGCATGATGTCGGAGCCAAAGCTCCAACCCCCTAAAATTGGCCTCTTTTCCGCGAGATGGGAGACGACGCGAAGCGATCAGTGCGTGTGGGCGGAATCCAGGCCCTGGCGTTTCATGGGCCGCCAGGCCACGTCGCCCCGCATGTACTGCCAGGCCCCTTGGAGCCGCCAAATCATGTGGAGCTGCCGGTAGGGGAAATGCTCGAGGAAGCAGTAGGTCACCAGGCGCAGCACGTCCTTCCAGTCGTTATACCGGCGATAGGTGATCTCTTCCTGCAGGACGCAGCCGATGGAAATGACCGTGGCGAAAACGTAGCCGAGGATCAGGAACTCGAGGAAGAACTGACGGCTGAGAGCGCCGAGGCAGGCCGCGAGAATCATCGTGGCGATGCCGCCCAGTTCGATGACCGGGGCGAAAAACTCGAACAGCCACTGGTAGGGAAGGGCGAGCCATCCGATGCGGCCGTAGCGCGGGCGGAACAGCATGTCGCCATTGCTCCGCAGCACGTCCAGCAGGCCCTTGTGCCATCGGGCGCGCTGGCGTCCGAGCGAGCGCAGGTCGGAGGGCACTTCGGTCCAGCACACAGGATCGGGCACAAACGAAATCCGGTACCGCGCGCGATGCTCCAGCAGGTAACGGTGGAGGCGCACGACCAGATCGAAGTCCTCGCCGATCGCCGCCGGCCGGTACCCGCCCACTTCCCGGACCAGGTTCGTGCGGAACAGGCCAAACGCCCCGGAGATAATCAACAGCATGTTGAGTTGCGCCCAGGCCTCCCGCCCCATGAGAAAGGCGCGGAGGTATTCGACCACCTGAATCACTTCCAGGCTTTTTCGCGGCAGGCGGACGCGCTGCAGGCGCCCGCCGGCAATGTCCGATCCGTTGATCACGCGGACAATGCCGCCGACCGCGACCACATGCTCGGGATCGGCGAGCACGGGGAGCATGATCCGCAACAAGGCGTCGTGCTCGAGGATGGAGTCGGCATCCACCACACACATGTAGGGAGAGGTGGCCGCATTCAGGCCGGCATTGACGGCGTCGGCCTTGCTCCCGCCGGGTTCCTTATCGACCACCACCAGGCGCGGTTCGGTGTCGCTGCGATACAGACCGCGCACGCGAGCGCTGGGAACCTGCGCGACATACACGGCATGCACGAGGCGCAGCCGGAACGCGTTCTCCATCTCTTGCAGCGTGCGGTCCTGCGACCCATCGTTGATGACGATCACCTCCAGCTCGGGGTAATCCAGGTCCAGGACATTGCGGACCGCCATGCAAATGGACTTCTCTTCGTTGTGCGCGGGCATCAGCAGGGTGATGGGGGGCATCAGAGGCGAATCCCGGAACCAGGCCAGGCGCAGCGACCGGAGCTTGAGTTGATGCATGGCCGTGGTCTTGAGCGCGATCAGGAGCAGCATCAGATAGATCAGATTACTGGCGACGTAGTAGACGAAGAACACATGATTGGCCCAATCCAGAAGGCGGATCATGGCCCGCTCACGGGGGCCGGGGAATGGGCCGGATCCATGGCGGATTGGTCGGCGGCCAGTTTTCCGGTGCGGAGCACGGCCAGCAAGAGCCGGGCATTGAAGTCGCCCATTAATTCACGCCGGTGCAAGTCCGCCACGAGCGTTTTTCGCAGGCCGGCATTCTCGATCGCCGCCAAGTAGGCGTACAGGGCGTATTGATCCTGCGCCGCCACGACCTCCTCGAAGATCGAAGCCATTTCGCTTCGATGATCCGCCAGTCCTTCGGCCGCACGCATGCGCACCAGGCGGTTCGAGTCGCGGAGCGCGTGCAGAAGGGGAGAAGTGGCTTCCGGACGGGGGATTTGTCCGAGCGCCACCACGGCGCGCAAGCGGACAAACCAAACCGCGTCCTGCGCGAGTTCGGACAGGGTCCCCATCACCGGGACGTGCCCTCCGGCACGAGCCAGCGCGCGGGCTGCCGCCGCTCGCAATTCCGGCAGCTCGTCGGTGGCCAGCGCCATCAGCTCCGCCTCCAGAGATTCCGTGGCGATCTCTCCGAACACGCGGGCCAGCACTTCCCGGATGGGCCGGCCGGCGTACTGCAGATAGGGCAGCAGCATCTGCGGGCGCTCCCGGCAGCAGTTGATCAAGGCGTTCTGCAGAGGCAGGGGAGGCACCTGCAGGCCGGCCTCGCCGAGCCAGACGAGAATTTCGTCACCTGCTCCGGGCGATGCCGAGCGTCCCAGGCCGCGCAGCGCGGCGCTCCGCGTCTCCGGATTCGGATCTCGAAGGCCTTCCGCCAGCGCGGGAATCCCCTCGGGCGCGCGCGTGCGGCCCAGGGCCACCCGGGCGCGCTGGCGCCGCCACCCGTGATGATTGCGGGCCTCGAAGATCCGTTTCTCGATGAGGCCGGTGGCGCGCAGGAAGCCGAGCAGGCGGGCCGATTCATCCGGCGCGGCGGCTTCCAGCGCATCCAGGGCGATTTCTTCCACGATGCGGCGGTCGAAGGCGCGCTTCCGCCAGGTGTCGTAGGGGATCTCTCCGGAAATCAGGGCGTCCCACTGTTGCCGGAAGTCGAACACGCGGCGGTCGCGCCTGGCGAAGTAGCGCTTCCGGTAGGTCCTCCGCAGCAGGATGAATCCCAGCAATAGGCCGTCGGCGACGGCGGCGGCGAGGATGACCTCGAGGACGATGGCCGCCGGGCCCCGCGCCAACAATTTTTCAAAAGCGGATGCCATAACTGACTCCGAAATTTGTGTCCATGTGATTCTGCGTGCGCCTCTGATAACCGGCGTAACCGGTGATGTCCTGGCGCGCGTTCAACTGGAGCCGAAATCCGCCGCCATAGGTCTGCGAGGAAAAACTTCCGATCTGGCTGATCTGCGCAAAGTCCTCGGCGCCGGCGGCGAAAAAGATGTTTCCGGAAAGGCTCCGCGCGCCCGCGTGGGCGACGGGAAAGCCCAGCCGGGTCATCCCCGAGGGCTTCCAGTCCGCGGGCATGGGGGAGAACTGGCTGCGGGCCTGGGTCACCCGAATCGACCAGGTCCACTCGCGCGGAAAATAGACGAGGGCCGTCTCATCGAGCGTCAGGATGCGGGCCGCGGCGTACCAATACCAGTGCTGGCCGTAGGTGAGCTCGATGCCGCGCAGGATCGAGGTGTGGCTCACGGCCCAGCCGCGGTCCAGCGCGAAGAACAGCTCGGCGCGCGGCACCACGGCGTCGTCGCGCGCCACCGCGCCGCCGATGGCCAGCGAGCCCCAGTGCGCCGTCGTCCGTGTGATGCCGCCGGTGAACTTCCCCGCGCCGATGCCTGCGATCTGATAGAAGTCTCCCGCCGCGGACGTCGTCCAGCGCGAGGACCATCGGGAGACGAGGCTCAGCCATTGGTGGTAGTTCGGGCCGGCGAAGTTGAACAGGTCGTTCTCGGCGCCGACGCGCAGCTCGTGTTTTGTTTCGCCGCGCAGCGAGGCCAGTTCGTCGCGCGCCACGGCATTCGCGGGGTCCAGCGTGAGCAACTGCTGAAATTCAAGACGCGCCTGGCGCGGCTGGCCCATCGCCACCAGGACGCGCGCGCGGGCGGCGCGCAGGTCGGCGCGCTTCGGGTCGAGAGCCACGGCCTGGTCCATGGCGCGCAGCGCGTCGGGCAGGCGTTGCTGCCGCAGGTAGACGGTGCCCAGGCCCAGCCAGTCATCCGCATCGTCCGGGACGGCCTTCACCAGTGCGGCGAATTCCTGTTCGGCTTCGGTCAGCCGGCCGGCCCACAGCAGAACCCGGGCGCGCCAGCCGCGGATGTCCATGTCTTTTGGGGCGCGCGCGATTTCGGCATCGACGATGCGCAAGGCGCCCGCCCAGTCGTGCGCGGCGGCGTCCTGGCGCACCTCGGCTTGCCAGTCCCCGGCGGCCGGCTGTCCCCGGCAGGGCGCAACGAGCCCGGCAGTGGTGAGAGACACTGCCACCAGGGCGCCCGCGATCCGGAAACGCGGCCACTTCAGGACGAGCTTGTTCGTACACGCAGTGAATGTCTTGCGCCCCATGCCTACATGGATACTGCAAGGGGCGCGCCAATCTTTCGTCCGTGCCCGCGGAGTGTTCCATGCGGCAAGACGCGTCGGCTGTGCGCGTTACGGCGGCAGGGAGCGTGCCGGGAGGGAACGAGCGTGCCGCGCGCGTGCCGTTCTGTTCCAACTGGTTCATCCCGGCACGGCGCGGCGAGGGCGTCCGGTCCGCGCCCGGCGCGCGCCGTGAGCGGGGAGCATATTTCTTGCGGGAAGTTGTTGACACGCGCTCCGGCTGATGTATGATTATGCAAAGTGATGAATAATCACGCATAACGGGAACATGGGCGTACAGAAGCGATTCCGGCAAGGACAGATTCTGAAGCTCCTGACGGGGCAGGCCGTGGCCAGCCAGGACGAGCTGCGCCGCCAGCTCGGCCATTTGGGTGTGCGCGTGACCCAGGCCACGCTGTCGCGCGATCTGCGCGAGCTGCGGCTGGTGAAGACCACGGCGGGCTACCGCCCGCTGGCGGACGCGGCGGCCGAAGAAGCCTCTCCGTTGCCGACCCTGGCCCACGCTTTCAAGGAATTCCTGCTCGACATCCGCCCGGCGCAGAACATGCTGGTACTGAAGACTCCGCCGGGCGGCGCGCAACCCCTGGCGGCCGCGGTGGACTCCGAGCACTGGAAGGAAGTTGCCGGGACGCTGGCGGGCGACGACACGGTGCTGATCATCGCGTCTTCGCGCCGGGCCTGCACGGCGATTCAGAAGCGCGTGGAGGAAATGCTCCGATGAACGACCCCGTACGGGTCGCCGTCGTCGGAGTTACGGGCTACGCGGGATACGAGCTGGCCCGCCTCCTGCTGCGGCACCCCCATATCGAGAATCCGACGTTCTTTCTGCGCGAGGCGCACGCGCGGGTGCGCAGCCTGACGGAGCTTTTCCCGCAGCTTCGCGGCTGGGGCGACGCGCCCTGCCGCCCGCTGTCGGTGGAAGCGGTGGCGGCGAGCGGCGCCGAGGTGGTGTTCCTTTCGACGCCGCACGAGGCTTCGCTGGAGATGGTGCCGGCGCTGCTGGCGGCCAATCCGCGCCTGCGGATCGTGGATTTGAGCGGGGCGTTTCGTTTTCAGCGCGCCGAGACGTTCGCGCAGTGGTATAAACTTCCGGCGCCCGACGCGAAGACGCTGGCCGAGGCGGTCTACGGATTGCCGGAGCTGTACGCCGACGCGCTGGGGAAGGCGCGGCTGGTTTCCAATCCGGGGTGTTACCCGACCTCGGTGATTCTGGGCCTGCGGCCGCTGGCCGGCGCGGGGTGGATGGACGCGTCGCGGGGGATCGTCTGCGACTGCAAGTCGGGCGTGACCGGCGCGGGCAAGGAGCCGAGGCGCGACACGCACTTCGTCGAGGTGAACGAAAATTTCCGGGCCTACAATTTATTCACGCACCGCCACACGCCGGAGGTTTCCGAGCATGTGGGCCTGGCGGCCGGGGATTTCGTCTTCACCACGCACCTGCTGCCGGTGGAGCGCGGCATTTTGTCGACGCTGTACGCATGGCTGAAGCCGGCGCGGAAGGCGGAGGAAATCGAAGCGCTCTACCGGAAGTTTTACGCCGGGCGTCCGATGGTGCGGATACTGGCCGCGGGCTCGCTGCCGGAGCTGCAGCACGTGGCGCGCACGAATTTCTGCGATATCGGTTTCGCGCTCGATGCGGCGGGCGAGCGGCTGGTGGTGGTGTCGTGCCTGGACAATCTGGGCAAGGGCGCGGCGGGACAAGCGGTGCAAAATCTGAATGGGATGCGCGGGTATCCGGAAACGGCGGGATTGCTATGAGAATGGTCATCAAGATTGCAGGGGCGCTGCTGGAGCGCGAGGAAGACGTGCTGGGCATCTCGCGGCAGATCGCCGAACTGGCCCGCGCGGGCCACGAGATTCTGGTGGTGCACGGCGGCGGGAAAATTTTCACCGCCACGCTGGCGCGCATGGGCATCACCAGCCGGTTCTTCAGCGGATTGCGCATCACCGACCGGGAGACGCGCGACGCCGCGGTGATGGTCTTCGCCGGGCTGCTGAACAAGAAGCTGGCCGGCGCGATCTCGCTGGCGGGACAGCCCGCCGTGGGCATCAGCGCGGCCGATGCGGCCTGCTTTCTGGCCGAGCCGATGCAAGCCGACGATTGCGAGGGCGGCCTGGGGTTCGTCGGCTATCTGACCGAGGTCAACGTGGATTTTTTGCGCTCGCTGTGGCGGGAAAGCATCGTTCCGGTGGCTTCCTGCATGGGGCTGGGCGCCGACGGCGAGCTGTACAACATCAACGCCGACCACATGGCCGCGGCCGCCGCGGAGTTCATCCACGCCGAACGCCTGATCTTCCTCACCGACGTGGCCGGCGTGCTGGATGGCGAGAAGGTGCTGCGCGCGGTGCGGGGAGGGGAGATTGAAGACCTGATTCGCCGCAATAAGGTGTCCGGCGGAATGATTTTGAAGCTGGAAGCCGCCAAGCGGGCGCTGGCCGGCGGCGTGCCCGAGGTCCGGATCGTGGGTGGGACGAAGCCCCGCGCTTTGCTGGCCGCGGCGAGCAGCGGACGCTGCCCGGGGACGCGCGTGCTGCCCGTCATGCGCGCCGCCGCCAAGGCCGCGCATGGAGCAACACACTAGCCATGGCCAAGAAGAACAGAGCCACAACCACACGCCTGTCTCCGGCGAAAATTCGCGCCGACGAAGCGCGCTACGTGATGAACACCTATCGCCGGCCGCCCGTGGTGTTCACGCACGGCCGCGGCTGCCGCCTGTACGATTCGCAGGGGCGGGAATATCTGGATTTTCTGGCGGGCATTGCGGTCAACGCGCTGGGGCACGCGCATCCGCGGATCGTGCGGGCCATCCGCCGCGAGGCCGGGCGCGCCACGCACGTCTCGAACCTGTTTCACAATCCCTACCAGGCGCGGCTGGCGCGCAAGCTGGCGGAGTGGTCGGGGCTGGACCGCGTGTTCTTCGCCAATAGCGGCGCCGAGGCCATCGAGGGCGCGCTGAAACTCGCGCGGGCGCACTCGCACGGCAAAGTCTCCGGCAGCGGCGCTCCCAAAACGCGCATCCTGGCGCTGGAGAATTCTTTTCACGGGCGCACCATGGGTGCGCTTTCCATCACGCACACGCAGAAATACCGGGAGCTGTTCGCTCCGCTCATCCCGGGGGTGGAATTTGTTCGCTTCAACGATGTGGCCGATCTCGAAGCGAAGTTCGACGACACGGTCTGCGCCCTGGTGGTCGAAGTGATTCAGGGCGAGGGCGGAGTTGTCCCGCTCAGCGAGGCGTTCTGGCAGCGCGCGCGCGCCCTGGCCACCGAGCATGATGCCGCGCTGATCGCCGACGAAATCCAGAGCGGCCTGGGGCGCACGGGCCGGAAGTTCGCCTATCAGAAATTCGGCTCGCTCCCGGATGTGGTCACGATTGCCAAGCCGCTGGCCGCCGGCCTGCCGCTCGGCGCATTCCTGGCGAGCGAGCGGTTTGCCTCCGCGCTGACGCCGGGTTTGCATGGCTCGACGTTCGGCGGCGGGCCGCTGGTCTGCGCGGTGGCGCTCGAGTTCCTGACGGTGGTCGAGGAAGAGGATTTGCTGGCCAACGTGCGCGCACGCGGCGCGGAGCTTCGCGCCGGGATCGAGAAGCTGGCGGCGCGGCACGATTTCATCCGCGAGGTGCGCGGCGAGGGGCTGATCCTGGGCATCGATCTTTCGGTCGAGGGCGCGCCGTTCGTCAAGGAAGCGCTGCGCCGCAGCCTGCTGATCAACTGCACGCACGATCATATTTTGCGGCTGCTCCCGCCGTTCATCATCCGCTCGCGGGACGTGGCCGAGTTCCTGAAGAAATTCGAGGCCGTGCTGAAGCGCGCGGCCCAGTCCGCGGCCGCCGCCTCTTCGGGGGCCAAGGCCGCGGCACATGCGCAGCCCATCGCTCGGGCTGCGGCGAGGTGATTATGGACGCCGTAGCGGCACCGATGGCATTGAAACACGATCTGCTGACCGGCACGGAGTGGACGCCGGCGCAAATGGGCGACTTCTTCCGCCTGGCGGCGCAGATCAAGGCGCATCCGGACAAGTACCGCAGCGCGCTGGCCGGCCGCGTGCTCACCATGATCTTCGAAAAGCCCTCGCTGCGCACCCGCGTGACGTTCGAGACCGGCATCGCCAATCTGGGCGGCACGGCCATCTTTCTCGACCATACGGCGTCGCGGCTGGGCGAGCGGGAACCCATCCGCGACATCGCCAAGAATATGGAGCGCTGGGTGCAAGGTATCATCGCGCGCGTGTTTGCGCAGGATGCGCTCGACGAGCTGGCCCGCAACGCCAACGTTCCGGTGATCAATGCGCTGTCGGACAAGTTTCATCCCTGCCAGGCGCTGGCGGATTTCTTCACGCTCGAGGAGCGTTTCGGAGGGTTGCGCGGGCTCAAGCTGGCGTACGTGGGCGACGGCAACAATATGTGCCACTCGCTTCTGGTCACCGGCGCGCGCTGCGGAGCGCACGTGCGCGTGGCCACGCCGGAAGGCTACGAGCCGGACGCCGCGATTGTGGCCGATGCCAAGCGCGTGGCGCGCGAAACCCGCGGCAAAATCGAAATCGTGCGCGCGCCGGAAGAAGCCGTGGCCGGGGCGCAAGCGGTCTATACCGACGTCTGGGCGAGCATGGGACAGGAAGACGAAACCGCCAAGCGCGAAGTGGCCTTTGCCGCCTATCAGGTGAATAAAGCGCTGTTCGCGCAGGCCGCCCGGGATGCCGTGTTCCTGCACTGCCTGCCCGCGCACCGGGGTCTGGAAGTCACCGAAGGCGTGATCGATTCGCCCCGCTCGATCATTTACGACCAAGCGGAGAATCGCCTGCACGTGCAGAAGGCGATCCTGCACACCCTGCTCACTTAAGGAGAAGCCGTTGCCCAAGAAAGTGGTTTTGGCATATTCGGGAGGGCTGGACACCTCCATCATCATTCCGTGGCTGAAGGAAAACTACGGCGGCTGCGAGGTGATCGCCATGATCGGCGATCTCGGCCAGCGCGAGGACCTGGAGGCCGCCAACAAGAAGGCCCTGGCCACCGGAGCCAGCGCCTCCTACATCGAGGATCTGCGCGAGGAATTCATCACCGGTTACATCTGGCCGACGCTGCGCGCCGGGGCCGTCTACGAGCATAAATATCTGCTCGGCACATCGTTTGCGCGCCCGCTGCTGGCCAAGCGGCAAGTCGAGCTGGCGAAGAAAGTCGGGGCCGATGCGCTGGCCCACGGCTGCACGGGCAAGGGCAACGACCAGGTGCGGTTCGAGCTGGCCGCCAAGGCCCTGGGGCCCGAACTGACGATTATCGCGCCGTGGCGCGAATGGAAGATTTCCTCGCGGGAAGAGGCCATCGCCTACGCCCAGTCGCACAACATCCCGGTGGAGCAGACCAAGAAGAATATTTACAGCCGCGACCGCAACGTGTGGCATTTGAGCCATGAGGGCGGCGTTCTGGAAGATCCCATCAACGCCCCGGATGAGGCCATGTGGCAGTGGGTCACTTCGCCCGCCAAGGCGCCCGATCATCCCGCGACGGTCGAGATCGGCTTCGAACAGGGAACTCCTGTGTCGGTGAACGGCAAGAAGCTGGCTCCGCTGGCGCTGCTCGAGCAGTTGAATGACGTCGCGGCGGCCAACGGCGTGGGACGCATGGACATTGTCGAGAACCGCCTGGTGGGGATCAAATCGCGCGGGGCCTACGAGACGCCCGGCGGAACGCTGCTGGTGGCCGCGCACCGCGAGCTGGAATCGCTTTGCCTGGACCGCGAGACGGCGCACTACCAGCAGATGCTTTCGCTGCGCTACGCGGAAATGGTGTACTACGGCATGTGGTTCACGCCGCTGCGCGAATCGCTCGACGCGTTTTTCACGCATTCGCAGCGCCGGGTCACCGGCTCGGTGACGCTGTCGCTGTTCAAGGGCAACGTCAACGTGGCGTCGCGGCAGTCGCCCTACTCGCTCTATCGCACCAACCTCGCCAGCTTCAGCATGGCCGGGTACAACCCCAAGGACGCCGAAGGCTTCATCAACCTCTTCGCGCTTCCCATCACCGTGCCCATCGAGGCCACCCCGCGATGACCACGGGCGGCGCAAAAATGTGGGGGGGCCGCTTCGAGCGTCCCCCCGACGCTTCGTTCTACGAGTTCGAGCGCTCGTGGCAATACGACCGCCGGCTGCTGCCGCAGGAGCTGGCGCTGGACCGCGCCTGGGCGCGCGCCATTGCCGCCGCGGGAATTTTGACCGAGGAGGAGTGCCGGCGCATTGTGGCCGCGCTCGATGAGATCCAGACGCGGGCGCAGTCCGACGCCGCCTGGCTCGACGGCTCGGACGCCGAAGACGTCCACCACTTCGCCGAAACGGCGCTGATCGAGAAGCTCGGCCCGCTGGGGGCGAAGCTGCACACGGGGCGCAGCCGCAACGAAATGGTGGCCACCGAATTCCGGATGTACGTCAAGGAAGTGGCGGGACAGATGCGCCGCGCCGTCGCCACTCTGATGCGCGCCGTCGGCTCACAAGCCGAGCGCCATCTGGGCGTGCCCATGCCCGGCACCACCCATATGCAGCATGCCCAGCCGCTGCTGCTCTCCCACTGGATTCTGGCGCATGGCCAGGCCTTTGACCGCGACGCCGAACGCCTGGCCGCCGCCGCGGCGCGTGCCTACGTCTGCCCGCTGGGCTCGGGCGCGCTGACGGGCTGCGCCTTTCCGATCGACCGGAAGGCGCTGGCGCGCGACCTGGGCTTTTCGCGGATTTCGGCCAATAGCCTGGATGCCGTCAGCGACCGCGACTTCGCCCTGGAGGCGCTGTTTGCCCTGGCGACGCTGGCCACGCACCTGTCGCGGCTGGCCGAGGACATGGTTTGGTTTGCCACGCCTGAATTTGGATTCATCGATCTGCCCGATGAATATTCCACGGGCAGCAGCCTGATGCCGCAGAAGAAGAATCCGGATGCCTGGGAACTGATTCGCGGCAAGACGGGCCGCATGTACGGCGCGCTCGTTTCACTGTTCACTACCTGCAAAGGCCTGCCCACCAGTTACCAGCGCGACCTGCAGGAAGACAAGGAACCATTTTTCGCGGCCTACGATCAGGCCCTGGCGATGACGCAGATTGCCGCGGCGACGCTGGCGGCCACCGGCTTCCGCGTGGAGCGTCTCCGCGAGGCGGCGCAAGATCCGGCGCTGGTGGCGACCGAAGTGGCCGACTATCTGGTGGCGCAGGATATTCCCTTCCGCGAGGCGCACGAGATCGTCGGGAAGCTGTTGCGCGCGGCCGAACAGGACGGGAAATCCATTCGCGAGTTGCCGCTGGAACGGTTGCGGGAGTTTTCGCCCGTGTTCGGCCGGGAAGTCGAAACGGTGCTGACGCTGGAGGCGGCGCTGGCCCGGCGCGGCATCGCCGGCGGAACGGCTCCCGGGGCCGTGCGCGCCGCGCTCAAGGAGTTTCAGGCCCGGCTGGTCCAACTTGAGGAGAACCCATGAAGGCGCGCAAAGCCAGAAAGGCGGACGCCGGGGCGATTCACCGGCTGGTCACGCACTATGCGGCGCAGGGGCTGCTATTGCCGCGCGGGGAAGATGAGATTCGCCGGGACATCGGCCATTTTCTGGTCCTCGAGGAAGAGGGCCGGGTGACGAGTTGCGTGGCGCTGGAAAGCTATGGCCCCCATCTCGCGGAAGTTCGCTCGCTGGCCGTGGATCCACAGAGCCTCGGGCGCGGCGCCGGCTCGCAACTCATCGAATATGCGTTTGAGGAGGCGCGCCGCCGGGGCATCGCGCAGCTGTTTGCCCTCACGCACGCTCCGGAGTTCTTCCAGCGCCACGGGTTTGAAGGCGTGCGGCGCCAGTCGCTCACGGAAAAGACGGAGCGCGATTGCCGCGCGTGCCCCAAGCGGCGGGCGTGCAAACTCGTGGGCGTCATCGCCACAGTGGTTCCGGAGTGCGTCGCGGCGTCCGCGGTGGGCGCTCCGGCAAGACACGCGGTGGCGCTGTGAACTCGCACCTTTCCGCTTCGGATGTCCCCCGGGGATTTACTTTTGCCGCCTCGCACTGCGGCTTGAAGAGGTCGCGGCTCGATCTGGGCATACTGATCAGCGAGACTCCCCCGGCCGGCCCCGCGGTCTTCACGACCAATCGCGTGGTGGCGGCGCCGGTGATCGCCTCGCGCGAACATTTGCGGAAAGCGCGGCACAAGATGCGCGGCGTGATCGTCAACTCCGGCAACGCGAACTGCTGCACCCGCGAGGACGGCTATCCCGCCTCGGTGGCCACAGCCAGCAAGCTGGCCGCCGAGATGGGAGGCCTGGACCGCACGCAGTTTCTGGTCTGCTCGACCGGGGTGATCGGCGCGCCGCTGCGCGTCGAGAAGATTCTCGAGGCCGTCCCCGACTTGGTGGGCTCGCGCAGCGCGGATTCCGGCGCGTTCGAGGAATTCGCTCGCGCCATCATGACCACGGACACGCGGCCGAAATGGGCCAACGCGCAGTGCCGCATCGGCGGGAAAGCGGTGCGCGTGCTCGGCTGCGCCAAAGGCTCGGGGATGATTCATCCGAACATGGCCACGATGCTGGCGTTTGTGGCCACCGATGCCGCCATTTCGCCCGCGCTGCTGTCGCGCGCGCTGCGGGCGGCGGTGGGGCCGACGTTCAATTCCATCACCGTCGATGGCGACACCTCGACCAACGACACCGTCACCGTGCTGGCCAACGGACAGTCCGGAGCGCCGGCCGTCGAGGGCGTGAAAAGCGCCGGCTACAAAAGTTTTTGCGCCGCCCTGAAAGACGTTTGCCAGTCGCTGGCGCTGGCGATTGTCGAGGATGGCGAAGGCGCGCAGCGCGTGATTGAAATCGAGGTTCACGGGGCGCCCTCGGACCGCGCCGCCAGCCAGCTGGCCCGCACGGTGGCGAATTCGCCGCTGGTGAAGACCGCGTTTGCCGGCGCGGACCCCAACTGGGGCCGCATCCTGGCCGCCGCCGGGCGTTCCGGTGTTCCATTCGATCCGGAGCGCACCAACATTTCCATCGCGGGAATCCCCGTCTGCCGGGGCGGCCGCGAGCACACCTTCGACGAAGCCGCCACGCACGAAAAGATGCTCGAGAAATACGTAACCGTCCGCCTGGACCTGCATTCCGGCCGCGGCTCGGCCCGCGTCTGGACCTGCGACTTCACGCAGGAATATATCCACATCAACGCCAGCTACCGCACCTAGCCCGCATCTCTCACCAAGGGACCGCCGTTTCTGAATTTGCACCCGCGCCGCGCCCGAGGGTCAGTAGCGCGGCTGATCCTTGGCTGCTTCTTCGCGCTTCTTGCGCTCTTCGGCTTCCTGACGTTCGAATTCCGCGATTTCTTCCTCGGTCATCTGGTAGTCGTCGCGGGAAGCGAACATCGAGGTGCCGCGGCCGTCGCGCGAAACGTTTCTTTCGGACTGGCGCTTCTTCACGCCGGAGAAGCCGCCGCTGCTGCCGTGGATCGGCTGGGCGATGGCCCCCGCCTCTTGCAGCAGGTCGCTGACCTTCTCCAAGAAATCGCGGAGGTGATAGGGCTTGAGCGCGTAGGGAAGATCTTGTTGCTCGAGCATCAGCTGCACATCCGTGCTGGCATCCAGGGGGACGAGGAACAGCACACGGAAGAACCTGCCGGCCGGCTTGGCTGCTTCTTCCGGGCCGGGAGGTTCGGCCCGGGACAGCTCGCGCAGAATGGCAAACAGCGGGCCGTGCACGCCGATCAGTGCAATATTGGCGATGGCCAGGTTCCAGGAGCCGGTGGCGAGTTCGGCCAGCGCCTGCGAGGCCTGCGGAATGATTTTCACGCGCCAGCCCTCGGCGTCCAGGACGTGCTTCAGCGCGGCCTGGCTGGTCATGTCGTCGTCAACGATCAGGATGCCGACATCGCTCACGGCGTGGTCCCTCCAGGTGAATCTTCAGTTTACGGGCCGCGGGGCCGGGCGCGGAGACGGCCGGGGAAGCGGGTTCCAGGGGCGCGCTGTCCCGGGGTACAGGCGAAACAAAGGCGAATAATAATTCTTGACAAGGCGAAGACAAGGCGAATATAGTTCGGGGTGCGGCGAGGCTGCCAATGGCCACTTTTCCCATCCTTCGAGCGAATCCGGCGACGCTACGGCGCCTGCCGGACGGCCCGAAGCAAGCCAGTCTCACCTTATTCCCCCCAGCCGCTCGCCACGGCAACTGTGAGCCCCCGTGCGGTGCTTCCGCGCCCCCTCCGGCAACCAGCCGGAGCACGAAGCCCCTCACGGAACTGGCCGGCATTGCGCGCCTCGCCGCCTCCTCCCCCTGCGCCGAATCCAAGCGGGGGACGGAGTACTTCCTGCTGCCTGTCCGGTCGATCCTGAACGAGTGCCATTCCGAGCGGGTGCCGTTTCGCTGGACCGTGAATCCCTACCGGGGCTGCGAATTCGGCTGCCGCTACTGCTACGCGCGGTACACGCATGAATACCTGGAGCAGGACACCGCAAACTTTGAATCGAAAATCTACGTGAAGCAGGACGCCGGCGCGCTGGCGGCGCGCGATCTGGCGCGCGAGGACGTGTGGGGCGAACACATCGCCATCGGAACGGCGACGGACCCCTATCAGCCGGCCGAGCGCGAGTTTGGCGTGACGCGGGCGATTCTGGAGAAGGTGGCCGTGCGCGAGGGGCTGAGCGTTTCGATCACGACGAAGTCGAATCTGGTGGTGCGCGATATCGAGTTGCTGCAAAGGATCGCGGGGCGGTCGTCGCTGACCGTCAATTTGAGCGTGACGACGCTGCGGACGGGCCTGGCGCGGCTGCTGGAGCCGCGCGCGCCGCGCCCGGACCTGCGGCTGGAGGCGGTGCGCCAGTTGCGCGAGGCCGGAATCGCCGCGGGAGTGTTTGCCATGCCTATTCTGCCCGGGCTGACCGACCGCGAGGACGATCTCGACGCGCTGGCGCATGCGGCGCGCGAGGCGGGCGCGCAATGGTTTGTCGCCGGCGCGGTTTTTCTGATGCCGTCGTCGTGGAAGGTGTTCGTGGGGTTCCTCGAGGAGAAATTTCCGCGGCTGGCGGGGCGTTACCGGGAGCTGTACCGAGGCTATGGCGACGCGCCGGAAAGCTACGCCCGGGAGCTGGCGGCGCGTGCGGAGAGGTTGCTCAGAAAATACGGGGTGGGCGCGCGGCCGCAAGAGTC
>VFSW01006840.1_pt1 | contig 16684 bp, 15 predicted proteins | sample 5358111 | NCBI WGS metagenome assembly VFSW01 (sample SAMN11554181, study PRJNA540505) | mine drainage metagenome | isolation source: sediment from site ElyBrook_90M | place: USA: Ely Copper Mine, Vershire, VT | collected 2017
CCAAGAAGCTCGTGCCCAGCTATTTGACGGGCGCTGTGCTTGCCGCCATTGGCTTCATTAGCGGCTCCCAGTTTGTCTGGAATGTCATTGGTGGCGTCAATGGGCATTCGAGTGACCCGACCCAGTCAGGCAACTTCCTGGAACAGGGGTTTCTGATCGGCTTCGTCCTGATGACGTTGGGCTGGTTGATCGGCATCGGTGTCTTCAAGTACCCAATGACGTGGATGCTGGGATTTAAAGATCCTGATCACGCTTAGGAGATGCGGCTCGCCGTAAAAGACGCCGGGATCATCCGCTACTTCAGATTCACAACCGACCACAAGGTTGTGGGCATCCAGTACCTGGTCGTCACGATGCTGATGCTGGCGTTCGGCGGCCTGGGCGCGATGATGATTCGCCTGGAACTGATGTTCCCTGGCGCGTGGGCCTTCCCAACTGAGACCTACAATACCATCGTCACGATGCACGGTATGTTGATGATTCTGACAATCATCAGCTTGTTCGTCGGGCCTTTCGGTAACTTCGTTGTGCCGATCATGATCGGCGCACGCGATATGGCGTTCCCTCGCCTCAACGGGCTGAGCATCGCATTCCTCATCATCGCCATGGGTATCTTCGCCTTCATCCCCTTCATGGGGATCGGCGATCCACTCACGACAGGCGCTGGTGTGCAGACCGGCTGGACCGTCTACGGCGCCATCGCCGACCAGACGGGCATCGGCATTGACGCGCTGGGCTTTTCAGTGCTGCTGGCTGGCGTTTCGTCGCAGCTTGGCGCTGTCAACCTCATCACCACGGTGATGACGATGCGCGCTCCTGGCATGAGTTACACCCGCCTGCCGATGACGGTGTGGGGCGCGCTTGGCTCCAGCATCATCTCGGCGCTGGCCACTGGCTCGCTGACGGTTGACCTGGTGATGATCGTGCTCGACCGCGTGTTCCGCACGAGCTTCTTCTACGCAGCGACGGCGGGCAACTATACCAGTACGGGCAGCATCGGCGGTGGAGCTGCATGGCTCTCGCAAAACCTCTTCTGGTTCTTCGGACATCCTGAGGTCTATTTGCTGGTGTTGCCAGCCTTCGGCTTCATCATGGATGCCGTCAGCGTGTTCTCGCGCAAGCCGCTCTTTGGCTACAAGATGGCCATTCTGGGCATCATGGGCGTCGTCGTGCTGAGCTATCTGGTCTGGGCGCACCACGAGTTCGTCTCTGGCTGGCTGCCAGAGCTACGCGGCTTCTACATGGCGTCTACCGAGCTGATTTCAGTGCCGACGGGCCTGGTCTTTCTGGTGCTGCTGGGTACGCTCTGGCGTGGTCGTATCTGGATGACGCTGCCAATGGCGTTCGCGTTCTCGTTCATCTGGAACTTCCTGATCGGCGGCCTCACAGGCGTCTACCTCTCGGACGTGCCAGCGGATGTGCAGCTCCACGGCGGTATGTTCGTGACAGCGCACTTCCACTACACCATCCTGGGTGGCGCGCTGTTCGGCTTCTTTGGCGCGCTGATCTACTGGTTCCCGAAGATGACCGGGCGCATGATGGACGAGAAGATCGGCTGGATCACCTTCTGGGGCATCCAGATCGGCTTCAATGGCACCTTCCTGGCGATGTTCTACGTTGGCCTCCAGGGCATGCCACGCCGCGTCGCCGACTACTCGCCACTCTTCGCGGGTGGGAACTTCATCGCGAGCATCTTCGCGTTCCTGTTGGGCGCGTCTATCATCCTCTACTTCTACAACGTCATCTACTCATGGCGTTTTGGAGTCGTGGAAACCGGCAATCCCTGGGGAGCCAAGTCGCTCGAATGGCAGACGGCGACCCCCGTTCCGCTGGAGAACTTCGAGGAGATTCCGGTCGTCACGTCTGGCCCATACGAGTACGACGAACCCGCACAGCCGGGCGGAGCCACGGCGCCTGGGGTACAGACCGGCCCAGTGTTAGGTTGATCTGCTGAACCTCACCTGTGAGCGGCGCCGCTTCACCTGCGGCCCCTCACAGGCCCGACGAGACGAGAGAGGCTTGCAATGGAAATATCCCTCGGCGGACATGGCCACGAGGTTTCGAGCCACGCCACCCATATTGATGAAGAGGGCAAGGTTCGCCTTGGCATGATGTTCTACGTGGTCGTAGATGTCATGTTTGCGCTCTTCATGGTGTCGGCGTACATCTTCCTGCGCGCGACGAACGTCAACAATCTGTGGTTCCCGCAGGGTACGAAGAATATTGATCTGGTAGAACCGACCGTGCTGACGGCGATGCTGGTCGCCAGTGGGTTGTGCTACATCCTGGCGCACTGGGCTGTCCGGCGTGGCATTGGCATCCTGGTGAAGCTGGGGGTTGCGTTGGCGGCGCTGCTGTGGATCGCGTCGCTCATCGGCAACATCCAGTACATGGGGCATCTGCCATTCACGACGGTGGGCGGTGGCTTCGCCAGCATGTATATCTTCTTCACTGGCTATCACATCTACCACCTGATCTTTGGCCTCGTCTTCGTGATTGGTATCACGGTACGCTCGCTCCAGGGACGCTACACTGCGGAGAAGCACCTGGGCATCACGACGATAGGCTACTACTGGTACTGGACAGTCCTGTTCGGCATCGTCGGCTATATCCTGCCGATCATACAGCCGGGACCGCTACACTAGGTTCAGGTTGGGCGTCGTCGCTGACGACGATGTTGCGATGAGCGACAAAGGTGGCGTTTCGATGAGTCTTTCGGCGATTCTTGCAGCGCTCGTGAACTGGCCACTCGATCCGGCTGTGGTGGTCGGCCTGATCATCACCGCAGTACTCTACTGGCTGGGACTGCGCTATGCGAAGCGTCGGGGCATCGAGCGCCGCCACATCGCGCCCTGGCGAACATGGCTATTCGCTCTGGCGCTACTCGTCATCTTCTTTACGCTCGATTCACCGCTCGACACCTGGGCCGATACGCTGGTCTGGGCGCATATGGTTCAGCATGAACTGCTGACGCTGGTTGCGGCGCCTCTCCTCCTGCTGAGCCAGCCGTTTATGCTCATCTGGCGCGGCGTGCCGCTGGGCGCTCGCCGCGCTTCCCTGGGCTGGATGGCGCGCGCTCGCTGGCCGCTGCGGTCGCTGGAAGCGATTGTGAACTTCCTGCGCAGGCCGGTGATCTCGTGGCTCGTCTTTACGGGGATGTTCAGCCTATGGCATCTGCCGACGCTGTACGACGCCGCGACGCAGAATGACACTATTCATGCGTTCGAGCATATCTGCTTTCTGATCACGGCTGTGTTGTTCTGGTCGCAGACGATTCCGTCCTTGCCATTCAAGCCGCGCCTGGGCTATGTCGGGCAGTCGCTCTACTTTGTTCTCGCGATGCTCTGGGGGAATATGCTGGGATGGGCCTTCATGGATACCACGACAGCGTTCTATCCCTACTATGCTGCGCTCCCACGCGCAGCCGGAGCGATCTCGGCTGTCACCGATCTCCATTTCGCTGGCGGTGTGATGGACCTCGCTGATACCGCCTTGTTCATCTCGATGAGTATCGTTGCGCTGGGGCTGTGGCTGCGTGATGAAGAGCGTCGCCAGGTTGTGGTGGATGCGCAAATCGCCGCGCAGATCGCTGCGAAACGTCTTGCAGGGGTCCCATCAACGTCATCGCGGGCGTAATTTTCCAGCCGTTCCGAACGCATCAGTGTCTGGCTCGCTGGCTGTTCACACAGGGCGCGCATCGGACGCCTGCCGCTCTGATGCCACTCAGTGCGTGTGTGAATCAATCCTTCCCCCTGTGGGCGTCGCCGGCTGGGGGGCGCAACCTGCGCGAAAGAGAGTCTCTCGCATGCAACACGTCACCTCTGCGACGCCCGCTCCACTCGCTTCCGAGCGCGCTGTCGCGACCTGGCGTCTCGTTCTTTCCAGCTACATCGGTTTGATGAAGCCGCATGTCACGATGCTGTTGCTGGGGACAACGCTGGCTGCTATGGCGATTGCCGGGACAGGGTTGCCACCGTTCAGTGTCACTTTGGCGACGCTTGTCGGAGGCGCGCTTGCCGCAGGCAGCGCCAATGCCATCAACTGCTACTACGACCGTGACATTGACCGTCTGATGAGCCGCACAAAGACGCGCGCGTTGCCTGCTGGCCGAATCTCTGATACGCATGCCCTGATCTTTGGCATCGTGATCGGCGTGCTGTCATTCCTCATCCTCGGCGTCTTCGCAAATTGGCTGGCCGCTTCGCTGGCTGCCTCGGCGATCCTGTTCTATGTCTTCATCTACACGATGTGGCTCAAACGCTCGACAGCGCAGAACATCGTGATCGGCGGCGCGGCGGGCGCTGTGCCTGTGCTGGTGGGCTGGGCTGCGGCGACAGGTAAGGTGGAGTGGCCTGCCTTCTGGATGTTCGCTATTATCTTCATGTGGACACCACCGCACTTCTGGGCGCTCTCGCTCGTGTTGAAGAAAGATTACGCGCGCGCAGGGGTTCCGATGTTGCCAGTCGTGAAGGGTGAAGCCGCTACCTATCGCCAGATCGTGTTCTACACTGTGCTGCTGGTTGCGACCACGCTCTCGCTCTATTTCACACATACGCTGGGTATACTCTACCTGGTGACTGCTTTGGCGCTGGGCGGCGGACTGCTTGCGCTGGCGATACGGCTGATGCGTATCCGCACGCTCAAGATGGCGCGGTCGGTCTTCTGGTTCTCCAACTATTATCTGGCGCTGCTGTTCGCCGCGATGGTGGTAGACCACATCTTCCACTAGCGCTACGGCGAATGCGGCTCGCCACAGGGTGATGGTCATGCAATTGCGCTCGATTTCACGGATGATTGTGATTACGCTCGTTGTTCTGGTGGGTGGGGTGGCGCTCATCCACGAGCGGCTTGGTATGGCGAGCGCGACTCCTGCGCTCGTCGGCGGGACTGCGCTCAATGATGTCGCGCCAGCCATGAGCCTGCGGGATCAGCAGGGGGAGCTTGTCACCACGCAGTCTTTGCGTGGGCGGCCAACCATCGTTACTTTCATGGATATGACCTGCACACTGGAGTGTCCTATCCAGGCGCAATTGCTCAATCAGACGGCGATCTTCATGGGCGCGCAGAAGGCCAGCCAGGTCAACTGGGTGGTCGTCTCGGTCAATCCCAGCAACACGCCAGCCGACGCTAACAGCTTCATGGCCAAGAACAAAGTCAGCATTCCAGTGAAGGTGCTGCTTGGCGCACAGGCGCAACTCCAGCCCGTGTGGGCCGCATACCACATCCTGGTGATACCGACACCCACCGATGTCAATCACACCGTCGCGCTCTTTCTACTCGATAAGACGGGCCACGAGCGGATGGTGTTCATTGATGGCTTCGATCCGAAGCAGCTGAGCCAGGATCTCACGACGCTGCTGGAGCAATAGCGCGCACTCATAGTGCGGAGGTGGAGCGGATGACTGCGCCTGCCGAAGATATCAGCCAGTCGCCGGAGACACCGGTCGCACGCCACTCGTCGCCTGGCGCGCTGGGACTGCTCGGTAGCATCGTCGCGGGCGCCGTGGTCATCGCGCTGGCGACGCTGCTCATGAACCGTATCAGCGTCGCCAATACGCAGGTTCATGCCGTTCCGACCGGGGCCACGGGCATCTCACTGGTGGGCAGGACGGCCCCCGATGTAGCCTTCAACGCATGGACAGTGCAGCCTGGGCGCCAGGTGACGCTCGCAAGCCTGCGTGGACACCCGGTCGTGCTGAACTTCTGGGAGGCTACCTGCGCGCCCTGCGTGGCCGAGGCGCCACTCCTCGCGCAGGCCGCCCGCGCCTATCAGGCGCATGGCATCATCTTTGTCGGGGTCGCTCTCTACACATCGCAATCAGATGGAGCGGCGTTTCTCAAGCAATACGGCCTGACATACCTGGCGGGCGCCGCTACGACCAGCCAGACCGTCGTGGACTATAGCCTGATTGGCGTGCCAGATACCTATTTCATCAATAGCGCTGGCGTGATCGTCGCTCAGCGCGTCGGGCAGATCACACAGCAGCAATTGACGCAGGGTATCGCTCAGGCGCTGCGATAGGCTGATTGCGCGGCTGATTGCGCGGCTGATTGCGCGGCTGATTGCGCGAACGAGGCCCATCAGATGATGCTACCTGATGGGCCTCGTCCATGTCTTGCGCCTCAAAGAATCTCTGGCGGATGGTAGGGTGGCTGCTGGCGATCAATCGCATCGCGGTTCATGATGCGGTTGTGGCGATACAGGCGTCGCTGATAGCGATTGTAGCGATTTGGCGATATGCCACGACGGCCCCAGCCGGTAATGACGGGAATGATCCAGAACATCCACCATGCATCTCCTTTTGAGAAATAGACGATCGCAATGTAGGCCGCCGTTGCGATGATAAATGGAGCCATGTAGGCGAAGCCATTGGTGGGAGCGCGTACCGGGCCATAGGGTGTATCCGTCGGCGCGGGTGGATAGGCGCCATAGGGATACGCCGCTAGCGCAGGCGGCGCGGGCGGCTGGATCTTCGCGAGGAAATCGCTCACCAGCGCATCATCCTCCGCCGGGTTACTGCCACGCGCGCGGCTGAGCAGCGCCTGCACATCGGCGTGTGTCCTGGTGGGGTCGAAACTGTCCGCAGGTCGCAGCGCCCGAAGTTGATCCATATAGCGATCAGTGAGCGCCTCATCCATCTGCGGCCCAAGTTCACGGCAAGCGTGCAGCGTCGCCAGTAGCTCTTTCTTTGCCTCTTCGGCATTTTCGCGCGGTGTCGTCATGCGGCTCATAACGATTCGCTCTCCTGTAGCGGCTGTTGTTGTCGTGGGAGCGGCAGTACGCCTTCACACGGCGACGGATGAGTATTCTTGAGAAGTAGCGCGTCGGATTCGGACGATGCGCGCCACACACGGCAATCTGGCGAGATGGCTCATCCCGATCTGTCGCAGCGCATATCGAGAATACGTTTTATCTTCCTCATGGGTGACGCCAAAACGACATATCGCGCGCCTATTGCCCCAAACAGGACGGACTGCTAGACTACAGGTCAGTGATTATCCAGATCATCGAACTTCGGGATTGGGTACACGTGTGGGCGTGGCTTGCGGCTATTTGCGCCAGAGCGACCTCGCCGCAAGTGACCCTGGCCTGATCGCATGACATGCAGAGCGGATGGGAGCGCATATGAGCGTGGAGCGTGAAGTGAGCGTAGCCGAGCGACGCGGCTCGGCGCGCCAGGGCCGGAGTTGGCAGCGCAGGCTCGCGCGCGGTGGCGCCATCGGCCTGACGGTGGTAGCTTGCCTGGTCATCATTCTGGCAGGGCTGAGCGCATTCTATGTGCAGCAGACGTTGCCGCAGGCCAGTGGCTCCCTCGCCGTTTCGGGCTTGCAGGGAAATGTATCAGTGGCGCGTGATAACTGGGGAACGCCACATATCACCGCGCAGAATCTGCACGACGTTTTCTTCACACAAGGCTACGTTACCGCGCAGGATCGTCTGTTTCAGATGGAGTTCAACCGCAGTGTCGCGCAAGGCGCCCTGGCAGCGCTCTTTGGCGCTGGCACAGACAATAGCCTGGTGGATGCTGACGCATTTTTGCGCACGCTCGATCTCTACCAGTCCGCGCGCATTGAGGAAGCCTCACTCGATCCGTCTGTGAGCGCAGAACTACAGGCCTATGCGGATGGCGTGAACGCTTTTGTCACGACGCATTCCAACACCCTGCCGCTCGAATTCACGATTCTTGGCATCAAGTGGCAGCCCTGGACGCCCGTTGATAGCCTGGCGTATGGGCGCGTCGTCGCTTTCTCGCTTGATACCACCTGGTATGTCAAATACTCCCAGGCGCTCGTCATCGCCAAGGCTGGCCCGGGAGTCGCGAGTGCGCTTTTCCCCGCGTATCCCGCGACCAATCCGACACTATTCGCCGCCACACCAAACACCGCCGCGCCGATTACGACCTCGAGCGGCGTGGTTGCCCAGACCAATGCCCCAATCGCTGTCTCGCCGAGTCAGCGTGCGATCTTCAATACCATGCCAGTCTCGCTGATTACGGGCGCGACGGTTGTCTATAATCTCCTTGCCCCGCTGCACGATTCGATTGGCAGCAATGACTGGGTGGTGGATGGTTCGCTCACCGCGTCGCATCTACCGCTGCTGGCGAATGATCCGCACCTGGGCATCTCGATGCCCGCGATCTGGTATGAGATCGCATTGCGCGGTGGTGGACTTGACGCGATTGGCTTCTCATTCCCAGGTGATCCGGGCATCGTGATTGGCCACAACCAGCGCATCGCCTGGGGTGTGACCAATGTTGGCGCAGACAACAGCGACCTCTACTACGAACGGCTCGATCCGAAGAATCACCCAGGTGAGTATTTCTACGAAGGCTACTGGCTGCCTCTCCAGATACGCAAAGAGACCATAAATGTGCGTGGCGGCAGTCCAGTGACGATCACGGTGGACAGCACGCGGGATGGGCCGCTGATCAATAGTGTCGTCGGCGATGTCAAGAGCCTGCCGCCCCTCGCGCTCAAGTGGACGGCGCTGCTGCCGGGCTATTCGTTCCAGGGCTTCTTTCAGCTCGATTTCGCGCTTGACTGGAACCAGTTTCTCACCGCAGTGAGCAATATCTCCATCAGTCAGAACTTCGTTTACGCTGATACGAGCGGCAACATCGGCTATCGCATGTCGGGGCTGCTGCCGCTGCGTCCCGCTGCAAATCGGGTGGGACCTGTGGATGGCAGTGTCTCGACGTATGATTGGGAGGGCTATGTGCCACAGAGCGCCATGCCGACGCTCTTCAATCCGCCGACGCATTTCATCGCCACAGCCAACCAGCAGATCGTCCCTGAGAGTTATCCAGAATATGTCACGAGTGTCTGGGATCAGGGGTACCGCGCTCGCCGCATCGTAGACCTGCTGGCGTCGAAGACCAACATGACACCACAAGATTTCGCGACGATTCAGGCGGATGTCTATAACGAGGCGGCGGCGACGTTGACGCCGGGCTTTATCACCGCTGGCCTGGCCGCTGGTGGCAATGCGGCCAAAGCCGCCGCGCTGCTGCAAGGCTGGGACTATCGCATGACCCGCACGAGCGTGGCGTCGAGTGTCTTTGAGGTAGCGACGGGTAATCTGGCGCGCGCGACCATCGAACCCATACTCGGCAAGAAGCTCTACAATATCTACCAGAGCAACGAAGATTCCAGCGTGGTCTTCAATGTGCTTATCAACCTGACAGCCCAGCCGACGCCGCCATTCTTTGGCCTGCGCAACCTTGCGGACGCCAGCGTGAATCGCGACAAGGCTATTGCCCAGGCGCTCAGTGACGCTTACACGCAATTACAGACGCGCTTTGGGTCAGACACATAAAAGTGGCAGTGGGGTGTCATGCACACGGCGACCTTCGCCCATCCGCTCGCCTCAGTGACACCGCTGAATCTGATCTTTGGCGTGGCGCCTGTTGCGCGGCCTGGCGATAGTGTGACGGTCAGCGTCGGTGGCGATGGCAATTTCTCCGCCGACCCGGCTAACTACGACCAGACAACGGTGTCGTCTATGCGCGAGATCATTGATCTCTCCAACCTGGACAATTCGCTCTGGGTGACGACGACCGGCGAGTCGGGCGAACCATTCTCGCCGCACTACCAGGATCTCGTGCATCTATGGGATACCAATACCTATCAGCAGATGGACTATACTCCTGCGGCGGTCGCGAAGGTGACGGCGTCGCTGCTGACGCTGACGCCCAAGTAATGCTCGCTGCCCTGTGGCCAGCGCCGCCATGTTGAGTGAACGCTGGCTGCGCGGGCGACCGGAGCAGGAGCGAGCCGCGCTGCTGCGTCGCCATGCTGATGCGGTGACACTGGCTGCGTTCGAGGAGTGGCTTGCGCTCGATGGTGAGCGGCGCGCAGCGGCGACTGCCTGCGATGCGCTGGCTGCTGAGGTCAAGCGGCTGCGAGCGGTTGGGCGCGCCGCCAGCGCCGAACGTGAGCAGCGCCAGGCGGAGCTGCTCACGGCCCAGCGCGCGCGCGACATGCAGAGCCAACGCATGCGTGATCTGGCGTTGACATTACCCAATGCGCCCGATCCTCGCTCGCCCGATGGCGCTGATGCGGCGGCCAATCGTGTGGTGCGGCTGTGGGGTGAGCCACCGATCTTCGACTTTACTCCACAGCCACATGATGCGCTTGGCGCTGCGCTGGGCATCCTCGATCTGCCACGAGCCACGCGGATGTCTGGGCCACGCATGCCGCTGTTGCTGGGCGCTGGCGCGCGTCTGGCGCGAGCGCTGGCGTCCTTCATGCTCGATACGCATAGCGCCGCTGGCTATCTGGAGGTCGCTCCACCCGATCTGCTGCTGGCGGAGACGCTGCTCGCAACCGCTCACCTGCCGCGACACGCCGAAGATCTCTTTGCGCTGCCCGCTGATGGGTTATATCTCAGCCCGACGGCGGAGGCGCAGCTGATGGCGCTGCACGCAGGCGAGACGCTCGATGAGTATGCGCTGCCACTACGCTCTACCGCCTACACACAGGCCTATCGGCGCGAGGCTGGCTCCGCTGGCGCGCGCACGCATGGTCTGCTGCGCCAGCGACAGTTTGGCAAGGTGGAGCTGGCGCAGGTGGTCGAGCCGACTGCGGCTGACGATGCGCTTGCGGCGATGGTAGGCGCGGCGGAGGGCGTGCTGCAGCAGCTCGGTCTGCCCTATCGTGTGGTCGAGCTATGCGCGGGTGAGCTTCCTTTTAGCGCCCGCCGGACATTCGATCTGGAGGTCTGGCTGGCGGGTGAGGGGCGCTATATCGAGATTAGCTCAGTCAGCGATTGTGGTGACTTTCAGGCGCGGCGGCTGGGGTTGCGCTATCGGTCACATTCCGGCGGCGCCACGCGCTACCCACATACGCTGAATGGCTCGGCGCTCCCGATTGGTCGCACACTGGCGGCGCTGCTGGAACATGGGCAACGGGCTGACGGCTCGGTGGCTTTGCCCGCCGCGCTGGCGCCATACGGCGCTCCTGCCGCGCTCCAACCTGGCTGATGCCGGAATGTAGTGTCTCTGGAATGTCACATCCTCACCCGCCGAACCGCGCACGATAGAAGCCTTGTTTGCTATTGGTAGCTGTGCTACCATGCATAATAGAGCAAGCGTTGAACGCGCGATACCTCTGCGACAGCTAGCTGTAGCTGGCGCGTTGTCACCCAGTAGTGGCGCCTGGCATGCCAGGCGCTCCTGTCGGCGATTAGGAGGCTGCCCCGTGAAAGGCTTGTCGGACGAGTTCAAAGCGTTCATTCTGCGCGGCAATGTGATTGATCTGGCCGTCGCGGTGATCATTGGCGCTGCGTTTGGGAGCATCATCGCTGCGTTTACCACGGACATCATATCCCCGCTGCTTTCGGCGTTTGGTGGCAAGCCAGATTTCTCCAAAGAGTGGATCTTGACCGTCAATCATGCCAACTTCCTGTTTGGCGCGTTCGTCACGGTCATCATCAACTTCATCATTCTTGCGCTGATCATCTTTTTCCTGGTGATCAAGCCAGTAAATTACCTGATGTCGCGCCGCAAGCAGGAGTTGCCTGCTGACCCAACAACACGTGAGTGCCCGTATTGCCTCAGCGAGATTCCGATCAAGGCGACACGCTGCGCATTCTGCACTCAGGAAGTATCCGCCGCCACGGCAGCCTGAGCAGTATCCTGACGCTCTCTGTCGTTGCTCCAACGCGCCGCTCTGCGGGGGCATGCCTATCTGCTTGATGGGCATGCCCCTTGCGTGTGCTCGCGCGCGGCTAATGGCTTGCGCCACCAGATCCAATGCGTTCGCCGCGCGTAATCATCAAGAGGACACGGGCGCGGTAGTCCTGTGGGATGGGTGGATGAGCGCGCTTCGTATTGCCGAAGGTGCGCTTGCGATAACGCTCAGCGCGTTGGGCCAGCCGCTCGAAGTAGCGTCCGTCGCCGCTGACGCGATAGGCGCCACCATCGTCGCGCAGGCGACGCTGCTCCTGGATATACGGCTGGAGCGCGTCCCAGGTCCACAGAATGCGACGGGAATCGAGCGGGACGATATAGCGCTCCGGAATCATGCCTGATTCGACGAGGAAGGCGAGCTGCTCATAGATGCGCGTGATCCAGGTCGCTAGCTCCAGTTCTTCAGGGGTATAGTCTTCGATGCGGTGTGGCAGGCCGAGCGCGATGTCGGCGTCCTCATAGGCCTCGCGGCTGCCAATGTCATCGAACATGCGCATGATGGCGCCAAGATAGCGTGTGCGCTGGGCTTCGTAAAGCTGGCGTAATGCGACAGCACCCGCGACCACGAGCAGAAGCGTCTGTAGTATGGCAACGGACGCCTCGATGAGCGCGATCTGAGTTGAATTGAGCGCGAACATTCCTTCTCCTGACACAAGACTGTGTGACGTGACGCATGTGACGTGTGAGAGCTATGCAGGTTCGTTGAGGAGTCCTCAGAGACCTGCTGCGCGCTGGGCGTCACGGCGCTGCGCAGCGCGTATAGCCACGGCCCAGAGCGGAATCAGCCCAATGCTGACCAGCACGAGCGCGAGAAAGACGACCAGGACACCAGAGTCAGCGCGCCAGTCGCCCGTGGGCATGCCAACGCTGAGCGCATTGGCGACGACCTGTTGCGCGCCGTTGATGGCCAGGCCGACACTGCCGAGCGCGAGCGCCAGCCAGAGCGACGCCCAGACGCACAGTGTGCGGGTGATTTCACGGCGCCAGACAGCGGCCAGAATCAGCACGGCTCCGATGAGCAGCAACCCAGTAATGGCATAGAGCGCGGCGCTCGGCTCAAAGAATGAGCGCACGGCGCCCAGTCCGATCTGTAAGGCGCTGGCGACGGGAAGCCCTTCACAGGAAGCGATCAGCAGTGGCGCCTTGGAGCAGTTGAGCGTGGCCCATGGCAATGCGAAGAATCCCCAGGCCCAGAGAATAAGTCCGCCGGTGATGGCGCCAGCGCCGGGGAGCGAACGGGTGGGCCTGATGGCATTGGGCGTGATAACTTCACCCTGGATGGTAGGCGCGATCGGTATGATCGGCGCGAAGGTATGACGGCGTGTGATGATGGACATCGCCGTGAGCGCCGCCGCCGCAAGACCCAGCAGCGCCGCCAGCAGCGCCAGCCAAAGCCCGAACGCAGGTGAGATCGAGTAGATGGCGACGCGCATCGAGTAGGGAAAGAGTGTCTGGCTAAAGGTCCCACCCTGGCGTAGCAGACTGGGCAATGTGAAAATTTCCTGCGCAGTCGCGATGATGATGCCTGTCATGATGAAATACCAGCAGGTGTAGAGAGCGATGGCTATCCAGCGGAGCCAGCGAAGCGAGGACTGCCAGAGCAGCGGACTGAGCAGTAGCCCGGCGATGGTCAACCCACTCCAGAGGCTGAAGAACGAGGAGCCTGCGAGGGCATGCAGGGGAGGAGCGCCGAGTTCCGCTGCATTGAGGCCGAAGCGGTACACCGGGCCAGTTGGCGCGCCATGCAGGTCGCCTGACGTGATCGCGTTTGCCAGCGGCGCCCAGCCCACGTAGAAGAATAGTGCGGCGCATGCGGTCGCGACGATGCGGGCATAGAGCGCGTAGCGATGTGCGCTAAGCGCACGCTGGGCGCCTGGTCTGACTGGCCAGATGGGTCGAAGCTCGCCCTGCTCAACGGGCGCTTCCTGCGCGGGGGCTGGCGTGTCGCTGGGAGCCAGTGGACTGTCTGCGACGCTGCCCATGACGCTATGCGTTTCGCTGTGCGCCTCTGGCGCAGCTTCGTGCGGCGCCGCGCTGATATCGCTCGCTGGCTGGGGCTGCTCCTCCATCGCCTCGCTCCTTCTCCACCTCGAAATGCCGTGACTCCGCCGAAGCTGACTGATGCGTGATAGGTTCGGCGGGATAACGCTCAGCGCCCGCGCACACTGAAAGCGGGCGACATTAGTGTACACGAGGTTGCCTTACCACGCTAGCCTGTGGGCGCAGTGCGGTACTACGAGGCTGTTGGCGGCGCAGCGCGCTGTGAGGAAGATAGAGCGTACGGTTGAGGTCGCTTCACGAAAACGCTGTTGGCCAGGCGCAAAGGCATGTGGGTGGAGAATACGCGCATCTCCACCCACTGCGTTCGGCGCTCGATAGATGACTACGGCGTCGTCTTTGCGGTCATAGAGAGGATCAGGAAAAGCCCAGCGACCGAGACGAACAGCGCCAGATAGCTATATCCAAGAATGCCGCCCGTAAGGGCCATCCACCGGCGGCTCTGTGTCGGTGGAAGTGTGCGGGCGCGTCTCAGGCCGATGTGTCCCAGCACAACCGCTGCAATTGGCAATGCAAACCCCACACCCATCGCTGGAATCAGGGGTATGACCAGTAGGGAAGTGATGAAACTGATGAGCGCAGGCATGTTCGCCTGCGCCGCAGGAGCCGCTGCAACTGGGAAATTGGTAGTTGGCGGCGGTGGCTCAATAAAACCAGAGTTCGACATGGTGGCCTCCTTGGAACTGTGATAGCGACGGCTATGTCAGCGAGGGGCCTGAATCGAATGCGCTCGGCGCTGGTAGTATAGGGGGTAGGATGGACAAGCGCAATGTGAGGCCATAGGTAAAAACGCTCAAATGTGCGTCTGCTGAGAGAGCCTCTTCACCGTTCTGTAACTATTCGGGCAAGCAGTTCATCCGTCTGCCAACAACGCGCTGACGCCTCGCAAACGCTGGAAGCGCGACGCTATCACGCCACTTACCACTTGAAAGCGGAGAGCGCATCCCATTGCGCCTGTGTCGCCGTCTGCCATTCAAAGTACGATGCGCCGATACAGCCGAGCGACTTCGCCGCGCCCAGATCAGCAGTTATTTCAGCGCCTGTCGGACTGTGGCCGGTTCCTGCTTCATCTTGCGAATACATGTCGTAGGACTGCCCAAGCTCTTCGATGGGGATTGGGGTCGCCACTCCGGCGGCTAGCATCGCCGCCCGAATCGTCACGACCGACGAGGAGACGAATGCTGTGACATCCTGAGCGGTGTACGTTCGGCTGTAGCGACTATGCCAGTAGTCCATCGGCGCCAGCACATTCCAGCTCGCCGCCACCGCCGCGTAGGGATAGCCTGCATGCGTGAAAGGATGCAGCGCAGCATCTACCAGCAGCGTATCAGGGCCGAGCAACCCGCGCAGGAGCTGGCCATAGCTGTAGACGCTGGCGGAGTCTGTCACCTCTTCCACATCGGTCGCGATCCCGTCGGCATGGTCGCCCGAAGGGGTACGATAGTTCGCCACCTGCATTGTCATCCGCACGTCCGCCGAAACATTCGACAGTGTCGGATAGACCCAAGCGATCACCGCGATTCCCTGGGCATGGGCTACTGGCAGCAGGCGGTCGAGCGAGAGCGGGGCGTAAAAGCCGTATGGCGAAATTGCGACCTCGGCATAGATGTGGGTTATCCCTGCAGCCTTCGCATCGGCGACGAGATAAGCCAGGTTGGCATGGCGGGTGAGATAGTTAGTGAACCACATTCCCTTGCCCGCCACCGCAGCCCACACCGGTTTGCCATTGACAGTATGCGTCGCTGGATCGGGCGCCCGCAGGCGCGCGGCGCCGCTCCACAGCCAGCCAGCGCCCGCGCTCGTCTGCGCGTAGTACCACGGCTGGCCAGCCCTATCGCTGCTCCATTCGCTGATACTGAGCGGCGAGCCTGAGGGTACACCAGCCAGAGGCGCGGCGTTGTGGTCTGGCCAGGCATAAAGTGTCGCGGGAACGATTGTCTGCGCCTGGGCGGTTAGCGGGAAAGGGCCATTGTTGGGCGACAGGATGTCGGGGTTGGGGTCGGCTACACCGGGGAATGTGCAGTTTCCTTCCGCTGCGGTGGATGGTGGTGTATTTCCCAGCGTCGCGCTCGGCGTATAGCCTGTTGTGTGACTCCAGATGCGAATCTGACTCCAGCCAGGCGGGGCTGCGCCGAGCAATGTGACATCTGTGCCGCCGAGCAATTGTGTAATGAGCGGGGAGGTGGTCGCGGGCGCCGCATAGACGGGAGCGCATGGCGCCTGGGTGTAGGCCAGTGTGGCAGCGGAAGCCAGCCCTCGCGCCGCATGAACCACCTGCGAGGGCGCGGCCAGCGACGCGAGTGTGGCGTAGAGCGCCAGCAGCGCTACCACTGCCCATCGGCTTATGGCGCGGCGGCCCATCCACTGATGCGTTACGCCGCTCCCAACGCGCGGACAATCCATGCCTCGCTCCATCTTCGCATGCTCAAGCTGGTCGGCGTCACGACTGCGATTGTCTCAGAGCGCCAGCGGGACCTCCGCCAGTCGCATCGAGAGCACGCGCGAAACGCTATCCGTCCCCATCGAAACGCCGTAGATCGCGTTGGCGTGCGTCATCGTCACCCGATTATGGGTGATGACGATGAACTGCGTACGCTCCGCAAGTTGCTTGAGTATATCGCAGAATCGCACGACATTGGCCTCGTCAAGCGCGGCGTCCACCTCATCGAGCAGGCAGAAGGGCGGTGGATTCGTCTCCAGCAGGGCAAAGAGCAGCGCGGCGGATACCATCGCGCGCTCACCACCAGAGAGCAGCGACAAATCCTGCACACGCTTACCGGGGATCTGCACATAGACTTCGACGCCGCCGAAGCTGGTTCTGTGCGGGGTCTTTTGCTCCTCAGGCGTCGCGCCATCTTCGTCGTCCTCGTCGTCAGCTTGCTCACGCTTCGGCGCGGTCAACTCCAGCCGCGCCGCGCCGCCAGAGAACCGGGGGG
>VFSW01006841.1_pt1 | contig 16681 bp, 11 predicted proteins | sample 5358111 | NCBI WGS metagenome assembly VFSW01 (sample SAMN11554181, study PRJNA540505) | mine drainage metagenome | isolation source: sediment from site ElyBrook_90M | place: USA: Ely Copper Mine, Vershire, VT | collected 2017
GAAACGCCGCCGCGAGGCCGGCGGCGATGCGGCGCATCGTCTCCTCTGCTGCGACGGTAGGCCGCACGTGGTGCGCTCGCGCCAGATCGGGGAAGCGATGCGCCAGAAAGTCGCCGGCGACGATTACCAGCGCGGGATGCGGATCCACTCGCTGCATGGCAGCCACCGCACCGCGCCAAAGCGCCCAATTCGTATCGGAGCCGTAGGCGCTGGGTGCGGGGCCCGTGGCATAGGGATCGAGGTGGATATCGCTCACGACGAGCCACGCCTGATCGGCACGCGCCTGGAGCGGCAACAAGAAAAGCGCCAGGAGCGCGACGAAGACGCATCGCATGCAGTACTGATTGTTCAAGAGCGAGCCGCACGCCTACGGCTTCGAAGAGCCGCTGCCGCATTCCGTGACGATCGCGCAAATGCGCGCGGAGCCGCGCCTCGAGGGAGGCGCACAACGAATGCGGGCCCCGCCGAAGCGAGGCCCGCGCGTTTTCCTAGTGGTCTAGTCTGTTTTACGGTCCACCGAACGTCTTCGTCAACTCGACGTGCCAGACTGCCGGACCGAGCTGGTTCTCGATCGAGGCGGCTTGCTGGCCGTTCGCCAAGCCGTAGTTCACGCCCGTACCGATGTATTCGTAGTAGCCGGGCAATGCGTTGAAGATGTTGTCACCGGAGATCTGGAGCGACAACGCGTGGTTCAGTGGAACGCGCAGCGACGCGTACGTGATCCAGAACGGCGGAGAGTTGAACGAGTTGTTCTTTCCGAGGAACGTACTGCCGAGCACGGCTCGCCACCCGCTGGGAGCGGACCAGTTGAGCTCCGCATGCCCCGTCAAGAACGGGATGTTCGTGTTCGAGAAGCCGTTCGGACTGTCGCTGCATGCGCCCGGGAAGTTCACGTTGTGATAGTACTTACCCGGCGGCGCTGCCGGCGGCCCCGAGAAGTATCCCGGCGGGCAGTAGTAGGAGCCCACGAAGCTGGCGTTTCCTTCGAACTGGCCGCCGGAGATGATGTTAAGGTTCGTATTGTACGTTGCCGGAATGCACGGGTGCGACCCCGTCGGAATGAACGTGCAATAGAAGTTCGGCGCCAGATTGTACGCATACGCGTGCTCCAGCGACGCTGCGAGATCGATCCCGAAGCCCTTGACGGGAACGTGCTTCAGCCCAACTTCGACACCCTCGAACCGGGAGTTCGAGACGTTCTCGTTCTGGCTGTAGTAGACGGGGCACGTTGGATTGGCGCAGCCGTCCGTGGGCGTGAGAAGGATCCCGCTGAAGTTGATCGCCGTGATGAAGTGATTGAACAGGTTCGTGTAATACAGATCGACGGACCCGTACGTGTCGCCGTCTGCGAATCGGTAATCTGCACCGAGATCGTAACCGAACGACGTTTCGGGAACGAGGTTCGGATTGGAGTGGGTCACCGTTACCGATTGGCAGGCGGTGCACACGATCGGAGCGTTCGGCCTCGTTAGCTCGGCCAGGTACTCGGGTGCGATCGCCGACCCGGCGGAGAGACGGACCGCGAGGTTCGGATCGGGGCGCCACTCGAGTGCGGTTCGCTCGTCGAAGTGCTGCTGATGGGTCGTCGTCCAGACGACGTTATTGCCGTACGGCGAGCAGGACGCACCGGGCTGATTCAGGTTCAGGGCCGTCTGGCTGTACCATCCACGGGTATACAAGCATTCGCTTGCAAACGTGTTATTGTACGTGTTCTCGTACAGGGTTGCGGTCCATTGGAGCGTCGGATTGATGTTCAGAACGTTGCGCAGCATGTAGGTATTCATGATCTGGCTCGAACCGCCAGGCACGCTCGTCGACGGGGCACTCAATCCGGGATATGGCTGCGTCGAGAATCCGGTCGCTCTCGTACAGCCGCCGCCGTAGTAGAGACCGACGAACTGACCCGCGGAGTTGTAGTTCGGCGAGCAACCCGAAAGGCTGCCGACGCCGTTCGTCTGATAGTCAGTAGATTCGGCGCTGAGGGTGAGGTCATTGCCCTCGCCGTACGGATGCGTGAATTCGAACGTATAGCCGTTGAGCTTGTCCAACTCGAACTGGCGGTAGTACGAGAAGAATGCCGTCGGCTCCGCGACGCCGTTGTACGTCCTGTAGTTCGATGACTCATGGTTCACGCCGTAATACGTGTACGTTTGCACCACCGGGACGAACGGGCTATCCGTCCCGCCGTCGATAAGGCGGTTCATGTCCGCGTGATAGTACCGCGCGAGAATCGTGTTCTCGCCGATCGTCGACTGGATTTCCGCCTGAACGACCGGCTCCGAGTTCACCTCACTCTCGGTTCCACCGGTCGAACCCGGGTACGGGCCTCCCGACGGTCCCCAGAAGTTCGTTCCCGGCGCGAGCGAGCCCGAATACCCGTGACCGGAAGCGGGAAGGAAGACGTCCGGCTGCAACGTAGCGGCCGTGTTCGCGTTCTGGTCCGCGTAAGACTCGGTGACGAAATAGGTCACGGTTGCGCGCGTATAGTCGGAGAGATGGTACTGGGCCTTCATGAGCTCGGCATACTGATTGAAGTACCCGTTGTAGGTATAGCAGCACGCGACGAGGCCTTGGGCCGAGTAGGGCGCCGTCTCGGTGTTCCCGAGGTATTCATGGCTGTCGTTATAGCCCGCGACGTTGCCGGTCGTGCCGTTCCAGCCGATGACGCCGTTCGGGCCCGGGCCGACGTTGAAGTACGTCCGCTGATTGTGCATCAGGCCCGGATCGTTGACGCCGGCGAGTTCGACGACGAAGCCCAAGCGACCGTTCAGCACGGTGTCCGAGACCCCGAAATGATAGTACGTGCCGCCGTCGCTGATGTACCCAAAACCGTAGTCCGGCGTAAACGCCAGCGTCGGGTCCTTGGTACGGAAGTTCAGCGTGCCGCCGATGGCATAGTTCGTCTGCGGCGACATGGCGCCTGGCCCTTTGATGACGTCGACGTTCGAGAACAAGTAACTGTTCAAGAAGGTCGTCACGTAATCGCCGTAGTCCACGACGGCCAGCGGGTGACCGTCGATGAGCGTCGCCGTCTCGTACGAGAGGCCGCCGCGGATGTTCGGAACGACGATCGAGCCCGCCGAAGCGCCGTTCGCGCTCGACGTCGGATAGCTGATCTGCAAGCCGGGGATCTGGTCGAGCGTATGGTTGACCGAGTATTGCCCCTGCTCTTCGAACTGCTGCGACGTCAGCGTATTGACGGCAGCGGTCGACGTGTTAAAGGTACCGTGGCCGCTCACCGATACGTGCGCGATCGTGCGCAGCGTCGTGAACGTCGCGACCGGCATGGAGACGGAGACGATCTCCGGAGCCCCCGCGACGACGGCGATGTCGTTCTCCGCCGTCTGGTATCCGGGCTTCTCAACCGTCAAGCGGTAGATTCCCGGGACGACGTTTGCAAACGTGAACGCGCCCTGCGCGTCCGTCGTGGCCGTATACGTCTGCGGCCCCACGAGCGAGACCGACGCATCCGAAATGGGTGCGCCTTCTGACGAAGTTGCGGTGCCTTGCACCGAGCCTGATGCCTGTGCCACGACGTTTGCGCCATGCAGCACCGTCGCCGCGCTTACGGGTCCGACGGTGAGCGTTGCAAACAACAACGCGGCCAGGATGCGAGTGAGAGTACTCACGTATCCTCCAGCACTGAAGTAAAGAGAGACATTTCGATGATGGGGCTCGTCGATTGAATGGTCATTTGTCGCGGGTCCGTCGACCGCAATAGCCATAGTGCCCCTTCCCAATGGCCCAGCAAAAAGGTAGCCAACCCGTGCCGTCTGCCTTCGCCGCCCGGCGCTAGCCCCCTACGTTTTATGAGATTTCGCTAAGAAAGTCCGCTGGGCGTCGCAGGGCGGGTGGCGTTCCCCGGGCACGAGCCGCCGGTACGTTCCGTCGGGCAGGAGCTCCCTACTCTTGACGTTGTCCCGCAGCAGCGTCCCGAGAATCCGGCGGTCGACCGCCTCCGCAATCGCCGCGTCCTGGACCGGCACCGCCAACTCGACCCGCCGGTCGAGACTGCGACCCATCCAATCGGCACTCGAAAAGAAGACCTCGCGTTCGCCGCCGTTCTCGAAGACGTAGATGCGCGAGTGCTCGAGGAATCGCCCGACGATCGAGCAGACGCGGATACGCTCGGAGAGCCCGGGGACGCCCGGCCGCAGCACGCACATTCCCCGCACGACGAGCCGGACGTCGACGCCGCCTTGGCTCGCCCGATAGAGCGCGCGCACGATCTCGAGATCCGTGAGCGCGTTCAGCTTCGCGCGCACTCCCGCCGGGCGCCCCGCGCGGGCGTGTTCGATCTCGCGCTCGATGCGCGAGAGCATCTCGCGGCGCATCGTAACCGGCGAGACGAAGAGGTCGTCGAAGTCGGTGACCTTCGCGAAGCCGGTGAGCGCGTTGAAGAGCGCGACGGCGTCGCCGCCGAGACGCGGCCGGCACGTAAAGAGGCCGAGATCGGTGTAGACGCGCGCGCTCTTTTCATTGTAGTTTCCGGTGCCGAAATGGATGTAGCGCCGCAGGCCGTCGTCGTCCTCGCGAATCACCATGAGCGCCTTCGCATGCACCTTGAGACCCGGGAAGCCGTACACGACGTGAACGCCTGCACGCTCCAGCCTGCGCGCCCATTCGATGTTGTTCTGTTCGTCGAAGCGCGCCTTGAGCTCGATGACGACCGCAACTTGTTTGCCGTTTTCCGCCGCTTCGAGCAACGCGCTCACGATCGGCGAATTGGAGCCGGACGTTCGATAGAGCGTCGCCTTGATGGCGAGCACGCGCTCGTCGCTTGCCGCCTGACGCAAGAACTGCAGTACCGGATCGAACGAGTCGTACGGGTGGTGCAGCAGCACGTCGCCCTCGCGAATCAACGCGAAGAGGTCCGTGACGCCGCGCAGACGCTTGGGAATAGCGGGGAGAAACGGCGGATAGCGCAGCTCGTCGTAACCGGGAAGTTCGATCAGCTGCCGCAGGTCGCCCAGCGCCATGGGGCCCTCCACTTCGTAGCAATCGACCTCGTGGAGATCCAGCGACTTCAGCAAGAACTCGCGCATGTACTCCGGCATGCCGCGCTCGATCTCGAGGCGAACGGGCTCGCCGAATCGCCGCCGCTGCAGCTCCGATTCGATCGCAGCGAGGAGATCGTCGGCCTCGTCTTCTTGCAAATCGAGGTCTGCGTCTCGCGTGACGCGGAACACGTATGCGTCGCGCACGGTCATGCCGGGAAAGAGGGCGCCGAGATAGCGCGCGATCACGTCTTCGAGGAGCACGAACCTGCGCTCGCCGAGCGTCGACGGTTCCACCGCGATGAATCGCGGGAGCGTGGGCGGAATCTTCACGCGCGCAAAATGCAGCGAGACGCCGTCGGCAGTGTTCTCTTCGAGCTCGACGGCAAGCGAGAGCGAGAGATTCGAGATGTACGGGAACGGATGCCCGCTGTCGACCGCCAACGGCGTCAGCACGGCGAAGACGCGCTCGTCGAACGTTCGCTCGACGTTCGCCTGCGCTTCCTCGTCGAGATCGGCGACGCGCACGATGCGGATGCCGCGTCGCTCGAGAGCGGGCAGGATGCGCTCGACGAGCAGATGCATCTGCTGCGATTTCGAGAGGCGAACGCGCTCCGAGACCGCCGCCAGATGCTCGCTGGGGGTGCGGCCGTCCTCCGTACGACGCAGGACTTGCGCGTCGATCTGTTGCTTGATCGCCGCGACGCGAATCATGAAGAACTCGTCGAGGTTCGTTTCGTAAATCGCGACGAAGTTCAACCGCTCGAAGAGCGGGTTGCGGCGATCGAGCGCCTCCTCGAGGACGCGGTCGTTGAACTCCAGCCATGAGAGCTCTTGACTGAAGTAGGAGGCCGGGTCGTCTGGAAAGCTGCCTCTGCGCGGCGGCTTCGCGGGTGCGAGCATGGGAATCCGCCTATTCTACGCGAAGGCGCGCGTCGCCATCCGAGTGAAGCAGGAAAGACGATGCCGCTCCTGGCCGCGCTCCTCGTGCTCGCCGCAGGCGACTGCGCCTCGACCTTCCTCTATCACGTCCCGCAGCACGCATGGTTCTCGCTCCACCTGCGCACGCATCACGACCGGCGCCGCTCCTACTGGGACCACGCGGTCCTCTCGCTCGACCCGTGGGTGCTCCTGGACGGCCTTCTCGGGGCCCTGCCGTATTTGGCGGTCGCGGCCCTGGCAGCGCGTCTCTCCTGGCCAGGGGCGCTCGCCGGGCTGGCGCTCGGGCAGGTACACGTCTGGTGGCGCCATACGAGCCAGGTCGGCTGGAAGACCCCGCGAGGGGTGTCCGCCGTGCTGCGCGGCGCGCACGGCGTGCCATCGCTGTGAGCAAGCGGGTCCTGTTGCTGATTTCCGATACCGGCGGCGGCCATCGCAGCGCCGCGAACGCCATTGCGGCAGCGCTGGGTGAGATCGACTCCCCGTGCACGTTCGAATGCCGCATCGAGGACGTCGCCGCGCACTGTTCCTTCCCGCTCACGCAGCTCGGGCGGGGCTACAGCATGGCGCTGCGGTACGCGCCTCCCGTGTACGGCGCCCTCTACTATGCGACGAATGGGCGACGACGCTATCGCGCGCTCGTACGATTCTGCGAGCCGCTCTATCGCGAGCGATTGCGCGATCTTTTCATCGACTACATGCCCGACGTCATCGTCTCGATCCACCCGCTGCTCAACCACGCAGCGTTGCGTGCCCGCACCGACGCGCACATGGAGGACGTGCCGGTCGTCACGGTGATCACCGATCTCGGCAACGTGCACGAATCGTGGCTCACGCCGCAGAGCGACGCCGTCGCGGTGCCAGCGCGCGAAGTCTACGAGCGCGCGCTCTCCCGCGCGATACCGCCGTCGCGGCTCTTCGTGCTCGGCCATCCCATCCACCCGAGGTTCGACGACGTCACCGGAACGAAGGCGCAGCTGCGCGAGCAGCTCGGCTTGCCGCAGGAGGCTTTCGTCGTGATGCTCATGGCCGGCGGTGAGGGCGGCGGAAAGCTGCTGCCGACCGCGCTTGCTCTCTCTCGTGCGCGCCTTCCGATTCACCTCGTGGTCATCTGCGGTCGCAACGAAACGCTGCGGCAACGTCTCGTAGATGCCGCAGTCGGCGTGCCGACGCCGATGCAGGTACTCGGCTTCACGGAAAAGGTGCCCGAGTTCATGCACGCTGTCGATCTCTTGGTAACGAAGGCGGGACCGGGCACGCTTGCCGAAGCCAACGCCGCGCAATTACCGATCGTGGTCTACGACTACATTCCCGGGCAAGAGCGAGGAAACGTGGACTTCGTGCGCCGCAACGATCTCGGTACCGTCGCTATACGCGGCACCGCGGAGGTCGTGCGGGCCGTGCGCACGCTCCTACGATCTCCCGAGCGGCTCGAGCAGATTCGGCGCAATCAAGCCGCCATTGCGCCGCAGCGAAGCTCGCGACAGATCGCCGCGCTCATCGCCAATATGGCGAATCGAGGCGCTCCGCGCCTGCAAGCCGTCGCTTCATTATAGTCGCGTCATAGTCGCGTCGTCAGCGCGCGGCGAAACGCCATCGTCGCGGCACCGACCTGTCCTGCATCGTTCCCCAGCGTCGCGATGACGATCTCCGTCGTGCTCCGAGGCACCATGGTCGTCAGTTCTTCCACGCGTGCGCGAACGGCGTCGAGCATGAACTCTCCCGCGCTCGAGACGCCGCCGCCGAGCGCGATGCGCTGCGGGTTGACGAACGCGATGACGTTGGCGATCCCGAGCGCGAGGTCGCTCGCGTAGTTTTTCCAGGCCGCAATCGCGTGAAGATCGCCGGCTTGCGCGGCCTTTCGAATCTTCTTCGATCCGAGATTGTCGCGCCCGACGTCGAGCAGCTTGCTCCTCGGAAAGGACGGCGCGAGCAAGAACGCGTGCCGGATCAGCCCGGTCCCCGACGCCTGCGCTTCGAAGCATCCGATCTTTCCACAGCCGCATACGAAGCCGTCGGTCGGGCGGATCTGATGGTGCCCGATCTCCCCGGCGCCGTAGCGGTTGCCGAGCAACAGCTCGCCTCCGGCGACGATCCCCGCGCCGATTCCCGTGCCGAGCGTCAAGAGAACGAAGTCCTGCGTCCCGGCGCCCGTTCCGAACGTGTACTCGCCGAGCGTCGCGCAGCGTGCGTCGTTTGCGATCAGAACGGGAACGCCCAATCGCTCCGAGAGGGTCGGGCCGAGCGGCGCGTTCTCCCAGCCGAGGTTCGGGCTATACCGCACGATGCCGGTGTGGGGCTCGACGTTCCCCGGCGAGCCGATCCCGATCGCAGCCGACTTGCCGGCATCGCCTTGCGCTTTGCCGATGACCGCGACGAGCGCTTCGATGACCGCCGGAAAAGAGAGATCCGTCAGGTCGAGCTCGTGCTGCGCCCGGATAGTACCGTCTTCATCGATGATTCCGGCGGTGACGTGAGAGCCGCCCAAATCGACGCCTATTGCAGTTCGCATCTGCGCGCTTCCTTTTTACACGAGCGAAGGCGGCACCCGCATCGCATCGCGAAGAAGCTCGCGTGGAAACGATCGATCTCATCGCCCTGCGCGATTTCGCGAAGCGCACCGGCCAACCGACCCATCCAGAGCTCCTCGACGTGCGGCCCATGGAGCACGTCAGCAAGATCGAAATCGACGAAGAGCACGTCACGATCGAGTACAATGAGAAGACGACCCGCTACTACAACCTAAACGAGATCACGAAGAGCGAGTGGATCTACAAGTACAACGACGATCCCGAGTTCGTCGCCGCGGTAGCCAACGTGATCGAGCTCGCACGAAAGCACGTCAAGGACGTGCCGGACACCATCAGCTGTCCGCCGGGCTGCGCCGAATGCTGTAGCGGATACGAGCCGTTTGTGACCGCCCCGGACGTCACGCGCATCGCCGAGCATTTGGGCATATCGTACGACGCCGTTATGCGCGAGTACGTGGTGCCGCGGCGTTCCGCCGACGGACACTACGTCGGCTGGCTGCGCAAGATCTCCGACGATCTCGCCGATCAGTGCGTCTTCCTCATGGGCGATCGCAGCGGGCGCTATTACTGTGGCATCTATTCGGCACGGCCGGGCGACTGCCGCGAGTTCACGCCAATCGGGTGTCAGGACGTCGACGAAACGCTCTCTCACGCGCGCGGCTTCAAGATCGGCCCGCCGTTTCAGCCGAAGCGGCGCCGCAAAGGCGCAGGCCGCCGCTCGCGATAGAGGGGTCGTGCAACGCGCCTTCGTAGCGGCGGACATGCGCCGTTGCACGATACTCGCTGCCGCACTTCTCGCATTCGTCGGTGCCGCGTCGGTACCCGACGTACACTGGCGCTTCATCGGGCCGTTGCGCGGAGGACGAACCGCTGCAGTCTCCGGCGTCGCGAGCGAGCCCGACGTCTTCTACATTGCCGCGGTCAACGGCGGCATCTGGCGCACCGACGACGCGGGAAGAACGTGGACGCCAATCTTCGACGCACAGGATACGGGCTCGATCGGCGCCCTCGCCGTCGCTCCCTCGGATCCGAACGTCGTCTACGCCGGAAGCGGCGAAGGACTGCAGCGGCCCGATCTCGCGGTCGGAGACGGCATCTACACCTCCGCCGACGGCGGGAAGACGTGGACGCACCGCGGGCTGCGTGAAGCCGAGCAAGTCTCCACCATTGCCGTCGATCCGCACGACGCGCAACGCCTCTTCGTTGCCGCACTCGGCCACCCGTATGGGCCGAACACCGAGCGCGGAGTCTATCGCTCGACGGACGGCGGTGCGACGTTTCAGCGCGTGCTCTACGTCGACGAAAACACGGGGGCGTACGACGTCGTCATCGATCCGAACAATCCGAACGTCGTCTATGCGACGCTCTGGGCCGCACGTCAGTCACCGTGGGAGACGGGCGAGGGCGACTCGTTCCAGATTCCCGGCATCAGCGTCTACAAGTCGACCGACGGCGGCACGACGTGGATGCCGCTGCGCGACGGCTTGCCGCCGCTCTCGGGACGCAGCGAGATCGCCGTCGCTCCGAGCAACTCGAGCGTTGTGTACGCGTACGTGGACGTTGCGCACCATGGCGCCGCGATCTATCGCAGCGACGACGCCGGCGCACATTTCATCGAGGTCGACCACGAGCAGCGGCTTGCGCAGCGCGGCGACGATCTCGCCTCCCTTGCCGTCGACCCACGCGACCCGAACGTCGTCTATGCGACGAACACGTCGACCTATCGCTCGATCGACGGCGGACGTCACTTCACGGCCATCAAGGGCGCGCCGGGCGGCGACGATTATCATACGATGTGGATCAACCCGATTCTGCCCAGCCATATGATCCTCGGCAGCGATCAGGGTGCCGCGGTCTCGCTCAACGGCGGCCGCACCTGGAGCTCGTGGTACGATCAGCCGACGGCGCAGATGTATCACGTCAACGCAAGCAACGGGTTTCCGTACGTCGTCTGCGGCGGCCAACAAGAGAGCGGCTCCGCATGCGTGAGCAGCCGCGGGGCTTGGGGAGAGACGACCGTTCGCGACTGGCATCCGGTCGGAGCGGAAGAGTACGGATACGTCGTACCGGATCCACTCCATCACGGCGTCTTCTTTGGAGGCAGAGTCGAGCGGTTCGACGAGAGCACCGGGCAGACGCAGGACGTGTCGCCGCTGCCGTTGCGCTCGCTCGCGCTGCGCGAGGACCGCACCCAGCCGCTCGCGTTCGATCCGTTGCGCCCGCAGCGCCTATACTTCGCTCTGAACCGCGTCTTAACAACGCAAGACGGCGGCGCGTCGTGGGACTTCGTGAGTCCCGACCTCACGCGCGAGCATCCCGCAATACCCGCCGTGCTGGGTCCGTTCGAACGCGACGATCCCGCACGCGGCACGCATCGGGGCACGGTGTACTCGCTTGCGCCGTCGTACGTGCACGAAGGCACGCTCTGGGCCGGGACCGACGACGGGTACGTGTGGATCACGCGCGATGCAGGCCGGCATTGGTCGAACGTCACGCCGCCGGCGCTGACGCCGTGGAGCAAAGTCGCACAGATCGATGCGTCGCACTTCGACGACCAGACCGCATACGTAGCCGTCAACCGCATTCGGCTCGACGATCTCCATCCGTACGTCTACCGCACGCACGACGGCGGCGCGCATTGGCAGCTCGTCGTCGACGGTCTGCCGGAGGAGCCAGTCAACGCCGTACGCGAGGATCCCGTACGTCGCGGCCTCCTCTATGCAGGAACGGAGGACGGCGTCGACGTTTCCTTCGACGACGGCGCACACTGGCAATCGCTGCAGCGTAACCTTCCGCCCACGTCGGTGCGGGATCTCATCGTACACGGCGACGATCTCGTCGTCGCGACGCACGGACGCGGTTTCTGGATCCTCGACGACGTCGAACCGCTGCGCGAAATCGCCGCCGGCCGGGTAACGGGAGCGCTCCATCTCTTCACTCCGGCTGTCGCATATCGCGTGCGGCGAGACACGAATACCGATACGCCGCTTCCTCCCGAGGAGCCGTCGGGTGAGAACCCACCCGTCGGCGCCATCATCGACTACGCACTTGCCTCGCCGGCGCGTCTGCTCACGATCGAGATCCTCGACGGCGGCGGTCGCGTCGTTCGGCGGTACTCCAGCGACGACCGGGCGCCGGCGCCGATTCCCGATCTCGACAAGCCCCGCGCTTGGGAAGCGCCATTCGAGCGACCGTCCGCACGGGCGGGCATGCACCGCTTCGTTTGGAACCTGCGCGAGGCGCCACCGAACGTGCCTCCGTCGGATCGAGACCTGCCGATCTCGGCGGTTTGGGAACGTACGCCGAGCGTTCCGCAGGGAGCCCTGCTGCCGCCGGGACGATACGTCGTTCGCATCGACGCCGACGGGCACGTGGCGTCGGCTCCCGTGACCGTGCTCATGGACCCGCGCGTGCATCTCGCGCGCTCGGCGCTGCGCCGGCAATATCGGCTGGCACACGACATCACGACGCTGATCCAACGCATCGCCCCGCAACGGGGATCGGAAGAACTCGTCTACAATCTCGAGGCGCTCCTTCAAACGGTGGACGGGAGCGACAGCGCTCCGACCGTCCAAGCGCGCGCCGCCTATGAAACGCTGCGCGCCGAGGTGGAGCGCCGCATCACAAGGCGCGTCATCAAATAAGCGCCGCGTAACGAGCGGCGTCGACGTTGCCGCCGCTGAGGATCACGCCGACTCGCTTGCCGCGCAGCTCGAGCCTGTGCTCGAGCAGTGCGGCAAGTGCTGCGACTCCGCTCGGCTCCACGACGAGCTTGAGCCGTTCGAATGCAAACCGCATCGCCGCGCGCAGTGCGGCATCCGAGACCGTAACGATCTGTGCCCCGTGATCGCGCGCGATCCCAAAGGTCAGCGCGCTCGGCGCCTGCGTCTGCAATCCGTCGGCAATCGTCTGCGGTACGTCGATGCGCACGATCTCTCCGCGCTCGAGCGACCGGCGAACGTCGTCGCCCGTCTCCGGCTCAACGCCATAGATGAGAATCCGCGGGTTGATCCCGTGGGCCGCGATCGCCGTTCCGCTCAGCAGCCCGCCGCCTCCAACGGGAACGACGACCGCGTCTACGGAGCCCACCTCTTCGAACAGCTCCAGGGCGGCCGTCCCGGCGCCGGCGATGATGCGCTCGTCGTCGAACGGGGGCACCAGGGTCGCGCCACGCTCGCCGGCGACCGCTCCCGCGATCTCCTCACGATGCGAGCGGTCGCGCTCGTATTCGATCACCTCGGCGCCGTAGCCACGCGTCGCTGCGAGCTTCGAGGCCGGCGCATCGCTCGGCATGACGATCGTCGCCGGCACGCCGAGGAGCCGTGCCGCGAGCGCGACTCCCTGCGCGTGGTTCCCGCTCGAGAACGCAACGACGCCGCGCTCGCGCTCCGACGGCGTCAGCTGTGCGATGCGGTTGTAGGCGCCGCGAAACTTGAAGGCTCCCATCCGCTGAAAGTTCTCGCACTTCAGGAATACGCTCGCGCCGATCCGCTCGTCGAGCGTGCGCGACGTCACGACCGGCGTTCGGTGCGCGACGCCGGCGATCCGCACGGCCGCCTCCCGGACCTCGGCGATGCCGATCATGCCGCTGCGCCGAACGCCGCGAAGCTCAGGTCCGGATTCCATTCCCGCGCGAGACGCAAGCTCCACTCGCTTTCGAAGAGCACGACCGCCTTCCCGTCGCCGTCTCGCACGAGCCGCGCGTTGGACGGTACCTGCATGCTCGCGAGCGCGCGCTCGTCCGAGACGACGTGCATCGCCAACGTGTGGGGCAGGGGTGAGATGAACGTGCGCACGCCGTACTCCGACTCGAGCCGATACTTTGCCACCTCGAACTGCAGCTCGCCGACGACGCCGAGGACGGGCTCGTACGCGCCCGGCTGCCATGGCTCGAAGACCTGCACCGCACCCTCCTCGCTCAACTGTGCGATGCCCTTCGCGAACGCCTTGTAGGTTGCGGTGTCAGCGCTGCGGATCGTCGCGAAGTGCTCGGGCGCGAAAGCCGGGATCTTCGGAAACTCGACGTCTGCGGCCGCAGCATCGCACAGCGTGTCGCCGATAGCAAAGACGCCGGGATTGGCGAGCCCGACCACGTCGCCGGCGTAGGCCGTCTCGAGAGACTCGCGCGTCTCTGCAAAGAGCCGCATCGCACGCGACAGGCGCACTGCAGAGCCGGTGCGCCCGTTGCGCACCGTGAGATCGCGCGCGAAGCGACCGGAGCAGATCCGTACGAACGCGACGCGGTCACGATGACGGGGATCCATATTCGCCTGGATCTTGAAGACGAATCCCGTAAAGCGCTCGTCGTCGGGATGCACGACCCCGCCGCCGCGGAGCCGCTGCGGCCCGGGCGAGGGAGCCATGCGCACGAAATCGTCGAGAAAAAGCGCAACGCCGAAGTTCGTCACCGCGCTCCCGAAGAACACCGGCGTCACGTCGCCGCGCAGCAACGTTTGCGGATCGAACGCCGCACCGGCACCTTCGAGGAGGTCCAACGCGTCCCGAAACTGCGCGTAGGTGCTCTCGTCGACGAGTGCGCGAAGCCGCTCGTCTCGTGCGTCGGTTACTTCCACGGCAGCACGCGTCGCCCCGTGAGCGCTGCGTTCGAAGAGGTGCAAGCTGCGCGATGCGCGATCGTATACGCCGCGGAACTGCGCGCCGTTGCCGAGCGGCCAGTTCACCGGATACGCGCGGATGCCGAGCACGCGTTCTAGCTCGTCCAGCAGCTCCAGCGGATCGCGGCTCGGCCGATCGAGCTTGTTCATGAACGTGAAGAGCGGGATCTTACGCTCGCGACAGATCGCGAAGAGCTTTTTCGTCTGCGGCTCGACGCCTTTGGCGGCGTCGATGAGCATCACCGCCGAGTCGGCGGCGAGCAGCGTGCGGTACGTATCCTCTCCGAAATCTTGGTGTCCCGGCGTGTCGAGCAAGTTGATGACGCATCCGGCGTAGGGAAACTGCAGAACGGTCGACGTGATCGAGATGCCGCGTTCGCGTTCGAGCGCCATCCAGTCGCTCGTCACCTCGCGCTGGCGCTTGCGTGCGGAAACCTGGCCCGCCACGTGTATCGCGCCGCCGTAGAGCAGCAGCTTCTCCGTGAGCGTCGTCTTCCCGGCATCGGGATGCGAAATGATAGCGAACGTGCGCCGGCGCGCAACCTCCGCGACGAGCGACCGCTCCATCACGACGCCGCCTGCGCGGTGCGGTAGAGGCGCAAGACCGCCGCGCACGCTCCGCCCGTGCAGCCGGCTTCACGCAACGTCGCGATTCCGCCGGGAATGAAATAAAAGCGCACGTGCGGCGGAATTCGCAAGCGATCCTGACCGCGTCGCACGTATGCTTCGTCGTCGACGACGGTGATCGTGCAGTCACCGTAGCGTAACACTGCGGGCGCCGCGATCGCGTGGGCCGCGAACGGAAGGTGCGACAGCAGCGCCTCGCGCCGCCCCTTCCACTCCTGCGTTTGAATCATGCATTCGGGAAGCGCCGAGAGCGCCCACGCCGCGTCGCCGCGCAGCCCGCGCGCGCTACGCCGCCCCGGCGCAAGCGACGCCGCCGGCTTGGGCGGGACGTAGCCTTTGCCGGACCCGACGACGATACGCAGCCGGTATTCGTGATACGCCGTCACCGCGACGAAACTGCCGACGACGAGCACGGTAGCGATGACGAAGTAGCGCAGCACGCAATGCCTACACGAGCGTGAGACGCGCCGCTCCGCACGAGTAATCGGCCATCCCGTAATAAACGTCGAAGGTTCGGTCCCCGAGGTCGGGCCGCGGATCGATCCCCGTCGGAAATACGACGTTGTCGACGACGCCGCGCCTCTCCGCCTCGTGCTCGGGCGAAAGCACCGGCTGCGGCGATCGGTACAGCACGTGATGCGGCCGCTCGCGATTGTGAACCACGATGCCGGCCGAATAGCGGAACTGCGGACGCGCGCTCTCCAAGCCGCTGACGTCGACGGCGTGGAAGATCGACATCCATCCTTCGTCGATGAGGACCGGAGGCGTACCGGCGCCGATGCGGATCGATCCCCACTGCTCGTCGGGCGGCAAAACGAGGGCGCTCTCACCGACGTGCAGCAACGCAGCACGATCCGCAAGCACTGCATCGAGTGGGACGTACGCGATGCGAATGGATTCCCGATCGACGAACGGCATCTTTTCGATCAACGGTATCGCTGCGATGCCGTCGACCGTGGAGATGTGCAGCATGGGGCGATGGTAGAAGGCGATCGACGGTATACCCTCGGGAGAAATCACCGGCTCGGGAAAGAACGCGGCGTCCTTGTCGTCGCCGGCCGTGGCACCCGCATGCTCGAAGGAGACGAGGCCGAGTCGCTCCCACGCGCGAGCGTCGCTCGAGCGCGCGATGGCGACGCGCGGCCCATCCGGCCCGAACGCGGTGTAGGCCATCAGGTATTCGTCGAGCACCGGAACGAACGTGACGCGAGCGTCCTCGCATCCGTAGCCCGGCTGCGCTCGCAGTTCGTATGCGGCTTGCGGCTCGAGCGCGTACCCCAAGCGCTCGATCCCGCGACCGCCGTTGCGGTCGCGTAGCGCAACGACCTCGATACGCGAGATGTTCCCGCTCTGCACGGCACGCGGATACAAGAGCGCCGCGCCGTCACGCGCCCGTGTGAACGCAGGATTCAAAACGCCGTCGGCCTCCTCGGGGCTTGCGTCCGGCTCGAGTACGATGCCGAGCCGCTCGACGCGAACCTCGAGAGAGACGGGTAGTGGGGTCGAGAGCCCCCTCGCGCGCATCGTCAGGGAAGCACCGTCTGCGTGATCGGCGCATCCGCCGGCGTCACGACTTCCACGCGAATTCCGCGCCGGTAGACCGTGTTGGGAACGATCCATAGCGTAAACGTACGATACGGCGTCGTTGGCTCGCCTCCGTTCGCCGGCGCCTCTTCGAACGCGACGACGCGAACGCGCGTCTCGTTTGCGCCGATGGATTCGACGATCTGCCGATAGCCCGTCCGATCGTGCGGCCCCATCAAGAGTACGACGCCGAACTCGCCGCGAAAGCGTATGGGCTCGCGGATGCCGAGGCGCGCCAGCGAATCGCCGTCGCGGACGATCGCGATCTGGTTTCCCCCCAAGACCGTGGTCGTGCCCTCCGCGTACGTCTTAACGCGGACCTCGCGACAGCCTATGAGGAGGAGGAGGGTGAATAAAGCCCACCAGCGTTTCACGTCCCGCCCGCCTT
>VFSW01006842.1_pt1 | contig 16680 bp, 8 predicted proteins | sample 5358111 | NCBI WGS metagenome assembly VFSW01 (sample SAMN11554181, study PRJNA540505) | mine drainage metagenome | isolation source: sediment from site ElyBrook_90M | place: USA: Ely Copper Mine, Vershire, VT | collected 2017
GCTTCGATTGGAGCGCGGGAAACTTCGCCCGGATGGTTCCTTCCGGTGACGACGACATCGAGCGCCTCGCAGATTTCTTCCTCGGCACACTGCATTTCGTGTTCGGGTATTCGGAGGGGCGCAGACTGAAAACCATCACCAACCTGCCGGCCGCCGCCTGAAGCAGTCGACATGCAATCGCACGAAATCACCGCCTTCCGTCACACCGTTCGTCACCGGGCGCTCCCCAGCCTTGATACTCTCGCCCGGTGACTTCGCACCGCGACCCTGCGCCCGGAGCACTGGTAGACAATCGCTACCGGCTCGTCGCCCCTCTTGGCGAAGGCACCTTCGGCGCCGTCTGGCGAGCCCAGGACACGCGGCTCTCTGGTCGTGCCGTTGCTGTGAAATTCCTCAAGCCGGAGTTTCTCGCGCATCCCGAAGCGGTCACGCGGTTCGAGGCCGAAGCCGACGCACTCGCCCAGGTGCAGCATCCGAACGTCGTCGGTGTCCACGACCGGGGCCAGTGGGGTGACACCCACTATCTCGTCACCGAGTTCGTTGAGGGCCGACCGCTCACAGCATGGATCGAGGATCACCGGGCGCGACGGTCGTACCCGGACGTCGACGCGACGCTCCACCTCTTCGACCAGGTCTGCGCGGGGCTGGAAGCTGCCCATGCCGTGCGCGCACCGGGGCCGATCGTTCACCGAGACTTGAAGCCGGAGAACATCCTCGTGAGGGTTCAATCGAACGGCGAGCCGTTGGTGAAGATCCTCGACTTCGGCATCGCGCAACTCGGAGGCCGCACGGGCACACGCACCGGCGCGTTGATGGGCACGCCGCTCTACATGGCGCCCGAGCAGGCCCTTGGGAACACTGCGGCGATCGCCCCATCGACCGACGTGTTCGCGCTGGGAGTCGTACTCGCGGAGATGCTGACGCTTCGGGCACAGGTCGACGTAAGCGAACCTTGGTGGGGCACGACCATGCAACGTGGGCCTGAGTTGCGCGGACTCCTCGCTGCCATGCGCGCCGACGTTCCATCCCATCTCTATGATGTCATCGCGAAGGCGTTGTCTTCGCGAAGGACGGATCGGTACGCCGATGCCGGTGCGCTGAGGATGGCATTGCGTAGCGTGGGGTCGACATCGGTGGCTGCCATCGGGATGGCGAGCACGCAGATGGCGCCAAGAGCGCAGCCTCCCCTGGGACTGCCCGCCACGGTCGTCGGTGGTCCGCCACAATCGATCGCCCGCACGGTGCTGAGTGTTCCGCCTCCGGTCGCGAACTCGTCGACCGCGCCGATGATGCGAGAAGTCGTCGGACCGCGCCCGCGCCCCGTCGGACTTCTCGGGGGCGTCGTCGCCGGGGTTGCCATCATCGGATTCGCGGTCGCAGTCGCGGTACATCGCGGGTCTGACGGCGCCGCTGCGACGACAGCCACGATTTCTGATCGATCGACGCCAGCCGCAATTCCAGGCCCAACGCCGCAGACGGTCAGCGCGATCGTTCCACCTGCTCGTCTGCCGACGACCGCGGCGGCTGTTCCCGCCAGCGGCCCATCGGTCGCCGCCGATGCGGCACTCTCTTCCTTCTTCCGCGGATGGTCTGCCGCAGTGGTCGACAACCGCGCGGCGGTACCGCTCGACGGGTTCTACGCCGGGGCTGTCCAGTTTCGCCGTAGCGGCAACCTCGCGACGGCCGCGGACGTCGCACGGTACTACGCACTCGGCTATGCCCAGGGCGACACCCTTGCGTTCGATTGGAACCGCAGCGATTGGCTGTCGGAATCGCTGACGTCGCCGGACGCGGCTCGCGCGTGTGTGAACCTACCCGATGCGATCGGACCGATCATCAAGGTGCGCGCGTGGGCGACCGAGGTTGCGCCGGGCCGTGCGGCAAACAGCAACGGGGACGTGCCGTGCGATCGCCTGGAAGGGCGATACCTGTTTCGGTTGCGACGCGTCGGTGGCGCACTGAGGATCTGCCACGAGACGTGGTCACTTCGAGAGGGAGTGTGCGCGTCGTGTCCGACAGCGCGGGCATGCCAGACGTTGGCGCCGGCCCAGGGTTGCACGTATGCGACCCACAGCACGTTCCATCTCCGCGCAACCGAAGTCCTCAGCCGCGACGGCGCCGAAGAGATCGCAACCAGGCCGCAGCTTCAAGTGGTGCGAGCCGGAAGCCTGCGTCGTGGAATCGAGGGATCGTTCTACGTGCGATTCCTCGATGGTACCCAACGAGAAGGCTGGGTGTTCATCCCACTGGGCGAGCTCGGAGCTGGCTGTCCGACGATGTGAACCTGAGAGCCGAACGCGATGTCGCCTGCTCGACTCATGGCGCCTGAATCCGACGATCGTTGGCTGTTTGCAGAGTGCAAGTGGGGCTCTGTCTGAGATCGTGGCATGGCACCTCGCTGCCATTGTCCTTCCTCCCATCGCCTACAATCCTGATGTACGCGCAACCGTGCTCGGTCCGCAAACCGCGTCGAAACAGCGACGACGGTACCGGTACGCGCGCCCGCAGGCTTGGCGTGGCTACCGTGCGAGGGTGACGAGCGGCCGTTGCAGGACAGGGGCGTCCGGCGTGGCTGCGTTGCCCCACGAAGGGGTGATGATCTCGCGCTGATATTCGGTCGGCGCGGTCACCTCAACCTTCCACGGGTCATTCCAGACGAAGTACCTCACCGCACGTTCGAGCATCATCAAGAGGTCACCACGATCCAGGCGCCGGAGCGCCGTGCGCATGCGATGGAGGTCTACAGCGTTGCGCCGGTCACGTGGCACGCGATTCTCTCCGATGGCTTGCGATGGCACGACACCGGGTGTGCTCAGTCTGTGCACCCACGTCTACCTCCCGCAGAGAATGTTCACCCGTTTCACGATCTCTCACCAGAGGTCGTCCGGGTCCGGCCATTCCCTCGGCAGGCCACATTCGATCAGCCGTTCGGACTCGATGGTCGTCGTCGCGATCTCCGGGGTCAACGCGACCAGCGCTTCCGTCAGCGTTTGTAGGCACTCACGATCCCACTGCGTCCGCATGTCGTGAAACCGGTCGCTGCGGGTACTGTAGATCGCCATGATGAGTGGGCCGGGCTTGCCTTCGAGGAAGGAATCGAAGGGTCCGTACAGCGCGCAGGCAAGCTCGATGCAACTGTATGCAACCGAGCAAACCATCGTGCGGTCGTAGTCGCCGTTCGGGTCCTCGTCACGGATCACCGACAGATCGCACCCGAAGAGCTTCGCCATGATTTGAAGTCGCTGGGCGTGGAAGTCACGAACTTCAGGGTCGTCGTTGTGGTGTTCCTTCGCGGTGATGTACGCGGTGGCGAGGTCGTGGTGTGTCAGGAGCATCAAGGACGTCTACGTCGGCTTTCGTCCCACTGCAATACACGCGTGACATTCCTTGTCCTGCGGCTTGAGCGTCCGTCGGCATGGCACGCGCTGCTGCCGGGAAGCGCGAGTCAGGCCATCACAGGGCGCCACGTCGCGATGTCTGAGGCGTCGGAAGGACGCACTGCCGAAGGCACCGATCCGCCACCTGGGCGCAACGGTGGAAGCAACGCTCGGGCGAGTTGTGCCCCGCCGCCAACGCGCATCGCAGCCGACATCGTTGCTCGGCCGCGTGGCATGGACGTTCGCAGGGTGGTTCCTGTGCGATGGCGAGAACGCCGTACAGGAAGGCACAGAGGAGCACGGCGACTTCTGCGGGCCAGCGGGTGCGTGGCATCAGGTCACTGTACGCCGCCCACACCGCGCCGACGGAACTTCAGACAGAACCGAAGAACATGCACTGGCCGACCACGCACGGCTCCAGCGGCGGGCAGGTGACCCACACCACAGCGCCATCGCCCTGCCCGACGTCTCGCACGCGGACCGTCGCGGGTGACGGGAACGGTGGCGTGCAGTACCCCAAGGGGCAACCAGCCAGATGACGGACGGCACTGGTGATGGCGTCGTCGGTCGAAGGCTTCGGTTGTGCGTTCGCGGGGTTCGCTCGCGGTGACGGAGATCCTATGATGCGCGTGCCCTCCTCGGTGATGGTCGGCGGGTCGGTCGTCGCGCTTGGTGTCCTCGCCGCGCCGGGTCTCGCGGCAGCGCAGGCGGCCTGCGCGATGGGCCAGGCCGTGGTCGACGCCGCGGGACACTGTTGCGGTGCGGGCCAGGCGTGGGACTCTGCTACCAACCAGTGCAGCCCTGGCAGCGGCGGACCTTCGTCGGTCAGCGCGACGCGCCCGTCTGGACCCTGCGGGCCGGGACACGCGATCTGGGCTCCTGGACCGGGCTAAGAACACGGGTGCGCTGGAGGTCGTTGGTGCGCCCGTGCTGGCGCCGGTGATGTTCTCCGAGGAGGAATTGGACGAGGCGTTCTGACCCCCACGCCACCTCGCGGACCATGGCAGCGGGCGGCTGGTTCGGTTGACGGGCATGTGCGAGACCAGCCGGCAGCTCAGAGCCGGGAGCGTTCACGTGCGACGGCAGTACGACACCCCTACCCATCGATCTCAACCACTTGATCTTCCATTGGAATATTGACCTACGACAGGGTGACAGGGTGAATTAATTGCTCAGGGAAGGAGAGATCGCTGGTGCACCACGAGATGACCATCCGCTTCACCCCTGATGGGTGCGCCCCCCGTGTTCCGTGCGTGTAGAAGTGATCGCTCAGCCTGTCACCCCGTTGCAGCGCTGATTAGACCGAGGCCATCGCTGTGTTGGGGGTGACGGGTGGAGGTGTCGAGCACCTGTCACACCAATCGCATCTGGTCGACGCGATCATCCGAGCGTGACGTTGGGGGGGTGAGGTCCTGTTGGCAACCACCGAGCGTACACCCTCGATCGACCGTTTTCAGCGGAGGAGCTGCGCTTCAACGGGATGTCGGCAACCGCACGGAGTCGACAACCGGAACCACGCCACTACATGTCGTCGGTCACGTTGTGCTGTGGCGGCGCTCGCCAGCTCGACGTGCCCCCCGGCGGACGACGTACCAGATGGGCGACATCTCGGAGTGGGGTCGAGGACTATCACCCGGTTGCGATCCCACGCCACTTCGCGCCGCGGGTGGCTTCAATGCGACGGCATACTTGCCAGATTGCCCGCACCGGCGGCCGAGACAACGAGGGGAGACTGGTGCCCACTCGCAATCGACGGCGGCTCGCGAACGCAGTCGACACGGTCGAGCGGAACGCGAGATAGCATCAGCCCACGATGACGCCCCAGCCGACCGGCTCGACGAGTTCGCCAACCGAATTGCAGACGGGCGCGCCGGCCACGCTCTCGCCTCGTGTCCGCGATCGAATCGAGGCATGGAAGAGCGAGCTGCTGGACCTGACGAAGCGGAATCCACTGATCAACTTTCGCCGTGACGGCAAGCGACCAATTGCCCTCGCAGTCGAAAACGTTTCCTCTCTCGAGGACAAGCTTGCCGACGGAACCTCCTTCGAGATCGTCCCCGCGGCCATCGATGGCAAGAGCCCGTCACCGCGTACGGGGGCGAATCTTCTTCGCGCGCCCCTAACAGCGGAGCAGTTGTTCGCACGAGCCGTCATGCTCGACCGCGAGACGCGCCGAGCGGTCGATGAGGGCGGGGCATGGACCTGCTATCTCGCCCTCGGTTCGCTTTGCTGGGTCGACGCGAAGGACTCTGTTCAACCGCGATACGCGCCAATCTTGCTGGTGCCGGTGACGATCGAGATCGATCGCGCAAGACGGCGGGTCTTACTCCAACGCCACGACGACGAAACCATCGCGAACCCGTCGCTCATCGAGATGCTGAAGCGGGAGCACGGCATCGACGTCGATGAGTTGCGAGAGTTGCGCGAAGACGCATCGGGTGTCGATGTTCCATACGCTTTCACCGTCCTACGGGAAGCCGTTGCTCTGCTTGGCGGGTGGTCGGTGGTCGAAGACGTGCACGTTGCGACGTTCTCGTTTCACAAGTTGATCATGTGGCGCGACCTACAGGCGCATGGTGCAGACCTCCTCGCAGATGGTCTCGCGAGGCGCATCGCAGAGCCGAGCTGGCCGCTCAACGACGTCGACACCGCGGGGGCTCCACTTGCGGTTGGAAACCTTGATGCCAGCGTGCGGGCCGACGCCCTTCCACTCGTTCTCGACGCCGACTCATCGCAGATCGCCGCAGTCGAGTATGCGCGCCGGGGCGCAAGCTTTGTGTTGGAGGGACCGCCCGGCACCGGCAAGTCGCAGACGATCACCAACATCATTGCGGCGACACTCGAAGCAGGCCGCCGCGTCCTGTTCGTCTCGGAGAAGATGGCGGCGCTCACCGTCGTTCAGTCGCGTCTCGAAAGCGTCGGGCTCGGTCCGTTCTGTCTTGAGCTACATGCCCACGCTTCAGCGCAAACCGCCGCGCTGAGGCGTGGCGTCGTCGAATCCATCGAGAGGGCGCGGCGTGAGGTCGACACCGTATCGAAGGACGACCCGCGCGATGCGTGGACTCGGCAAGGTGACAAAATCCACGAGCATCGCGAGCGGCTGAACGGCCACGTCGAAATGCTCCACGCGATGCTGCCCGTCGGTGTCTCGTTCCGGCAAGGACGGGCACGTCTACGGAGCGCGGCGTTGAACAACGCGCCAACGGTTGCCATCGCGACGTCCGCCCTCGACGCGTTCGACAAGAAGTCGTTCGAGAGAGCCAGTGATGCACTCGCCGAGCTCGCGCACGCTACGGAGCGGGTCTCTCCGCTCGCGAATCATCCACTGCGTGCGTCCAGTGCCCAGACATTGGACATTCTCGACCTCGGCGAGGCACTCACAAGCGCGTGTGAGGCACTTGAGCGAGTCGAGGACGCGGGCCAAAGGCTGCACGATGCGCTCGGGCTTGACCTGCCGGCGCAGCCGGCGGCACTGCGTGAGTGGGCGGAGAGACTGAGAGATGGCGCGCGGGTCGTCGCCCCTTCGCAGCTCCGATCCGACGACTCTTGGACGTCGCTGAGCCGAGAGGTCACATCGGCCGCGAATCGCCACTCACAACTTGCGACCGTTCGTGGCGATCTCGCGACGCGATGGACCGACGGCATTTACGAGCGACTGGAACTCGAACCCATACTCAGGAAATGGGCTAGCGTCTTCTGGCTCATCGCCTGGTTTGCACTCTGGCGAGTGCGGCGAATGCTCCAGCGGGAAGCTCGCGGACGCTTGCCGAACCGTCGCGTGCTTGCGAATGATTTCGCAACGGCGATCGCAGCAGATGGAGAAACCCGTGCGCTGTCCGTCGTGGTGACGGACTTGCAAGCGGCGATCGTCCCTGCGGCAGCAAGGGATATTCCTGCGCTTGCGACGCTGTTCGCCGAAGTCGACCGCCTTCGGCAGACCGCTCGCGGTCGTGACGTACGACTGGCGTCCGCGATCGACCAGCTCTTGGTCGAGCAACCGACCAGCATGTTGCGGACACGAGTGAGCAAGGCCGCGGTCGAGTTGATCGCTGGAATCAATGCCGCAGCAGACGCTTTCGATCGACTCGACGTAGGCGTTGGCCTCGATCCACTAGTCCGCCGCGCTGCACTCGAGGAGCGGTGGCTCGACATCCTCAGGGAGCGCGTCCGTACATGGGAGCCACGGCTACGCGAATGGTGTGCATTTCGGGAGCGCGGTCGTGCGGTTCGGGATCTCGGGCTTGACGAGATTGTCGTCGCCGTTGATTCGATGCGGCTCGCGCCCAAAGACGTCGTCGCGGCCTTCGAACGTGCAGTCCTCGACCGACAGTGCAAGCGCTTCGAGAGTCGCACGCCCCATCTCGCCGGATTCGAATCCGCGGAGCACGAAGGCGCGATTGAACGTTTCCGGCGTCAAGATCGCGACGTTCCCACGCACGCACGCCGTGTCGTCTGCTCGAAGCTGCGGGAATACCTCCCTCCTCGCGTCGACAACGCGCGCGCAAGTTCGGAGGCGGCGACGCTCGAACGCGAGCTCCGAAAGAAGACCCGCCACATGCCGCTGCGGAAGCTCGTCGCGGCCCTTCCGACGCTCCTTCCCCAGCTCAAGCCTTGCATGCTCATGAGTCCGCTATCGGTAGCGCAGTACCTTCCGCCTACGCGGGGGCAATTCGACCTGGTGATCTTCGACGAAGCGTCGCAGATCACCGTCGCAGACGCGATCGGCGCAATCGCGCGGGCGCGACAAGTCATCGTCGTCGGCGACCCCAAGCAGATGCCGCCGAGCAAGTTCTTCCAACGCGGGGGTGAGGAGGAGCCCGCAAGTGACGACGAGAATGCGGATGCCGATCTCGAGAGCATCCTGGATCAGGTCGCGACTTCACGCGTCCAACGCCTTCAACTCAATTGGCACTATCGCAGTCGTCACGAGAGCCTGATCGCGTTCAGCAACGCGACCTACTACGGAGACCGCCTCAACACGTTCCCATCCGCGGACTGCGCCTCGGCAGATCTCGGCGTCACCCGGACGTTCCTCGAGCGAGGGACCTATCTCGGCGAAGGAAAGAACATGGACGAGGCACAGGCATTGGTCGACGTGTTGGCGAAGAGACTTCGCGAGCACGCGCCCAACGCACGAAGCTTCGGCGTCGTAACCTTCAGCCTTCCTCAACGGACCCTGATCGAAAACCTGATCGACAAGCTTCGCGAGACCGACCTTGCAATCGAGGCGCATTTCGCACCGGGACTTCGCGAGCCCGTCTTCATCAAGAACCTGGAGAACGTCCAAGGCGATGAACGCGACGAGATCCTGTTCTCGACGACATACGGCCCCGGTGCGGACCGTCGTGTGCGACAGAATTTCGGTCCGCTCGTGGGCGCTGGAGGAGGCCGCCGACTGAACGTCGCCGTGACGCGAGCGAAACTGAAAATGCACGTCTTCACGTGCCTTCGGTCTACGGACATCACAACGCCGGAATCACGCTCGGACGGTGTTCGCGACTTCGCCGCGTTTCTTCGATACGTTGAGAATGGTGCAGTGCTTGCTGCGCGTGGCGAGTCGAAGAGCGATGCATTCGATAGTGAGTTCGAACGACAGGTCTTCGACGAGATCACGCGGCTGGGGCACAGTGTCGAGACGCAAGTTGGCGCGAGCTCGTACCGGATTGATCTAGCCGTCGTCGACCCCAACGACCCGGGCCGATTTCTTCTCGGAATCGAATGCGACGGAGCCGCCTACCACTCAGGTGCTACTGCACGCGATCGAGATCGACCTCGCCAGGACGTTCTCGAAGGGCTGGGATGGCGGTTGTTCCGCATCTGGTCGACTGACTGGTGGTACCGGCGCGCAGCCGTAGTCGAACGACTCCAGTCCGCGATCCGTGGCGCGCTCGATAGCGCGGTGATCGGAGCTCATGCGGAGTCAGCCACAGGTGTCCGACCGTCGGTCGATAACACCCAGGTTGAGGCGTCTTCTGAGAGACCACCCCCCTCCAGGGAACTGCTGCCCGTCACGAGGGAGGACGACCGGACTTCGTGGCGCCTCGGCGAGATGCAGATCCTTCGGACGGTTTTCAACCCCGCGTTGCCAGACCCGATGCCGTGGGCTCCGGACGAGTACTTCGACCGAGCCTCAACGCCGCGTGTTGCTCGTGCCATCACCCAAACGCTGGAGCTTCACGGACCTCTACTCGTGGAAGACGTCGCTCGCCTCTTCCTGCAAGCTCATGGTGGCAGGAGGTTGACGGAGAAGTGGGGTGAACGCACGCGCGAGGTATGCAAGACGAATCCTGCACTGTTCGATGTCGTCGATGGATTCGTGTGGTCGCGTGAGGCCGACCCCGCGACGTACCGCAGTGTGCGCGTGCCGCGCCCTGGCGCGCAGCGAGACGTTGCGGGTGTGCCCTTGGAGGAACTCGCGATGGCATCCGTGGCTGTTCTCATCGATCAGGGCTCGATGGACACGGCGGACGTCGCGCGGGAAGTCGTGCGCCTCTTCGGCATCGCCCGGGCTCACGAGACCGCGGTCTCGCGTGCCGCTCGGGGGGTCGAGCGTGCGCTCAGCGCGGGGTTTCTCGCGAGAGATCAAGGTCGTCTCTCGGTTCGGCGTGCGTGAGTGGGCACGGCGACCGTAGGACCGACGTGAGGAATGGATCAACCGGGGCTACCACCGTCGGTGCACGGTCCAGCGTGGCTCGATGGCCTCGCGGCGCCGGACCGGTGGTCTGGTGTGATTGACCCTCGGATCACACCCGCAGGGCGATCGCCGCGCACCATGCGCCGATCAAGCGTCTGCCAGATGCCGCCATTCCCCGCCGTTTGCATCGCGGAGTCACTTATGTTCCGGCACGCATGGGCAATACACTGGAGAATTTTCGGCCGAATCTCCGTCGATGGTCGCCCCGCCGGTACGATGGTGACGATCAACGCTCCAGCCCACGGTCTGATGAAGGTTGTTGGTTCGGACCGTGCTCTGAAGTGCACCACGGTGGTACCGTTAGGGCGGTGAATGGGGCTCTGGATCTCGACCTCGCGGAGTCGGCCAATCGAGAGTGTGATTACCGCAAGGTCTGCGTGCTATGTGGGGTGCTCCTCGAGGCGCTGCTGCAGGGCCTGCTGGCGGAGGTGAGGACGCAGGGGGAGGCTGTGAACGATGGGGCTGCATCCCCAGGAAGACGCCCGCAGGCCGTTGGCGGCGAGACACTGGGGTCTCTGCTGGCAACCTTCGAGAATCACCGGCTGTTCGAGAAGTTGCCGGACGTTCCGGGGCGGTCCTCGCGACGGGGGAACGCGAGGTTCGTCAACTGGGAGATTCTCAAAGTCGTGTCCGCGGCGAGGAACGATGCCGCCCATGCACGCGCCTTCCCTCCGGACCGGGAGAAGGCCGCGGAGTGCCTGGACGCGACGAGGGCGCTATACCGCTGGTTCTCGCGTGTCCCGTGTGTGGACACGCGCGGAGACTTCGCCGCCGCCACGCTTGTCGCGGGCCTCGACAACTGCAAGGAACCCATGAGGACCGCCCTTTCGCGGGCGACGGGAACAGGCATGATCCGCGTGAAGGTTTTGGGACTCACGCTGGGTCAGGCGTGGCGGCTCTGGACGGGCGACCTGCTGGGTGGACTCCCTGAGACTGTCCGATGTGTCGCTGACTTCGCGCTCATCGACCCCGAATGGGACTACATCGATGTGATCGATCCACGTTGGCGGGTCCAGGCAGAGGGCATCGTACGCACCATCGCGCTCGAGGCCCCCGAATTTGTAGACGAGCACCCGAACGTCGAAGTCCGCGTCTGGAAATATCGTGGGCATCCTTCCATCCACGGGGCGATGGTCAACGACGACTTTCTGGCGGCGAGCCTGTTGCCCCCAAGGAGGGTCCGTCCGGGCCGCGCGACCCAACCGGGCGGCGGTCCGCTGGAAGCCGCACGCGGGCAGTATTTTCTCCTCCGAGCAGGAGCGGGACCGCTGTCAGATTGTCTGCACCGCCATTTTCAGGACGCCTTCGCGTTCGTCTCCTCGGGGAAACCCTGGCGGCGTTACGGCGTGACACCCGGTGAAGGCGCAGACCCCTCAAAATGAACCGCTGACGGTCGGCAGTCCACCCATGGTGAAAGCTCTCGCACACGCTTCGCGAGTCGCATTCATCACCCCTGAGTGGGCCGCGCGATCCCTTCTGCAAAGCGGACATCCCATTCGGGAGGTCGTCGCTGCGTGGAGCAGCCTCGCAAGAAGTCTCCACGTCGGTCCTGCCACGGCTGGGCCCCGGTCTCCACCGTGACCCTCCACCCTGATTCACGCCTCGTCGCGAATCAGCACCAGCAACTCCTCCGCCGACATCGCGCCGCTCAGGTCGGACCCTTCGAGGAGGCGGCTCGCGAGGTCACGCTTGCGATCGTGGAGTGCGAGAATCTTCTCCTCGATCGTGTGCCTCGCCACGATCCTGTACACGGTGACCGGTCGGATCTGACCAAGACGGTAGGCGCGATCCGTCGCTTGATCCTCGACCGCCGGATTCCACCATGGATCCAGGTGCACGACGTAGTCTGCGGCCGTGAGGTTCAGGCCCAGCCCGCCCGCCTTGAGGCTGATCAGGAACAGATCCCCTTCGCCCGATTGGAATGCATCGACGCCGCGCTTGCGTGCTTCGACCTGCGTGCTCCCGTCCAGGTACTGGTAACGGATCCCCTGCGCGTCGAGATACTCCCGCACGATGGACAGGTGATCGACAAACTGGCTGAACACCAGCGCGCGGTGATGGTTTGCCACGAGCTCGGAAACGATCTCCCCGAAGACCGACAGCCTGGCGGTCGCGAGCGGTGCGTCCGGAAGCACGAGGCGCGGATGGCAGCATGCGCGACGAAGCCGCATGATCTCGGCAAGCACCTGGATCTGTCCGGGTCTCCCTCCCGAGAGCTTCTCGATCGCGCTCGCACGCAGTGCTTCGTACACCGCCGCTTCTTCGGCGCCCAGGTCCACACGGAGAACGACGTCCGTGCGGGCAGGCAGTTCGGGTAGCACCTGGCTCTTGGTGCGCCGCAGGATGAAGGGCTGCAACAGGCGCTTGAGCCGCGCACGGACCACCCGATCCTTGTTCCTCTCGATCGGGACACCGAAGCGCTCGTTGAAGGTCTTGAGCGAACCAAGGAGGCCAGGGTTGATGAACTGGAAGAGGTTCCAGAGTTCACCCAGGTTGTTCTCGATGGGCGTGCCGGTCGTGACCATCTTGAACCCTGCCTTCAGATCCATGGCCGCCACCGAGCGCCTGGCCGCGGCATTCTTGATGGCCTGCGCCTCGTCGAGCACCACCGTGTGCCACTTCACACCTGCGAGCGCCTCCCGTTCCTGCAGGAGCAGCCCGTAGCTGGCGACGACGACATCGAAGGGACCTGCTTGTTTCAACAGCTCCAACCGGTCTGCGCCCGCGAGCAGATGGAAGCGAAGCGTGGGCGCGAACCGTCGAGCCTCGTCGACCCAGTTGAGGCACACCGACGTGGGCGCCACCACCAACGCGGGCCCCTCGGGCGCGCGCGAGATCAACAACGTCAGAGCCTGGACCGTCTTGCCTACGCCCATGTCGTCGGCAAGGCACGCCCCGGCGCCCCAGTGCGCGAGGCGGGCCAGCCATCGGTAGCCTTCCAACTGATAGCTCCGCAACTCGGCATCCAACGTCGGCGGCAACGTAGGATCCAGGTGTTGCGCCGCCCGGAACTTCGCCACGTGCAGCTTCCACGCAGCGTCTCCCGTGACGGTGGCGCATGCGTCCATCCACCCATCGAGGGCGACTGCCGCCAACGGGTGAAAGCGGATGGACTGCCCGTTCCGCTCGGAGAGCGCCCGGAGTTCGTCGAGCCTCTCGCGGAGGGTGCCTTGGAGAGCCAGGAACTCGCCATCGTCCATGCGTAGGAACCGCCCCGGGGAAGCTTCGAGCAGGTCGAGCAACCGTCCGAGATCGAGTGTGGCCTTGCCCGACAGCCGCACCTCACCGGTCGCCGCGAAACCATCGCGCTCGCGTCCGATGCGGAGTGAGAGCTGGCTCGGCGAAACGACGTCGCGCACCTTGAAGGTTTCGATGGTCGTCCACTCGACGTTCGCCCGCTTCTGGGCGCCGAGTTCGAGAATCAGTTCAAGGCTCTCGTCCGCCGACGCGATGAGCCATTCGTGCGCGACCCCGGTCCATCGACCCAGCGTTGGGCACGCGGCGAGCAGCGCTGCTTCCTCCTGTTTTTCGGCATCGAGCGATCGGCGGGTCTGCACGCGCTTCGCCGCGACTTCGGCGATCACGGTTTCTTCCCCCACGCCCGGTGCAAACATGGGCTCCGCGGTGCCAAAGGGGCGCACGACGAGCCGGACGGCAACGCCCGCGCCGTGCGATCGCAACAGAGCGGTCACCCCGCTGTGAGTCTTCACCTTCGCAAGTGTTTCGCTGGCGCCGCCGATGGCCGATTGAATGGTCGCCACAGAGGCAAGCGGGCCGAGCAGCTTCGCAATGCGATCCTGCGCGCGCAGCGGGACCCGGAGTCCGTCCCCGATGATCTCGGCATACGCGAGGACCGCGCTCGAAGGAAAGACCACGCGTACCAGCGTCGCCGAGACCTGGCCAACGGTCACGGACTGGTCCTTGTGCAATCGGGGGACGAACCGCAATACGACGTCCTCGCCCTCCGTGGTGACCGTGACCACCGGGGGACCTTCGACGAGATCGACCGGCGTGAGGGTCGCACCATCGAGGTAGACGCGCGGGTGCCCGAGCATGGCGAACAACGCCCGCCGTGTGTCGAAGTCGTAGGTCGTCTCGGGGTATCCGTGGGACCGGTACGTGGTGGATTTGAGCGTCGCGAGAATCGCCCGGTCTTGCGGGTCGAGATGCGTCATCGTCGCACCGCTCGTGTAGAGGCGCTCCAGCGCGACGCGTCGCCCCTGGGTCCACTTCCCTCGGGCATCGAGCTTCTGCTCAATGGGCCGAATCGTGCACCAGACCGCCCCGAGTTCGAGCGCCCACGCCAGGCGAATGTTCGACGCGACCGGAGCGCGTTCAGGCGTCTTGGGCAACTCGACGGCGTGGGCCGCAAGCTGCTCAAGCGCATCGAGCGTGCGCATCCACGCCTCGCTCTTCGACACCACCTCGCGAAGCCTTCCCCGTCGGGACGGTGCGGGCCCTTCGATCGCTGTCCCAAGGTCGTCGACCTCGGCGACCATCCATGCGTATCCAGAGCGTGCGGCCTCGTCTCGGAGGTGCCGCATTTCCTGTTCGTCGAAATCCAACCCCACCCATCCCCGAACGACCTGTGCGACAAGCCGGAAGATCCCTGCCTTCTCACGGAGCATCCAGTGCCCGAGCATCGAGTCGATGGGGCCATGGGGTCCGAGTTGCGACTGCGTTGCAGTGACCGGGAGCTTCACGAACTCCAGCAGCGCTGGAAGCCATGGGGAAGCATGTCGACGCCGGGCATCTTGAACGACCGTCAGGACCTCACGGTCACTTCGTTGCTCCAGGCATGCCAGCGTCCTCGCGAGGAGACAGAGACTCGCGATGAAGGGAAGGGTGTTGGGCACGTCCGTCGACTTCTGCCATCCGGAGAAACAGTCGGAGTGCACCTTGGCGTCGCGACACAGAAACGCCACCCAGGCTCCAGCCGCGAGTTCGTCGGGCGCGCGAAACGCTTCGATCGAGTCCATCGCGTTCTCCAGTTGGCCACGGAGCGAGCGCTCGATGGCGAGGAGCGCCCGGAGTTGCGGACTCCGGGTGGCCTCACTGCAGTAGGACACCAGGAATCCGAAGGCATCCTTCGCGGGCAACAGATGTAGGAACGAATACTCAAGGATGCTCGCGAGCGCTTCGGTGACGATTGGCTCGGGCCAGCTTCGCAGCCACGATCCGTCAAGGCGCGACTCGAGCAGCAGCCGCAGGGGATGGCCCGTGGCGTTCCGGTCGGCGTGCTGCAGCATCGCGGCAACCCGCACGAAGTTCTTCTCGTAGAGTGCAACGCGCAGCGTGGGAATCTCGAAGTTTGCTTTCGCCGTTGCGGCACGGATCGCCTCCATCGTCGCCGCGAGTTGCCCCAAACGCACACACCGCTGCATGACGGCGTGATCGATCTTCGGGTGGCAGCCGTACAGGTACCCCCTGGGTTCGATCACGCCGGCCGCCACGAGCAGGTCGAGCCGAGCGAGGAGCCTGTCATTGTTGAGCGACTTCCCATCCGGCGACTGGCGGACACCAAGATGCTTGAGGCTGGCAAGGAGGTTCGTGCGCGTCATCGCGTCGAAGGCGACGGCCAGCACCTGCACGATCGCGCAGTCTGCAGGAGCCAGGGCCTCGTAGGCCCGAAGCCGCTGGGCGGCGGTGAGGTGGGCAGCGCTCATGGGGGCCATCCAACCACAGCGTGCTCGACGATGGCCATCGTCGCGATCTTGCCTTCGGAAGCAACGCCGTGACCCGAAAGCGGCACCCGGCGCGCCAGTGAGCGCCATCCGTGTCTCACGACACGGGCGCCCAATGGCGGCATCGGGTCAGGCTCGCCCACTCCCATTCTTCGTTTCGTGCGGCCAGAGGTACTTCGTCGTGCCCGCGGGCCGCAGGATGGTTCCGACGCGCGCCAGGTGCTGGGCATCGTGCAGGTCCCTCCAGCCCGCTCTCAACCCCTCGGCGCACGCCCATGCCGACATCAAGGCTCCCCACTTGGGTCCGTCCCAGGCGAGATAGCCTTCTGCCATCAGGCCGTCCACGTCGACACGGCGCGACAGCCATCGGCACATGTCGATCCCCAGCAGATCGAAGTCGGCCTCCTCGTGGGAGACTGTCGCGTAGAGCGGCCACGGTCGCGTCTCCGTCACGAAGAGGTCGCTCCATTGTTCGCGCAGCCTGATCAGCACGCCCATTCCGTTGAGCAGCATGGCGCCCACGAGCCAGTGCGGTTCCACCACCTCTTCGGCACCGAGACGTGCACGGAGGAAACACTCCGCCGGTCGATCGCCCGTCGGTGCCAGTGACCATTCGGTCGGCGTGCTGATGCCGATGCCCGCACGTTCGGGTGCGCGGTCGATCCGGTCGATGAGCCATCGCAGCGCGTCTTCGCCGGACTGCAGCGTCGCCATTGCGAGACATCGGCGGTGCCCGGATGGATCCTCCTGCAGGGCCGCGACGCCGTGGGTGCCATCGGTTCCGGGCTCGTATCCGAAATACATCACCATGTCGTTCTCCTTGTGGACGTTTGAATCCATCCGGCCTGATGCGGTCATTCCTCCCCCGCAGCGGGCCGGGATCGCCTACGGAGCAACTATGCGGCACGAAGTATCGGGGTGACGT
>VFSW01006843.1_pt1 | contig 16680 bp, 20 predicted proteins | sample 5358111 | NCBI WGS metagenome assembly VFSW01 (sample SAMN11554181, study PRJNA540505) | mine drainage metagenome | isolation source: sediment from site ElyBrook_90M | place: USA: Ely Copper Mine, Vershire, VT | collected 2017
AGGATAGCCCAAAACATTATGAAATGGAAATGTTATTTCTTAACAGTACCTAACTGCGGGAATTTCTGGCGGCCATCCTGCGCTCGACCGCGTCCATCAGGCGCGAATTCACGTCGTCGGGGATCGCGCAGGAGTTCATGCCCTTGAAGACCTGAATCGTCTTCCGCGTCGTATCGCAGACCACCCAGCAATTCGGGCACTCGGCCAGGTGCTTTTCGAGCTTCGAGCGCAGATCGATTCTGGTCTTCTCGTCCAGAAAGTCGCTCAGCTCGGCCAGAAATTCTTTACATGTAAGCAAAGGCGTCATCTCCCTTGCGTTTGAAAAAGCGCGTAAGTTTGTCGCGAAGCTGCAGACGAGCCCGCAGCAGGCGGCTCTTGACTGCCGGTACGCTCAGATCGAGCGCCTCGGCCGTTTCTTCCGTGGAAAGCCCTTCCACATCGCGAAGCGTGAAAACCGTCCGGTAAATCGGAGCCAGTTCGTCGATTACGGTCGACAGGATGGCGTGAAGCTCCTCCTGCGAGTATCTCTGTTCCGGATCCGGGTCCCAGGCCGCGATTTCACGCACCACCGTGTCTTCGCCCGTGTCGATCTGTTCGTCCAGAGACACCGCGCGGTCGCTCCGCCGCTTCCGCAGCTTCATCAGCGCCTGGTTGACGGCGATCCGCACGATCCATGTGTAGAACTTCGAGTTGCCGAGGAACTGATCCAGATGTTCGTAGGCTTTCAGGAACGATTCCTGCAAAACATCTTCCGCGTCCTCGCGGTTCTGCGTAATATTCACCGCCAGGCGGAAAATCTTGCCTTCGTAGCGGCGCAGAAGGATGGAAAACGAAGCCGCGTCGCCCTCTCGCGCGCGGGCGACAAGCTCCAGCTCGTCGTCAACGGGTGTCTCAACCGGAATGCTTTCCGTGGCCATTTTGCGCGAATCTCTATTCTCCCACAGGAACACGGGAGCGAAGCCCAAACCGTTGGCGGCGGCCTGAATAACCATACCGCCATTTTGGATGTACGTATATGACGAAAGTTTCGGCTATTTCTTCCCGTCCTGCTTCCAGCTCTTCAGCACGCGCAGGATATATTCGCGGGTTTCGGAGTATGGGGGAACCCCGTGGTAGCGCTCAACCGCCGCGGGACCGGCGTTATAAGCCGCCAGCGCCAGCAGCACCTGGTCCGGATCGTCTTCGTATTTCGCCAGCAGCGCGCGCAGATACCGGGCGCCACCATCCACGTTCTGGCGAGGGTCGCTGGGATCCACCCCCAGCTCCCGGGCGGTCTCCGGCATCAGCTGCATCAGCCCGAGCGCGCCCTTCGGCGATACCGCGCCGGGCCGGAGACCCGACTCCGCCTTCATGACGCTGCGGACAAACGCATCGGGAAGCTGGAATTTGCGCGCGGCGGAGGCCGCCAGTTCGGCCGGCGTCCCGGTTTGCGCCACCGCTTCGGGAACCGGAGGCGCAGGCATGGCTGCCGGGGCCGGCGGCGCAATCTCCTCCTGTTCGTAGCCCGCAATCGCCGCGGCCGGCAACTCAGTCACGCCGCCGGCGGAAAAAATCCGTACAGTGCCGCCGCCGATTTCGTGCCGCTCGGCATGCAGACGGAAGCCGTTTCCGAGCACCACGTATTCTCCCGCCCAAACCGGCGCGGCCAGCGCGCAGAGCCCGATAAGATAGAGAATACGCTTCATGCCCAATAACTTAGTGACGCATCTCGAGTGTAGCCTGTGCAACCGGAAACTGGAACCCGGCAAGGTATGGAGTCTGTGCGAGTGCGGCGGGCCGCTGCTGGTCCGTTACGATCTGCCGCGGATGCGCGCCGCGTGGCATCTCGATAGTCTCGCGTCCGCGCCGGATTCCATGTGGCGTTACGCGCCCGCTCTGCCCGTCCAGCATGAAAGATCCATTATCTCACTGGGCGAAGGCATGACGCCGCTTCTCCCGGCCCGGCGGACCGGTGCGCGCATCGGCGCCTCCGACCTGCTCATCAAAGACGAGGGCCGCAATCCCACCGGATCGTTCAAGGCCCGCGGGCTTTCCTGCGCCGTCTCGATGTGCGTGGAACTCGGGCTCGAAAAAGTGGCGATTCCCTCGGCTGGAAATGCCGCGAGCGCGCTGTCCGCCTACGCCGCGGCGGCCGGGCTCGAAGCCCACATTTTCATGCCCAGGGATGTGCCCGAGGCAAATTTCATCGAATGCAAGGCGTTTGGCGCGGATGTGACGCTGGTCGACGGTCTGATCGGCGATTGCGGCCGGATCGTGGCGGAACGCGGCGCGCGCGAAGGCTGGTTCGATGTTGCGACGCTCAAAGAGCCCTATCGCGTCGAAGGCAAGAAAACCATGGGCTACGAAGTCGCCGAACAACTCGGCTGGGAATTGCCCGACGCCATTTTCTATCCCACCGGCGGCGGCATCGGCATTATCGCCATGTGGAAAGCGTTCGAAGAGATGGAGGCGCTCGGCTGGATCGGCCCCAGGCGGCCGAAGATGATTGCGGTTCAGGCGGAGGGCTGCCAGCCGGTGGTGCGCGCGTTTCAGGAAGGCGCCGCGCGCAGCCGTCTCTGGGAAGGCGCCGCAACCGTTGCCGCCGGATTGCGCGTCCCCAAGCCTCTGGGCGATTTTCTCGTGCTCAGGGCCGTGCGCGAAAGCGGCGGCGTGGCCATCGCCATTGCGGACGCGGACCTGATCGACGCCGGAATCCAACTCGCCGCCGAAGAGGGAATCTTCGCCAGCCCCGAAGGCGCGGCCTGTATCGCGGCGGCCGAACGCCTGCTCCGCGAAGGGTTTCTGAAGCGCGACGACAAGATCGTCATCTACAACACGGGTTCCGGGCTCAAGTATCTGGACGTGTATGCCACCCGCTATTCGCGCGCGGCGGCGGGGGAGACGGATAAGCTCGGCGGATTGATCGTGCCGCGCTGATCTTGCCGGGTCACGGTCCGGACGAGATTTCGATTCTCCTTCTTTCCATGCATTTGCGCGCTCGCCCGGAACGCGGCGGTACGTTTTCCGCCGTCCGCGCGCTACAGTCGTATCGCGGGCAGTCGTATGATGAAGTGTCGAGCTTTGAGGATCCCGGCGCATTACGCGCGCTTTGCGCCTCCGGGGCAACGGGTTGCGGGAATCTCCGCGAACGCAGGTTTCATCTTGTTAAAGGAAAGGAAATAAATGGGTCAATCTCTGCTGGTCCCCATGGTTGTGGAACAGACGTCGAGAGGCGAGCGCGCCTATGATATTTACTCGCGTCTGCTGAAGGAAAACATTATATTTCTGGGGACTCCGATCGACGACACGGTCGCGAACCTGATCATCGCCCAGTTGCTGTTCCTCGAGGCCGAAGACCCCGAGCGCGATATTTCGATCTACATCAATTCGCCCGGCGGCTCGATTACGGCCGGCCTCGCGATTCTGGACACGATGGCGTTCGTGCGTCCCGATATCGTCACCATCTGCGTGGGACAGGCGGCCTCGATGGGCGCTGTTCTGCTCGCGGCCGGCAAGAAGGGCAAGCGCTTCAGTCTGCCCAATTCCCGCATCATGATCCACCAGCCCTCGATGCAGGGTCTGGCCGGACAGGCGGCCGACATCGATATTTATGCGAAGGAGATTCTTCGCATGCGCGAGATTCTGAACAAGATTCTCGCCGATGCCAGCGGCCAGACCGTCGAACGGGTCGCGCGCGACGTCGATCGCGATTACATCATGAGCCCGGAACAGGCGGTCGACTACGGCATTATCGATCGTGTGATTTCGAGCCGCGAACTGGCGCCCGCGCCGGTTTCGAAGCCTGCGTAAACCGCGCCTGCCTGGAAACGAATGGGCGCCTGCTTCGGTGGGCGCCCTTTTTCTGGCCGCCGCGCGGAAAGGCGTCCGCGGCGGGAGGTATTCTTGAATCTTGAAACAAGGCCCGCAGAGATCCTATAATCCTCTTCCCTACAGCGATTCCGCGCCCTTCCGGCTGGCCGTAACCTACAGCCCGAAGGGGGACCAGAAGACCGCCATCGCGGAACTGTCGCGCGGCATTGAGGACGGCGAAAAACAGCAGGTGCTGCTCGGCGTCACCGGCTCCGGCAAGACGTTCACCATGGCGAAGCTGATCGAGAAGGCCGGCCGTCCGGCGCTCGTACTCGCCCATAACAAGACGCTCGCGGCCCAGCTTTACCACGAGTTCAAAACCTTCTTTCCCTCCAACGCCGTCGAGTATTTCGTCAGTTACTACGATTACTATCAGCCCGAAGCCTATATCCCGTCGAGCGGCGTTTACATCGAAAAAGAAGCCACCGTCAACGACGAACTGGACCGGCTGCGGCTCGCCGCCACGAAGTCCCTGTTCGAGCGGCGCGACTGCGTGATCGTGGCCAGCGTGAGCTGCATTTACGGACTCGGCTCGCCCGAGGCTTACTACGGCATGTTGCTCATGCTGGAGAAGGGCCAGAAGATCACGCGCAGGGAGATCACCTCGAAGCTGGTCGAGATTCTCTACGACCGTAACGATAACGAGTTCAAACGTGGCTCATTTCGCGTGCGCGGCGATGTGATCGAGATCTATCCCACTTACGACGAAAGCGCTTACCGGATCGAAATGTGGGGCGACGAAGTAGAGGCGCTCTCGCGGATCGACCCGCTGCTCGGCCAGGTGAAACAGACGTACCAGCGCCTGCCGATCTATCCCAAAACGCACTACGTGATGTCGCAGCTGACGAAAGAATCGGCCATCGAATCCATCAAAGCCGAGCTCGAAATGTGGCGTCCGCAACTCGAAGCGCAGGGCAAGCTGATCGAGGCCCAGAGGCTCCACCAGCGCACCATGTTCGATCTCGAAATGATGAAGGAGATCGGCTACTGCCACGGGATCGAGAACTATTCCCGGCATTTCTCCGGCCGCCTGCCGGGCGAAGCGCCGCCCACGCTGCTCGACTATCTCCCCGCCGACTCCATCATGTTCATCGACGAGAGTCACCAGACCGTTCCGCAGCTGCACGGCATGTATCATGGCGACCGTTCCCGGAAATCGGTTCTGGTTTCGCACGGTTTCCGGCTGCCGAGCGCGCTCGACAACCGTCCGCTCACCTTCGAAGAGTTCGAGCACAGGGTCAACCAGGTGGTTTACGTTTCGGCCACTCCGGGTCCGTACGAACTGACGGCGACCGGCGGCGTGGTGGTGGAGCAGATTATCCGGCCCACCGGTCTGGTGGACCCGGAGATCGAGATCCGCCCGATTAAAGGCCAGGTGGACGACCTGCTCCATCAGATCCGCCAGCGCGTGGCCAACAATCAGCGCGTGCTGGTGACCACGCTGACCAAGCGCATGGCGGAGGATCTGGCCGAGTATTACTCGGAAGTCGGCGTCAAGTGCAACTACCTGCACTCGGAAGTCAGCACGCTCGACCGCATCAGGATCCTGCGCGACCTGCGGCGGGGCGAGCACGATGTGCTGATCGGCATCAACCTGCTGCGCGAAGGGCTCGATCTGCCGGAAGTTTCGCTGGTGGCGATTCTGGACGCCGATAAAGAAGGCTTTCTGCGTTCGAGCGGCGCGTTGATTCAGACCATCGGGCGCGCGGCGCGGCATCTGGAAGGCAAGGCGATCCTTTACGCGGACGTGATGACGGACAGCATGAAACGCGCCATCGACGAAACCTCGCGCCGCCGCGTGACGCAGCTCCTGTACAACGAGGAGAACGGAATTATTCCGCAATCGATCGTCAAACCGATCGATATGACCCTGATCGCGATCGCCGAAGGGGACTATGTGACCGTCCCGGTCGAACCGGAGGAGAGCGGCGAGGATCTGACGCCGGAACAGAGGGAAAAGTTCATCGAAGAGCTGGAGCAGAGCATGCGCGATGCGGCGCGCAAATTCGAGTTCGAGCGAGCCGCGCAGCTTCGCGATAGAATCAAGCTTCTCAAGGAAACGCACCGGCCACAGTGAAAAGCCCCGGGTTCAGATTCGGATTATTGGGCGCGGGCGCGGTGGGCAAAAGCCTGATTGGCAGGCTGCCGTCGAAGACGCGCGAACTGGGTCCGGTGGCGGCCATATCCCTGCGCGTTGCCAGCCGGATTGCCAACGGGCTGCGGGCCGGTTTTCCCGTACGCAGCGCGGACGAACTCAACGACGCTCCCGTCATTTTGTTCCATTCTCCGCAGGATCAGGCGCAGGCGCTGCTCGAAATGCTGGAAGCGGCCGCGATTGAGTGGAGCGGCAAGTGCCTGATCTTCTGCGATTGCGAGGACGCGCCAGCGGCGAGGGCGCGCTTCCAGGCGAGGGGAGCCGGCACGGCCGTGGCGAGGCAGTTCGGAATTCCCGGGCGGATCGCGGTGGAGGGGAACGGCTCGGCTTTGATGACCGTCCACCAGATGGCGCGCGAATGGAAACTGAAGGCCGTCGAGATCGCGCCCGGAGCGACAGACGCCTTCGATGCGGCCGTAACGCTGGGCGGTTCCGCCATCACGCCCCTGATCGATTCCGCGGCGGCTCTCCTTCGCGGCGCGGGAATCCGGGATGCGGACGCCTTGCGTATCGCCTCCGAGCTTTTTCAGCAGACCGCGAGCGACTACGCGCGTTCGGGCAAGCAAAGCTGGGCGTGGTACATACGGGAACCGGAAGCGGCGCGACTCGAAGCGCAACTCGCGGCGGCGGGAACGAATCTGGGGCATGTGCTGCGGGATTTGCTGCTCCACGGCATCGACACGTTCGGGAAATACCCGGAACTCGGCCTGGAATTGAAAAGCGGCGGGCCTAAGCCCGTGTCAGAGTGACGACGGTCGCGCCGCGGCCGCCGGCCTCGAGCGGCGCATCCCGATAGTCCTCCACGAAAGGCGTCCGGGCCAGGATGGCGCGGACGGTTCCGCGCTGCACCCCGATCCCGCGCCCATGGATAATGCGCAACGCCTTGAAGCCGAGCCGGTGGGTTTCGGCGAGATACTCTTCGACCACGCCTTTCACGTCGCGCGGCGGCACGCTGTGAAGGTCGAATACGTCCGTAACGGGGATGCGGATGGGATCGGGCATCGATCGGAAGCGGAAGACTCGCAAAACGGAACAGGCCGGCCCGCTCATGAAAGCGGACCGGCCTGTCGATGACGGCGCAGCGCGCCTGACGGAGTTCAGCTTGCGTGTTGCAGCTTATACTCGCTCACGATCTGTTCCATCTCGTCTTTCAGATGGAGCTTGAGTTTTTTCAGACGATGTTCTTCCACTTCTTCTTCGGCGGTCAGGGCGTGTTTTGCTTCGAGCGCCTCCACCTGCCGTTTGTACTCATGATGCCGATCCATGAGCTCGCGGAATTTTTCATTCGTCTGCATCAGGTGCGCTTTGATTTCTTCTTGAGCGTTTTGTTCCATTCGTGGCATCTCTCCTCAGTGGAGTCGCCTCGCCACACCGGCCCTGGAACCTGTGGCCGGGAACGGCAGGTAGCTTCACTTCACTTGAAGTGCGAACGGCAATCGCCGTCCGTCTAATCGGACTTTACCATGAACCTTTTTTCATGACAACTGCGCTAACGGTCCCATGGTTGTAATACCCGGGGCGCAACCCGGCTTCCACCCATCCGTGCTTGCGGTAAAGCGCGATGGCGGGCGCGTTCGGCTCCGCGACTTCGAGAAAAATCGTACCCTTCGCCCGTTCCGCAACCGCGTCGAGGAGAGCCGAACCGGCGCCTTGCCTGCGCCACGCGGGATCGACGGCGATGTTCAGAATCTCCGCTTCATCGGGAGCCGATTGCCGCCACGAGCAGAAGCCCGCCGTCGCGGGGCCGATCAGCGCCACCAGCAGAGGGAATCCGGAGTAATCGCCCAAAGGCCATTGCGCCGTCTCGGGACAGCGCTGCTGAATCCGCACGATCGCGGGAAAATCGCGTTCCGCGCCGGGACGGACCACAATGGAATTCTTCGTGCTGCTCAAGTTTTAATGTTGTCACGAGAACGATCCATCTTCGCGGCAATTTGTCTGGCGGCGGTTTGCGCCGGCGCGCTCGGGGCGGCATGGGCCGAAGCCCAGGCGGCGGAGCGCAAATTCGAAGCCATTCAGGAGGGCCGTTTGCGCCCCGGTACGAGCGTCAGGCTCACGGCGGGTGAGTTGAATTCCTGGGTGCGAATGAAGGCGCGCGTCTACGTCCCGCGGGGCTTGCGCAATCCGCGTCTCGAATTCGGGAGCGGGCGCGTCACCGGGTCGGCTCAAATCGATTTCCTGAAACTCCGCCAGGCCGCAACTGGCGAGGCGCCGGGATGGATCGCGAAAAATCTCTTCGCGGGCGAGCGGCCCGTGTCCGTCACGGCGCGGGTCGAATCGAACGGCGGGAGGGCGCGGGTGGATGTGGAGAGCGTGGAAATCTCGGGAGTGCGGATTCAGGGCGAGGTTCTGGATTTCCTGATTCGGAACTATGTGCTGCCGGAGTTTCCGGCGGCGCGGATTGGCGCATGGTTCCCGCTGGCCCCGGGGATCGACCGCTTTACCATCGGCCCGTCGGGCGTGTCGGTTTACATCGGCGGCGCGCGCCGGGTGGCCGCCCTTCAGTTGCGCGAGCCGGGCGTCTCGGAGCGCCCCGCGAGCGGCTGCACCACGCTGCCGCCGCAGATGGCGACGCCCGTCCGGATCAGCGCCTGCAGGAAGTTGTTCAGCATGGCGTAGCAGACCTGTTCCGTCATGGGCTGTTTGCCGGGAAGCCGGAAGGTGGCGGGCAGCTCTTTGGCGATGCGCAGACGGAGCGCATTCACCACGTTGCGGCCCGCGCGATCGCGTTTGTTGGCCACGGTCATCGGGGTCTGCATCACGCCGCCCGTGCGGCCGTCCACGTAAAACTGGCAGCGGGAGAACCAGCCGAGATTGGCCGGATCGGCGGCGTCGAACAGCAGCAACGGCGTTTCCCTCTGGCCGGCGGTCAATTCCAGCAGAATGCTGCGCGGCGATTCCTTGAGTTTGGCGTCGAACCCGGCCTGCTGCGCGACTGCGGAGACCGTGGCGGCGTCGATTTCGAGCAGAATCAGCTTATGTCGCCCGGCTTGAAGGACTTGCATGAGTTCGATGCTTCAGGATACACAATCCCCTGCACGCTCAGCGTTACAAACCTCGCGGAACCAGCGGCCCTTCGCGGGCCGGCCCGGAAGCGAGCGCCGTCTCCGGCACCGCATCGCCTTCGCCCGGAGCGAGGAACAGATTGTCGTCCAGTTGATGCTGGCGGGTATACATATCCCAGTAGCGGCCGTGCAGAGCGTATAGCTGGGGATGCGTGCCTCGCTCGACGATGTTGCCGCCTTCGATCACCAGGATCTGGTCGGCCCGGCGAATGGTCGACAGGCGGTGCGCGATGACGAACGTGGTGCGGCCCCGCATAAGGTGCGACAGCCCCTGCTGGATCATCGCCTCCGATTCGGAATCGAGGCTCGATGTGGCTTCGTCGAGGATCAGGATACGCGGGTCCGCCAGGATGGCGCGCGCAATCGAGAGCCTCTGCCGCTGCCCGCCCGAAAGCTTCACGCCGCGTTCGCCGACGATGGTGTCGTAGCCCTTCTCGAGGCCTTCGGCGAACTCGTCCACGCGCGCAATGCGGCAGGACTCCAGCATCTCGGCCTCCGTCGCTCCCGGCCGCGAGAAGAGCACATTTTCCCGGATGGTGCCGTCGAAGAGGAACGTTTCCTGCAGCACCACGCCGAGTTGCGTCCGGTAGCTGGGCAGCCGCACTTTATCCAGATCCACGCCGTCCACCAGGATGCGTCCGGCAACCGGTTTGTGGAACGCCGAAATCAGCCCGATGGTGGTCGACTTGCCTGAGCCGGACGGACCGACGAAAGCGGTCACCGTCCCCGGTCTGGCTTCGAACGAGATGCCATGCAGGACGGTGCGGCCGGGGCTGTAGGCGAACTCGACGTTGTCGAATACGACCTCGCCCTCGATCGGCCCGATATCGATGGTGCGGTCGGGGTCCTCATCCTCGGGCCGCTCCGACAGAACCTCGCGGGTGCGCTCCAGACCGGCCAGCGCCTCGCTGATCTGCGTGCCGATGTTGACGATGCCCACGATGGGCGCAATCAGGAACGCCAGCAGCGCCGTGAACGTAAAGAACTGGCCTGAAGTCAGCCTTCCCGCATAGATCTCATGGGTGCCGAGAAACATTACCAGTGCTCCCACCACTCCCATCAGCACGGTGGCCGAAAGCGACATGAGCGACATCGCCGTCAGGCTGTGCCGCACGTTGTCGAGCAGGCGGAGGACGCCGCCCGCGAAGACTTTCGCTTCCCGGTCTTCGGCGTGGTAACCCTTGATAACCCTGATCCCTCCGAGCGATTCCGTCAGGCGGCCGGTGACCTCGGCATTGATCTTTCCGCGCTCCCGGAAGATGGGGCGAACGGTCCGGAAGGCCTTGCTCAGCGTGAACCCGAACGTCAGCACCACCGCCGCCGAAACGCACGTCAACAGGGGGCTCATGCGCAGCAGCCAGAAAAAGACGATGATCGCCGTCAGCAGTCCGCCCACGAACTCGATGACGCCTGTCCCGACCAGGTTCCGCATCCCCTCCACGTCGGACATGATGCGGGATACGAGTTGCCCGGTTTTATTCGTGTCGAAGTACGTTACGGGGAGCCGGCCAATATGTTCCTGCACCTTCCGCCGCAGCTCGGCAATCAGCTTCTGCCCCTCGATCGAGAGCAGTTGCGTCAGCGCGAACGACGTCACGCCCTGAATGGCCGTGGCGCCGACCACCAGGAAAACCAGACGCAGCAGCAGGGGCGCGTCGTGCTTGTTGATCACGTCGTCGATGAGATACCGGGTGGAACCCGGCAGCACCAGGCCCGAGAGCGTCCTGATGACGATCAGGAAGAAGCCGATGAGCAGAATCCCGCGCCGCGGCTTCACCATGGCCCGGATATCGGGCCAGAGTTCACGAATGCGGGTGGAGGCCGTTTTTTTCGGCGCGGGCGTCTGAGGATGATTCACCTGAGACGTTGGATGCATGCGCCGCTCGCCGCGCGTCAGACCGTTTTGAAGTCTCAATACTCTATTGTGCGCCAGAACGCCGCGTTTTGCTCGTGCGCATATCGCTCTATTGGGCTTTGCCCCCGCCAATCCAGTATCCCGGCCGGGTTTTCGCGATGTAGCCCGGGTTGTCCACGCTCACCGACAGATCGTGGAAGCCGGGCTCGTCGGAGTTGTTCGGGCGGTAGCTGATCAGGTACTGGCTGCGGATCTCCTGGCTGATGCGCTGCACGGCGTCTTCGAGACCCCTTTCCCTGAGGAAAGAAAACTGGCTGCCACCGGTCCCTTTGGCAAATACCTCGGACGGGTTGTCCACAAAAATCCCCTTGGCGTCCGTATAGATCTCCCGCAGTACCGGAATGAACTGCGCCTGATTCTGCGTGCCGTAATTCTGCGTGGCCGAGGTTGGGGTGCTGGGCTGGCCCATGAATCCCGGGCGCGCGGCCACGGCGATCGGATCGGGCCGCGGCGCTTCCGGCTTTTCCGTGAGGCGCGTCGCGAGCTGCGTAATATCGATGGTGTATACCAGCACATTCGAGAGCTGGGCGTCGATCAGAGACTCCTTCACCGTGCCCTCGCTCGCCCGATCGCGCGTTTCGCTGACCAGCAGAACGATCTTCCGGTTGTTGGCCGGGCGCTTGCGCAGCATGAAAACCGCGCGGTCCACCGCATCGATCATGCGGGCGCTCGAATTTCCGGCGTTGATCTTGTCGATGGCGACCTTGACTTTGTCCGGATCCTGCGTAAAATCCTGCATCAGAGCGAGGCGCGAATCGAACGCGATCACGGCGGCCTCGCCATGATCTCCCACCACGAGCGGCAGCAGCGATCCCAGGTGCTTGATCTGCGGCAGAATGGATTCCACCCGCGCCGCTTTCTCAATCAAAACGACAACGGAAATCGGCTCGAAAGCCACGTCCACCTGAATGTTCTGGTCTTTGCCGTTGTCGTACAGGTGGAATTGATTCGGTTTCAGCCCGTCGATGATGTTGCCGGTACGGTCCGTGACCAGCACCGGCGCCACAATATTGGTAACCGAAACGCGCGAGATGGGTTGATCGATCTCCGGCGCATCCGCGGCTGAGCTGGGGGGCGCCTGCGCGTACACCTGCGTCATGACAGCCGTCAGTAACAGAACCATCACAGGAAATGGCCTCATATGCGATTTACGCCTCCGTAGTCCGGGCATCGTGGCCCGTTCGTCCGTTCAACAGGTCGAGCACGTGCGGGACCAATTCCAAAATAGCATCGAGCGATTCCACCGCCCCCCGCGGCGACCCCGGCAGATTCACGATCAGAACCGGTCCCCTGGCGCCCGCCAGCGCCCTCGAAAGCGGCGCAAACATGCTCGATTCACGCCCGCGCGCCCGCATCAGTTCCCCGAATCCGGGGATCTCACGATCTACTACGTCGCGAGTGGCTTCCGGGGTTACATCGCGCGGCGCAAGGCCCGTGCCGCCGGTGGTGAAAATGGCCTGCACGACCCGGCGGTCCGCCAGATCGCGCAGTTGCGCCGCAATCTGGTCCCGTTCGTCCGGCACGATCTTCCGTTCCACAATCTCAAAACCGGCCGCTGCGAGACGGGCCGCGACGGAGGGTCCGGAGGTGTCGATCCGGGTTCCACGATGCGCCCCGTCGCTGATAGTCAGGACGGCTGCCTGTTTCACCGTTTGAAGTCCCCGCTTTTCCCGCCGGTTTTTTCGAGCAGATAGATGTCCTGGATTTCGATGCGTTTGTCGAGCGCTTTGGTCATGTCGTAGAGCGTGAGCGCCGCCACCGACGCCGCCGTGAGCGCCTCCATCTCGACGCCGGTCTGCGCGGCGGTGGCGGCCAGGGTCACGATGCGAATGCCGCCGGGCTCAATCGTCATTTCGACATCCACATGCGAGAGCGGCAGCGAGTGGCACAGCGGGATCAGCTCGGCGGTGCGTTTGGCCGCCAGAATTCCCGCCACGCGCGCCACTCCCAGCGGGTCGCCCTTGGGATTCGTGGGCAGCGCTTCGAGCACTTCGCGGTTCATCCGCACGAAGGCATGCGCGCGCGCCGTGCGGCGGGTGACGCCCTTTTCGCCGACATCCACCATTCGCGGCCGGCCCGCCGGATCGTAGTGCGAGAGCTTGCTCATTTCAAAAGGACCGGAATCGGATCGCCCGCCGCGTATTCGGGCTGGCCGGCGTCGGCGACAAGGAACGCATTGGCGCGGCAGAGGGAGACGACGTCGCCGGAGCCCTGCCAGTCGACAGGCGTGACCTCCGTGCAACTGATCCGCGCGGGCAGAATTCGTGTCAGCCCGGCCCGGTGACGGAACGGCCGCGTGAGGCGGGCCATGGTCAGGGGCAGTGGAGCGTCGTTCGCGCCGGAAAGCAGGTCGAGCGCCGCGCGGGCGAAGAGTTCGAACGTGACCATGGTCGAGACCGGGTTGCCGGGGAGTCCGAAAAAGAATTTGCCGGCGGCTGCGCCAAAGACCAGGGGTTGCCCCGGCTGGATCAGCACCCGATCGAAGTGGAATTGCGCGCCGCAGGCGGCGAGAGCGCTTTCCACGAAGTCGTATTTGCCGGCCGATACGCCCCCGGAAAGCAGCAGCAGATCGGATTCGAGGCCTTGTTCGATCAGACGCGCGGTGGCGTCTTTGTCGTCCTTCGCGATGGGAAGGATGACCGGCTCGCCGCCCGCTCGTTTGACCTGCGCGGCGAGCGAGTGGGCGTTCGAATTCCGGATCTGGTGCGCGGCGGGGGTTTCGGCGACCTGCACGATTTCGTCGCCGGTCGCGACAATGGCCACGCGGGGGCGCGCGTGGACGGCGACTGTCGCGTGGCCTGTCGTGGCGAGCCATGCCACCGCGGTGTAATCGATGCGCGTACCCCGCGGCAGCACCACAACACCGCTGCGCGCTTCGCACGCGGCCGGGGAGATGTTCGATCCGGCAGGCGCGGTGCGATCGGTTTCGATGAAGCCGTCGCCGTGGCGGGTGCAGTGTTCCACCATGACGACGGCATCCGCGCCATCGGGAACCGGCGCGCCGGTCATGATTTCCACCGCTTCGCCGGGTTTCACGGAGCCTTCGAAGCGCTCGCCCGCGCGCACTTCACCGATGACACGAACCCGCCCGGGCATATCGCCGGACCGGACCGCGAAACCGTCGCGCGCGGAGCGGTTGAAGGGCGGATAATCGCGGTCGGCGCCGATGTCTTCAGCGAGGACGCGCGCCTGGCAGTCGTCGAGCGCGACGGTCTCGATGGCGGGCAAAACGCGGTGGGCGCGCACTTCCCGGAGCACGGTTGCGCGGGCTTCGGGAAAGGTCAGGGCAGGCACGCATTTAGTGTATCTTTGTATCTCGGAATTCGCGCGGCTGAACCGGTAACCGATGTTGACAACGGTCGAACAATACCTGGAGATCGAACGCAAGTCCGAATTCCGCAGCGAGTACCTGAATGGCCAGATATTCGCCATGTCCGGCGGGACGTTATATCATGCGCGCATCGTACGGAACGCTCTGTCAACGCTGGCGGAACAACTGCGCGGCAAGCCCTGCGAGCCGGTGTCGAGCGACCTCCGTCTTTTCTGCGCCTTGCATGACCTGTTCACGTACCCCGACATCGTCGTGGTATGCGGTCCCGGCAAGTTCCTCGATAGCCGCCGGGACACAATCACCGATGCCACGATAGTGGTCGAAGTCTTGTCGCCATCGACGGTGAACTACGACCGGGGCGAGAAATTCCGCTATTATCGTTCGCTCGAATCCTTCTCGGAGTATTTGCTGGTGGCTCAGGACGCTGTCAGGGCCGAGCATCACGTACGTCAGCCCGATGGCTCGTGGCTCTTCCGCGAATTCACGGCGCCCGGCTCCGAAATCGAACTGCGCTCCATCGGCTGCCGCGTGAAGCTCGAATCTCTCTACGAAAGAGTCGAGTTCGAATCCACCAGGGGCTGACTCGCGCCACCCGCCACCGCTCCCACAATCAGAAAGGGTTCCGACGCCGCCGCCACGGCCTCGGGCAGCGGCGCGTCCGGCGGTTCGTGCGACAGATCCAGCTCGCAGGCGAAGAACCGCACGAACGGCCGCCGCTGCTGCGTCGCGCGATCGCGGATCGTGCCACACAGCATGGGATAGCGCTCCTCCAGCGCATTCAGAACCGAGCGCTGCGTGGCCTGGCCCTCGACCTCCAGCTCCACCTCGCCCGCGCCAGTGCGCGCCAGCGCCCGCAAATGCGCCGGCAGCACCACCCGGATCATGGCAACGTCTGCACTTCGACCGAAAGCACGGCCGGCAGATCCCTCACGATCGGCGCCCAGCTGTCTCCGGCATCGGCCGATGCATAGACCTGCCCGCCGGTTGTCCCGAAATAGACGCCGCACGAATCGAGCGAATCCACAGCCATGGCGTCGCGCAGCACGTTGACGTAGCAGTCGCTCTGCGGCAGGCCCTTCGTGAGCGCCTCCCATTCGTTGCCCCCGGTCCTGCTGCGATATACGCGCAGTTTCCCGTCCGGCGGATAGTGCTCCGAATCGCTCTTGATCGGAACGACGTAAATCGTGTCCGGCTCGTGCGCATGAACGTCGATCGTGAAGCCGAAATCGGTCGGCAGGTCCCCGCTGACCTCCTGCCACGAATCGCCGGCATCGCCGCTGCGCATCACGTCCCAGTGTTTCTGCATGAACAGCACGCCGGGGCGCGACGGATGCATCGCAATTCTGTGAACGCAGTGGCCCACCTCGGCCGTGGGGTCGGGGATGTATTTGGATGTCAGCCCCTGGTTGATGGGCCGCCAGGTCTCGCCTCCATCGTCCGTGCGAAAGGCGCCCGCGGCGGAAATCGCGATGAAGATACGCCGCGGATCGCTCGGGTCGAGCACGATCGTGTGCAGACACATGCCACCCGCGCCAGGCGACCACTGCGGTCCGGTACCGTGTTTGCGCAGGCCGGAAAGTTCCTGCCATTTGCCGCCGCCGTCCGTCGAGCGGAACAATGCCGCGTCTTCGATCCCGGCGTAAACCGTATCGGGATCGGTCAGCGAAGGCTCCAGGTGCCAGACCCGCTTGAACTCCCACGGATGCGGCTTGCCGTCGTACCACTGGTGCGTGCCCGCGACGCCATCGTACGCGAACTCGTTATTCATCGGTTCCCAGGTCTTGCCGCCGTCGTTCGAACGCTGAATCAGCTGCCCGAACCAGCCGGTCGATTGCGACGCATAAATCCGGTTCGCATCCACGGGCGATCCCTTGACGTGATAAATCTCCCAGCCCCCGAACAAAGGGCCTTCGATGTCCCACTTTTCGCGCTTTCCGTCCGACGTCAGGACGAACGCGCCCTTCTTCGTGCCGACCAGTACTCGTACGCTGCTCATTCCTCTTTCCTCCCGAATTTCGGCAGCAGCGGTGTCGAGTCGCGCTCCCTCCACCGCCGCCGGGCTTCTTCAATCACCGCTTAGCGATTAGCCGCCATTCTGTCGAACGCGGCGCCCGGCGCCGCGGTGTCCTCGTGCCGCGCTCCCCAGATGAGTATTTCGAGCAGCACCGGCGCCAGATCGATTCCCTTTTCCGTCAGCCCGTAATTCACCCCGCGCCCATCCGACTCGTCCGCCTCGGCGTTGATAATCCCCGCCGCCTCAAGCTTCCGCAGACGGTCCGCGAGGATGTTCGTCGCCATCCCATCGCCCGATTCCTGGAACTCCCTGAACCGCCGGTATCCGCGCACCCTCAGATCCCGCACGATG
>VFSW01006844.1_pt1 | contig 16680 bp, 15 predicted proteins | sample 5358111 | NCBI WGS metagenome assembly VFSW01 (sample SAMN11554181, study PRJNA540505) | mine drainage metagenome | isolation source: sediment from site ElyBrook_90M | place: USA: Ely Copper Mine, Vershire, VT | collected 2017
GTCCACGGTCGAGAGGATTTCGGCAAAATTTGCTTGCGCCGGTTTGGGCGGGGTCGGGATTTCGATTTTGTAGACTAAATCACGCTACAGACAGGGCACGCCGGTCGCCTCATTCAATTGGCGTAAGTCGAGCGTTTGAAGATAGTAGAACAACCACCGAGGTACCGTATCGCCGAAGTCACTCAGGAAGTATGCGGTATCGATTGTCCAGAACCTACCCGTGGCGAAGTAAACGCGATCAATAGTTCCTTTTCTTCCCAAAATTATGGAATCCCCTTCGTGAAGGTAGTTGTTGCCCCGTCGTTCACCACCCCCAGTCCCAACAACAGGATACGGGCCATCCTCGGACAAGATGTCAGATGGAGATCGGCCATAGTTAATCGTTGCCAAGTCGCGTAATGATTTATTCTTCCAATTAGTCGTGCCTTCTGCAGCTTTAATTCAGCCCTTTATCTCTTCTGTGTCGTGTCCTCTTTGCGGCCCTTTTCTTTACACAATTTCCGTGAGCCCTTTGAGCCGTGTGTGAGCCGTTTCATTCTCCCCAGTTCGTGTCCCCTTTGGCCCCTTTGTGGCCCCATTGATCCCCGGAAGCCCCGGATAATATATCTTGGGGCATATGAGGCATTCTTGGGGCATAGGGAATGCCGATGCCGCAGGCGCCAGAAATTGACGTCTTCCATTGTCATTATCTTACTTCTCACCGTTGACCGAACCGTCCCCCAATGCTTTCAGGTTCACTGCGGCAGTCAGGGTCTTCATCTGACGGATTGCAATTTCATTGAGCCGTTTCAGACGCTCGCCCTGGGCCAGCCCCATGTGGATGAACTCGGCATTCATCCCCTCGATGTTGGCCAGCACCAGCAATTGTTCGACGCTTGCATAATCGCGCATGGTGCCTTCGAACTTGGGATTGGCATCGCGCCATTGCTTGGCGGTTTGGCCGAACAATGCCACATTCAGGATGTCCGCCTCAGTCGCGTAAGTAATCGCCACCTGATCCGGGGTGACGATGGCTGGAATAAGATGAGCCTTGATGGCGTCGGTGTGAATGCGATAGTTCAGTTTCGACAGGGTGCGATTGAGGTTCCACGCCAGAGAGAGTCGGCGGTTTTCGTCGTCTTTGAGACGCTGGAATTCCTTGATCAGATAGAGTTTGAACTCGGGGCTCAGCCAGGAGCCGAACTCGAAGGCAATGTCTTTGTGGGCATAGGTGCCGCCATAGCGACCAGCGCTGGCAATGAGTCCTGTGGCGCGTGTGAGTTTGATCCACTTTTTGGCAGACAGATAGAAGCTGTTCCGGCCGGCCTCGTTTTTAATTCCCTCGAATTCGAGGGAATTAAAAACAGGGTTATTGAGTTGTTCCCAGATGCCGAGAAAGAGGACCGTGTCTTTGTTTTTTAGCCATTGCTCGATGAGGGCGTTGCCGCCATCAAAATTTCTTACCATGTCGGTAAGCGAGATAAAATCTCCCTTTTCTCTGGATAAAATGGCAATATCTGTGCCTTGAACCTCAATGACGGTTGTTTTGCCTTTGCTCATTTTATACCCCCTTTCCTCCCTCCATGCCTTCTGGAAGATAACCAAGAGCTTTCAAAAACTCGTCCAGTTTTTTCAGGGTTTCCGTACGTTCGGCTTCAAGATCGCAGGAGGATACGGCGTATTTGTCCCAGAGGTTTTCCACGGCGGCGATGAGGCCGCGTTTTTCGGCGTTCAGGTAGCGGTTCAGTTCGCCGCTCGCCAGGTCGTAGAGCTTCTTCAGGATGAGGCGGCGGGCCTCCTCTTCCGTGAGCGGGCCGCTGATGGCGGCAAGAAGGGCGTCGGTTTTGGCGATACGGGCGTCGAGTGCGGCCTTGTCCTTGTTCAGGGCCACGATCTTCTTCTTGTCGTCTTTGCTTGCAGGATCAAGGTTCGCGAGGGCGGCATCCGCCTGACGGAGCAGTTCCCGGCTTTCGGCCTTGAACTCGTCGCCGCCCAGGCGCTTGAGCTGGAGCTTGAGGGCCAATTCGTCGGTCTTCGCCTTCAGGCTGGCCTTGCCGTCCTTGATGCGCTTTTCAATCGTGGCGATGGCTTCTTCGCAGGCCTGGAGGGTGGCAAGCTCCTTCTTGGCAGAGGCGCTCGCACTCCCCTTGAGGTCGTCGATCAGTTCCTTGAGAACCTTCTTGATGACGGCGGCGGTAACGGTCTCGTCCTCTTCCGGCTCGTAGGAGGCCGCCTCCTGGGCCGCTTCCACGGCCTCGGCCAGTTCACCCTGGGCCTCGCCGATTCCGGCCTCCAGCGCTTCGATCGCGTCGGCTTCGGCCCGGAAGTATTCGGCGATCAGGTATTCGTCGGGAATCAGCGCATGGTGCCAGCCGGTGGAGACGATGGTCTTCAGGTCATAGCGGATCTGCTGCCACCAGTTCACGAAGACCCCGGCGCTCTTGAATTCGTCGAGGACAGCCAGGGGGATGAGCCTGTCTTTGAGGGTGGTCAAAAGCTCGTGGCGGACCTCGGGCATCTTTTTGCCGTTGTGGAGGCCGGAAAAGTCCTCCCGGGCCACGGCCCACCAGGCTTCGAGGATGTCGCAGTGGCGGACAAGGGTGTTTCGGAGGGCCGGGTCGGCTTCGATGGCCGCCTTGATGGCCGGTTTGGCGGCGATGGTGTCGCAAAAGGCGAGGTAGCCGGGCCGCTCGGGCCGAAAGAGGGACGTGGCTGCCATGCCGAACCGGGCGAAGTCGGCGGCCTGAGCCCGGACCTCCGCCTCGGGGATGCCGCCGATCAGGTGGGCCTGCACGTCCTCCGGCTCCGGGTCGGGGGTGTTGTCCACGTAGCGGCGGATGTTGAGGTTGTAGTCGTGGGTCTCCACGATCTCGGACTTGTCCACCAGCCGGCTGTATTTGGGGATCTCCCGTTTGTGGGTGAAGACAAAGTCGATCTTCTCGATGTCCTCGGGCCGGAGCCTGTTCTGGGCCTTGCCCTCGGCGTATTCGCGGTCGGCGTTGATGAAGAGGACCTTGTCCTTCAGGGCCTCGGGCTTGTTCTTGCTCATCACCAGAACGCAGGCGGGGATGCCCGTGCCGTAGAAGAGGCCCGGCGGCAGGCTGATGATCGCCTCGATCACGTCGTCGTTGACGAAAAGCTCCCGGATCAGCTTCTCCTTGCCGCCGCGGAAGAGGACGCCGTGGGGCATGATCGTGGCCATGCGGCCGTGGGCCTTCAGGCTCGCCAGCATGTGCTGCACGAACATCAGGTCCGCCTTCTTCCCAGACTCGGGGCACCACTCCCGGAAGCGGCTCGGGAACTTCAGGGTGGCGCGGCTGTAGTTCTGCGAAAAAGGCGGATTGGCCAGGACCCGGTCGAACCTGCGCACCTGGCCGTTTTCCAGGATCAGGGGGTCCTCGATGGTATCGCCGTTTTCGATGGTGAAGCGGGTGATGTTGTGGAGGATCATGTTCATGTTGCAGATCGACCAGACGGTGCCGTTGGAATCCTGACCGTAGAGGGCCAGATCGTTTGGGTCCTGGCCCTGCTCCTCGACATATTGATGCGACTGGATCAGGAAGCCGCCGGAACCGACCGCCGGGTCGTAGACCGTGTTTCCGGCCTCGGGCTTGGTGATCTGGACGAGCAGCCGGACCACCTCAGCCGGGGTGTATAACTCGCCGCCCTTCTTGCCGGCGCTGTCGGCGAAGAACTTGATCAGGTATTCGTAGGCCGCGCCCAGAAGGTCCGGGAATTCGAAGTTGTCGTTGACCAGGACGAACCGGGGCTGGCTGAAATGGTCCAGGAGGTCCTTCCACTTCTGGTCGGGGATCTTGGTCTTGCCCTTGACGGCGTTGAAGTCGATATTGTTCTTGAGGACCCCGGCGAGGGCGTCGTTCTCCTCCTCGACGGCGGCGATCGCCTTGTTGAGCATGTTGCCGATGTCGTGCTTGAGGTCTTTGAGGGCCGGGACAAAAGAACCTTTCTGGTAGCCATCGGTCTGATCCTCGTTTTCCTTGATCCAGGACTCATGCCAGCGGGCGCGGACGGGGACGAAGAAGGTCTCGCCGTAGGAAGTCTTGTCTTCCAGGAGATCCTTGACAAGGTCGGGCTGGTCTTTGAGGTGGGCAAAGTCCTTCTGGCGGAGCTGCTCGCGTTATCGGGCGAACTCGGCGGAGAGGCGCTTGAGGAAGAGCAGGCCGAAGATGAATTCCTTGAACTCCGAGGCGTCCATCTTGCCGCGGAGGATGTCGGCAGCCTTGAAAAGAAATGATTCGAGTTGGGAGAGGGTTATTTTTTCCGTGGGCAATGCCCGGCCTCCTTAGTCTGACAGGCGGACGATGAGTCTGACTGATTTCCCCGCCAGACCCATTTCCCTTGATGTCGCAGAATGAGGGTTTCGACCTCCTTAGATGGACAGATTCCTCATAAAAGTTAAGCCTGTATTGCATGGTTCTTCAATTCAGTCAATCAGTGATTTGTGGCAGTGACAGACTTTTGTTGCACCGCGTCAAGGCAAGGATTCATTGTATTGCTTGACCAAGGCCTATTTTAAACTTATATATTAACTTATGTGCGGCGTCGACTGGCGAACCAAAGCCTATCAGCAGCTTCACAAAATCCGGAACCGGCAAACCCGCGAGGAGATCTACGATGCGGTGGAAACGCTCCGGCACTGGCCGGATTGCCGGAACGTAAAGGCGCTGGCCGGTCACGAGTACGGCTACCGGATGCGCGTCGGCGATTGGCGCATCCTCTTCGATGTCCAGGATCGCATCAGGATCGTCATGATTCAGGAGGTCAAAAAACGCGATGAACGAACCTACTAACATCCAAACCATCATGCAGAACGGAAAACCGGCCTTTGTGGTCATTCCCTTTGATGAGTATATCCGGCTGTTTCCCAAGACTCCCCGCGTTCCCGAAGGAGACGCCATCCCCCACGAAGTGGTCGGCCTGACGATCAAGAAGGGGTACACCCTCGTCCGCGCCTGGCGGGAATATCTGGGTTTGACTCAAAAGGAGGTCGCCAAACGGATGGGAGTCACCCAGGCGGCCTTGTCGCAGATGGAGGCGGGAGAAAAGCGTCTGCGGAAGGCGACCCTGGAAAAACTGGCCGCAGCCATGGGAATCAGAGTCGAGCAGTTGCGCTGATCGCCATTCGCGTCTCCTTTCAGGGCGTGGAGGCTGGCTCATGGGCCTTTCTTCCATGAACCTTCTCGTACGCCTGGCAGAAAGGACATATCCTGTTTTCAATTGTTTTGACAAACCTGAAGGCCACGCCCCGCTGCTTTCTTCTGGCATGGCGACAGACGGGACAGCTTTCGCAGATCTTTGCCATGCTTCGGTCTCTATCTGTTATCCGAAGTGTTTCCATAAATGCTCCATCAACGGAATCTTGCCGCTCTTGAAAATATCTGTACGGCAATGACCGCGATATGTCAAAGAAAAGCATTCCCCAACGATGCCTTTGGATCGACAAACCGTGAATTTGCATATCGACTTGCCGGGGCGATAATATGAAGGTAAAATACCCATTAGCATTGACTGAAATAAAGACCTGGAAGGAAAGCATAATACAGCGTGGTAGGAAACAGACGAGAGGAGAGATAACATGCTATACAGAAAACTGAAAGATGACATTTCCGTTTCCATCCTTGGGTTCGGCGCCATGCGCCTTCCTCTTATCGGCGGGACGCAGAGTCCCGTTGATTCCTTCAACCCTGCCAGATCGATCGATGAAGAAGAAACGCAAAGAATGGTCGAGTATGCAATTGACCATGGAGTCAACTACTTTGACACGGCCTATAATTATCACGGCGGGAAAAGCGAAGTCGTTCTTGGAAAAGCACTGAGGCCCCACCGCGATAAAGTCATCATTGCGACCAAGCTGCCCGTGTTCTCTGTCAATGTTAGGGAAGATTTTGACCGGTTCCTGGATGAACAACTAAAGAGGCTTGACACGGCGTGTCTTGACTTCTACTTGCTCCACGGCCTCAACGAGCACACCTGGGCTAAAGCCAGGTACCTCGGCGTACTGGAATTCCTCGACCGTGTACAGAAGGACGGCCGGGTGCGCCATGCGGGCTTTTCGCACCATGACACCGTCTCTGTATTCAAGGAGATCGTGGACAGCTACAACTGGACGATGTGCCAGATCCAGTACAATTATCTTGACGAACAATTCCAGGCGGGCAAAGAAGGCCTGCTTTATGCGGCGTCCAAGGGCCTCGGGGTGGTGATCATGGAACCCCTCCGGGGAGGAAAGCTGGCGAACGTGACCCCCGAAGTGCGGAACCTGTTCGATTCCTGGCCGGAAAAGCGAACGCCCGCCGAATGGGCGCTTCGTTGGGTATGGAATCATCAGGAAGTAGCGACCGCCCTGAGCGGCATGAGCTCCCTCGCTCAGGTGCGGGACAATATCCGGGCAGCGGAAAAGGGGCAGGCCGATTCGCTTTCAACCGAAGAGATCGCGCTCCTCGAACGGGCGCGGGAGGTCTATCGGAGGATGTTCAAGGTCGACTGCACCGGTTGCGGCTACTGCATGCCTTGCCCCGCGGGCGTCAATATCCCCTCGAACTTTGCTCTGTACAACGACGCAATGGTCTTTAACGACCCCACGGGCGTCATGGTCTATAACGCATTCCTTTCCCCCGAGCAGAAGGCATTATCGTGTACCGAATGCGGAGAGTGCGAAGAGAAATGTCCCCAGAATATCCCGATACGGGAGGAGTTGAAGAAGGTCCATCTGACCCTTCACCGGGACCAGCCAAAAAGCTGAGTCCGACGTAAGCGCAGACTTGCGGAGAAGACCAACCATCGGACCGCACGGTATGATGGTTGGTCGCCCGTCGTCGACGCTGAAGCGGGTGATACTGTGCGAACCATATTCACGTTGCAGATCGACCGGACTGCCCTTCCGCCCGCTGTTCGGTCCGGTCCGAGAGGATCGGTTCAGCCGCGATGCCGGCGTCTTCCGTGACGATCCCCCGGCAGTGGAGGGCGTGCTCCCGGCTGGGCGCGCCACCCGAATGCCGTCACATAAAGGGTCAGGCCGTAAAAAAGAAACGCCAACAAGCCGAAATTGACCAGCACCCGCGTCACGTATTGCGTGAAGAAACCGCCGATTGCCAGAATGGCGTAGACGCCCAGGGCAGCAAGATGTCCCAGGACGAACCAGGCCGTAAATTTCGATAGCAGGCTGCCCTTCCGGAGCGCGGCCCCCTTCCAGAGGAGCATTCCTCCCGCAAAGAGAAAATACCAGTCGACAGGCCAGAAAACCCACAGGTTGGCATTGTGCCGGACCACCGTATGTTCGGAAAAAGCCCAGGCCAAAGTCAGGTACAGGCCGAATATGCCGGACACCGCCCCCCAGGCCGCCAGGGCGAGGCCGAAGATCCGGATGCCCGCCTTCCGGAGCGCCGGTTTCCAGTACAGGGCCAGGCCGAGGAGCATCGGCGTTCCCAGGAGTGCCCAGAAGAGCGCATAGCCGCTGTAACCCGCATTCGCCGGGTCGGGATAACGGACCAACGTCGTCGTATCGGATAGAAGCCTTTCGTCCGGCCGCACACTGCCGTCATCGGCATAGGCTGGCATCGACAGCAGATATGTCCGCAGTTTCAGGGGGGCAAACATCTCTTCCCACTCGGAGATGCCGCGGTCGACTTCGCTGTTGAGGATCACGTCCTGACCCGCCGCCAGGATGGGCGCCGAGGCGTTGTACGCCATGACTTCGTCCCGGAATGTGGCGCCGCTTGGCTTCCCCCGGAAGCGTGCGGCGATCTTCCCGCCCAGTGCCCTGTCGATCACGTCGCGCGGCCTGGTCGAACAGTTGTCGGTGAAAAACAGATAGCGGTAATAGCGCCGGTCCGGCTGGGCTTCGCGGTTCAGTTCCAGAAGGAGGGCCGCCTTCTGCCCGTCCGTGAGATTGAGTCGCTCCTGCACGAGCCACCGCTGCTCGCTCTCCGAAACCTCGACCTCGTAGCGGGTGGGCGAAATGTCGAGGTGATAGCGCAGGAGACCGCGCAGAAACTTCACGATGAAACCCGGCGTGTTGAAGTCGAATGCCCCCCAGTTGTAGGCGACGTCGAGATTATGTGAGGGGTCGACGACCCGGATCATCGTATGGCCGTATTTCGTGTAGGCCTCGTCGCCCGCCCCGCGCGTGAGAAGATAGATCTCGGCCGCCCCGACATTCGCGGGAATCGGCGGGATGAAGGTCGCACTCGCCCAGGAAAAAACGGGGTGGGCCAGGAGAAAGATCAAGACCAAAAGGCAGGCATGGTATCTGGTTTTCACGGGAACGCCTTCAGGATATAGTCGAGGACAGCGTCGAGGTTGTCGAAAAGGACGAAACCGTTGCCGTCATAGGCCCTGTTCCAGGGAAACAGCAGCCCCGCTCCCAGTGCCCCGCACTCCACCGCCTTCTTCAAGAGGGGTGGCGCATCGTCCACCACCACATCCGCCTCCGGAAAAAGGACCGTCTTGTCCGCCGACAGGTGAAGGTCGTCGTAGGGAAGCCCGTGCCTGGCGAGCCATCTCTCGGTGGGTTCTCTCGTGGCGGGTGAACGGTGACTGGCGATGATGACGTGAAAACCCTTTTCCCTGAGCGATGCGAGAAAGCCCTTCGATTCCGGGTAGGGCCGGTACCGATCGCTGTCCTGGTTCCGCTGGATGGCGTTGATGGCGGCGGTGAAATCCGTTTTCGAACAGTATCCTTCCCAGATGCCGGGTCCGGTCCACCGATCGGGCGTCGGGAAATCGCCGTTCACCTTCTTCAGCTCCAGATAGAAGGCATCGGAAAACTGCCAGAGGGTGTTGTCGATGTCGATGATCGCTGTCCTGTTCAAAGTCTCTCCTCCACGCCCTGCCGAGGTGCCGGCCAGGCGGTAGCCGCTCGTCGCGAATCCCGGGCCGCGCCTTTCTCCAGTCGGGAAGAAGTCCAAGCGATCATGTACCGGAGCAGACCGCTCCGTCGGCGGTTCCTCAAGTTTTTCTGTCCGATTGATCCGCCGCCGGGTCGGTGAGGTGCTCCACGTTCTCGCCGAACGGCCGGGAAGCCAGTTCGTCCCTTTCCGCAAGGATCAGTTCGGCTGGCGATCGCCTTGTTGAGCATGTTGCCGATGTCTGATTCCTCCCGGATCGTACAACTGAAAAACCCATTGAACTGATTTGATTTAATCAATCGGATACGTTTCTATCGATGCTTCAGAACGGCGGCTTCGTCCTCCCTTGCCGTTGAATTCCGTATCAGTGCACAAATCCAATCAAGATATGGGTCGTGGTATTGCATAGTTCTCGAATTCAGTCAATAAATGACTTCAGGATGGCGGGCATATGAATTTAGGCAGGGAACCGGTATGCATCTGCACCGACCAGTGCGAATTTTATGTTGCAGTATGCCGATGAATCTGTCATAATAACAGATAGGTAGGGGTAACAAAGTTTAAAAAGGAGGTGCTTTCATGAGAAAAATAGTTGTGATCCTGTTTGTTGCAATCACCCTCATCGCTGCTTCGGGGCCAGCGTTTGCAGGCGATGCGGAGGACATACCGGTAGATGTGCTAGTCATAAGGCCGGTGGCTCTGGTTGGCACTGTGCTCGGCACGGCGCTGTTCGTTGTCGCTTTGCCTTTTTCCATCCCGAGCGGAAGCGTCAAAATGACGGCTAAAAAGCTGATCGTGGAACCTTTCAAATTTACTTTTACAAGACCCCTCGGAGAGTTCGATGAAATAAGAGAACCAGGCAAGGCTCAATAGAAGAAATGCGTTGAGTCGGTGGCCTGCTAATATGATGATGAAGCTTTCCGGTTCCTCCAAGCTGATATGGCCCGCCCCCCGAAACATGTACCACATTTAACGTTTGAGCCGAGCAAGTTCGTTTTAAAACAAGGGTTGATTATTTCAATAGGCATTATGTCTTGTTAATTTCACGAGAGAAAATACCAGATTTCATCCCGACACACCCCGATTCCAGGACTTCGCTTTTTCGTTCGGTTGTGCTATGGTGCGCGCCATGCAGCCAAGCATCATACCCAGAGACGAGCACGGCATATCCCGCAAGCTGATCAGTCCGAACGCCCTGCGGACGCTCTACCGGCTCCATGACAACGGCTTCACCGCCTACCTGGTGGGGGGATGCGTCCGCGACCTGCTGATGGGGCGGACCCCCAAGGACTTCGACATCGCGACGGACGCGGCGCCCGGCCAGATCAAGCGGCTCTTCCGCAACTGCCGCCTCATCGGCCGGCGTTTCCGACTGGCTCATCTCCACTTCCAGGACGAAATCCTGGAGGTATCCACCTTCCGGGCATCTGCCCCGCCCGAGAACCCAGAGACGGAAGAGGCGGCCAACGATGACCGCCCGCCCCGCCACCTCAAGGATGAAGCCGGGATGGTCCTGCGCGACAACGTCTTCGGGACGCCCGAGGAGGACGCCCTCCGGCGCGACTTCACGATCAACGCGCTGGCTTACAACATCGCGGATTTTACGGTGATCGACTACACGAACGGCTTGAGCGATCTCCAGCAGCGGCTCATCCGGCCCATCGGCGATCCGTCCATCCGCTTCACGGAAGACCCGGTGCGGATGATCCGCGCCGTTCGCTTCGCCGCGTCCCACGACCTCACGATCGAACCGGCGACCTGGCAGACGATTTGCGAGCTCTCCGCCACGATTACCCGCGCCGCGCCGGCGAGGCTCTACGAGGAGATGCTGAAGATCTTCCTCCTCGGCTCCGCCCGGCCGGTGTTTACGCTCATGGAGACAAGCGGGCTCCTTGCCGCCCTCTTCCCCGCGCTCGGCCGGTGGCTCTCTGGGAGCAGCGATCGCCTGACGGTGGTAAACACAAACCTGGAGTGCCTCGATCGGCTCTACCGGAGCGGGCTTCCTCCCTCCGCCCCGCTTTTCCTCGCCGCGCTCTTCGGCCCCGACCTGGAGGAGGAGGCGCTTGCCCACCACCGCGACGGCATTCCCTACCAGCAGGCGCTGGATGCCGCATGCGCCTTTTTCCTGGAAGAGCTCTGCAAGACCGTCTCCATCCCGGGGCGGATCAGCGGCCAACTGCGCCGCATCCTCTCCTTTCAGCCCTCGCTGCACCGAATGCCGCCGCGGCGCCCCGCTGCCCTGGTCGCCAGGTCCGAGTTCACGGATGCCATGGCGTATCTCTGTCTCACGGCCAAGACGCGAAACGAAAATCGCTGCTCGCTGGAATGGTGGGGAAATTACGTGAAAAACCCTCCCCCGGCAGCCGGGGAACCGTCACCAGCGGCGGTCCCGGCCAAACGGCGCAGGAGGCGGGGGCGGAGACGCCGCCCCGTAGGCCAGCTCCCCGCCGAAGCGTAACTCACTCTTGTTACTTGGTAGGTCTCGGCATATGCCACATGCAGCCTGGCCTCGATCAGGTCACTTTCCCCTTTGAGAGTAGTTTCCTGGTCCGATATACCAGCATCAAGGTAAGCCGTCGATCGCTCGACAAGGGCCTCGCTCTTTTCCCAAGCCGCTTTCAACGCCGACTCCGCAACCATTCCGTCACCTGCCATTTCCTTCTCCAGTTCCGATACTTCCTGTGAAAGTTTCCCGGCCTCTTCTTTCCCCTTTGCACTCCCGCCGGCTGCCGCCCTATTCAGATAATTCCTGGCCTGTTCCAGGTGCGTTTTTGCTTCGGCATGTCTCGCAAGGGAGTAATTCCGGAAAGCCAGCCAGATATGCCTTTTTGCCTGAACAAGGGGGGAATTCACCCCGCTGTAGAGCGCCATCGCCCGCTGCTCCGCGATCTGCAGGGCTTCATCCGCTTTCCCGGCATTGCCGGCAGTAAGGTATCCTTGCGCCTTAGTCACATACCGCTGTAAACCGAGCAGCGGTTGTTCAACTTCGACGACGATCAGTGACTTGTTGGCCAGCGCCAGTTCCCTGTCGGCTTCGCCTTTATCGTTTCTTTCCAGATACCCCTTTGCCCTGTCGATATGCAGCCTTGCCTTATCAGTCGGGAGATAAACGGAGATCCTATCCAGGGAAGAATAAATCAAGGGCAGGTCGTGCAATACTTGTTGCGCACGTTCATATTCAAGATGATTTCGGGCTATTCTGATGAGGTTCTTGGCGATCGCCGTCGAAAGATCGTCCCTGATGCTCTCCATCAACCTTGCGGCCTCAGCCAGATCATGTCGGGCGTTTGCCAATGTCTTGCGATGAATGTCGGCGCGAGCTTGCGAAATTTGCCGCAAGGCAACGATTACAGTGTTCGCTATGGTGGATTCAACCTGCGGAGTTATGCTCTTGTACGGTACGGTGAAATCTGCTTGAACGGATTGTGCAAAGGTCGGGCTGGAAAGCATCGTGGCGAAAATGATCACCAAGACGGTAGTAACGATCAGGTATATTCTTCTCATGGCGGGACCCTCTACTGACTCACAATGGGACACTGCACATCTATCCTGAGGTATTGATTCGTTGAATTCATACCCATCTCCATATGTTCCATATTCGATGCCGAAGACCGTGAGAAGACACGAGAGGAAGTCAGCATGTATAAAAAGTTAGAGCCATTCCCCGCTGAAGGCAATAATGATTGAATGGAAGCATAGTGGTAGGGACAACTTATTATTATCCGATTATTATCCGAGGCAGATCTTACCTGGCAGCTTCGCAGAAGGTTCGGTCACTCGACACTTCGCCAGCGCATCCTCGCTATAGGGCCAGATGCCTCATAAATAAATGTTACCGAAGCGGGAGAGATTTTGGGCATTTCTTCTTGACGCCGATCTTACATTCTTTTATCCTCTGCAAACAGGGAAACAAATCCTGATCACAATCACTTGCGGTGATACCCCCTGCAAGAGGAGCAATCGTGACGGAGAGACCTGCCATGACCCAGCCATCCCGCATTGGGCTGGTGAATGGTCCTGTTAAAGATATGACTGTAAGCAAGGAGGACTTATGAAAAGCAAGAGGGTCAGATTCACGACGGTTGTAGGTATTGCATTGGCCTTTGTCGCGACAGGAATTCCCCTCCCAATGGACGGATCTGTTGCTTTCGGCGAGGCAAAGAGCGGCGAGGTCCGGCAGCAAACGCCCCTGCCGAAAGCCGCAACCCCGCAAATCCCCGCCTCCGGCAAACAGGGCCCCCCCGGCAAAGCCGCCACACTCATCGGAAACCGGAAACAGGGAGAAACCCTTTTCACGGCAAATTGTCAGTCCTGCCACGGTCCCAAGGGCACCGATAAGGTGCCCAATCCGGGTTCCGATGATGGCACCGTGCCGCCACTCAATCCTTTGGATCCCAAACTCGTAAACAAGAATCCGTCGGTGTTTGCCGCAAACATCGATCGGATTATCCAGCATGGCTCCCGACCCGACGGTCCTAACCCGGTTCTTTCCATGCCGAACTGGGGCGACGGCAAGACACTCTCTCAACAAAAAATCGCCGATCTTGAGGCCTACATCATGTACCTCAATGGCATCGAAAGAAGATGAGGTCAGGAAACGCCGGTCATCGATTTTAAGGCGTCACGCTTTCCATAGGAACACGACGGATTTCAACCCCTGCCCTGCATCTATGGTCTGCGTTTTCGCTGTTCCCTTGTACACGGCTTTGATCGAATATTTGCCCGGCGGGAGCTTTGCAAAGAGCCAGGGACCATTGCTTGTCGTGTCCAGCACTTTTTCCCCGGAGGCCTTTACGATCGTAACCATGACGTCTGCGAGGTAGCTTCCGGATGTCACAGCGAAAATGGCCTTCACGTTGAATTCTTTCGCCATCGCTTCCATTTCCTGCCGCTCGTCAATCCCAACTCCTCCAGTCATGTACTTAATGCCGTCCGCCTTCATCGTTTGAACGGAAACACCGGCACTGGTGCCGCCAATGCACAGGAATATGGCGGCCATCATGAGGAAAGTCCAAAGGGTTTTTTTCATATGTTCACCTCCCATGAAAGTATCTGATTGTTGTTATAAAATATTATGGTCATGCGGTGAAGGCAATGATCATTAAATAACAGAATAATAGCAGGAAAAAGCTATGAATCGTTCCAACAATCAGAAATCGCAGTGCAATCCTATTTCCGGGAGAAGTCGATTTACGAAGTTTCCAGGGGTTGGGAGATACCGATAGGTTCTTCTTACCATTAGGCTTCTATTTAATCCCCATTGATGTGAAGCATTATAGCTATTATTATGTGTTCCCATGGAGGTGGAGGTGTGCACCTGAAAATAGAGGACAGCGCCCTGGTTGCGGGGAAAAATGATGCATCGTACGCTGCCGTATGGTTCAGGGCGGTTCGTTTCCATTATGTCCCTCCCAGCTTCCTTCCCGCCATCCTGGGCAGCCTGGTGGCTTGGTCAGCTCATTATACACCTGATATCGTCGGTGTATTTCTTGTGGTCGCCGGTGTGACCGTAAACCATTTCGGCCTTAACATGCTGGACGACGTGTGCGATTACGTCCATTCGATCGATCATTCCGGTGTCGGTGAGAAAAACCCCTATACCGGAGGCAGCGGTGTACTGACCGAAGGACTCTTGACACCGCTCCATATGGCCTGGGGAGCCATCGTCTGTTTTACGGCGACCGCGGTCATTGGGATCTACTTAACATGGCTCTACGGCTGGCCCGTTTTGGCTTTCGGGCTTTTCGGCATCTTCTGTTCCGTATTCTACACAATGCCTCCCATAAAATTCGGCTACAGAGGGCTTGGCGAACTGGGTCTGCTCGTCAATTTCGGTCCGACTATCGGTTTGGGTTCGTATTACGTGCAAACTGGGACAATTGCGATGGAACCGCTCATGATATCCCTCGTCTTGGGTGCCATGATGTGGTCCATGATCATCATTAACGAAATCCCGGACTACGAGGAAGACCGCCTGGGAGGCAAATTGACGCTTGTCGTTAGATTGGGGAGACGGAAGGCCGTATACCTTTATGTGGGCGGTCTGGTGATCGCCTATCTGCTGCTGCTTTTCTCCGTGTGGAAAAGCATGGCACCGATGGAGACGCTTGCAGGCTTTGCCAGCCTGCCCCTCGCCGTCAAATCGGTAATGATCCTGAGAGAGAATTATCCGCACAAGCTGAGATTGATACCGGCAAATCTGGCGATGATAAAGGTCCATCTATTGACCGGAATCGGAATGATCGCCGGTTATTTCATCAATCTTCTCCGAAGCGTTGCATCAGGGTAATTTCTACGGCTGTTTCGAGGAGACCTGACCGCGGAGCACCAAACCCCAGCCACCCAAGCGACATGCCAGCTCTACACCGAAAAAGGAACGGAAACGTTGTTGCGATTCATCCGCTATTTTGCCTGCTCGCCGCTCAATTGGACGAGGTAAAGATAAAGCCTCCTGGCCTTAGCGTCGGAAATTTGCCCGGTGGGAATGGGTGGCATATCCCCGGAAGGCTTGCGGATGAACGCAAGAAACGTCTTGTAGTCCTGAAGGAGAGGTGAATCTACAATATCACCCCCATGGGGATGGCAGTCACCGCAATTTTCGGTGAATATTTTTTCTCCGAGAGCAAACCGGACCGGCACGTTCTCCTGCATGCCTTTGGTCGAAAAAATCAACTCTCCTCCAAAGTATCCCAAGACGGTTACCGTCAAGAGACAAAGGGCATAAATGGTCAAAAGGCCCTTGGTTTCGGCTTCTGCCTTACGGCCGTAAATATAGGCGATGGCTAACAGCACGATGAGAACGCCGGTCATAGCAAGCTTGATCTTGATCGGAAACGACCAATCGCCTCTGTAAAAGTACTGCCAATCCATGTACCCAAACAGGGCGGTTGGAAATACAAAGATAAGGGCAAGGAGAATGATACGGCGATAGGCAACGGAAGGCAGGACGTTTCGGCGAAACAGCAGGGCAACCAAGGCAAAGATAAATACCCCTATAGTCAACCCGATCGGGATATGGGTCAGGGCCGGATGGATCGGATGGGTATAGCCAATTTTATCCAGTAATTCATAGAAACGGTCGATCATGTTTGCTTCCCCCTTTCATTAATATGCGAATGGCAATGGCTGTCAGAAAGCCCAACGGTAGGATAGGCTCCCCCTTATAAAATGCAATACTGATTCGGGAGAAGTAAAATGGGAGGTAAAACCTACACCCCAGCCAGCCAAAGCGATACGGCGCAGGAGGAAGGAGCGTATGCAAAGAAAATGTCTCGACAATTCGCTGCCGGTTTAGGTATTCCCTACCAATCGGCTTACTATTTTCCATCATTGCTTTCGGTCCCGGATTCCTCCATCTTTTTCGCCAGGGGCGCGCGAATTCGGCTGTGCCTCCTACACAATCAGCCATCTGCAACAGCAAAGGAGGAACATATGGAATGCTACGACGTTGCCAAAGTGAAGCCGCTGGATGAACTTCTGGATGATAACATCGGGGAATTTGATAGCGGAAGGGATAAGGAATGCGACAAAGACCTCGACACCCTGATCTGGGAACTCGGCGATTATGAAAACGAGGAACCGCCACAGGAAGCCGAAGAATATATGGAAGAGACGCCAATCGAAGATGAACTCGTTGAGAAGACCATGATCGTCGGCCGCAAAGGCCGGGCGTCTTTTAAGGAAGTCCCGGAAGACGAAGAATCGTTATTCACCGGAGCTCAGCTCGCCACGGCAAGTGCGATCGGTCGCGAGACGAGGAGAAAACGGAGCGCGGCAGTGCACCGAACCGCGGGGGCGCGAAAAACCACTAAGTCAGCACCGCAACCGGCAGCGG
>VFSW01006845.1_pt1 | contig 16679 bp, 16 predicted proteins | sample 5358111 | NCBI WGS metagenome assembly VFSW01 (sample SAMN11554181, study PRJNA540505) | mine drainage metagenome | isolation source: sediment from site ElyBrook_90M | place: USA: Ely Copper Mine, Vershire, VT | collected 2017
CATGCCCAGTGCGCCGCGTGTCATGCCTCCCGATTCGGGGGTGACGGGTCGGTGATCTTCATACGCAAGGGCCGCCACGTCCACAGCATCAAAGGCCTGTACCGTCAGGTTGACAGCTGCAGTACCCAGATCGAGCATAAGCTCAGCAGCAGCCAGCGGCACGACATAGTGAAATACCTGGACGACAAGTACTACAAGTTCTAGCATCGTCGCCATGGAACTCAGCCAGAAGCACTGCAAAGCGTGCGAGACCGGCGCTTCCGCGATGGGCCGCGAACAGGCACAGGCACTGCTCGCACACATCCCCGGCTGGTCGCTCAATGAGGCCGCGACCGGGATCGATCGCGCCTACCGGTTCAAGAACTACTACGAGACCATGGCCTTCGTGAATGCGCTCGCCTGGGTGGCGCACCGCGAAGACCATCACCCGGACATCGAAGTCGGATACAACCGCTGCCATGTGCGCTACAGCACCCACTCGGTAGGGGGCTTGTCGGAGAACGACTTCATCTGCGCCGCCAAGATCAACCGTCTGCAGGACAGCGCCTAGGCTCATCGACTCCCTGAGGCAGCGGGCTGCGCCGCAGGAACCTCCGGGTTCAGGCGGGGACGGATCAGCCCTCGCGCAGGCTGTCGATCACTGCCTCGACGTCGAGCATACGGATGGCGTCCAGGGCATACTCCAGGGCACCGTCGTGACACAGGCCGCTGACGCCAGCATCCTCATACCCTGAAACCGCCGCACGGATACAGGCCGCCTTCACCGCTTCCGCGAGGCGGCGCCTTTCGCCATCACCAATTCGCTTTCCAGATTCCTCAATCATTGCGCTTGCTCCCGTTAAGCAATCACCGCACTGCCCGAGCTATCCGGTGCTGCCATGGCATCACCAAACTGAAGTGCCGCCAGACGCGCATAAAGCCCGCCCTGCGCGATCAGGTGCTCATGCCGGCCGCTGGCGACGATTCGGCCTTCCAGCATCACCGCAATACGATCCGCCTTGAGCACGGTTGCCAGGCGATGTGCGATGATAATCGTCGTACGCCCCACCATGAGCCGCTCCAGCGCCTGCTGCACCATGCGCTCGCTTTCGGCGTCGAGCGCACTCGTAGCCTCGTCCAACAGCAGCACCACCGGGTTGCGCAGGATGGCGCGGGCAATGGCGATACGCTGTCGCTGGCCTCCGGACAGGCGCACGCCGCGCTCGCCCAGCTCGCTGCTGAAGCCCTGCGGCAGGCGGTCGAGAAACTCCGTGGCGTAGGCCGCATCCGCAGCTGCGCGCACCTCCTTGTCGCTTGCTCCCGGGCGCCCATAACGGATGTTCTCCCAGGCATCAGCCGCAAAAATCACCGGATCCTGCGGCACCAGTCCGATGCGGCTGCGCAGAGTGCCCGGCTGCACCTCGCGGACGTCGACGGCATCCATGCGCACGCGCCCGGCCTGTGGATCGTAAAACCGCAGCAGCAGCTGGAATACGGTGGTCTTCCCCGCCCCGGACGGCCCCACCAGCGCCAGACACTCTCCCGGCCGCACGTGCAGGCTGAACGCATCAAGCGCGGGCACCTCCGGACGCGTCGGATAATGGAATACGACCTGGTCAAAGTCGATCTCGCCGCGCGGCGGCTCCGGCAGAGAATGCGGCTGCGCCGGCGCGACGATATCGGATCGCATGGCGAGCAACTCCATCAGCCGTTCAGCGGCGCCGGCTGCACGCTGTAGGTCACCGACGACCTCGCTGATTGCACCGACCGAGCCTGCCACCAGCACTGAATAAAACACGAATGCCGACAGATCCCCGGCGCTGAGGCGTCCGGCCATCACATCCTGGCCGCCGCTCCAGAGAATGATACCAACGGCGGTGAACACTACCAGGATCACGAACGCGGTAAGCAAGGCCCGCTGCCTGATGCGGCGGGTGGCGGTGGCGAACGCCGCCTCGACACGCATGCGAAACCGGCTACGGTCGATGTCTTCATGGCAGAAGGCCTGTACCGTACGTATCCCGTGAAGGGTCTCCTCGCCGTACGCGCCGACATCAGCAATGCGGTCTTGGCTGGCACGTGACAGCCGACGCACACGCCGCCCGAAAAAAAGAATAGGCACTACGACTGCCGGCACACCGACCATCACCAGCGCCGTGAGCTTGGGGCTGGTTACCGCGAGCATGACTGTACCGCCGACAAACAGCAGCAGGTTGCGCAGCGCCAAAGATGCGGACGAACCCACGACCGTCTCAAGCAGCGTGGTGTCCGCAGTCAGACGTGAAAGAATCTCGCCGGTGCGTGTGACCTCGAAGAATCCCGGACTGAGGCTCAGTACGTGGCTGAAAACCGCCTGGCGGATATCGGCACTAACGCGCTCCCCGATCCACGAAACCAGGTAGAAGCGTGCGCCGGTGGCGATTGCCATCACGACCACCACCGCGAGCAGCGCGACAAGCATCCGATCGAGCACGGCCGGATTGCCACCGGCGAAGCCACGATCCACCAGCAGCCGCAGTCCCTGACCCACCGTCAGCACGGTGCCGGCGGCAATGACCAGCGCAACCGAGGCCGCGACCACCCGTGCGCGGTAAGGCCGGAGAAAACCCAGGATCGGCGCCAGTTGCCGCACACCGGCGCGCGAGCGGGTTGCCGGTGAGGCTGCTGCAGCGGCGGGCTGTGACCGGGTATCGGGCGGCATAGTGTGAATGGAAAAGGCTGGTCCGGATCAATGATGGATTGGGCAACGCGCCGCGCGGCTTACGACCTGGAGGTCGGTCCGCGGCCCTGCACTGACGCCGCGACGTCATCTTAACCTGATGGCGTTGACGTGCATATCCGGATGCGCGCAGCCACGACGCGCCATCGCCTCAGGCTTCGCGCCGGCCGCTGAATGCGCGTGCCAGGGTACCACGATCGGTGTACTCGAGCTCACCGCCGAGCGGCACGCCGTGCGCAATGCGCGTAACGAAGATCTTGCGCTCACGAGCAAGTTCTCCGACATAGTGCGCCGTCGCCTCACCCTCCACGGTGAGGTTAGTCGCCAGAATAACCTCCGTGACGCCACCGGCGTCCAGCAGCGCTTCCAGTCGTGGAATGCCGAGCTCGTCCGGTCCGATTCCATCGAGCGGCGAGAGGTGGCCCATGAGCACGAAGTACCGGCCATTGTAGACTCCGGATTGCTCCAAAGACATCAGATCGGCCGGTGATTCCACGATGCACAGCAGCCCCGCATCGCGCCGTGGCGAAGAACACAGCACGCAGACGTCCTGTTCACTCAGATTGTTGCAGCGCTGGCATCGCCGGACCCGCTCGAGTGCATCGCCCAACGCCTGCACGATCAGCTGGGCGCCGTCACGGTCGCGCTCCAGCAGGTGAAAAGCCATGCGCTGCGCGGTCTTTGGGCCCACGCCGGGCAGCCGCCGCAGGGCCTGCCTGAGGCCCTCGATTGCAGGGGAATCGGACATTTGTCGTCAGAGCGGGAAATTCAGGCCAGGGATGTTCAGGCCGGCAGTCAGACCCGCCATCTTCTCCTGGCTAGCCTGCTCAGCCTTGCGCACGGCATCGTTCATCGCCGCCGCCACCAGGTCCTCCAGGACTTCCCTGTCATCCTGCATCAGCGACGGGTCGATATGCACGCGCCGAACGTCGTGGCGGCAAGTCATCGTGACCGTCACCAACCCGCCGCCGGCGGCGCCGGTAACCTCGATCTGCGCAAGCTGTTCCTGCGCCTTGCGCAGATTCTCCTGCATCATCTGGGCCTGCTTCATGAAGTTGCCCAATCCGCCTTTCATTTGCATCTACCTCTCGTCAATATCCAGAAACATTACAGTTTGGAACGAATCGAGCCCGGGCTGACACGCGCATTGAACGTCTCTTCCAATGCCCGCACGTTCGGGTCGTCTTCGATGGCGCGTGTTGCTGCCTGCTGGCGCTCCTCGGACGCACGACTTTTCGCCTGCGCCGGCGTCTCCGATGCCGGCACACCAAGCTGCACACGCAACGTGACGGGTCGCCCGAGATGTTCCACAAGTGCCTGCCGCAATGCCGCTTCCCGATCCTTGTTGAGTAGATGCCCCATACCTTGATCCAAGGTCAGACTGAGCGTATCGGCGCTGCTCGAGTCGAGCGTCGTATGGCTGGCCAGTTCACGCATCAGCCCCGCCAGCCTGAGCTGCGCAATGGTAGCCGACCAGTCGCCGATCGTCAGTGATCCGGTACCGGAAACGGTGGTCTGTGGTCCGGAAACGGCGGCTTCCGGCGCCGGGCGCGAGGCGGCGGTACGCGTCTCGTGCTGCGATGCATCCCCCCGCACCGTGCCCGGTTCGCCCACCGTACCTGCTGTCACCGGCCGGAAGGCCAGCATTCTGAGCAACACCATCTCCAGGCCGCTACGGGGATCCGGTGCGAGCGTCAGTTCGCGCCGCCCGATGAGCCCGATCTGATAGTACAGCTGCACGTCCTCGGGCGTCATCCTGCGGGCGTGGGCATGCAGACGCTCAGTATCCGCCGCACCAGCCTCCAGCACATCCGGCGCAATCTGTGCCAGCGCGATGCGATGCAGCTCGAGCAGCAGCTGCTGCAGCAGACCGTCAAAATCGATGCTGTGCTCGGAGGCATCAGCAATCGTGTCCAGCGCGCCGTGCGCGTCCCCTGCGCCGAGCGCGCCGAGCAGACGTTCGATCACGGCGTGATCGATCGTGCCGAGCATGTCGCGTACCTCGCTTTCGGCAACCTTGCCGCCGCAGTATGCGATTGCCTGGTCCACCAGACTCAGCGCATCGCGCATGCTTCCATCCGCGGACTGCGCCAACAGCGCGAGCGCCGACGTTTCAAACTCTATGCCTTCCGCCGCAAGTATCCGCTCGAGCTGCGCTTCGATCTGCGCCGGATAGAGACGCTTGAGGTTGAACTGCAGGCAGCGTGAAAGTACGGTGACCGGAAGCTTCTGCGGGTCAGTCGTCGCAAACAGAAATTTGACGTGCGGCGGCGGTTCCTCCAGGGTCTTGAGCAGCGCATTGAAGCTGTGGGTCGACAGCATGTGCACCTCATCGATCAGGTACACTTTGAAGCGCCCGCGTGTCGGGGCATATTGCACGTTCTCCAGCAACTCGCGAGTGTCGTCGACCTTCGTGCGCGATGCAGCGTCGACCTCGATCAGGTCGACGAATCGTCCTTCATCCACCTCCGTGCATGCCCGACAGATGCCGCAAGGCCGGGAGCTCACACCGGTTTCGCAGTTCAGGGATTTCGCCAGGATGCGCGCGATCGTGGTCTTACCGACGCCGCGCGTACCGGTGAAAAGAAACGCATGATGCAGACGGTCGTGGTCCAGGCCGTTGACCAGCGCACGCACCACGTGCTCCTGGCCAACCAGGTCCGCGAATTGGCGGGGACGCCACTTGCGTGCCAACACCTGGTAGCTCATACCGGATCGTTCCTGACCATTCGAACCTGCCTGAATCCTAAATCCTGAATCCTAAATAATAAAGGGTGGCGGTTCCGGCCGGCCGCACTCCGCACCCGAACGGGCTGCTGCGGCTGCTTCCTTCCGGACCTGACCGGGTTCACAACCCTTCGTCACGGAGGGACCGACCGTCACCGCCATAACCACAGTATATTGGTGTTCGCCGGCACGTGCCGGCCTTAACGGTAACGTGAGAGTTTACCTGTCTGGGATTCCCGGGTAAACGTAAAGGCCATTGTCGGGTTTGGGTCCGATGTTGCGGGTGGCCCGGAAGCATATCGATCCGCCCACCGAGACCCGCCCACAGCCTTGCGCTGCGATCCGGATCCGGAAGTCCCGGTTGCAATTTGATGAGTCTCCATGTGCGCGGGTATCCGCCGGCGGCTGGACACCATTGGAGATCTGCCGCTTCGCGCACGCATCGTCGCAGAGGCTCCTTTGCGTCAAATCCACACAGGCAATGGTGTTTCTTGCATCCCCTGGCAAGCAACAGCTTCGGCGGCCCGGCGAATGCACATGGGCGCCGCGTCTACGACCATGTGGCAGTCAGATTCACCAGCACGCATGTGCTTGGGAGGCGCTCTGCGCACGCAATGACCCGGCACGTCGATTCCGCGGGCAGGCGGGTTGCCAGACGCTGATCCGTTGATTAAAATGACCCACGCAAGCAAACGTCCCTTCGCGGTGCGTCCGAGACATCGCAACGATGTCAATCAGGGCAAACCGAAGCCGTACCCGAGCTGTACCGTAAACATTCAAGGTAAAGTTACGAACCGCCAACCACGCTGAGATTTTCAGTCGCGACGGTGGCGGTCTTCGGGCCCGATCAATGCGGGATCCCGTCCCGCATGCGACAGAAGGCGAAGTGAGCATCTGCTGGGCAAAATCGCCTTGCCAACGCCACGGCGCTCAGTTTGTCACTGCACCATGGACAACGCCGTTCATGGCACATCGCAAATCTACATGGAGGCAAGCAGACGCCATGACCCAAACCCTTCCACAACGGGACGGATATGAAGAATTTTTCCAGAACCTGCGCGAGGCACACGAATCAGCGCTGCTGCTTGATTACGACGGGACACTCGCGCCGTTTCAGATCGACCCGCGCATGGCACTGCCCTATCCGGGGATACGCGAGCTGCTGAATCGCATCATCGACCAGGGCCGTACACGCGTCGTATTGTTAACCGGACGCTGGATCAAGGATCTTCTGCCGCTGCTTGGCCTAGAACACACTCCGGAAATCTGGGGATCGCACGGCTGGGAACTGCTGCAACCGGACGGTGAATACCGCACGGCGTCCATCGGCGAAGCGGCGTTGCACTCGCTGGTGAATGCCGACAGCTGGACCGTGCAGATCGAGGCGGCCGGAGGGCGCTGTGAGCACAAACCGGCCGGCCTTGCCATCCACTGGCGCGGGCTGTCGGATGATCAGATCGCTACCATCCGCGACCTCGTTCTCGAGCAATGGCGGTACCTGCGCCTGAGCGAGCATCTCAGTTGGCACGATTTCGACGGCGGCATCGAGCTGCGCGCCCCCGGACGCACCAAGGCATATGCGGTGCAGGCTGTGCTTGCCGAAATGACCTCAGAGGCAGCCATTGCCTATCTCGGTGACGATGAGACCGACGAGGATGCCTTCCGCGTTCTCCAAGGCCGAGGCATGGGCGTGCTGGTGCACCCGCGGCCCCGCCCCAGCAACGCGCATTGCTGGCTACAGCCGCCACATGCGCTGCTGGAGTTCCTGCAACAATGGCATCAGGCGCGTGAAGCGAACCAGTGAGAGGTCGACATCTGCCGCACAGATCCGGTCAGCGCGCGGCTAGTCAAGTGACTTTGTGAAGCGCAGCACGCTGACTGTGAGCATCACGGTTGCAAGCAGCGCCATTGCAAGCAGTTGCGGCCAGAGCACCTCTATTCCGACTCCTTTTAGAAACACCGCCCGTATGACGACGAGAAAATAGCGCAGAGGATTGATCAGCGTGAACCATTGCAGGACCTTCGGCATGGATGCGATAGGGAAGGCAAAACCCGAGAGAATGAAAAACGGGTTGAGCAGAAAGAAGTTCAGGGCAAACGCCTGCTGCTGCGTTCGCGAGAAGGTCGAGAGCAGCAGCCCCATCCCGACCGCTGCCATCAGGAAGAGCGATGCCCCAGCCAGCATCACCCACGGACTCCCGATGAACGGCACGTGAAACCAGAGAATACCGAATAAACTCACCAGAGCGATATCGCCGAAGCCAATCAGGAAAAAGGGCACGGTCTTGCCGAGGATAAATTCAAAAGGCCGGATCGGGCTCACCATGATCTGCTCAAGTGTACCAACCTCGCGCTCGCGCACGACGGCGAACGCTGTCAGGCTGACCACCTGAAGCAGCGTCAGCGTGCCAATGACGCCAGGAATGAAGAACCAGCGTTCGTTTAGCCCCTCGTTGAACCAGGGCAGCGGCTGAAGCGCGATGCCGGCGGCGGGAACCGCGGGACCCGCTCGCACAGGAGCCGCGCGACCCGCCCACTCGGCTGAAAACTGCGCCGCGATCTGGCTGATATAGCCCAGCGCGATCAGCGCTGTGTTCGAGTTGGTTCCATCCACAATGACCTGAAGTGGAGCGCTGCGCCCATTCTCCAGATCGCGGCTGAATCCGGCGTGGATGACTATCGCTATGGCTGCTTTGTCGTTATTGATGTCACTGGTGATCCGCCGCTGGTTCCTGGCCACATCGACTATGTCAAAGCGCGAGGTGGCGACGAAATGCGAGATCAGACTGCGACTCGCCCGGCTCTGATCTAGGTCCAGGACCGCAGTTGCAACGTGATGTACGGTGAATGTGGCTGCATAACCAAATACGATCATCTGGATAAACAATGGAACGATCAAGCGGAACATCGACCAGCGATCGCGCCGGAGCTGGACAAACTCCTTCATCAGCATCACCGACAGGCGCTCGAACATGATCTATAGTCGCTTGCGAAATGCCCGGGCAGCCAGCCAGATTATGGCAGCGGCATAGAGCGACAAGCCAAGCAGCGGAGCCCACAGGTCGGCAAGGCCGCTGCCCTTGAGGAATATCGCGCGCAGGATGGTGACATAGTATCGCGGGTAAACGAAAAAGGTGAGGGCACGGATCGGCGCCGGCATTTGATCGATGGGGAATGTGTAGCCCGACAGCAAGGTCGTGGGCAGCATCGTCACCAGCAGGGCAACCTGGCTTGCGCCGAGCTGACTGCGGATGCGCACGGATATCAGGTAACCGATCCCGAGCACCACGACATTGAACAGCGCGGTCGTAACGAACAGCGTTCCAACGCTACCGCGGAACGGAACGCTGAACCAGAATATGGCAACCGCGAGGCAGAACGTGGCGTCGGCCATGCCGATGACAAAGTAGGGTATGAGTTTTCCCAGCATGACCTCAAGCGCCGTAATCGGCGTGGAAATCAGCTGCTCCATGGTCCCGCGCTCCCACTCGCGCGAGATGGTGAGCGAAGTGAGCTGCGCGCCAACCAGCGCAAGAATTACTGCAACTACGCCAGGGACGATGAAGTAGCGACTATCCAGAGTTTCATTGAACCAGACACTGGGCTCGATCTCGGTCTGGCCAACCAGTGACGGCTGTGCGGCGTGCGCCGAGTTCCACTGCGCTGCCACGGCAGCATTAGCCTGGGCTACCACGCCTTGTGCGTAACCGAGTGCAATGTTGGTGGTGTTGACATCGGTCGCATCAAAAATAGCCTGCACCGGTGCGCTGCCACTTGCAGCAAGCGTACGCGAGAAATTCACCGGGATCACGATCGCAGCGATGCATTCGCCGCGATCCATGGCGTAGCGAATACCGGACTCGCGCGATATCACGTGGCCAACCGAGAACCAGCCCGAAGACACGAAGCGGTCGACGATGGCGCGGCTCGCCTGGCTGTTCTCTTGGTCGTAGACACACAGTGGCACGTGCTTGATGTCGAGACTGACCCCGTAACCAAGGATCGCCATCTGCATCAGCGGCATCAGCAGGGCCACGGCGAGGCTGCGCGGGTCGCGCCAGACCTGCAGGGTCTCCTTGAACGCCATCGCCAGCAGCCTGCGGAGATTCACGGCGTCACCCTCTGCTCCGCTCCGTGCGCGACCAGCTGGACGAAGACATCCTCGAGGCTAGGCATGATCCTGCGGGGTGGATCGGCCTGCACCCCGTGCGCGCCAAGGAGTCGAGGAAGATCGGGTGCATTGCGCTCGCCGTCCGCGAGCACCACGTGCAGCTTGTCACCGAAAATGGCGGCCTCGATGACACCGGGCACATCCGCTAGCACCTTCAATGCAGCGCCGAGCGGCGCGCAGTGAAGCTCGTAAAGTTCGCCGCTCAGGCGGTGCCCGCGCAACTCGCCTGGAGTACCTATGGCAACGAGTTTTCCGCGATCGATGAGTGCGACGCGATTGCAGTATTCAGCCTCATCCATGTAGTGGGTTGAAACCAGGATGGCGACGCGATCTGCCGCGAGGTCGTGTATCAGGTCCCAGAACTGCCGTCGCGCCTCCGGCTCCACTCCGGAAGTGGGTTCATCCAAAAATAGGACGGGCGGGCGATGGAGAATGGCACAACCAAGGGCCAGGCGCTGCTTCCAGCCCCCAGCGAGCGTGCGCACCAGAACGTCCTCCCGGCCCTCGAGCCCGGCCATGGAAATGGCGAAGTGCATACGCTCGGCAAAGTCTTCCCTGCGGACCCGGTAGATGCCGCCGAAGAACCGGAGGTTCTCGCGGACCGTCAAATCGCCGTAGAGCGAAAATTTCTGCGACATGTAGCCGATGTGTTCGCGCACCGCTTCCGGCTCGCGACCGACGTCGAAACCGGACACCAAAGCCCGGCCGGCAGTCGGCAGAAGCAAGCCGCACAGCATGCGTATGGTGGTCGACTTGCCCGCGCCGTTGGGTCCGATGAACCCCACGACCTGGCCTTTTTCGATCCCCAGATCAAGATGGTCAACAGCCGTGAAATCGCCGAATCGCTTGGTCAGGCCTTCAGCGAGGACGGCAGGCATGTCGCCTTCAGCGTTCATACCGGCCTGCCGCGAAGCGCAAGATACCGGCCCGGCTGCGCTGCGTCCGGCCTACGTATCATGATGCGCTTCCCTGTCCCAGCAGTGCGACGAAGACGTCCTCGATGCCTGGCTCGGTAGGCTCGATCACGGCCCCGGGAAAGCCATGGCCCTCGAGCAGCGCATGTAATTCGGGGATACGCTTCGCGGCGTCGTCAACGCGCACGTGCACCCGGTCCCCCATGAGCAGAACACCGAGTACGCCCGGCTTGCCGACCAGGGCATCACGCATGCCGCGTGGGTCGGCCGCAGGAATGGCCAGCAGCGCGCCGGGCATGGACTCCTTGAGTCGCGATGGCGTATCACAATGGCGGATCGCCCCGCCATGCAGCAGCGCCAGACGCGAGCAACGCTCGGCCTCGTCCATGTAGGCGGTGGAAAGCACAATGGTCACTCCGCTCTCCCGCAAGTCGTAGAGAATGGCCCAGAAATCGCGCCGGGATACCGGATCGACGCCAGTGGTCGGTTCATCGAGCAGCAACACTTTGGGGGTGTGGATCAGAGCACAGACCAGGCCGAGCTTCTGCTTCATGCCTCCGGACAACTGCCCTGCCAGCCGACGCCGAAAAGACAGCAGGCCAGCGGCGCTCAGCAATCGCTCGCTGCGGGACATACGCTCGCTCCGCGAAACGCCGAAAAGCTCGGCGTAGAAGAATATGTTCTCGGAAACGGTGAGGTCCTCATAGAGTCCGAAGCGCTGGGGCATATAGCTGAGGTGCAATTTCGCGAGCTCCGGCTCGGCGGCGACATCGACGCCATCAATGACGATCTCGCCCTCGTCGGGCTGCAACACCGCCGCCAGCATCCGCATGGTGGTGGTCTTGCCTGCCCCGTCCGGGCCCACCAGCCCGAAAATCTCTCCCTGCGAAACGTCAAAACCGATCGCGCGCACTGCCTGTACCTGACCGAAGCTCTTGCTTAGCCCATGGACCCGGATTGCGGCTTCGCCGGGCGCGGCCATCACTTTCCTGCCGGCAGCAGTGCGATGGTCGAATCTGCTGGCATGCCTGGGAGCAGCTCATGCGCAGGATTGGCGATATCGATGCGTACTCGATAAACGAGCGCAACCCGTTCGGCATGCGTCTGTACTGTCTTGGGGGTGAACTCGGCCTCGGAGGAAATAAATGCGATCCGGCCGTGATATACCTTTCCGGGGTACGTATCGGTAGTCACGGTAACCGGCTCGCCCAGGCGAACCTGGCCCAGATTGGTTTCGTTCACGTAGGCGCGAAGCCACACATGGTCGAGGTCGTCGAGCGTGAAGATCGCTACCCCAGGCGCCGCCAGCTCACCCGGCTCGGCCTCGCGCACCGCCAGCACACCGCTAAACGGAGCCCGCAGAGTGGTATACGACAGAGTCACCTGATCAAGTTGCACCTTGGCCCTGGCCGCCTCCAGGTTGGCACGTGCCAGACGGATGTTTTCCCGGGCCACGCCGACCAGGGCCTGATCACGGGCAAGCGCGGCAGCCGCCTGACCTTTCGCGGTGAACGCCTGATCATAAACCTGACGCGAAATGGCGCCGTATTTCAACTGAGCCTTATCTCGATTGAGATCCTGCTGCGTCTGCACAAGATTGAACCGATCGCTCGCGACCGTACTGACCGCCGCGGCAAGGTTGTTTTGAACCACGGCGATCTGTACCCCAGCTACGTTCAGGTTAGAGCGATCGATCTGCAGCTGCTGCCGGTAGTAGCGATCATCGACCCGGGCCAGGACGGTATCGGCCTTGACGTATTGGCCTTCGTCAAAAGGAAGATAAACGATGGGTGCCTGAATCTGCGTGAAGCTCAACACGCTTTGATGCGCTTCGATATTGCCCGAAACCGTGATTGTCCCCGGTCCGGACGGCGGACCGAAGAGCAGCTGTCTCAGCGGTTTCCACAGCAGAAAAGCGCCAACAGCGAAGATCACGATGATGAGTGCGATGATGCCGAGACGCTTGCGGGAAATCATGGCCTTTTTATTTCTGCAGTAGTGTCGAAGAACGGGATTGAGGAAATCCTTCCCCACAGCGCCGCGGGAACACTCCTAACTTCCGGTCCAGGGGATCGGCGTGAGAAACCTGCGACGGCGCGACACCTGCATGGCGCGCTTGCGCCCCGCGAATACTCATCTTGCCGCAAGGAAACATCTGAGCCAGTTCTTTGAACGATTCTCATTGTTTTTCGATCGCGCACTGAGCGTTATTGGACCACCAAAATGCTACGAAGACCAGAATCGGTTAGCCAGTTCAACGTGCGCTTCCCAAAGATGCGGGACACAGCTCGCTTTGCGAGCATACCTTCCATAATAATGCGTGGTGTGCCCGGGCCCGGTACTGTGATGGTTCCCTCCTCCACCGCGAATGACAGCGACGATGGGATATATTCATGGCGCGGTTCAGGCGTCCCGACACAACGTCATCGATATTTCGGTAACGATGGCCATTCTCATGCCCTTTTCCCTGGGTGGGTGGGCGATCGACAACAAACCCGGGGCCTTGCCTATACCGAAGCAATGCAATGGACGATGCTTTCGGAAATCGATGACGGCAGGGGAATGGTTTCCTGAACCCCGGCTGCATGCGGTGCCGGGACCGGCGACCAATCAGGCACCGAGCGGCAACGGTTGCCCTGATAATCCGACGTACGCGTTAATAAATACTTCTGTTTGAGACTGACATGCCGTGGCCGAGGTGCGCGTGAGTTCATGCGACTCGAGATCGGAACACCACGCAGGAGTCGTACCCTCCGCCGAACTGCATGCTGTAACGGCGCCTGGCTCTACTCTTTACGACGGCTCTTCGAGCCGCACGCCCGGCCGATCAATCCGTTATGATGATACCTGGCCCGGCACCTTAGTCTTTCCTCTGCGACAACAATCCAGATCTAAGGTCCCGCGGCGCGCAGCCTTCATATCGACACACTGCCTCGGCAGCCGCTCGCAATCAAGGCGGGCCAGCACGGCGCACAAGCAAGGCATTCTCGCTTCACGCCGCCGGCTGCAACGGCCTGCGAAGGCGCCGGCTTTCTCTAACCTTTCCCGCCGCGCAGCGACGGCGCTTCGAAGCCGGACGCACCCGCCGCCCTGTTCGGAGACGTATCGACATCCGATTCATAGTCGGCTTTGGATGTATGGTCCTTACCGCGCGCTACGCCCAGCGCGTTGAACACTACGGTGAATACGGCCGCCACAACCAGGTTGACGATCAGGCCATAAAGGGCAGCGTAACCTGGCACCGTGAGCCCGTTCAGGTGCAACGGATACACCGTGCCCTTGAAATCCAGCGACGCCACCATCCAGGTTCCGGTCACCATGCCGGCAGCCCAACCCAGAATCAGCGCCCAGCGATGCAGCCAGCGGCTGAAAAGACCGATCACGATGGCTGGCAGCGTCTGGATGATCCATACTCCGCCGAGAAGCTGGAGCTGTATCGCGTATTTCAGCGGCAGAAAGATGACGAATGCCAGGGCTCCGACTTTGACGACGAGCGATACCAGTTTGGCGGTCGTGGCCTCCTGCTTGTCAGTGCAGTTCGGGCGCAGGTACGGGCGGTATATGTTGCGCGTATAGAGATTGGCGGCGGCGATGGACATGATAGCTGCCGGCACCAGCGCGCCGATGGCGATCGCGCCGAATGCAAAGCCAGCGAACCACGCTGGGAACGAATTCAGCATCAGCGCCGGCACCGCGAAGTTGGGGCCGTACTGCTTAAAGTATGGCGCATACTTGGGCATGTCATGCACCCCGGAAACAAGGGCCATGTATCCGAGCAGCGCAATCAGGCCAAGCAGAAAAGTGTAGGCCGGCAACAACGCCGAATTGCGCCTGATGACATTGCGGCTGCTTGCACTCATCACCCCGGTCACTGAGTGCGGGTAGAGAAAAAGCGTAAGCGCCGAGCCAAACGCCAGCGTGCCGTAGGCGCTGTAGGCACCCCAGCTTCCGGCTGGCGGTGCCGCAAGCAGCAGCTTCGCCGGCGGTATGCTGGAGAAGATATGGGCGTAGCCCCCCAGCTGTCTGGGAATAACAATGACAGCAACAATCACGGTGATGTAGATGAGCGTATCCTTTACCACCGCGATCATGGCCGGCGCGCGCAGACCGCTGGTATAGGTATAGGCTGCAAGTATGGCGAATGCGATAATCAGCGGCAGGTCGCCGATCACCCCGGTGCCATGGAAGCCCATTGCGCCGATCACCACCTGTATGCCGACGAGCTGCAGCGCAATGTACGGCATGGTCGCCAGAATTCCGGTGAGTGCGATGATCAGTGCCAATCCGGAACTATCGTAGCGCCCCTGCACGAAGTCGGCCGCGGTGATATAGCCGTGTTTGTGGGCCACCGACCAGAGTCGCGGAAAAACCATCAGCACGAACGGATACACGACGATGGTATAGGGCAGCGCGAACATTCCGATGGCGCCGGCCCCGAACACCAGCGCCGGCACGGCTATAAAGGTATAGGCCGTGTACAGGTCGCCGCCCAGCAGGAACCACGTAACCACGGTTCCGAAACGCCGTCCCGCCAACCCCCATTCATGCAGCTGATCTAGGTTGCCATGGCGCCAGCGACCGGCGACGAATCCCAGCACGGTAACGAATGCGAACAGCAGGATGAAGACGATCAGTGCGGTCCAGTTCACAGAGCCCTCCTAAATGTTCTTGTACTGTTTCGGCGCCAAGCATTGTTATGACAACGCGGCGCTGGCCCTCCTCTGGTGGATTTCTATCCCGTTGCGCGATAGACGATCCAGGTCAGGACTGCGCTGATGATGACCCACAGGAACTGGTACCAGTAGAAGAAGGGTATCCCGTTGAATTCGGGTTGCAGAGAATTGTAAAACGGGACCCAGAGCACACCGATGTAGGGGAGAATGAGCAACAGATACCAGAGCTTACTGCCACGACTGGTCGACTCGTTTGTCATGCCGTAATCCCTCTTACTCTTATAGTTGGTAAGACTTAATGAGCGATGGTTCTGGCTGACGCACTTATTAGCGTACACAGCACCCTTACCGGTTTCAAGCATATTGGGACCATACCCGGCTACGGCCCTAAACGGGCCACAGTGTCTGGCCCCGACGCTTGCACGCTTCACTCAGGATTTTCATTATTTTTTTATTATTAAACATTGGCTTGGATCCGGTCTGATCGCCCCCTCCCGTTTTACACTCACCGATAGGCACGATGACGATGCCTGCGACGCCGATACGGCTCCGGACCGAGGTATTTGCGGTACGCGGCAATCCAGTCGTGCGAAATCAAGTATTGGGCCTGGGACAGGGGAATCTGGCCGTGACACACCATCCAGTGCAGCCGGTTCTCGAGCCTGTCCTTAGCGTAGCTGCCCCATCCGCCAACGACGTGGTGCGGTTCAGGCCAGAGATTCCTCGGTGAGTCCGGGCTGCCACCCAGCTCCAGACTGATCAGGTGATCTTCCTCGTAGTCGCGCAACCTGCGGTCGCCGTACCCATATTCGCGGATTTGCTCACGCTTCAGCTCCTCGGTATAGCGCTCCGCAGGGCGAATGGACCGGGTGTAACCGCCGCGGCGGCAGATCGTTTCGCGCAGCGTCGCCTGCGTCACCGCGGAATTAAGTGTCCCGGGCGTAAGCCGTGCATTTGGCAACGCACGGGAGCGAGGAAACACAACCTCAAAGCTATCGGCAACCTCGATTCCGCCGTCCTGGCGATGGCGCCACACAGTCGCCACGGCACCATCTTGCGTCCATGCCGTCTGACTCGCCACAAGCAGCACCGACAGCACGGCAGCACTCAGGAAAGCGTGTGAAGGAATTTTCATGAACTACACTCGTCAGCGAAAGCGTGCAAACCATACCGCACGCAAAGCATACTGGCCAGAGTCCAGTGACTGCTTGCCGAACACGGAGATCCTGCCGTGCCCTTCAATTCGATCGAAGAGCTTCCCGAGTCGGTGCGAAAACACCTGCCACTGCATGCGCAGGAGATCTATCGCAGCGCCTTCAACAGCGCCTGGATTAGCTACTCGGCCCGGGGGATGGTACAGCGCGAGGAAATCGCTCATCGCGTAGCCTGGGCTGCCGTGAAACGGCGTTACCACAAAACTCCCGGCGGCTGGGTCGAGCGATGATGCTGGTTTTCTGGTGAAAGGAATCGGCTTTCCCGTCTTCGATCGCAGGTTA
>VFSW01006846.1_pt1 | contig 16677 bp, 16 predicted proteins | sample 5358111 | NCBI WGS metagenome assembly VFSW01 (sample SAMN11554181, study PRJNA540505) | mine drainage metagenome | isolation source: sediment from site ElyBrook_90M | place: USA: Ely Copper Mine, Vershire, VT | collected 2017
GTTTTTTTTGGACACTCTTTTTTCCTGGCCCCTTTATTCCCCGGTTTGGGGGGGGCCCCGGGGGGGGGGCCCGCGTTTCCCATATTCTACTTTCTATCTTCTCTATTCTGTTTAGAACCTCCAGCTGAAGAGCCCCCACATCTTCTGCTCACTCTGCGCAAGGTCCTGGAGGCGCGTCTGTGCGTCTTCCAGCGCCGCTATCTGCGCCTTGAGAACCGCTTGGATGTCTGCCGGGACATTCGCCTGGTCAAGAAGCTTGTTGAGGTCGTCGATGCGCTGCTGGTTCTGCGCGACTTCCTGCGAGATGACATCCGCCGCCGCGCTATCGCCGCCGAAGAGAAGTTTCGTGAAGAATCCGCGCGACTGTATTTGCGCTTCGGCATTCGTCGTCGACGCGACCGAATCGTTCACCTGCTTGGCGATCTCCGAAACTTGGGGACCGATGCCGCCGATGAGATTCTTGGAAGCCAGGAGTGCGTGCACCGCAAGACGAACCGGATTCGCGTTCTCAACGATGTTCTGGTCCGCAGGCGTCGTGCTCGCCGCTTCCTGGGCGAGCTGATTCTTACGTATCTCGATTTTCTGATTCAGGTCGTCGAGCGATGAGGCCGGATTCGAACCATCCTCGAGTTCGAGATTAATCTCCTCCTGACTCTGCTCGATATTCTGATCACCCGAAGTCGCCTCTTCCGCTTTCGCCTGCTCATTTGAGCTCGATGCCTCGAGCTGTTGCTTCTGCTGTTCGCGGGAAACTTCTGAGGCCTGCTTCTGCTGTTCGCGCGAAAGCTCTCCTGCGGCACCGGTCGTCTGTGCCGCCGCAGTTGCCTGCACATTGCCGTCTCCCTCGCCGCCGTTGCTTTGGGCGAGCGCCAGAGCCGGCAGTCCGCTCATCGCGAGCGCGAGTGTGAAGGCTCCTGCTGCATACATATGCTTTTTCATGCGGATTAGTTACTGGTTAATTGATACCTCACGTTAGTATACACCCCTCATACTACTTTAAATTTTCAAGGGGGGACCGGATTCTATAAAAAATGTTTTTAGACGGAATTTCTCCCTGCACATAAAATTGGACGTCAGAAAGGAAAACGAGGTACTATAACGGTATGACTTGTGCCATATGTAAAGGAGAACACTTAACACGGTTCTTGTCGCTCGGGGATCAACCTCCGAGTGACGCTTTTCTCAAACCGAATGACCTCCACAAACCCGAAGCCACCTATCCGCTCGAACTCTTTTTCTGCGAGACTTGCACCTTGGTGCAACTCGGTTACGCCGTCGATCCCGATATCCTTTTCCGCGACTATGTGTACACCTCGGGTACTAATAATAGTCTGCGAGCGAATTTAAAATCACTGGTCGATACCGTTATCCAAAAATATTCGGTCACGAAGGGCGATTTCGTAGTAGATGTAGGGTCAAATGATGGCACCCTGCTCAAGAACTATCTTCCCTATGGGATTTCAGTACTCGGCATCGATCCTTCAAGCGCCGCGCTGCTCGCACAAGAAAAAAATATCCCGACCGTACATGACTACTTCAATGAAGAAACCGCAACGGTCGTCCGAGGGAAATACGGCGCCGCCAAGATCGTCACCGCCACGAATGTTTTTGCTCACGTCGTCGCACTTGATTCTTTCATGCGTGGCATTCTCGCCCTGCTCGATGACAAAGGAGTCTTCGTTTCTGAATCCGGATATGTCGTTGATATGGTTGAAGGTCTCCAGTACGACTCCATCTATCATGAGCACCTTCGCTATTATTCAGTCACTTCGCTTGTTTCGCTCTTTGCACAATTTGGTATGGAGATAATCGACATCGAACGTATTCCCATCCATGGAGGCTCTTTGCGGGTCTCGGCCGCGAGAAAAGGCGTGCACCCTGTCAAGACGAGTGCCGCTTCCCTTCTCGCACTTGAAAAGGAAGGTGGGTATACAGATATATCGATCTACCGAACGTTTGCGGAGAATGTCGCCCGTACAAAAGAGAAACTACTTGCAATCGTTTCATCACTCAAACGAGACGGGGCACACATTGTCGGCATCGGTGCACCTGCAAAAGGCAATACTCTTCTTAATTACTGTCACCTTGATGCGCAAACGATTGATTACCTTACCGAGAAGAGCCCTCTTAAAATTGGTCTCTATTCGCCGGGCATGCACATTCCTGTAGTTGATGAGGCGCGATTATTCGAGGCCCACCCCGAAGCTGCTATTCTCTTATCATGGAATATTGCTGAAGAACTCAAGAAAAAACTTCGGCAGAATGGGTATCGAGGAAAATTTATAGTGCCGAACCCCGTTCCTCGCATACTTCCCGATTAATATTATGCAGATGCCACTTCTCGGCATGGGCACCTGGGGTATGGGAGGGAAATTTGAGCGTGATCCGCGTACTATTGACCGCTCTATAGAGGTACTTCAGCTTGGACTTCAGCTCGGGCTCTCACTTATAGACGTAGCCGAACTCTACGGAGAAGGGCTTACTGAAGAAATAGTCGGTCGCGCCATTAAAGGACATCCGCGTGAAGATATATTCCTCATTTCAAAAGTATGGAAGACCCACCTCGCCTATGACGATGTGCTCCGCGCAGCAGAAAGAAGTCTGACACGCCTTGATACTCCCTACATCGACCTCTATCTCATCCACTGGCCGAACAAAGATATCCCACTACGCGAAACAATGCGTGCCATGGAACGCCTTGTTTCGGAAAGAGTGGTGAAAGCGATAGGTGTAAGTAATTTTTCCGTATCCGACATGGACGAAGCTCGGGTAGCTCTCACTGCGACTCCTCTTGCGGCAAATCAAATCGAATATAACCTTCTCCATAAAGAAGCCCTCGCTGATACTATTCCCTACTGCAAGGCGAATCATATCCCCGTTATCGCCTACCGCCCCCTTGCGCGAGGGATACTACCAAACACATATACCACTACACTTGATATGCTCTCGAGAAAATACGGAGCGACCGCAAATCAAATTGCACTTGCTTGGATTATGTCCCAGGACATCACTGCGATACCCGCAACATTGGATCCGGAACACTTGAAAGAAAACTTCGGCGCACTCACACTCAAACTTTCAACGGAAGATCAGAGACTCCTCGACGCCTTACTCCCTCCGGCGGATGAAACGTTTTCTTGAATATACGGGTTCTAAGTCGTACTATGGGCGCTAAGCATATGACAAAGAAAAAGAAGGCTCTTATTACAGGTGCCGCGGGTCAGGATGGCTCGTACCTAGCCGAACTTCTCCTTGAGAAGGGGTATGAGGTATATGGCGTCCAGCGCCGCGCAAGCTCTCCCAATACCGAGCGGGTTGATCATCTTTTTTCCGAGTCCGATGGTTCAAACTTCTTTATGCTCTATGGCGATCTCTCTGACAGCTCAAATTTATTCCGTATCATCAACAAGATACGGCCGGATGAGATTTATAACTTAGGAGCACAGAGTCACGTCGGTATAAGTTTCGATAAACCGGAGTACACGGCCAATGTAAATGCCCTTGGTCCTTTGCGGCTTCTTGAAATAATTCGCAATCTTGATTTCCCCGTCCGCTACTACCAAGCAAGCTCTTCTGAAATGTTCGGTAAGGTCCTCGAGACTCCTCAAAAAGAAACGACTCCCTTCAATCCGCAATCACCCTATGCCGCTTCAAAAGTGTTCGCATTCAACATCACCAAGATGTACCGAACGGGATACGGGCTGTTCGCTGCAAACGGTATTCTGTTTAACCACGAGTCGCCCCGACGGGGAGTTAATTTCGTCACCCGGAAGATCTCGCTCGGGCTCGCACGCGTCAAGCTTGGGCTTCAGCCGAACCTTCGTTTGGGAAATCTGGATGCCAAACGCGACTGGGGCTATTCAAAGGACTATGTAGAAGCTATATGGAGAATCCTGCAACAAAAAGAACCTGGTGATTTCGTGATCGCTACCGGCGAGACCCACACCGTGCGCGAGTTTGTGGAGGAGATTGCAAAACATCTGGGTTTCGAGCTGGTATGGAAAGGAAAAGGTCTGAATGAAAAGGGCGTGGATAAGAAGACCGGGAAGACGATCGTCGTTATCGATGAACGATACTTCAGGCCGAACGAAGTAGATTTGCTTCTTGGAGACTCTACAAAGGCTCGGACCGTACTTGGATGGAAGCCATCTACCACCTTCACCGGCCTCGCAAAGATGATGGCAAAGAAAGATCTCGCGTATGCCAAACGCGAGGCGCGACTGAATTCTCCGGTTGTCTACCAGAGAAAGTTTGTGCGTTACGGACAAAATGGAAAAAATACTTCACAAAAACGAGCTTCTCGGCGTACACGTTAAGCGGATGCTTCCGGGTTCAACCCCGGTTTCAGATGCACGGGCGCCCCTGCAACTCCTCACCCTGAAGCACGTAAAAGGCGCCCGGATACAGCCGCATACCCATCAGCCTATCGAGCGAGTAACGACTTATCTCCAAGAATGTCTGGTTGTGATAAAAGGTAGCTTGCAGATTGTCCTCTATGGTACGGAGACAGTGCCCGTGAAGGAGGTAACTGTGAACGCAGGTGAAGCGTTTATATTTATTTCGGGAGGACATAGCGTCACTTTCCTGGAAGATGCGGAGGTTTTCGAAATAAAAAACGGACCTTTCAAGGAAGACCGTATGCCGCTATAGATATGAAAAAGACCTCAAAGATCTATGTGGCCGGGCACCGCGGACTTGTCGGCTCGGCTATCGTGAGACTCTTGAAGAAGAAGGGGCATACGAACCTCGTTCTGAAAACGCATGCCGAACTCGACTTGATGGATCAAAAAAAGGTGGCTGATTTTTTTAACAAAGAAAAGCCGGAATATGTGTTCCTCGCGGCAGCGAAGGTCGGCGGCATCATGGCGAACAAGACCTATCCCGCCGACTTTATCCATGGGAACCTGGCTGTCGAGACAAATGTCATCGACAGCGCCTATCGCTCAGGGGTAAAGAAACTTTTGTTCTTGGGAAGCTCTTGTATTTATCCAAAGTTCGCACCACAACCGATAAAAGAAGAGTATTTGATGACGGGACCGCTCGAACCGACAAATCATGCTTATGCCGTCGCCAAAATCGCGGGTATCTTTATGTGCCGGGCGTACAACGAACAGTACGGGACCGATTTTATCTCGGTGATGCCAACAAATCTTTATGGACCGAACGACAATTTCGATCCGATGAATTCGCACGTCCTCCCGGCGCTCATCCGGCGATTCCATGAAGCGAAAGAGAACGAAAGTAAAGAAGTTGTTATCTGGGGCACTGGCTCGCCGAAGCGCGAATTCCTCCATGTGGACGACCTCGCGGATGCGTGTGTGTTCCTGATGAAGAACTACAGTGGTTCGGATATCGTCAACATTGGCAGCGGCACCGACCTCTCCATAAAATCATTGGCAGAGAAGATAAAGAAAATCGTCGGCTATACTGGAAAGATAGTATGGGACGCAACAAAACCCGACGGTACGCCGCGGAAACTGCTGAGCGTGAAGAGACTTCATACGCTCGGTTGGAGGCATAAAATAGGTCTCGATACCGGTATTAAAATGACCTACGGATGGTACAGAAAAAATTATGAGTAAATCTCGTATATCTCTACTCCCCATAGGGGCAATGCGAACCGTTGTCCGGATATTCCCCCGGGCATTTCATGGATACTTTGTTCGTATTCTCTTTCTCACTCTGCTTGGGTTTATTATAGGTATTATTGAAGGAGTCGGGGCCAATGCTCTTATTCCTCTTTTTAATTTCTTCGATCAGAACGGGCGTCAACCGACCGATCTTGTATCCCGTACTATGGCGCAGGCCTTTGCGGCCATACATGTATCTTATACGCTCCCGACTATTCTCTTGCTCATCGTTTTTTTGTTTCTTCTGCGGTATATAGGGGTTGTATTGTACAGCTATCTTGTCGGTCGTATCCAGACCGGGTACGAAAATCGCGTTAAGAACCGGTTGCTAGAAACTACACTCAGAGCGGACTGGCCGTATCTCATCAAGCAGAAGCTCGGGCGTCTTGAAACGCTCATTAAGATCGATGCCCCGCAGGGCGGCGGAATGTTGAATTCCATAGCAACACTCTTGATGACTTTTGCGATGTTAGCCGCCTATCTTTTAATAGCAATCAATATCTCAAAAACGGTTACTCTTGCGGCTCTTCTCTTCGGAATTACCATATTAATCCTCTACAAGCCGTTATTTTCTTTCGCGCATGGGCTTTCACGGATAACCTCGAAACTAAATGTGACGGTCGCACATCATATAAACGAGAGCATCATCGGCATTAAGACACTGAAAGCGCTTGGCGCAGAGAGACAAGTCATTTCTCTTGGGAAACAATATTTTGAGAATCTGCGGAGGTTGCAATTACGTTCATTTGTTATGGGAAAGGCGACGACCGAATCAATACAGCCGCTTGGCACGGTCTTCATAGCCATAGTTGTCGCTTTTGCTTTTTACAAGACCTCATACAATCTCGGAGCTCTTGCCGCCCTCGTCTATCTCATCCAACGCATTTTCCTGTATACACAAAATATCCAAGGGACGATATATAACATCAGCAGTACCCTACCCTATGTGGAAAATGTCACGGCCTATCTTGAGGAAGCAGAAAAAGCAAAAGAGAGTTCTTCCGTGCATGAAGGAGAAGTGGGAAATGCTTTCCAATTTGACGGAGAGCTGACATTCAATTCGGTGTCATTTTCTTATGACCGACAGGAAGCGCTTCAATCCGTCTCTCTTACCGTCAAGAAGGGCGAAATGATCGGCTTCATCGGACCTTCGGGCGCTGGAAAAACGACTATTTTTGACCTCCTGCTTCGTTTTCTCCGCCCGACGGCAGGAAAGATCTCTATTGACGGAAAAGACATATACACAGTCAGCATCGCGGACTGGCGTCGAAATATTTCGTATGTATCTCAAGATATTTTCCTTCTTACCGATACGGTATTCAATAACATTAAATTCTTCGATGAGTCCGTGACGGAAGAAGACGTCAAACGAGCGGCACGCATGGCACATATAGATGACTTCATAGAAACACTGCCCGATAAATACGATACGATCGTGGGCGAACGGGGCGCCCTGCTCTCCGCAGGACAACGTCAGCGCATCGCCCTCGCGCGTGCGCTCGCGCGCAAACCAAAGATCCTCCTTCTTGACGAAGCCACCAGCGCTCTGGATAATGAATCGGAACAGCATATCCAGAAAGCGATAGACAACTTGAAGGGCGAAATGACGATACTAGTGATTGCACACCGGATATCAACCGTCCTTGATGCCGACAAACTATTCGTCGTGGAAGCAGGCAACATAGTCGAGGAAGGAGGCCCCCGCGAACTGCTTAAGGATAAGGATACGTACTTCTATAAAGTCTATAATTTGAGGAAATAGCAACGCCTCGCCCCTCAATCTCTCCGGTATGCAAGTCTGCAAATTTCCCCTGAAATTTCCCAAAGAAGACACTGTGCAATTCTTCGGTTTTGAAAAATTCGAAGACAAGGCGGGAGATTTTATCTTTGTCCCGGCGCGCGTCAATTTCAACGGTTTCAACTCCCCAGAGTATAAAGACAAAAACATAGTCTACTACGAGCTTGAGGAACCCAATCGCTTTATGGCAGGCGATCCGACATTCCGCCGGGAGGCATACGGCGATGAACACTTCTATAAGATCCTTTCGGCGTGTCCCTACACCACCGAATGGCTCAATAAAAAACAGGGGAATAGTAAGCGTACTCATGTCTTCGTGCCTTTCAACGAGGAGCTCATTCCGCCGAAAACAGAGAAGATCTATGATGTCATTTACGTCGGCGCAATACACTCGCGTTTCATACTGGATATCATAAAAACAATAGCAAAATTCAATTACCGATACGTCTCGATGTCCGAATGGCTGACCTATCCGCTCTGGAGAAACACAAAGGTTGCGAGAAAACTGCTATCATTTTTTCCGAAAACAAAATCCCGCTACATCACCAACCAAAATGTGACCTATTTGGGGAAGTTAAAACTGGTGTCACAGACGAAAATATCCGTCGTACACACCCTCCTAAGCGCAAATGCACCCGCGGTGCGGAATATACAGAAAACGGAAGGCTGGGAAGCAAATAAGGCTTTCACGCTAGTACCCAGGAAAAGCTTTTGGAATACTCTCGGCAATTATCTATTCCAAAAAGAGTATCCTATTCCTCAACAGAAAGGGCGCCTTTTCGAGACCGCCCTCTGCCGCTCTCTCCTACTCTGCAAGAAAGATCCATTCGGAGAAATCGAGCGGTATTTCGAGCCTGGGAAAGAATTCGTATACTATGAGGAGGGCCGCCTGGAGGAAAAAGTACGGGAAATCCTCGCCCATTGGGACGAGTACGAGCCAGTGATAGAAAATGCATTCCAAAAAGCGCAGCGCGAATATACAACAGAACGCTTCGTGGAAAAATATCTGACGCCGCTTCAATAACCACATATGACGATACAAGATTTCATGCCGCCCATTTTGACAAAGCTATACAACAGGATCACCGAAGATCCCGAGTTTAGGACGAACCGCGTACATCGTCGGGAACATATAGATGGTTTTTGGAATTCCCACGGCGGGAAAGGCCATGAAGACCTGTTCATGGAACTCTTGTTCAATTTCAAGGAGAAGGGGACGTATGTGGAGATTGGAACGAACGACCCCGCCACCACGACTTCGTATACGCAGAAATTCTATGACCGAGGATGGCGCGGTATAAACGTTGAACCCGGTCTACAAGCATTTAGCTCGCTGAAGAAATTCCGACCGGAAGATACCAACTTAAATATTTGCATCGGCGGAACGTCCGGTGAAATGCCTTTTTATGAAATTGAGGATTCCCAGGCGTCTTCCCTCATAAAAAAATTCGCCGAAAAGCAGGGACATATTCCCTCGATACGGCACGTTACCGTTATGACATTGAAAGACCTCTTTGCCGAACACCTAAGATCAGAAATAGATTTCTTGGTGATAGATGCCGAGGGCGTTGAATTTGAAATCCTGAAGAGCAACGACTGGGCGGCCTACCGTCCCAAAGCGATGATAATTGAGACAGTGCATCACGACTACAAAGAAATTGTAGCGTACCTGGGAGCGCTGGGATATCTAGAGGTATATACGAATTACCTCAATTCAATCTTCGTGGACAAAAACTACTTCAAGAACGACCCGAGGTTTGATACCCGAGAGAACAGGCCGCAATTCATACAAAAATGATTATTACCCGCCTTACCGGCCAGCTCGGCAACCAAATGTTTCAGTATGCGCTTGGCAGGACGCTTGCCGAACGGAATTCGACCGAACTTAAAATAGACGTGTCGGGTTTTGAAAACCCTCCCCCCTTCTGGAGGTATGCGCTCAATAATTTCCGCATCATTGAGAACAAAGCCACTGGGGAAGAAATTGCGCGGTTCAAGAAATATAACTGGAGGAAGGGCAGGTTCTGGTTCTGGTATAACCGTCTCATTGCTGACCGCAGGCGCTATGCCGACGAACGGCAATTCCAATTTGAGCCGTGGATACTCTCCTTGAAAGATCCTGTCTATCTCGACGGCTATTGGCAGACAGAAAAATATTTCAAGGACATAGAGCCCCTCCTGCGACGAGAGTTCACCCTAAAGAAGCCACTGACTGCGAACTCAAGGCGACTTGAGAATGAGATCCTAGCCGCGGAAGCGGTGTCCTTGCACGTTCGACACGGCGAGATGGCGTCCATAAAGCACATCAATGAATGGCATGGCACGTGTTCCGTTGAGTACTACCAGGAGGCGGTCATGAAGATGGCCGAGCGTGTGAAGCATCCTCACTTTTTTGTATTTTCCGACGATCCAGCGTGGGTCAAAGAAAACATCGTCCCCAACTTCCCCACAACCTATGTGACCGGGAACGAAACGACCCCGTGGCAGGATATGTACCTGATGAGCCGCTGCAAGCACCACATCATCGCCAACAGCACCTTTTCCTGGTGGGGAGCCTGGCTTGATTCGAACGAGCATAAGATCGTCATCGCTCCGAAAAAGTGGTTCAATGTCCAGAAGATGGATACTCGGGACATTATTCCGACCGCCTGGATAACGATCTAACCCTATGTGTGGCATTATCGGTCTCGTTTCAAAAGAGAAAATCCCCGTCGAGAGGAACACTTTGGATGCGATGCTCGCCTCCCTGTCCAAACGCGGGCCCGATGACCGCGGTACACTCGTGTTCCCTCACTGCACACTGGGCCAAACCCGCCTCTCCATCATTGACCTATCCGGCGGGCACCAGCCGATGCGCGACAATGCGAGAAATATCGCCATTACGTTCAACGGCGAAATCTACAATTACCGCGAACTGAAGCGGGAACTCACCGCAAAAGGCCATACCTTCTCCACGAACTCCGATACCGAAGTTATTCTCAAAGCGTACGCCGAGTATGGCACCGAGTGCCCGAAACACCTGGACGGGATGTTCGCTTTCGCGCTCTGGGACGAGGACCAGCAGGTGCTCTTTCTGGCGCGCGACCGTTTCGGCAAGAAGCCGCTGTACTACGCATTCGATGAGCATAAGAACCTTGTTGTCGCCTCCGAGATAAAGGCACTTGTCGCCGCGGGCATCACCGGAGAGCTTGATGAACGCGCACTGGATAACTATCTCCAGCTGATGTACATCCCGCCATGGAAGTCCGTGTACAAAAATGTCTTTCAACTGCCGCCCGCGCACAGCGCCGTATACCGCAACGGCGGACTGGACATCCAGAGGTATTGGGACATTCCTTTCCAACCGATAGCCATAGGTTATGACGAAGCAAAGGAGGAAGTTCGGCGACTCCTCGATGAAGCGGTGAAGAAGCGGATGCTCGCCGCGGATGTCGAAGTTGGTGCGCTCCTCTCCGGCGGCGTGGATTCCACCATCGTCTCCATCCTTGCGAGCAAGCACCTGGACCATCCGTTAAAAACATTCTCTCTCGGCTACGGGGACTACATCAATGAACTGCCGTACGCCAAGCAAGCGGCTGACTACATACACAGCGAACATTACACCGCGGAAGCGGGCGGAGACATGACGGAAGAGCTGGAGAAAGTGCTTGCCTATTTTGACGAGCCGCACGCTGACTCCTCTGATTTTCCCCAGCACCTCGTTTCCGAACTCGCGGCGAGCAAGGTGAAGGTGGCGCTCTCCGGCGACGGCGGCGACGAGATATTTATGGGATACGGCTGGCACACCCGGCATCTCAACCTTTCCTACCGCGCCCACACCTTTGAAAAACTATTCCTCAATCCCTTCCAAGGCCGCACCCGTTCCCAGCGCGTGTTCTCCCCCTTGGGACGGTTGGCGCTGTGGGGCTCGGTTTCTCCGCTCAACAACGATATCTATGCCGAGGACGCCTATCGAGCCGGATTGGACCCGATGCAGAACATAACGACCTTCGATCTCACCACCTATCTGCCGGGGCAACTGCTCTCCAAAGTTGACCGCACCAGCATGATGCACGGGCTTGAGGTGCGCTCGCCGTTCCTTGATACAGAGCTCGTAGAGTTCGTCATCAATCTCCCGACGGAGTTCAAGGCCGGCAAGGACGGCAACAAGATGCTATTGAAAGATCTGCTCGCCGAATACATGCCGAAAGAGTTCGTATACCGTCGCAAACAGGGCTTCGGCGCGCCGGTCGGGAAATGGCTCCGCGAGCCGAAAATGCGTAGCTATGCGACGCAAACATTGGGTGCCGGCGCGAACATTCGCTCACTCTTCGTCGAGAAGACAATCAATTCTCTTCTCAATGATTTCTATAGTAAGAATGACAATCGCTCCGGTATGCGCCTGTGGTTACTTTTGTGTCTGGAGATCTGGCTGAAAAAGTCGAGGACCTAAGCAAATAGATTTCTCAATTTACGGAAAATAGAAGCCTTGAGCGCGTGGAACGCGACCCAGCCGGATATTTGGGGGCGGACCCATTCGGAGAACCATTCGGGCAGGTGCGGATACCGCTCCTCAATGAGCTGATGGTTGTCGTTTGACCGGTACATTCCCTCTATGAGCGACATGTCCTTCCCTTCCTTTTTGTGCCATGCGAAAAATGCCCGCGTATCCTTCGGCAAACAGTGTCCGCCGAATGACCGGCCGTATCGAAGATAACTCTTCCTCTGGAAAAAGAAGTCCATCACCTTTTCAATATCAGCGACTTTCCCCTGATCAATGGGGTGCGTCATTGCATTCCCGAACTCGTTCACAAACGCGATGCGGAGCGCATTCCAGGTATTGGAGAGATATTTGATGTATGAGGCCTCTTCGGGAGTTCCCGTGAACACATTCGGGGTAGCGGCCCTCCACGTAGCGAAGAAACTCGGCTCCCGTTCCCGGTCAATGGTTTCCTTCCTACCGAGTATGAAATAGTGCGGCTTCATGCACTCTTCGACCGCCTTTTTCTCATGCAGGAATTCGGGCACGTAGAAATCAAAGTTGAGGGCTCCGAGATATCCGGGCAGGACTGTTGAGCGGAGGATGACGCCCCCTTTCGCGTGCTTGAGAGAATCAAGCGCTTTCTTGATGGCGGAAATGTCCTGTTCTCCTTCGGGCGAGACCCGATCCCCGACGCACACGAGATACCACGTATGCGGGCCGTCCTTTTCCAAGACATGCGCAAGCGGCTGTATCTTTGCATACAACTCACGATAGGTATCCTCGTACCGCAGTTCCGGCTTCCCCACATCGTAGGAGTAGACCTCATAACCGGCCTCCGCGAACGCGAGCGCATTCGCCTGCCCCACCCAGCCGAACCCGACGATAACTATCTTTTCTTTTGTTGGGGAAGCCATATTTCCGTTTATAGTAAGCCGTATAATATCACTTTAGATTCAGATACTCAAGCAAAAATGATAACCAAAATGCTATACTACAGGTTACAAGACTTATGAAGGGACGAGGAAAAGGCGAGACGACCATTCCGGTATCCAAATGGATACCGGATACCCTTTTTCAGACCATCCAAAAGACAACTCCTATTCCCTGTGTCGACCTAATCGTTCTCAGGGAGAATAAAAAAGGCTCCCTTGAAACCCTTCTGATAAAACGGAAAATCTATCCCGAAGAGAAGAAATGGTGTCTCATCGGCGGGCGGATACTAAAGGATGAAGAAACGAAGCAGGCTATTGCCCGCCAGGCGAAGGAAGAACTGGGGGTCTCGGTGAAGATACTTGGGCCCTGGGATGAAGAAACTCCCTTTGCCGTGTACAACGACCATCGGAGCGATGCTCAAAAACATTTTGTCGTCCTCACCTTCCCGGTGATCATTACCAAGGGGACCATCAGTAAAAGCGGTCCGGAATTCAGCGAGGCGAAATGGTTTTCTTTAGATGCACTGCCGACACCGCTCGGTTTCCATCACAAACATGCTTTGGCCATGTTCAAAAAATATACGCGGAAGAATCGTCTATCGGGTACCTCAATATGAAAAAAATACTTATCACCGGAGGAACAGGGTTCATCGGCTACCATCTGACCAAACGCCTGGCCGAGCAAGGAGACGACGTAACCATCGTCGATAATTTCTTCCGGAGCGAGCGGGACGCCGACCTGGAAGAACTACTGAAACTGCCGAATGTGCGGCTCATCGAGGCCGATCTCACCATACCCTCCTCCTGGGACGCCGTGGGGAGCGGGTACGACCGCGTCTATCACTTGGTCGGCATCAACGGGACCAAGCTTTTCTATGAAATACCGCACGAGGTGCTTCGCATCGGCATAACGACCACCCTCAACGCTCTAGAATGGTTCAGGACGAAGAATAATCGTCCGGGAGCGAAGATACTCTATACCTCCTCTAATGAGGCGTATGCCGGCGCGCTGGAGGCGTTCGGGCAACTGCCCATTCCGACCCCGGAGAATGTCCCGCTCGTCATCGCCGACCCCTACAACCCGCGCTGGTCGTATGCGGGCCAGAAGCTCATCGGCGAGCTTCTGTTCATCCACTACGCAAAGGCCTATGGCTTCCGCATGTCCATCGTGCGGCCGCACAACTTCTACGGCCCCCGGGAGGGCTACTTGCATGTCATACCGGAGATCATCGAACGCATTCAGAAACGGGTTGATCCGTTCCCCATTTTCGGTGCCGACGACACACGCTCGTTCTGCCACATCGACGACGCCGTCTCGGCCATCGAAGGGGTTATGGAGTCTGAGAAGACTGACGGCGGGACCTACCACATCGGCACGCATGAAGAGACCGTCATACAGGATATGATCGAGGAGCTGTTCAAGATAATGGGCTGGCGTCCGAAAGAGCTGGATATACGGAAATCGCCCGAAGGGAGCGCGAAGCGCCGCCTTCCCGACGTCTCAAAGATACGGCGCGATATCGGCTGGGAAGCGAAGATAAAGCTGGAGGACGGACTGAAGACGATGGTTGACTGGTATCTGAAGAATCCGGATCCGAAGAAATAATCGTATGGCAAAGATACTCATCACCGGTGGAGCCGGATTCGTCGGCTATCATCTGGCCAAACGCTTGGCTGAACAAGGCAATGACGTCGTCATTGCGGACAATTTTCTGACAGGAAGCAGGGACGCCGAACTTGAATCTCTGTTCCAAGACACCGGGATCAGGCTCGTTGAAGCCGATCTTACCGACCGGGTGTCTTGGGGCGCGGTCGGCGGTGGATATGACCATGTATACCACCTTCTTAGCATCAGCCGGACGAAGCTTTTCTACGATATTCCGCACGAGGTATTGCGGGTGGGCATCATGACAGCGATGAACGTCCTTGATTGGTTCCATACGGAAAATAAGAAACCCGGCGCAAAGATACTGTTCACGTCTTCCAATGAGGTCTATATCGGCGCGCTGGAGGCGTTCGGGCAACTGCCCATTCCGACCCCGGAGAATGTCCCGCTCGTCATCGCCGACCCCTACAACCCGCGCTGGTCGTATGCGGGACAGAAGCTCATCGGCGAGCTCCTTTTCATCCACTACGCAAAGGCCTATGGCTTCCGCATGTCCATCGTGCGGATGCACAATCTGTACGGACCACGAGCGGGATACCAGCCAATGATACCGAAACTGATACTGCAGGCGGAAAAACGCACCGACCCATTCCCGATACTCGGGCCCGAAGACAGCCGCACGTTCTGTTATGTGGAGGACGCGGTTGAGGCTTTGCAAAAAGTCATGGAGTCGCCGAAAACCGACGGGGGGACCTACAACATCGCCGACCATCGCGAAATGCGCGTTCGGGATCTCGCCGAGGCCATCTTTGATATCATGCAATGGCGCCCGAAGCACATTACCGAAGGACCGCCGCCGGAAAATGCCGTGGAATACAACCTGCCGGACGTCTCCAAGATAAAAAAGGATACCGGCTGGGAGGTCTCGTCCGACGCGAAAGAGAACCTGCGGAAAACGGTCTTGTGGTACCAGACACACCGGCAGGCGTAATCATCATCCTCACCAGCATATGCCCATAGAACTCTCTTATCTCACCGCCACCAAAAACAAACTTCCCTATTTGAAGAAGGGGCTGGAAAAGCTCATTGCCAATAAAAAAGAAGACGAGGAGATCCTCGTAGCCGACGGCGGCAGCATCGACGGAACCAAGGAGTATCTGGAAGAATTGAAGCGGGCGGGGAAAATAGATTATTTCATTTCCGAGCCGGATTACGGCGAATCGCACGCCCTGAACAAGCTCTTCCTCGTAGCGAGAGGCACGCTCATAAAGATCATAAACGATGACGACGCCTATTATTATCCGGCCATACAGGACTGTAAAGCTTTTATGCTGGCGCATCCCGACGTGGATATGCTGGGTATGGGCGGCGGCTCCTTCAAACACGAAACTCCGAACAAGCTCGTCGTGCGGCAAGTCGCGGGATACGAAGAAAATTATAGGAAGTGGCAAAAAGACCGCACGCCGTTCGAATTCGCCGTGCTGGGCATTATGTTCCGGCGCTCGTCGCTCCCCGTTCTCGGCTTTTGGAATCTGTCCTTCACGATGGCCGACACCGAATATACGTTCCGTGTCACCGCCGGCAAGGCGAACGTCGCTTGGTACGCCGGTTCCGCGTTCGTCTACATCAAGAACCAAGACGGCGTCACATGGGTGCGCAGGAACCGGGTCGCACGCGAGGTGGCCCGCTTGAGGAAATTTTATTTGAACGAGGGTCCCGAGAATCCCATCCGAACGGCATTGCGAAACCTGTTCCATGCGTCCCAAAGATGGCTGACCTTCTGGAAGAATGAGACGCCGCGCGATTTCCCCACTCCGTGGTCAACATTGCACGACGAAGCCGAGGCATGGCTTGAAAAGAGGAACAAGGAGGAGAAAGCGGAGTTTCTCTGGAACAAATAACTACTACTTGCTGAGGAATCCTTTTATCTCGCGGCACACGGCACGGATGTCCTCATCGGTTAGCGTAAAGGCGGAAGGAAGCCACAACGCATGCGGCAAGTACTTCGTGCTGTTGGTGAATTCGCCGCTTTGGCCCGGGTACGCTTTCTGCAGATGGATCGGAAGCCAGTAGCGCCGACAGTCTATGTTCAAGCTCTGAAGATGCGCGTCCAGCTCTTCGCGTCGCTCTACAAGCGCATCCGTCCACTGCGGCACGCCGCCCGCTTTGAGGTCAATGTCGAAGATGGAGATGCCTGCGATACCGTCCAGTTCTTCTCGGTAGAGGGAATAAATCCGGCGCATGCGCGT
>VFSW01006847.1_pt1 | contig 16675 bp, 13 predicted proteins | sample 5358111 | NCBI WGS metagenome assembly VFSW01 (sample SAMN11554181, study PRJNA540505) | mine drainage metagenome | isolation source: sediment from site ElyBrook_90M | place: USA: Ely Copper Mine, Vershire, VT | collected 2017
CGCGACGTCAGCCGACGCGCCAGCGCCATCGACCGCTCGCGGTCGTGGTCGACCAGGGACTGGTCCGCCGTCGGCCAATCCTCGAGGTGGACCGACGCCGACTCGTCCGCGTCGGTGAGACCTCGGTAGAGGCGTTCGGCGAGGAAGGGCGTGAAGGGCGCGAGCAGGAGCGCGATGCGCACCAGCACGGCGTGGAGCGTAGCGTGCGCCGCGAGGGAGTCCGACGGCGGCGCGTCGGGATCCGTGCGCCAGAACCGACGCCGGCTTCGACGCACGTACCAGTTCGAGAGGTCGTCAACGAGCTCGGCCAACGCATCGGTTCCGCCCAGCGGCTCGTAGCCGTCGAGGGCCTCGGTCACCGCGGCCGTGGCGCTCTCGAGGCGCGAGAGGATCCACCGGTCCATGTCGCCGCGGGCGCCCTCGGGAACGACCGCGGGGTCCGCGGGGTCGAAGTCGTTCAGCGCGGCGTAAGTGGTGAAGAAACTGAACGTGTTCCACAGGGTGGCCAGCGTCTCGCGCATGGAGGCGTCGATGGCCCCAAGTCCGGCGCGCGTCGATGTCCACGGCGATCCCTGGGAGAACATCCACCAGCGCAGGGGGTCGGCGCCGCGGGTCTCGAGGACCACCCAGGGGTCGATGACGTTGCCGACGGACTTGCTCATCTTGCGGCCCTGCTCGTCGACGATGTGCCCGAGGCAAAGCACGTGCTGGTAGGGCGTGCTCCCGAAGACGAGCGTGTTCACCGCGATGAGTGAGTAGAACCACCCCCGGGTCTGGTCGATGGCCTCGGCGACCAACTGCGCCGGAAACTGCATGGCGTCGCCGGACCCGGGCACGTGCGGGTAGCCGACCTGCGCCGCGGGCATCGCCCCCGAATCGAACCACGCGTCGATGACCGGCTCCACCCGGCCAGCGTCGTGGCCGCACGTCGGGCAGGCGAACACGACCTGGTCGATCGCGGGTCGGTGGGGATCGAGGTCGGACAGGTCGCGGCCGGTGAGTGCGCTGAGCTCGTCACGCGAGCCGACGCACGTGAGGTGTCCCTCGGAGCAGCGCCAGATCGGCAGCGGCGTCCCCCAGTACCGGTCGCGCGAGAGCGCCCAGTCGACGTTGTTCGCGAGCCACTCGCCGAACCGGCCATCGCGGATATGGGCCGGGTGCCAATCGACGGTCGAGTTCTCGGCGAGCAGTTGCTCTTTGAAGCGACTCGTCGCGATGTACCAGCTCGGCTTGCCCCAGTAGATCAAGACGGTGCCGCAGCGCCAGCAGTGCGGCAGGGCGTGGGCGTGGTCGACCCGCCGGATGAGGCTCCCTCGACGTTCGAGTTCGTCGTTGATGTCGTGGTTCGCCGCCCGCACGTCTCGCCCCTCGAGCCACGGGATCGCCGCGGTGAAGGTCCCGTCGGGCCCCACCGGGTTCACGGTCGGCAGCCCGTTCTCGCGGGCCACCTGACGGTCGACCTCACCGAAGGCGGGCGCCTGATGCACGAGGCCGGTGCCCTCCTCGGTCGTGACGTAGTCCGCCGCGACCACGTAGCAAGCGTCGACGTCGCGGGGCAGCTCGACGTCCGTGAAGGGGCGTTCGTAGTGCAGTCCGACCAGTTCGGCGCCCGACAGCGTCCTCGACCCGAGGGCCTCCGACCCAAAGACCGATTCGACGAGCTCGGTCGCCACGACGACCCCGTCCACCACCGTGTAGGAGACGGTCGGGTTCACGGCCACCGCGACGTTGGACAGCAGCGTCCACGGCGTCGTCGTCCAGACCGCCAGGTGCGTCACGCCGTCGAGCCCGTGAGCCGACGCGTCGGTCACGACGAGACGGACGTAGCTGCTCTCGTCCACCTCGTCGACGTAGACGCCCGGCTGGCCGAGCTCGTGGCTCGACAACGCCGTGCCGCAACGCGGACAGTACGGCACGACCTTGAGGTCCTCGTACAGCAGCCCGCGGTTGAAGAGCTGCTGGAGCTGCCACCAGACCGATTCGACGTACGACGGGTTGAAGGTGAAGTACGCGTGCTCCATATCGGTCCAGTAGCCGATCCGCTCGGTCAGACGTTCGAACTCACCGACGTAGGTCATCACCGACTCGCGACAGAGCCTCGTGAACTCGGCGACGCCGACCTCGCCCTCGATGGCCCGCTTGCCGGAGATACCGAGTTGCTTCTCCACCTGCACCTCGACGGGTAGCCCGTGGGTGTCCCAGCCGGCGCGGCGGGCCACGTAGCGGCCGCGCATCGTCTGGTACCGGCAGAAGAGGTCCTTGTAGATGCGGGCCCAGACGTGGTGCAGGCCGGGCTTGCCGTTCGCGGTCGGCGGCCCCTCGTAGAACACCCACGGTTCGGCCCCCGCGCGCTGGCTCATCGACCGCGCGAAGACGTCGTTGGCCTTCCAGCGGGCGAGTTCGGCCTCCTCGAGGCCCACGAAGTCGAGCTCGGCACTGACGGGTAGGAACACGGCACTCCTTCTTTGAGTCCCCTCATCGTACTAATCGTGGAATTGCCTCCGATTCCCCTAGGGTGACCCCGTGGCGCTCGTCATCGCGGAGGAACCCGTCCGGGCTAGCGGTCCACGCAGTCTCGGCTTCGCGGCGCTCGACGAGCTCGAGCGACGCTACGGGCAGGTCGGCGACCGCTCACACTTCGTGGTCGACGAGTTCGCGCCGCCCCTCGGGGCCTTCCTCGTGGCCCGTCTCGACGGACACCTGGCCGGAGGCGTCGGGATCCGCCCCATCGGCGACGCCGCGGCCCGCAGCGGCGAGGTCACACGCCTCTGGGTGCGCCCCGACCTGCGCCGTGGGGGCGTGGCGGTCGCGCTGATGGAATCGATCGTTGTTCGAGCCCGGTCCCTCGGCTACGCCCAGCTGTACCTGGAGACCGGCCGAGCTCAACCCGAGGCGCGATCGCTCTACGAGAAGCTTGGTTGGCGTCCCGTGGACGCCTTCGCGGACGGCGCCCACAACCACCCCGAGGCGTTCCTCTTCGCCTTCGCCCTCTAGCGGCCGAACTGGCGATCGAGCCAGTCGGGGGAGAGGTCGGTCAGCGAGTCCAGCACGAGGTCGGCGAGGGAGAACGCCGGCAGCCGTCGGTCAGCGGGCACCGGCACGGCCACGACCGACATACGGGCGGCCTTGGCCGCGAGCACCCCCGCCGCGGAGTCCTCGAAGACCAGGCAGTCCTCGGGTACCACCTCCAGCCCGGCCGCCGCGGTGAGGAACACGCCGGGATGGGGCTTGCCGTAGGGTTCGAACTCGGCGGAGTACCGTGACGCGAAGCGGTCGAGCAGACCGAAGTGACGGAGGCACCGCTCGATCAGCGGCATCGGCGTCGAGCTGGCGATCGCGATCGGTCCCCGCTCGGACGCGAGGTCCACGGCCCGAACGGCGCCGTCGAGCAATCGACCATCGGATTCGACGAGTTCACCGACCCGATCGAGCAACTCGAGGACAATCGCCTCACGGCTCGGCGCGGTCCAGGGATAGCGGTCGTACCAGTACGTCACGACCTCGGCGACGAACATCCCCTTGGTCGACCGGTCCTCAGCCTCTGAGATGGCCACGCCGAGACGGCCGAAGATCTCCACCTCCGCTCGATGCCACAGCACCTCGGAGTCGATCAGCAGCCCGTCCATGTCGAAGAGCGTCGCCCGCAACGTCACCCCGACAGCCTGACACAGCCCTAGCGTGAGGCCGTGACGACCATTGGCCCCCTGACGCCCGCGGACGTTGACGACGTGGTCAGCGCCGTCCAACGAGACCAGCACGTCGCCCACCGGCTCAACCGGTTCGTCAGCGACACGTTGGATCGTCGCGAGCTGGCCGAGGCGCTGGCGACACGACGGTCACCGACGTGGATCGCGAGGGACGGTGCACGGTTCGCCGGACACCTCACGGCGTCGGTGCTGGCGGACCCCTCGGGGTCGTCGAGCGCGTGGATCAGCCCCGACGCCGCCTCCTTCGACCGTCCCTCCACACTCGCCCGGCTCTACGCCGAAGCCGGGGAGCGGTGGATCGGCGACGGCGTCGACGAGCACGTCACGTGGGTCTACGACCGCCCCGACGTGAGCGGACCGTGGCTCGAGCTGGGATTCGCCCGAGCCTTTCGACGAGGATCGCTCGACCTGACTGCGCCGCGCTCGACGTCGCTTCCACCCGGGTACCGGCGACGACGAGGTTCGGTGGCGGATCTCGACGTCGCGTTGGAGCTCACCGGCGCGATCGACGACGACGACGCTCGCGGCCCGAGCTTCGCCGCTTCCGCTCCCCTGGTGCGCGACGAGCTCGCCGAGACGCTCTCGGACCCCGACACGATCTACCACCTCATCGACTACCGGGGCGAGACCGTGGCCCAGGTCATCGCCTTCCCCCTGCTGCCCGTGCGCGGCGCCTATCCCCACACGCTCCACCTGAGCGCCGTGGTCGTGCGGCCCGCACACCGGGGCCGGGGCGTCGCGACGGCCATGCTCGACGATCTGCTCCACGGCGCGCGGCGGGGTGGCTACGAGTACGCCGACGTCACTTGGCGAACCTCGAATCCCGCGGCGGCCGCCTTCTGGAGCGCCTACGGAGCGACGCCCACGTACGTCCGGCTACGTCGCCGCATCGACCTGCGCTAACCGAGAGAGGCCTCGATCGCGGCGATCAGCGCCGGGTCGTCGGGCGTCACGGTCGGCGCGAAGCGCTGCACCGATCCGTCCGGTGCCAGGAGGAACTTCTCGAAGTTCCAGCGGATGTCGCCGACGTGACCCTTAGCGTCGGCCACCCCGGTCAACTCGGCGTAGATCGGATGACGACCGTCGCCGTTGACCTCGATCTTCTCGAAGAGCGGGAAGGTGACGCCGTAGGTCGTGGAGCAGAACTCCTGGATCTCCTCGGCCGAGCCCGGCTCTTGACCCTTGAACTGGTTACAGGGAAAGCCCACCACGCTGAAGCCGCGATCGGCGTACTGGCGATGCAGCGCCTCGAGGCCCTCGTACTGCGGCGTGAGGCCGCACTTTGAGGCCACGTTGACGATGAGGACGCTCCGGCCCCGGTGGGCGGCGAGCGAAGCCTCGTCACCGGCGAGCGTTCGTACGGGGATGTCGTAGACGGTCATAGGTCGACGATACCGGCCCCGGGGACGTTTCGATACGCCCGGCTTCCCGTAGGCTTCCCCCATGATCGCCGTCGTCGTGACCGACGGGCGACTCGAGGTCGTCGAGCGCCCCACCCCTGATCCCGGACCCGGAGACGTCCTGGTCGAGGTCGCGTCAGCGGGGGTGAACGCGGCCGACCTGCTCCAGCGCATCGGACGCTACCCCGCTCCGCCGGGCTGGCCCGCCGACGTGCCCGGTCTGGAGCTGGCCGGCGTCGTCGCGGCCGTGGGCGAGGGCGTCGACCCAGGGGTGGTCGGACGCAACGTCTGCGCGATCGTCGGGGGCGGCGGGCAGGCGACCCACTGCGTGGTGCCCGCCGAACATCTCATGACCGTACCCGACGAGGTGGACCTCGCGGCGGCCGGAGGCTTCGCCGAGGCCTTCATCACCGCCCACGACGCCCTCGTCACCCAGGGCGGTCTGCGCTCCGGCGAGCGGGTGCTGGTCTCGGGTGCCGCGGGGGGCGTCGGTTCGGCGGCGGTGCAGATCGCCGCGCGCCGCGGTGCGCACGTCATCGCGGTCACCCGTACCGACGCGCACCACGAGGAACTGCGCCGGCTCGGCGCCTCCGAGACCGTCAACCTCGACGACGTGCCCTCGATACAGCCGGTCGACCTCGTGCTCGAGCTCATCGGGGCCGCGCACCTCTCGAAGGCTCAAGACGTCCTCGCGCCGCGGGCCCGAGTGGTCGTCATCGGCGTCGGTGGCGGCGACCACGTCGATCTCAACCTCCGCACCGTGATGAGCCGCCGCGTCTCGATCACCGGCTCGACCTTGCGCGCACGCTCGCGCGACGAGAAGGCCAAAGTGATCGCCCGAGCCGACGGCGACCTTCGAGACGATTGGGCGTCCGGCGCCCTGCGGGTCGTCGTGGCGCGCTCCTTCGCGATCGACGACGTGGTCGCGGCCTACGACTTCTTCGCCCGCCCCGGCAAGTTCGGTAAGGTCGTCGTGCGACCCCAACCGTGAGCGCCGGTGGGCCGCCCGCACCGGTGCCGCGTCCCCACCCCTCCCGGTGCGACCCGGCACGACCCGACTTCGGCCTGATCATCGTCGCTCACGAAGCGGCCGTGGCGGCGAACGAACCCACCTATCGAGACCCGTCCACCGGCTTCACGGTCATGACCGTCGCGACGCTCTCGGATCGCGGTTCGTGTTGCTCGTCGGGGTGCCGCCACTGCCCGTACGTGCTCTGAGCCAGCTCCGCGCCGAGACGACCCCCGTCCCCTCGGTCGCGGAACCGGCTACAGCAACGAACGGAGTGGCGTGTACTCCACACCGTGGGCCTCGGCGACCGGACCGTAGGTGATGGCCCCGTTGACCACGTTGACCCCCTCGGCCAGCGCGTCGTCGGCCACGACCGCCTCGCGCCAACCGTGGCGGGCCAACTCCAGGGCGTAGGGCAGGGTGGCGTTCGCGAGCGCCGCGGTCGAGGTGTTGGGGACGGCCCCGGGCATGTTCGCCACGCAGTAGAAGATCGAGCCGTTCACCTCGAAGACCGGATCCGAGTGCGTGGTCGGCCTCGTGGCCTCGAAGCAGCCACCCTGGTCCACGGAGATGTCGACCAGCACGGAGCCGCTGCGCATCCTCGCCACCAGGTCGTTGCTCACCAGCTTGGGCGCCTTTGCGCCGACCACCAGAACGGCTCCAATCACGATGTCCGCGTCGATGCACGCCTCCTCCACACTCAAGGTGGACGAGACGATCGTCTCGAGGCGACCGTCGAAGTGGTGGTCGATCTGGCGGAGGCGTTCAAGGTTCTTGTCGAGGATCTTCACTTTCGCGTGGAGGCCGACCGCGAGGGTCGCAGCGGCCAGACCGGCGACGCCGCCGCCGATGACGACGACGTTGACCGGCGCGACGCCGGGGACGCCGCTGATGAGCGATCCGTGGCCGCCACCCGGGCGCATCAGGTGGTGCGCGCCCATCAACGGTGCCATGCGGCCCGCCACCTCGCTCATGGGCGTCAGCAGCGGCAGCGTGTTGTCTCGCAGACGCACCGTCTCGTACGCAATCGAGACGTTGTCGGAGGCCACCAGGGCGTCGGTGCACTCGCGCGACGCGGCGAGGTGCAGGTACGTGAACAGGACCTGGTTCTTGTGAGCCGACAGCCGCGGATACTCCGCCGCGATCGGCTCCTTCACCTTCATGATCATGTCGCTGTCGGCCCAGACGTCGTCGACGTCGGCGACGATCGTCGCGCCGTTGGCCACGTACGCGTCGTCGCTGATCGACGAACCGATGCCCGCTCCTCGCTCGATGAGGACGGCGTGGCCGGCCCCGGTCAGTTCCCGAACGCCGGCCGGTGTCAACGACACGCGGTTCTCGTCGGTCTTGATTTCCTTGGGTACACCAATTTTCATGTTTGTCTTCCTACTTTGTCGATTCGTCGACCGCGGTGGCCACTACACCTTCTTCTTGGCCAGCACGATGCTCAGGATCGCGAAACCGATCCCGACGGTGAAGATGGCGGTGCCGAACACGAAGACCTGCGGCGGGATGCCGACGCGGGTCACGCCGTACACCCAGACGGGGAAGGGGGCGCTCGACCCGCTCAGGAAGTTCGACGTCACGAAGTCGTCGATCGACAGCGCGAAGGCCATCAGCGCACCGGCGAGGATGCCGGGCATGATGAGCGGCAGCGTGATCCTCGTGAACGTGACCCGGGGCGTCGCACCCAAATCGTACGCCGCCTCCTCGAGTGACCGGTCGAAGCCCGAGAGTCGGGCTCGCACCGTCACCGCAACGTAGGCGATCGAGAACATCACGTGCGCCAGGACGAGCGTCAAGAAGCCCCGACCGATGTTGAAGGACACGAAGAGGCCGAGGAGCGACGCCCCCATCACGATCTCGGGGGCCGCGATGTTCAAGAAGATCACCTGCTCGAAGAGCATCTTGCCGCGAAAGCGCGGTGGCCGGTATCGGACGAGGGCGATCGCCAGCATCGTCCCGAGGACCGTCGCGATCAGGGTGCTGACCAGCGCCAGCCGGATCGAGAGCCAGAACGCGGGGGTGAGTCCGGGAACGTTGCTCCACTGGCGATACCACTCGGTCGTGAAGCCGATCCACGAGAAACTCACCTGCGGGATGCCGTTGTAGACCTTGTTGAAGCTGTAGAAGATCATGACGATGATCGGGAAGACGAGGTACGCGATCACCAACCACGAATAGGTCGGCAGCACGAACCGGCCCCACCGTCGCTTGCGGCGCGGCGGCGACGGCGGGTCGATCTGCTCGATCGGGGTCCGCTCGAGGACGCTAATAGGTACTGCTCGATCGTCCGTGAGCCCAGTAGCCGGGCGTACAGGTAGATCCCGAGCAGCGCGATCACCAAGAGCACCGCCGAAAGGGACGCACCGCCCGCGAGGTCGAAGTTGACCAAGAACTGGTTCTGAATCACCGTGCCGATCATGGTGTTGGACGTGCCACCGAGGATCTGCTGGTTCACGTAGTCGCCGAACATCGGGATGAAGGTCAGAAGGAACGCGGCGAAGATCCCGGGGACCGTGAGCGGCATGATGACCTTCATGAAGCCCGCCCTCCGGGTCGCGTACAGGTCATAGGCCGCTTCGAGAACGCGTCGGTCGATGCGCTCGAGAGCGACGTACAGCGGCAGGGCGGTGAACGGCAGGTAGTTATAGGCCAGTCCCGCCATGACCGCGTAGCTCGTGCCGAGAATGTGAAAGCCCGACGGCAGCAGGTGGATGTGCTTGAGCGCCCCCAGCACGACGCCGTTGTTGGCCAGGATGAACTCCCACACGAGCGTCCGGATCACGAACGAGACGAAGAACGGCACCAGCAGCATCAGCAGGAAGAAGTTCTTGCGACGTCCACCGTAGAAGGCGATCCAGTAGGCGATCGGGAAGGAGATGACCAGGTCGACCAACGTCGCGACCGCCGCGAAGTACAGGCTCGTGATGAACTCCTGGTGGTAGAGACTGACCTCGCTCGGAATCTCACCCCAGTGCCACGTCATGACGCACGCGCCCGTGGAGGGGCTGCAGGTCTTCAGCGACAGCGACAACATGAACGCCAGCGGGATGACGAACAGCAGCAATAGCCACAGTCCCGCCGGCAAACTCAGGAGGTACGGCGCGAGCGCCCTACGGACGCCGCGCCGCCTCCCGCTTGGAACTACGCCCCCTGGATGATCGGCAGGAACAGACCGTTCCACGTATTGATCTCCTCTTGATTCTTAAAGGGGTAGTAGTTCTTGGACAGCTTCACACGATCCGGCGTCGGGAAGACCGACGGCGAGTCCGCGGTCACCGACGTCGCGAGCCCGATCGACGGCGCCATCGCCTTCAACGCGGCCGCGTCCCACCCCGTCGGGTGGAGCAGCTGCTGCTTGGCGCTCGGCACGGGACAGATGTAGTCGTTGTAGTACTCGACGACCGCCTGGGTCATCGGACTGTAGTAGAAGTCCATCAGGTTCATGGCGTCGAGCGGGTTCTGGGCGTACAGCGGGATGCACATGTTGTCCGTCCAGAGCATCAGCCCCTCCTTGGGCACCATCAGCACCAGGTCCTTGTACTTGGCGGTGAGGTTCGCCTGGAAGATGTCACCGGAGTAGCACTGGGAGACCACGGTGTCGCCGTTCTTCAGGTGCTGGATGTAACTCTGGTCGTAGTACGCCTGCACGATGCCGTCACTGCGCTGCTGCTGGAGCTTCTTCGCCGCCTTCGACCAGTCCTTCTCGGTCGAGGTGAACGGCTCGACCCCGATGGCGAGCAGGCCGGCGCTACCGAGCTCGAAGGGGTCCGAGAGCATGCCCACCTTGCCCGCGTACTTCTTGTCGAACAGGATCTGGATGCTGTCTCCGGGATCCTTCACGTGTTTCGAGTTGTACGCGACCGAGGTCCAACCGGACTGCCAGGCCATCGTGTACTTGTTCCCGGGGTCCCACGACGGACTCTTCACGAGAGGACCGGCGTACTTGTTGAAGTTGGACATCAACGCGTGATCGATAGGAATCAACCATCCGTTCTGGATCAGGTAGCCCAGTTCGGGGTTGTTGTTGGTCATCACGATGATGTCGTAGCCCGTCGACTGGCCGGCCGCCAATGACGGTCGGATCTTCGCGTAGAACGACGCGTTGTCCTGGATCACCTCGTAGTAGTTGACCTTGATCTTGGTGGTCTGCGTGAAGTGCTGCAGCGAGAGGTGCTTGCCGTTGAGCACGTCGATGTAGAGCGGCCAGTTGGCGAAGTTCACCGTATGGTGCAACTTCTGCTTGGCCCACCACGACTTGGTGCCGACCTTCGCGTTAGGCAACGACGCCGCCCCGGCCCCGCTGGCGAGCAGGAGCGACGTGCCGATGCCGGCTCCGGTCGCCTTCATGACGCTCCGACGACTGAGTCGCCGCTCGGTCATGCCTCGCCAGAAGGACGGGTCGATCCCGCCGTTCTCACCGAAGATGTTCATCTCCTCTGACATGGTTAATCCCCCTCTGTTTCATTTATTTCGATGGACTTTGGTAGTGGCTTGACGGTAAACGTGTGCTCCTCGGGCCAGGTCAGCACGACCTCGTCGCCGCTTCGCGGCGCCAATTGATGCCCGATGTTCTGTGCGTAGACGGTGACGTTGACGCCGAGCACCGTCTCGACGATGTACTGATTGCCGACGCCGGTGAACGTCGAGACCCGAACCCGTCCGCTCACCGCGTTGTGCCCGGGAGCCACCGGGGAGCCGGCGGCGCCGATGCCAATCTTCTCGGGCCGAACACCGACCTTCACCTCCGTGCTGCCACCCAGGTCCGGGACCCGGTCCGAGGGCACCACGACGGACACTCCACCATCGACGGCCACGATCGTCCGCTTGCCGTTCACCGATTCGATACGCCCGGCGAGGAGGTTCGACGCTCCGAGGAAGGACGCCACGAACTCGGTGGTCGGATTGTCGTAGACGTCCTTGGGCGACCCCATGCCCTCGACCCGACCGTGCCACATGACCGCGAGGCGGTCCGACATGGTCATCGCCTCCTCCTGGTCGTGGGTGACGTAGAGGAATGTGATACCGACCTGGGTCTGGATGCGCTTCAACTCGATCTGCATCTGCCGACGCAGCTTGGCGTCCAAGGCCGACATCGGTTCGTCGAGGAGCAGCAGCTTGGGTTGGTTCACGAGGGCGCGGGCGAGCGCCACGCGCTGCTGCTGGCCACCGGACAACTGGGAGGACTGGCGCTTCTCGAAGTTGGGCAGGTCGACGATCTCCAGGATCTCGCCGACGCGTCGCTTGATCTCGGGCTTGTCGATGCGCTGGCGACGCAGGCCGAAGGCGACGTTCTCGAAGACGTTGAGGTGGGGGAAGAGCGCGTAGGACTGGAAGACGGTGTTCACGTCCCGGCGATACGGCGGCAGATTCGTGACGTCTTGGCCACCGAGGAGAATCCGGCCGAGGGTCGGGTCCTCGAAGCCTCCGAGCATCCGTAGTGAGGTGGTCTTACCGCACCCCGAGGGTCCGAGGAGGCTGAAGAACTCCCCCGCCTCGACGCGGAGGTTCAGGTCGTCCACGGCGTTGGTGTCGTGGAACGTTTTGGTGACGTGGATGAACTCGACGTCGGCCGACTCGAGGTTGGCGATCTTGCTGCCTCGACCCGTCGGTTTGACGTCGCGTGCCGGGGCCCTCACCTCGGTGTCCTTATCCGATCCGATACTCATCGATTCTCCCCCAACTACCGGCTACGCCCACCGCGCCCAATGCGACCCGCGCCCCACGCGAATTTCATGGCTATGGCCTACCACCCCAGCGTCCTGCCTGTGGTGCAGGCTCGTGGATTCGCGATCACATCTCAATGTTGTGCATCACGTGCTTGACGCGGGTGTAGTCCTCGAAGCCGTAAACCGAGAGGTCCTTGCCGTACCCCGAGCTCTTGAATCCTCCGTGGGGCATCTCCGCGACGAGTGGGATGTGCGTGTTCACCCACACGCAGCCGAAGTCGAGATCGCGTGTGAAGCGCATCGCCCGGCCGTGGTCGGCGGTCCACACCGACGAAGCGAGGCCGTACTCGACCCCGTTGGCGAAGGCCAACGCCTCAGCGTCGTCGTCGAACTTCTGGACGGTGATCACGGGACCAAAGATCTCGTTCTGGATCATCTCGTCGTCCTGGAGCAGGTCGGCGACGACCGTAGGTGCGACGAAGTAACCCTCGTCGCCGACCCGTGAGCCGCCGGCCGCGACCGAGGCGTGGCTCGGAACCCGTTCGAGGAACCCCGTCACGCGCGCCAGTTGGTTCACGTTGTTGACGGGCCCGAAGAGGGCGTCGGCGTTGTCGGGCTGTCCGATGACCGTGTGCTTGGCCTGCTCCGCTAAAGCGTCGACGAAGTCGCCGTAGACCTTGGACGAGACGAGCACCCGCGTCGCCGCCGTGCAGTCCTGTCCCGCGTTGAAGTATCCGGCGACGGCAATCCCCTCGACGGCCGCCGCAATGTCGACGTCGTCGAAGACGATGACCGGCGCCTTGCCGCCCAGTTCGAGGTGAACGCGCTTGAGGGTCTTGGACGCCGTCGCCGCGACCTCCATACCGGCGCGGACCGAACCGGTGACCGATACCATCGCGGGCACTCGGTGCTCGACCAGCGCACGACCGGTGTCGCGATCGCCGCACACCACGTTGAAGACGCCCGCGGGCAGCACCTCGGCCATGACCTGCGCCATGAACAACGTCGACGCCGGGGTCGAGTCACCGGGCTTGAGAACCATGGTGTTGCCCGCCGCGATGGCGGGAGCCCACTTCCACACCGCCATCATCATGGGGTAGTTCCACGGCGTTACCGCCCCGCACACCCCGATCGGCTCGCGCCGCACGTAACTCGTCATACCCGACATGTACTCGGTGGCGCCGCGACCCTCGAGCAGGCGCGCAGCACTCGCGAAGAATCGGATCTGGTCCAACATCGGCGGCACCTCTTCGCTGTGGGTAAGCGCGAGGATCTTGCCCGTGTTCTCCGCCTCAATGTTCACGAGTTCGTCGGCGTTGCGCTCGAGCGCGTCGGCGATCTTGAGCAGCGCCATGCTGCGCTCCGACGGCGTCGTGCGGCGCCACGATTCGAAGGCCTTGGCGGCGACCGTCACCGCAGCGTCGACATCCGACCCGTCGGAGACGGGCATTTCTGCGAACGGCGCACCGGTCGACGGGTTGATGAGTTCGACGTACTTCCCGCTCCTCGGAGGGACGTACTCCCCACCGATGAAATTCGCCAACCGTCGCATTGCCACCCCTCTCCACGCAGGCACCACCACTGGATTACCCCTGTCACTCTGCCAGATTGTGCGACGGTGCGCAAACCACTAAACGAGAAATAAGTCTCAACTTATGGATTTCACGACGTAATCAGTCACGAAGTGTGGTTATACTGTCTGTATCCGCAGTCTGGATGCCGATTTCGGTATCGGGCCGGGGAGCAACCAATGCCAGCTACTTCTTCGAAGCGACAGTCCGCAAAGTCCGCCGACACCGCTGCTCGCGCTCGCCTCGATGTGGTGGCCTTGCCCAACGGGCTCGACTCGATCGACCGCCAGATCATCGGCGTGCTCCAACAGGACGGCCGTCGAGCCTACGGCGCTATCGCTGCCGAAGTGGGACTGTCCGAGGCGGGCGTGCGACGTCGCGTTCAGCGACTACGTGACACCGGGGTGATGCAGATCGTGGCGATCACGGACCCGCTGCAGCTCGGCTACGGCCGAGAGGCGCTCATCGGCATCCGGGTCCATGGGGACGTCCGACTGGTCGCCGACAAGGTGGCCGCAATCGACGAAGCCAACTACGTCGTCATGACGGCAGGCAGTTTCGACATCATCGCCGAGGTCATCGCCGTCGATGACAACGCGTTGGTGCACCTTCTCAACGACGCAATCCGGAGTATCCCTGGGGTGACCGAGGTTGAGACTTTTCTGTATTTGAAACTTTCAAAGCAGACCTACACATGGGGGACCAAGTGACATTGCACGAGATAATTTCCGACGGCATCACCGTCGCCGATCAGCAACACGCCAGCCATACCTACTCCGAACGAGCCCGACGCAATCTGTGGCTACAGATGTCGCGAATGGGCGCGTATTCGGAGTCCAACGAAATCCCGATCATGGTGCACGGCGAGGGGACGCACGTCTACGACGCCAACGGGGTCCAGTACTTCGACGGACTGTCCGGACTCTTCACCAACGCCCTGGGCCACGGTCGCGCCGATATCGCCGCCGCAGCCGCTGAGCAGATGAAGGACATGGCGTTCTTCCCGCTGTGGACCTACGCGCATCCCAAGGCCATTGAGTTGGCCGAGAAGTTGGCAAGCCTCGCTCCCGGCGACCTCAATCGAGTCTTCTTCACCACGGGTGGCGGCGAAGCGGTCGAGAGCGCCTGGAAACTCGCCCGTCAGTACCACCGCGTGCGAGGGGACCTCGATCGCTACAAGGTGATCAGCCGCGACATCGCCTATCACGGTACGACGATGGGTGCGCTCACGATCACGTCGCTCGAGAGCTATCGCACGCCCTTCGAACCACTCGTACCCGGAGCGGTGAAGGTGCCGCCGACGAACTTCTACCGGGCGACCCAGTTCGCCAACGACCTCGACGCCTTCGGCCTCTGGTCGGCCGAGCAGATCGAGGAGGCCATCCTGCGTGAGGGTCCCGACACGATCGCCGCGGTGTTCCTCGAACCGGTGCAGAACGCCGGCGGCTGCTTCACCCCGCCGCCGGGATACTGGCAGAAGGTTCGCGAGATCTGCGACAAGTACGGCGTGCTGCTGGTCTCCGACGAGGTCATCTGCGCGTTCGGTCGAATCGGCACCTGGTTCGGCGGACAGAAGTACGACTACGTCCCCGATATCATCACCGCCGCCAAGGGGATCACCGCCGGTTACGCGCCGCTCGGAGCGATGATTGTGTCGGACCGGATCGCCGAGCCCTTCCAACATGATGACACCGCGTTCATCCACGGCTTCACGTGGGCCGGTCATCCGATGTCGTGCGCCGTCGCCCTCAAGAGCATCGAGATCATCGAGAACGAGCACGTCCTCGAGAACGTCCAAGCCAACCAGGAGTACTTCCACCAGAGCCTGCTCGCTCTACAAGACATACCCATCGTCGGTGACGTCCGGGGCACCGGCTACTTCTGGGGAGTCGAGCTCGTCAAGGATCAGGCCACCAAGGAAACGTGGTCTGGCGACCAGGCCGAGCGTCTGCTACGCGGCTACGTCTCACCCGAGATGTTCCGTCGTGGACTGATCTGCCGTTCGGACGACCGCGGCGACCCCGTGGTGCAGCTCGCGCCGCCGCTCATATCGACGCGCGACGACATCGACTTCATGGTCGGCGTGCTGCACGAGGTCTTCACCGGAGCGGCGCAGCGGAACTTTTGATGCGTCCGCCGCATTCGCTGTGGTGGTCGACACTCGATGGCGCCGTGCAGCCCCGGCCGTCGCTCTCGGCCCACCTCGACGTCGACCTGGCCATCGTCGGCGGTGGCTTCACGGGCCTGTGGACGGCCCGTGAAGCGCTGCGGCGCGACCCGAGCCTGCGAGTCGTCGTCATCGAGAAGGAGGTGTGCGGCTTCGGTGCGTCCGGACGCAATGGCGGGTGGGCGTCAGCGTTGTACCCGCAAAGCGTCGCCGTGGTCGAGTCCGAGTGCGGCGTCGACGACGCTCGCCACCTGCGCCGTACGCTCGAGCGAGCAGTCGCCGATCTCGGAACAGCCGTGCGCAACGACGGCATCGACGCGCACTTCGCCCACGGCGGCACACTGACCTTCGCTCGCAGCGACCTGCAGGCCGTCCGTCTGCGCGCCGAGGTCGAGGAGCACCACCGCCACGGAGACCTCGACGTCGAGTGGCTCGACGAGCCGGTGGCGCGCGAGCGTGGCGTCACGTCCTGCCTCCAAGGAGCCATGTTCACGCCGCATTGCGCGCGCCTTCACCCGGCCCGACTGGTTCGCGGACTCGCCGACGTCGTCGAACGGCTCGTGGGCCGCATCGTGGAGAACACAGCCGTCACCCGCATCGTTCCTGGCGACGGCCGGCGCCAACCGACCGCCGTCACCGTGGGCGGCTCGATTCACGCGACGTACGTGGTCCGCGCGACCGAGGGCTACACGCCATCGTTGCCGGGCGAGCGCCGAACGGTGGCGCCGCTCTACTCGTTGATGATCGCGACCGAGCCGCAGTCGTCGACCTTCTGGGACGAGGTCGGCTTTCGCCGCTCCGAGACCTTCAACGATGGTCGTCACCTGATCATCTACGGCCAACGCACTGCCGACGACCGGATCGCCTTCGGCGGACGGGGAGCTCCGTACCACTTCGGCTCGACCGTCGAGCCCCGGTTCGACGAGAGCCCGAAGGTGTTCGCCTTGCTCGAAGCGACCCTGCGCGAACTCTTCCCTACCTTGTCTGGATCCATCACCCATCGGTGGGGTGGGCCATTAGCGATGCCCCGGGACCTGAGCCCGAGCGTGCGGGTCGACCATCGGACGGGCCTGGCCAGCGCGGGCGGTTACACCGGCGACGGCGTCGTGCTCAGTCGGGTGGCGGCCACGGCGCTGGCCGACCTCATCA
>VFSW01006848.1_pt1 | contig 16668 bp, 14 predicted proteins | sample 5358111 | NCBI WGS metagenome assembly VFSW01 (sample SAMN11554181, study PRJNA540505) | mine drainage metagenome | isolation source: sediment from site ElyBrook_90M | place: USA: Ely Copper Mine, Vershire, VT | collected 2017
CACCCCCCCCGGGCCCCCCGCGGGGCCGCCCCCGCCCGGGCCCCGGGCCCCGGCCGGGGGGCCCGGCCCCCCCGCCGGGGCGCCGCCTGGCGGCGCCGGGGCGGCGCGCGCCTCGACTTTCTTCAGCCGCGAATCCAGATCGGCATACAAGTCCCGCTGCTCCTTGCGGCTCTGGCCGAGTTCGTGGCTCAGCTGATCGACGCTATTGTGCACGGAGCGCAAATCCGCGCGCGCGGCCTCGATCTGGTTGGCAAGATCGAGGAGGCTGCGGTTGGCGACGACGCGCTCTATGCGCGCGAGCCGCATGTCGAGGTCGTTGAGCTTGATCTGAACCGGATCCTGCTCGGGCGGCGTCGTCGCGCACCCCGAGAGAACCGCGATGCAGAGCAAAGCGCCCGCATAGCCCGCCGCGCGCCCGTTCACGGGAGGTAAACCAGATCGACTCGGCGGTTCTTCGACCAGGCCGCCTCGGTGTCGCCTTCGACCGCCGGCCGCTCGGAGCCGTAGCTCACCGTCGTGATCTGCGAGTCGGCGACGCCTTGCAGCATCAATGCGCGGCGCACGGCCTGCGCGCGGCGCTCGCCGAGGCCGATGTTGTACTCGCGCGTGCCGCGCTCGTCGGTATTGCCTTCCAGTTTGATCTTGAGATCGGGATGGGCGCTGAGCGCGCGCGCGTGCGCCGTGATGACGTCGTTGTACTCCGGCTTGATCTCCGATTTGTCGAAATCGAAATAAATCACCCGGGTCTCGAGCGGCGCATCGTTGGCGGCCGTGGCGATCGCGCTGACCGACCCCTCGCCCGCGCCGCCGAGCGGCGTCATCGTCGTGCCCGTTCCCGATCCGGACCCCGATGCGGGGTTCGCGGGCACGACGGCTCCGGTCGTCGGCTTCTCCGAAACGGCATTCTTTCCGTGGCATGCGGCCAGCATCAGAGCGCCAGCAAACACAGCCGTCATCGTCATCAATCGCTTCATGGTTCTCTCCATCTTGAGTTTCATCGATTCATTCCGTTCGGAACGGCCCCCAGGCCGGCTCCTGTACTTCGCCCTCGGTGGACACGAGCGTCTGTTGGACGCGTCCGTCGGTGCTGACCAGCGCCAACACGCCACGCCCCCGGTCGCGCGTCGCATAAATGACGACCGCGCCGTTCGGCGCATAGCAGGGCGACACGTCGAAGCTGCCCTTGGTCAATACCTGCATGCCGCCGTGCCCCTTAAGATCGAGCGTCGCTATGCGATAGGCGCCGTGCACGCGCGTCACGAACGCGAGTTGCGATTCGTCGGGCGACAGCCGCGGCCGCGCATTGTAGGCGCCCGCGAACGTCAAGCGCGCCGGCCGGCTCCCTGGAGCGAGCGCAATCTTGAATATTTGCGGGCCGCCGTCGCGATCCGACGTGAAGTAAAGGCTGCGCCCGTCGTGCGACCATTGCGCCTCGGTGTCGATGCCGGGATCATGCGTGATGCGCGTCAGTGCGTGGGTCGCGAGATCGAGCACGTAGATGTCCAGGTTGCCCGACCGGTTCGACAGCGTCAGCGCCAGCTTTTTCCCGTCCGGCGACCAGGCCGGAGCCTGGTTGACGCCCGCCTTCGCGGAGACAACCCGGCGCGCGCCGGTCTTCAGCGTCTGGACGTAGATCGACGGGAGATGATCCTCGAATGACACATAGGCGAGGCGCTTCCCGTCAGGCGACCAAGCCGGCGACATCAGCGGCTCGTTCGACTGCATGACCACGTGCGGATTGGCGCCGTCGGCGTCGGCGACGACCAAGCGGTAGGTCCTGTGCGGCACATGACCGAGGACCGACACGTAGGCGATCTGCGTCGCGAACGCGCCGGGTATGCCGATGATCTTTGCAAAGACCATGTCGGCGACCCGATGGCTCGCGAGGCGCAGTCCCGCGGTATCGGTATCGATCCGATATCCGAGCAGACGCTGGCGCGTGAGCACGTTGTAGAGTTCGAACACGATCTCGTAGCGGTTCGGCCCCGCGGCATTCATCTGGCCGACCACGATGTAATCGTTGTTCAGCCTGCGCCAGTCGTCGAAGGCGATCTCGGCGCCGGAATGCGGCTGGTCGATCATGTCCCCGCGGCTCATCGACTTGAAGCGTCCGCTGCCGTCGAGGTCATGGCTGATCAGCGCCGCGACGTCGAACGGCGCCGCGCCGCTCGGCGCGGCGAACGGCACGATCGCTATCGGGATCGCGTTATCCTGTCCGCGCGTGATTTGCACGACGAATTCGGCGCGCGCGAGCGCGGAAAACGTCAACACGCCGACGGCGAACAGGACTTTGAGCAGCGAACTTCGGAAATGCTTATTCATCTGGTTTGAACTCGAAAACGAACACTCGTTGAAACAGCGCCGGGTCCGGCGGGTCCGGCAGAGGCGATGCGCGGTAGACCGCATTCTCGATCGATTGCCGAACGGCCGCATCCCCATTGCAGGAAGTCACGTGCGCGCTCGTGACTTCACCGCCCGGAACCTGGGTCACTTCGACGCGGCAGTCTATTCCGAGCGTCGCCGTCGGCGGCTTGATCCACGCGTGGATGATGCGATTCTGCAGAGCGGCGCGGTATTGGTCGGCAAGCGGTCCGCTCTGAACGGCCTGCAGGTGTTCTTCGGCGGCGATCTGCCGGCGCAGGTCGGCCTGCAGCGCCGCACGCGCGTCCGCCAGGCGTTTCGCCTCGGCCGCGCGCTTGGCCTGCGCCGCCTTCTGCGCCTGTGCGGAGCGCTGCGCGGCCAATGCCTGCGCGGCGCGCTGCGCGTCGAGTGCGCGTGCCGCCTGCGCCTTTTGCACGGCGCGCGCCTGCGCGACTGCGCTCGCATGCTGCGCCGCACGGGCTTGCTGCGCTCGTCGTACCTGCTGCGCTTGTTGTGCCTGCTGTGCCTGCTGTGCCTGCTGGGCCTGTTGGGTCTGCTGGGCCTCGCGGGCTTCGCGGGCTTCGCGGGCCTGTTCGGCTTGCGCCGCTTGCGCCGCCTGCGCCTTCAGCAGCGCGTCCCGCTTCGCATTCTGCGCCGCGTGCACGATAGTTGAATCGACGACCGTGGCATCGATCGGCAACGGTTGCAGGTCGAGATGCGGAGCGATCGAGAAATTCGCCGCGAGCAGCAGCGCGGCGACGATGCCGCCATGGAGCAGCACCGACATCAGCACCGGTCGGGAATTCTCGTGCAGGAAAGCCGCCATTCACCGCACCCTTGGGGAAGCGCCGCGCCCGCGCCGCGACGGCATGGTTCCGGCTCTCTCGGGGTCGGTCAGAAATCCCACCTTGGTCGCGCCCGCGCGCTGCAGAAGCACCATCGTGCGCACGACCGCGCCGTACGGCACCGTGGCGTCGGCTTTGAGCAGAATCGGCGTCAGCGGATCTCGCCGCAGGACGGCCGCAGTGCGGCCGCGGACGGCTTGCGCCGCGACCGGTTGATTCGAATCGCGGCCGATGTTGACGTACATGCGCCCGCGCGCGTCGACGGTCACGATCAGCGGCTCGTGCTTCGCGAGAAACTCCGGGTCCAAGGGTCTGGCGCCGGCCGCCGGCAGATCGACCTTGACGCCCTGTTTCAGCAGCGGCGCGGTGATCATGAATATGATCAGCAGGACCAGCATCACATCGATGTACGGCACGACGTTGATTTCGGCCATGATCTTGCGGCGGCGTTCGCGCGCGGCCATTCGCGTCAGGCCGGCGCGCCGCGGATGGACCCGTGACGCTGCAGAATCGTGGAGAATTCTTCCATGAACGCGTCGAAGCGCATTTCCAGGCGGCTCACCTGATCGGCGAACCGGTTGTAGGCGACGACCGCGGGAATCGCCGCGAACAGGCCCATCGCGGTCGTGATGAGGGCCTCGGATATGCCGGGCGCGACCGCGGCAAGCGTGGCCTGCTGCACGTCGCCGAGGCCATGGAACGCGCTCATGATTCCCCAAACCGTACCGAACAATCCCACGTAAGGGCTCGTCGAACCGATGGTCGCCAACATGGAGAGATTTTTCTCCAAGCGGTCGATTTCGCGCATCTGCGCGACCCGCATCGAACGGCGCGCGCCTTCGAGCAATTGATCGGACTGGGTGCCCAACTGGCGCAGGCGGCTGAACTCGCCGAAACCGGATTCGAACATGCTCTGCATGCCGGTGCCGGACCGGCCCCTGGTTTCTATGCTGCGGTACAGGGCGCCGAGATCGCCGCCGGACCAGAACGAAGTTTCGAACTGTTCGGCCTGGCGCCGGCAATTGGAGATGATGCGGCGCTTGCCGAATATGATCGTCCAGGAGGCCACGGACGCCAGGATCAGCAGCAGCATCACCGCCTGCACGATGGGACTCGCGTCCAGCACCAATTGGTAAACCGACAAATCATTGCTCATCGCGCCACTCCGACAACAGGTCCTTCGGTATCGCGCAAGGCTTCAACTTGACGGAATCGAGACAGGCTACGCGCGTGGTGGCATCGATCAACTGTACGTCCCCGCGCCAAATCGTTTGCTTGAAATCAATTGTCGCACCGCCCAGTCGTTCCAATTCGGCCGTTACGGTAATTTCATCATCGAGGAGCGCGGGCTTCAAAAATGAGACGCCGACGTGAACGACGGCGAATTGAAGCCTGCGCTCCGCGTGCAGCCGACTCTGCTCCACCCCCAGCTTTCGCAGCCACTCCGTTCGGCATCGCTCCATGAATTTCAGGTAGTTCGCGTAGTACACGACGCCGCCGGCGTCGGTGTCCTCCCAGTAGACGCGGCACGGCCATGAAAAGTTCGGCCGCCGCGTCACGATCGTTCGTCCTTCGCGGACGATGCATCTGACGATGCGTCTTTGAATAGCGACAGATTCGCATCGCGGTCGGAAGACGCCTCCCGCGCCGGCGCCGCCAGCCCGAAATGTGCGTAGGCGTTGCGGGTCGCGACGCGCCCGCGCGCGGTCCGCATCAGGAATCCTTGTTGAATGAGGTACGGCTCGATCACGTCCTCGATCGTGCCGCGTTCCTCGCTCATCGCCGCCGCCAAGCTGTCGACGCCGACCGGCCCGCCGTCGAACTTCTCGATCACGGTCAATAGAAGCTTGCGGTCGAGCATGTCGAAACCCTGCGGATCGACCTCCAGCATGTCGAGCGCGGCGACCGCGACTTCGGCGCTGATCAACCCCGCCGCCTTGACTTCGGCAAAATCGCGCACGCGGCGCAATAGTCTGTTCGCGATGCGCGGCGTGCCGCGCGCTCGTTCGGCGATGCGCTCGGCCCCGGCCGCCTGCAGTTCGACCTTCAGAATGGACGCGCTTCGATTCACGATGCTGCGCAATTCCTCCGTCGAATAGAATTCCAAGCGCTGCACGATCCCGAACCGGTCGCGCAGCGGCGAAGTCAGCAACCCGGCGCGCGTGGTCGCTCCCACCAGCGTGAACGGCGGGAGGTCGAGCTTGATCGAGCGCGCGCCCGGGCCCTCGCCGATCATCAAGTCGAGCTGAAAATCCTCCATCGCCGGATACAGAACCTCCTCCACGACCGGACTCAGGCGGTGAATCTCGTCGACGAACAACACGTCCCGCGGCTCGAGATTCGTCAGCAGCGCGGCGAGATCCCCCGGCCGCTCGAGCACGGGGCCCGAGGTTTGCCGCAGGTTGACCTTGAGCTCGTGCGCGATGATGTTCGCGAGCGTCGTCTTTCCGAGTCCCGGAGGACCGAAGATCAAGACATGGTCCAGCGCCTCGCCGCGGTTGCGCGCGGCCTGGATGAAAATCTCCATCTGCGCCTTGACGTTCGGCTGGCCGACGTAATCGGCGAGCGTCTTCGGACGCACCGCGCGGTCGACGAACTCGTCGTCGCGCGCACCGCTCCCCGCGATGACCCGATCTCGCTCTATACCCATGGGGCTTCCCGTTTCCATGCGCCGTTCATCAGGACTTCGCGGCCGCTTTCAGCGCGCGGCGGATCAATTCGGTCGTCGACAGGCCGGGCTCGTCGACGGCCTTCAGGAGCCTCGCCGCCTCGGGCGGCTTGTAGCCGAGCGCCGCCAACGCGCCGAAGGCTTCGCTCTGCGGCGTCGTCGTGGCCGTGAACAGCGCGGCGCTGTCGGCTCCGACCTGCGCCGCCGCGAGCTTTTTCGCGCCGTCGCGCATCTCGATGATGATGCGTTCGGCCGTCTTGCGGCCGATCCCCGGTATGCGCGTCAAGGCGACGCTGTCCTCGGCTTCGATCGTGCGCAGAAAGTCCTCGACGCTCGCACCGGAGAGAATCGCCAAGGCGATCTTCGGACCGACGCCGGAGATCTTGATCAGCGCGCGGAACAGCCGCCGCTCACCGTCCGTGCCGAACGCGAACAGGACGTGGGCGTCCTCGCGCACGACCAAATGGGTGAACAGCGCCGCGGCCTCGCCGATGCCCGGCAGCGCGTAGAACGTCGACATCGGCGCTTCCAATTCGTAGCCGATGCCGTTGACGTCCAGGATCAGGTGCGGCGGCTGCTTGGAAAAAAGCCTTCCTTTGAGAAAGCCGATCATGCCGTGCGCGCCGCCCGCGCCGTCGCGGCGAGCGCGCGGCCGCGCAGCGCGTGGCAAACCGCAGCGGCCAGTGCATCGGCGGCGTCGACCGCCACCGTGCGTTCGAGTCTGAGGAGATTCTTCATCATCAGCTGCACTTGCGCCTTGTCCGCGCTTCCTGAGCCAACCACGGCCAATTTGATCTCGCGCGGAGCGTACTCGTAGATCCGTGCATCCGCATCGGCGGTCCCGCAAATTGCGGCGCCGCGGGCTTGGCCCAGCTTCAGCGCGCTGCCGGCGTTGCGGCTGACGAATACACGCTCTATGGCGATTTCCTGCGGCCGGTATTCGGCGACCAGCGACTGCATGGCGCGGAATATTTCACAAAGCCGCGCGCAAAAATCGCCGTCGCGGGTGCGAATGACCCCGCTCGCCACGTACGACAGTCTCTGGCCGAGCGCATCCAGCACGCCGAAGCCGGTGCGTTGCGATCCCGGATCGATGCCCAGCACCCGCAGTCTAATATCTGTCATCCTCGGTATGATACCGGCAATGTTTGCCTAAACCCACCGCCATACCGGCGCCACGGACTTGGAAACGACCGCATCAAGCAGAGTACCGGCCGGCGAGACCTGCTCCCAGGCCTTCGCCGCGGTTCGCGCGCTCGAACTGCCCGCATCGGCCGAACCCGTGCGTGCGGCGGCCCTCGAGGTGGCCGAGATCGTCGGCTCGCTGGACGCAGACGACGACGTCGTGGTCGCGGCGCTGATACGCCCGCTGCTCGACGCAAAGCTCATCGAACGCGAGGCTGCGGAACGGCGCTTCGGCGCGGCGGCGGCGCAGCTGGCGCGCGACCTCGGCCAATTGGGGCATTTCGGCTTTCCGGCCGACTGGACGCCGGAGCGCGAGCTCGATCCCGGGCAAGCCGAGGCGCTGCGCAAGATGCTGCTTGCCGTCATCGGCGACGTGCGCCTGGTCATCGTGCGCCTCGCCGAGCAGCTGCAAAAAATGCGCTCGGCGAAGCTCGAGGACGCCGCGACCCAGCGCAAGCTCGCGATCGAGACGCGCGAAGTCTACGCCCCGCTCGCCAACCGTCTCGGCGTCTGGCAATTGAAGTGGGAACTCGAGGACCTGGCGTTCCGCTACCTGCAGCCCCAGGACTACCGGCGCATCGCCGCTGCGCTGAAGTCGCGTCGCACCGAACGTGAACGCTATATCGAAGAGCTCAAGGCCGAATTGCAGGCGGCGCTGCGCGCCGCCGGCGTCGAGGCGCGCATCGACGGCAGGCCGAAGCACATTTTCAGCATCTGGCGCAAGATGCAGGCCAAGCACCTCGCGTTCGACCAGTTGATGGACATCCGCGCCGCGCGCGTGCTCGTCGACACCGTGGCGGACTGCTACGCCGCGCTCGGCGTCGTGCATTCGCTGTGGCGGTTCATCCCGGGGGAATTCGACGACTACATCGCGACCCCGAAGGAGAATCTGTACCGGTCGATACACACGGCCGTGATCGGCCCGGGCGGCGAGCCGGTCGAGATTCAAATTCGCACGCACGACATGCACGCAAGCGCCGAGCGCGGCGTCGCCTCGCATTGGCGCTACAAGGAGGGAGGCCGCGGCAACCTCGCTTACGAGCGCAAGATCAACGAACTGCGCACGCTCCTCGCGCCGGCGGACGGCGGCGACACGGAGCGCGACTTTCTCGATCGCGTGCGCGTCGATCTGTTTCAGGATCGGGTCTACGTCCTCTCGCCGCGCGGCGAGATCGTCGATGTCCCGGTCGGCGGCACGCCGCTCGATTTCGCCTATCAAGTGCACACGGACTTGGGAAACCGAACGCGCGGCGCGAAGGTCAACGGCCGCATGGTGCCGCTGGATTACGCGCTCAAGAACGGCGAAACCGTCGAAATCATCACCGGCAAGACGCCGCAGCCGTCGCGCGACTGGCTGTCGCCGCAATCCGGGTTTCTCGCGAGTCCGCGCCACCGCAACAAGGTGCGTGCCTGGTTTCGCAAACAAGACGAGTCCCAGAACAAAGCCGCGGGACGCGCGCTGTTCGAACGCGAAATGCAGCGCCTCGGCGTGCGCGGCGCGCCGATCCCGGAACTGCTCGCCGAACTCAAGCTGCCGAGCGCCGATGCGCTGCACGAGGCCCTCGGCCTCGGCGACATCAGCGCCGCGCAAGTCGCCGGCGCGATTCAGCGGCTGCTGCACGCGCGCGACGAGCGCCCCGCCCAGCCGGCGCGCGCGCGCCAAAGCCCGGAGCGCGAGCCGGAGGTCGAGGTCCAAGGCATCGGCGAGTTCCTATCGACATACGCGCGCTGCTGCAAGCCCGTGCCGCCGGAGCCGATCGCGGGCTACGTCACGGTCGGACGCGGCGTCAGCATTCACGCGCAATCCTGCGCGAACCTCGCGCGCTTGAGCGCCAAATCGCCCGACCGAATTCTCGCGGTCAGCTGGGGCAACGCGGCAGGCGGCGAGTATCCGGTCGACATCGAGGTCCAGGCCTACGATCGGCGCGGCCTCGTCAGGGACGTCAGCGGCGTATTGGCGGACGAAAAAATCAGCATCCAGGGCATGACCACCGTCACCGATCGGCGCGACGACGTCGCCCACATGCAGATCGGGATCGGGATCACGGGCCTTGCGCAGCTCTCGCGCGTGCTTGCGCGCATCGCGCAGCTGCCGAACGTCATCACGGTCAAGCGCAAGCGCTGACGCGCGGCTCGGCGCCGCGCAGCCGCGTTGGGTCAGCGGTTGATCGAGTCGATCGCCCGTTTGTCGACCGCCAGAGCCGCTTCGTGCAGCGCCTCGGACAAAGTCGGGTGCGCATGAATCGTGCGCTGCAGATCTTCGGTGCTCGCCGCATACTCCATCGCCAGAACCGCCTCGGCGATCAACTCGCCCGCCATCGGGCCGATGATGTGCACGCCGAGAATCTCGTCGTCGTCGGCGGCCGAAACGATCTTCGCCATGCCTTGCGACGCCTCCATCGCCCGGGCGCGACCGCTCGCCGCGAACGGGAACGTTCCGCACTTGTACGCACGGCCGCTCGCTTTGACCTGCTCTTCGCTCTGCCCGACCCAGGCGATTTCCGGGGCGGTGTAAATCACGGACGGAATCACCTTGTAATTGACTTCGCCGAAGCGTCCGGCGATCAAGTCGGCGGCCATCACGCCTTCCTCTTTGCCCTTGTGTGCGAGCATCGGTCCGCGGACGACGTCGCCGACCGCCCAAACGCGCGGCGCGCGCGTGCGGCAATGTTCGTCGACTTCGATGAATCCGCGCTGATCCAGCGCGATGCCGGCGTCCGCGGCCAACAGGTCCTGCGTGTACGGACGGCGCCCGACGGCGACGACGAGCTTGTCGACTTGCAGCGTCTGCTCGCCGGCGGCGGTCGAATAGACGACGCTGACTGCGCCCCCTACGGCCTTCGCGCTCGCGACCTTCGCGCCCAATCTGACGTCCAGGCCCAATTTCTTGAAGTGGCGCAGGGCCTCTTTGGCGATCGTCTGATCGGCCATCGGCAGGAACTGATCGAGCGCCTCGAGCATCGTCACTTCACTGCCCAAGCGGCGCCAGACGCTGCCGAGTTCGAGCCCGATGACACCGGCGCCGACGATGCCGAGACGCTGCGGGACGGCGTCGAATTCCAGCGCGTTCCAGGAATCGACGATATACCGGCCGTCGTGCGGCGCCGAGTTCAAGCGAACCGGCACCGAGCCCGTGGCCAGGACCACGTCGTTCGCCGAGAGGAGCCGCTTCGTCCCGTCCGGCGCGCTCACTTCGACCTGATTTCCCGCGAGCAGGCGGCCGTGCCCCTCGATCGGTACCACGCCGGCCGACTTGAACAGCGCGAGTATGCCGCCGGTCATCGTCTTGACGATCGATGCGCGGCGCTTCTGCATCGCCGCGAGGTCGACGGTGATGGCGCCGGTCTTGATGCCGTGCGCCGCGAATTCATGCCGGGCGCGATGCAGCAGTTCGGTGGACTCCAACAGCGCTTTCGACGGGATGCAGCCCGCATTCAGGCAGGTTCCGCCGAACGCATGGCTCCCGTCGGCGTTGCGCCATTCGTCCACGCAGGCGACTTTGAGCTTGTTTTGCGCCGCGCGAATCGCCGCTGGATAGCCGGCGGGCCCGCCGCCGATCACGACGACGTCGAATTGGTCGCTCATACGCCGACCACCATGCGCGCCGGATCCTCGAGGCACTGTTTGACCGTCACGAGGAATTGCACCGCGTCGCGGCCGTCGATGATGCGGTGGTCGTAGGTCAGCGCGATGAACATCATCGGTCTAGCGACGATCTGGCCGTCGACGACGACCGGCCGGTCCTGAATCTTGTGCATGCCCAAAATCGCGCTCTGCGGCGCGTTCACGATCGGCGTCGACAGCAGGGAGCCGAACACGCCGCCGTTGGTGATCGTGAACGTGCCGCCGGTCAGCTCCTCGATCGTGATCGTGCCGGCGCGCGCGCGCGCCGCGTATCCGGCGACCGCCTTCTCGATGTCCGCGAAAGAGAGCGCATCGGCGTCGCGCAAGATCGGCACTATCAGCCCGCGATCGGTCGAAACCGCGACGCCGACGTCGAAATACTCGTGGTAGACGATATCGCCGCCGTCCGTCGACGCATTGACGACCGGAAACCTTTTCAGCGCTTCGACACAAGCCTTCGTGAAGAACGACATGAATCCGAGCTTCACGCCGTGCCGCTTTTCGAAATCATCCTTGTAGCGCGCGCGCAAATCGTTGACGGCCTTCAGGTCGACCTCGTTGAACGAGGTCAGCAAAGCTTGTGTGGATTGCGCCTGGACCATGCGTTCGGCGATGCGCGCGCGCAAGCGCGTCATCGGCACGCGCTGATCGGTGCGCCCGGAGCGCGGCGCGGGCGCCGGCGCCGCCTTGGCGGTGCTTGCCGCGCCCTTGTCCGCCAAGAAATTCACGACGTCGGACTTGGAAACGCGGCCGTCGCGGCCGGAGCCCGCGAGCGCGGCCGGATCGATTTTATTTTCTTCGGCGACGCGCTTCGCCGCCGGACTCAACTTGGTCGGCGTAGCCGCGCGCGGCGCGGCTGCGGCGGCGACCGCCGCGGGCATCGCCTGCGCGGCGGCCCCGGCCTCGATGAGCGCGAGTATTTGTCCGCTCGTGACCGTCGCGCCCTGTGCGGCCTTGATTTCCTTCAGAACCCCCGCGACCGGCGCCGGTATTTCGAGAACGACCTTGTCCGTCTCGAGATCGCCGAGATTCTCATCGCGGGCGACTGCGTCCCCGACCTTCTTGTGCCACGCGACCAAGGTGGCGTCGGCCACCGATTCCGGCAGCTGCGGAACGCGAACTTCTGTTGTCATGAACCTGTCCTGGATTTAGCGGGTATGCGCATCGTGTGACGCGAGGATTCCTCCGGGGGAACGCCCTGCAGCGCGGCGGTGACGAGATTTTTCTGTTGCTGATTGTGCAACGCAGGAATCCCGGTCGCCGGCGCGGCCGCCCCCGCCCGCCCGGCATACAAGAGTTCGTGTTTGGGACCGAGGTTTGCCTGCAGGCGATGCCGGATTTGATACCAGCCGCCCTGATTCTGCGGTTCTTCCTGGCACCAGACTATTTCACGCGCATTCGAGTACTTGCGGATGATCGCTTCGTATTCATCCGACGGAAACGGATACAGCTGCTCGATCCGAACGAGCGCCACGGTCTCGACCTTGGCGTCGCGTTTCGCCTTCAATAGGTCGAAGTAGACCTTGCCGCTGCAGAGCACGATGCGCGTGACCGCGGAGGCCTTGACGTCGTCGACCTCGTCGATCATGTTGCGAAAGCCGCCGCCTGCGAGTTCCTCGAGGCGGGATACCGACAAGGGGTGGCGCAGGAGGCTCTTCGGCATCATCACGATCAGCGGCTTGCGCAGCGCGCGCACCATCTGCCTGCGCAGCATGTGGAACAGCTGAGCCGGCGTCGATGGTACGCAGACCTGCATGTTGTATTCGGCGCACAACTGCAGGAAGCGCTCGAGGCGCGCCGACGAATGCTCGGCGCCTTGACCCTCATAGCCGTGCGGAAGGAACAGCGTGAGCCCCGACAGACGGCCCCACTTCGCCTCGCCCGAGCTGATGAATTGATCGATGATGACCTGCGCGCCGTTGCAGAAGTCGCCGAATTGCGCCTCCCAGATCGTCAGACAATGCGGTTCGGTCGTCGAATATCCGTACTCGAACCCCATGACCGCCTCTTCGGACAACACGGAATCGGTCACCGTGAACTTCGGCTGATTGGGCGCCAAATGCTGAAGAGGAGCATAGCGCCGGCCGGTGATTTGATCGTGCAGCACCGCGTGACGGTGAAAGAACGTGCCGCGGCCGCTGTCCTGGCCCGTCAGGCGAATCGGATAGCCGTCGCTTATGAGGCTCGCATACGCCAAAATCTCCGCGCAGCCCCAATCGAGGGCGAGCTCGCCGGCGACCATTTTTTCGCGCGATTTCATGATCGCGAGCACGCGCGCGTTGAGATTCCATTGCGGCGGGTACGAAGTGATCGCCTTGCCGAGCGTGCGCAGGCGCGGCATGTCGATGCCGGTCTTCACGGGCTCGGACCAGTCCGCGCCCAGATACTCGCTCCAATCCACGGTGTAGCGGTTGCCGATCAGGCCGAGCGCCGCGCGCGCCAGCGGCTTGCCTTGATCGAGCCCGTCGCGATACCGGTCGATCATCGCCGCCGCCTCCGCGGCCGCGAGTACGCCTTCGCGCACGAGCTGTTCGGCATAGACATGGCGCACGGTCGGCTTCTTGCGGATGACCTGGTACATCAGCGGCTGGGTAGCCGCGGCTTCGTCCGCCTCGTTGTGTCCGTGGCGCCGATAGCAGACGAGGTCGATCACCACGTCCTTGTGGAATTTCATCCGATATTCGAGAGCGAAGCGCGCGACGAAACAGACGGCCTCCGGATCGTCGGCATTCACGTGAAATATCGGTGCCTCGATCATTTTCGCGACATCCGAACAATAGAGGGTCGAGCGCGCATCGCGCGGATCGCTCGTCGTGAAGCCCACTTGGTTGTTGACGATCACGTGGACCGTGCCGCCGGTGTGAAAGCCGCGGGCTTGCGACAGCTGCAACGTCTCCATCACGACGCCTTGGCCCGCAAACGCGGCGTCCCCGTGAATTTGAACCGGAAGAACCTTGACGCCCTCCGCATCGCCGCGGCGCTCTTGGCGCGCGCGCGCCGAGCCCTCGACCACGGCGTTCACGACCTCGAGATGCGACGGATTGAACGCGAGCGCGACATGCACGTTGCCGGACGGCGTCTTCAGATCCGCCGAGTACCCCTTGTGGTATTTCACGTCGCCCGATCCGCGCAGTGTCGCAAGATCGTATTGTCCTTCGAATTCGTCGAACAAATGCCGCGGCGATTTGCCGAGCAGGTTGACGAGCACGTTCAGACGTCCGCGATGCGCCATGCCGATGATCGTCTCTTCGACACCCATGCTGCCGCCGCGCTGAACGAGGTCGTCGAGCAACGGAATCAGACTCTCGGCGCCCTCGAGCGAGAACCGCTTTTGGCCGACGTACTTCGTGTGCAAATAGCGCTCGAGCCCCTCGGCCGCGGTCAATTGCCACAGGATATTTATCTTCTCCTCCGCGCAGAAGCGCCGTGTGACCCGGGCCGACTGGAAGTTGTCCTGCAGCCAGAGGCGTTCGTCGGTGTCGGAGACGTGCGCGAATTCTGCGCCGATCGTGCCGGTGTAGATGAACCGAAGCTCCGCCAGGATGTCCTTGAGCTTCAGGCGATTGGCGAATTCGGTCGTACGGCTGCCGGTGAAGAACTCGGAATCCAGATCGGCATCCGCGAGGCCGAAATACTCCAGGTTCATCACGTACGGCTTCGGCGGCTTGCTGAGCCCGAGCGGATCCAAGTTCGCCGACAAATGCCCGCGATTCGCGTAAACCTGAATCAGGCGCGATACGCCCGCTTGCTTGGCGTTCGCTTGCGGCGCGGGCTCGCTCGCGGCGGCGCCGGCCGGGCGGCCCAGGGACTCGATGAGCCGCTCGCGAATCGGCCCGTGCGCGACTTCCCCGCTCGAACCCGGCGCGAGCTGCGCAAAATATTCGCGCCAGGTCGGATCGACATTTTCGGGGTTGGCGAGAAATCGTTCGTAGAGATCCTCGACGAAGTCGGCGTTTGCGCCATAGAGCATCGTCGCTGCTAGCTGTTCGGCCATGGATTGATTCATGAGGGCGTCGTGGAGCGGGAAATCTTAAGGAACATCAACACGATGAAACGTCGCACCCGGGTGCTGGATGGGGCGCCAAGTTTAGCCCAAGGCACCACAATATGAAATGTGACGCAGGGCGAACTTCTCAGATGAGCGCCGGCACTCCGAGCGTCTTCAGCATCCAGTACTCATAGCCGATCAGCGCCAGATAGCCGATCAGGACCGCGTACAGCGCGAACTCCACGCGAAATGAGCGCATGAACCGGTAGCGCGCCAAGAACGCGAGCATCACGACGCTGACTCCGGTCAGCGCCATCTTGACGGCGGCGAACTCCCCCGCATCGCCGCCGACGATCATCGCCATGACCGGATTGATCTCCTCGGCCCCCGCCGCCAGCAGCGCGAGCGTCATGAACGCGTCGCAGATGCTGAGGAGCAGGATCGCAATCGCGATCGCAAACAAGTGCGCGGCGTGCCAGTCGATCGTGTGGTAGCGCATCTCGTCGAGGCGCCTAGGCGCGTTCCTGCGGCGCGGATTGAAGCTGCCGTAGAGCAGCGACCACCATACGCGGCGGCGGCGCTCGGCCGCGCGGCGCTCGGCGAGCACGCCCGGCGCCGGCGACGGCAGGCCTCGCAGCTGGTGTATGACCCAATCGTCGGCGGCCTTGGCGCGTGCGGTCCGGGGAATTTTTCTCGTCTTGCTCGTCAACGGGGTCGGCATGGTCGAAGACACTATCCCGATATCGCGGGGCCGTGGGCAAGCCGAATGCGTCATAATCCGTCCGATCGGGCTACATTTTCTCCCCTCGGCGGCGTCCTGTCATAATGACCGCCATGCCGACACCAGCCAACGGGTTCTCCGCCGCCCGGCTCCAGCGCTTGAGCGAGCGCTTGCGCGCGGACGTCGAGAGTGAATTGATTCCGGGCGCCGTGGCTCTGATCATTCACCGCGGCTGTGTCGCGTACTTCGAGGCGTTCGGCTTCGCCAACCGCGCGACCCAAAAGCGCATGGCGCCCGATTGCATTTTCCGCATCGCCTCTTTGACGAAACCGATCACCGCCACGGCGGCGCTGATGCTCGTCGAGCGCGGCGAACTTTCGCTGGCGGACCCGGTAGCGCGATTTCTGCCGATGCTGGGCGAACTCGACGTGGGACGCGAGTCGATCGATCCGGCAACCGGCGAACGCCGGCTCGAGACCGAGCGGGTGCGGCGCACGATGACGGTGCACGATCTCATGCGTCATACGGCCGGGTTCACCTATGGCCCATTCGGCGATTCGCTCGTGCAGCGCGCCTATCGCCGTGCGAATCTGATGGACGGCCAGCAGACCAACGCGGAACTCGTCGACAAGCTGTCCAGGCTGCCGCTCGCATTCCAGCCGGGAACGACGTTCGAGTACGGCATGTCGACCGACGTACTCGGCCGCATCGTCGAGGTGGTGTCCGGCCTCGGTTTGGACCGATTCATCGCCGAGCGGATCACCGGACCCTTGGGGATGACCGCTACCGGTTTTGGACTCAAAGCTGAGGCAAGCCCGCGCCTCGCGGAGCCGCAGGCGGATGCGGCGCCCGGCGTCGCGCCGGCGGTGGCGCTGTACAATCCGGCGAAGCTCCCGCTGTGGTTCTCCGGCGGCGGCGGGCTATTGTCGACCGCGGCGGACTACGCGCGCTTTTGCCGCTTGCTGTTGAATCACGGCGAATTGGAGGGCGTACGGATCCTGTCGCGCAAAACGGTCGAATGGATGACGGCCAACCACCTGCCGCCGAATATCGCGTTCGGGCCGTTGACGCATGAGTTGGGCGCTGCCGCCCCGCTGCCCGCGCTAGGACAAGGCTACGGCCTCGGTCTCGGTGTGCGCGTACAAGACGGACTCGCGAGCGTGCCGGGATCCGCGGGCGACTATTATTGGGGCGGTGCGACCGGGCCTTATTTTTGGGTCGACCCACGCGAACAGCTGATTTTCGTGCTGATGCTGCAGGAACAGAACGCGGCGCG
>VFSW01006849.1_pt1 | contig 16666 bp, 16 predicted proteins | sample 5358111 | NCBI WGS metagenome assembly VFSW01 (sample SAMN11554181, study PRJNA540505) | mine drainage metagenome | isolation source: sediment from site ElyBrook_90M | place: USA: Ely Copper Mine, Vershire, VT | collected 2017
GGATCGATTTCTTGGGGGCCCTATTGGGGGGGGAGAGTGTGGAACGGCTCCCGACGTAGTGTGGGTTGTTCTCGAGTGGTCCCCGGGGCGAGCGGACCGTAGAGAAAGACCGGAATGCCGAGTTCCTCACCGATCCAGCGAGCCGTGTGATTTCGTTCAACGATCGCGTCGGAGAGAGACTCCTCTCCTAGGGGAACGAAGGGCACGACGTCGAGGACTCCGAGGCGTGGATGAACCCCGCGGTGAGTGGTCAGGTCGATGAGGGAGAGTGCCCTGCGGGCCAGTTCCCGTACGTCGAGACGCAGCTGGTCGGGAGAGTTGATGAGGGTGAAGACGCTGCGGTGGTGGTGGGGGTCGGAGTGACGATCTCGCAGGGAGGCCCCGGCCGCCCGGTCCAGAGCCCCGAGGACCTGGGGGTCGCGGCCTTCAGAGATGTTGATCACGCACTCGAGCACCCCGCCAGGCTAGGGGTGGGCGGGTCTAGACTGGGGGTTCGTGCCCACCGGCCGAGGAGGAGCAAGTACGTGAGCCAGATTCCCAGCGCCGAAACCACCGTCGTCACCGACCCTGTGGGCCACGTTCAAGTCGTCTACCTCGGTCCGGTCGCCCCGCACTGGGAGTGTCGAATGGTCTTTGGAGACGAGGAGCAGATTCAGGCTTTCGTCGACCGAATCGACGCCCGACTACGCTTCTTGCCCCCCCACGACCCGCAGTTTCGCCGTAATCGCGAACGGGTGAACCGGGACGCTGAACGAGAGAATCTGCTCGTCGAGTGGAACCTCGGCTACGACGAAGAGGCCTAGGAGACCCGCTGGTCTAGGCCAGCGGTGACGTGGAGACTCGGTTCCACCAGCGTTCGGGGTCGGAGAGTTCGTCGTCGCTCGGCAGTGCGTCAGCACGCAGGAGTGCGCTGAGCGCTTCGTCGCCGTGAGTCGAGAGAATGTGGCGAGCCCAGCGGGCGGCGCGCTCGGGGTGAACACCCTGTGGAGACGCCCCGAACCGGGCCGCCGCAGCGGCTTCTCCCCGGGCGGCGCTCTGTCGGCGGCGACGCCAGGCCTCTAGAAGCGTGTCGTGGGGCCCCGTGAGGGCCCCGGTAATCTCGTCGGCGACGACGTCGCCCACGGCGAGGAGGGCAGCGAGCGCCGCGTTAAGGGCCCTCGTCGCCGAGGAGTCTTCGGGCGACTGGAGTCCCTCTAAGAGTCGTTCCGGGTGAGCGAGAAGCTCACTCGCGTCAGCCGAGCCGGACATGTCCTGGAGTCGCGAGAGGATGTCGCCCTGGGTGCGGGCGGCCTCGCGCACGGTATCGGCCAAGATAAATCGTAAGGCGTCTCCGACCCCGGGCTGAGAGAGCACGAGGGCACTCACCAACTCCTCGACCAGAGCGAAGGTCATGACCTGGTCGAGATCGAGGGACCACTCCTCGGCGAAACGAGCGATGTTGTTGACGACGAGAGTCGCGGAGTCGGTGCGGGGAAGGGGTAGCGCGGCGAGGGAGAAGGCTCGTTCGGAGTAGTGGCCGGCGACCGACCCCAATTGAAATCCGAGGAAGAGCGGTCCCAGGGTGTGGGCAAACTGGGCCATCATTCCCGCGGACTCCTCAAACCCCTCGACTTCCCCGAGACCGGGGAGGTTTTGGGTCAAGGTCACCATCGGTTCGAGTAGCGGGCGCCACTGGACAAGCGCCGATTGGGTCAACTGAGAACGCGTCGTCGCCTCCAACGTCTCGGTGAGGGGTTGACCCATCCGCTGGGCCAGGTGTCGAGAGACGAGGGGGGCGAGTTGTTCCAGGCGCTGACGCAGTTCGGGGTGGGCGTTCGGGTCACCGTCGTCACCTCGGGCAATCGACATCGCCATCTGGGTGGCGTTAGTGAACCACGCGTCGGAGCCCTGTTGGGAGAGCATCCGCATGAGGTCATCGAACATGGGGCCGAAGGGCATGTCGCTCACCCCCCCAACCTACGCCCCCACGGCACCCTGTGAGTCCGGGCCCTAGCATGGACAGTCGTGGCAACCGACGTGGCGATCGACCTGGGGACCTCCCGAACGCGGCTGGCCACCGATCAGCGCAGCATTCTGATCAATGAACCCACCCTCGTCGCACTGGACACCACGTCGGGTGAGGTCGTCGATATTGGGGATCGCGCTCTGGATCTCGTGGGGCGTCTACCTCGTCACGTCGTGGTGTTTCGACCCCTGGCCCAGGGTACGACCGTTGACTTCGACGTCACCGCACGATTAATCGCCGGACTCTTCGAACGGGCCGGGATTTCGAAACTCTCCCGGGCCCGGGTCATCATGAGTGTGCCGACGGTCGCTACGTCCATTGAACGACGAGCCCTTCGCCAAGCGGCGATTCGAGCCGGGGCGAAAGAAGTCACTCTCATGGAGGCTCCGGTAGCCGCAGCCATTGGACTCGGGATGCCGGTACAGGAGCCGGTGGGCTCGGCCGTCGCGGTTCTCGGAGCGGGCGTGACCGAGGCCGCCCTCATCTCCCTCGGGGGAATCGTCACCTCGGGGGCGCGGCGCCTCGGGGGCGCCGACATCGAACACAACCTCGCGACACTGCTGCGAGTGCGCCACAACGTGGTCGTCTCGCCGGCCGTTCTCGAGGATCTGAAGTTTCACCTGGCCTCGGCGCGTGGTCGGGTCCGGGGAGAACCCATCGTGGTGCGCGCGCGACGAATTTCGGACGGGCAGTTGGTCGACTTTGAAGTCGCGCCCGAGCTCGTGAACGCCGCCGTGACCGAGGTGGTCATCTCGGCGGAACGTTTGGTGCAGGAGTGTCTCGGTGACGCTCCGCCGGACCTCTCCCAGGACGTCTCCACTCAAGGATTGGCGCTCGTGGGAGGACACGCCCACCTCGCCGACTTCGCCGACCTTCTCGAAACTGCGACGGGGGTGAGCGTGAGAATTGCTGATGAGCCCGAGACGGTCGTGGTGCGGGGTCTCGCGATGTGTCTCGAGCAGATGGCGAACCTGCACTCGCTCTTTCGCGAAATCGACCGCTAGTCGAGTTCCTCCACCCCGTGGGGGTCGAGTTGGTCGACGGCGGCGCGCACTTGCCAGTCCCGGTCCTCTCGGGCGACCTCGAGGGCAGCGTCGACGTCGTCTCCCTCGAAGGCGGCGAGAGCGACGACGGCTCGTCGTCGAACCGACGCACGGTCGTTGAGGGCGCCGAGCACCGTGGGCTTGGCCCGCTCGTCACCGATGGCGCCGAGAGCGCCGAGTGCGGCTTCGCGACACCGGGGGTCCTCGTGGTCGCTCGCTATCCGACACATCGCGTCGACGGCGTCGTGGTCCCCGTGCTCGCCGAGCGCGAAACACGCGGCCTCACTCACGAGGGCGTCGGTGTCCTCCAGTCGTTCCCGCAGGGCGGGGAGTAACTCGACGGGAAATCCTTCGCGGGCGGCCCACTCCACCGCGTCGCGCCGTGCTTCGGGCGAGGGATCGTCGAGTGCGTCACGCCATCCGTCACTCCCCAGAGCTCCCTGAGCGCACAGGGCGCGCCGAGCGAGAATACGTTCACGTACGTTGTTGGAGCGGCTGAGGGCGTGCGCGACCTCGAGGTCGGGGCCACCGAGGTGGCGGGCCCGTAGGAGGGCGACGAGGCTCTCGTTCGCTAGCGTGGGGTCATTAGCCACGTGACCATTCCACCACCTCCGTGGCGTTCTCGTCGCGTGGGGATCATTCTGGGCCTCGCCGTTGTCCTCATGGCGCTCGTCGTGGTGCTCGGGCTCCTGCCGACATCGGAGTACGCCATTACGCCCGGTCAGGCCACCCTCGTTCCCCCACTGGTCTCCGTCTCCGGGGCGTCGACGAGCCAGCACCACAGCCGGATCTACCTCGTGGACGTCTACTTGCAGCGTCTCAGTGTTCTGAGTGACCTGGTCGATCACCTGCGCGGGGGTGCGGTCCAGTTCGTTTCGGAGAACCAACTCTTGAGTCCCGGGGTTCCCGCTTCCCAACTCGACGCTCAGGGCTACCTTCAGATGGCCGACTCTCAACAGGCCGCGACGGTATCGGCCCTGCGGGCCCTCGGGTGGCGGCCCCGAGTGAGTGGCGACGGAGCGGTCGTGACGGCGGTCGCGAGTTCGTCACCAGCCGCGACGGCGGGTCTCGGAGTGGGGGATCTGATCCGTTCTCTCAATCACACCCCGGTCTCTTCGGGCTGCGCGCTGGTGCGCGCACTGGCGCACGTCCAACCCGGAGAGAACCTCCAACTCCAGATCCAGCCGGCTAGTTTCTCGGCGACCGGAGTCCTGACTCGGACGGCCGCGCGTTCGGTCAGCCTGCGCGCGACTCGGGCCCCGGCGGGCCTCACCTCCCCGTGCCCGGGGGTCGGCCGACTCTCGGCGTACCTCGGCGTCGGAATCGAAGACGGGGTCCTCGTCCAGAGTCCGGTCCAGGTATCGGTCGACACGGCCAACATCGGCGGACCTTCCGCCGGACTGGCCATGACGTTGGCGATTATCGACCGACTCTCGAAGAACCCGGTCGCCGGATCCATCCCGGTGGCCGCCACGGGCACCATCAGTCTGAACGGTCAAGTGGGTGAGGTGGGCGGCGTGGCCGAGAAGACCGTGGCGGTGCAACGAGCGGGAGCCACCGTCTTTTTCGTTCCCGTCGCCGAGGTCTCCCAAGCGACGGCCGTCGCCGGGGCCTCCTTACGGGTCATCGGGGTCTCTACTCTCACCCAGGTTCTCGGCGAACTACGGCACTTGGGGGCCCCGTCCGTACAACCTCTCGAGAGCCCTCGGTGATACACCGTTTGTAGGTGGAGAGCGACCTAGGCTTGAGAGGATGGACGACCGTCGGATTCTCTCCACCCGTTTCAACCCCAATGATGTGGCGCGTACGTCTTTTTCGACCGTCCGCAAGGGCTTCGACCCCCAAGAAGTGCGGGCCCACCTCGAGATGTTGGCTCGCGAGTTGGCTCAGCTCGAATCTCGGCTACTCGATACCCAGGATCAACTGAACGAGGCACTTCATCGGGCCGCCAACCCGGTCATCGACGAGGCCACTCTCGCGGGCGCGCTCGGGGCCCAGAGTGCGGCCATCCTGCGCTCGGCTCACGACGAGGCGGGGCGGGTGACGGCGGAGGCCCAAGAGCGGACCGCTCATCTGTTTTCCGAGACTCAACAGCGGGCCGCGGCCCACCTCATCGAGGCCCAAGAGCGTGTTAATCGGATGCTCACTGACGCCGAACGGGCCGCGGAACTCACCGACACCGAGGCGCGCCAGGCCGCCGATCGATTAATAGAAACAGCCAAAGTGAACGGCCAGACGCTGGTCGAACGAGGTCGAGAGCAAGGTCGCGCCATCGTCGAGCAGGCCAGCGAAGCGCGCCGAACCATCCTTTCGGATCTGGCCGTCAAGCGCAAGGCTCTGCACCTGCAAATCGATCAGCTTCGCGCCGCCCGGGACTCCCTGGTGACCTCGATGAACGGGCTGCGAGAGAAGGTGGAGCACACTCTCGATTCGCTTATTTCCTCCGACGAGCAGGCGCGCCAAGCCGCGATCGACGCCCTACGCCTACGCGCTCCGGTGAAGGATCTCACCGAGGATGAACTCCTCGCCGGTACGCCACTGCGTCCGGTGGAGACCGCTCCGTCGGGGCACCCGGCCCCCGCGGTCGCGTCGGCACAGTCCGCCCCCGTGACCTCGACGCCGCCGCCCACCCCCGTGACCTCGACGGCGTTACCGAACGGGGAGGCCGACTCCTTCGTCGAAGAGGACCCCTCCGGCACTGACGTCGTGAACGAGATCTTCGCTCGGTTGCGTAAGGCCACGTTGGAAGAGCGCGGGGCTAGCGAAACTGCGCCCAAGCGTCCGATGAACCCGACGCGCCCCGAGACTCCCGCCGGAGAGCTGTTCGCCCGAAGAGATCAGGCTCTGAACGAATCTCTGGTCGTGCTCGTTCGCAAGGTCAAGCGGGCACTTCAAGACGACCAGAACATCACTCTCGATCTGGTGCGGGACTTCAGCGGAGATCCGAGTGGCCGACTCGAGGATGAGATGAGTCAACGGGCTCGTTACTCGGCGGCGGCCCTCGACGCCCTGGTTGACGCCGCGGCCGCGGGAGTGCAGTTCGCCGTGGACGAAGCGGGTGCGGACTCGGTGGAGATAACCGGCGCGGACGTGGATGAGTGCGTGACGGACCTCGCGGTGACCGTTGTCGTGGCGCTGCGCAGGCGAATCGCCGCGGACGGTCACGACCAGGCCAGCGAGCGGGTTAACGCCGCCTACCGGGAGTGGCGGGGGGCTCGAATAGAGCGTTTGGCGACTGACGCGGGGCGGCGCGCCTTTCATCTAGGGGTGGTTTTGGCCTCGCGGGGCCGTGTTCTGCGCTTCCTCAACGCGCCCGACGATCCGCCTTGTGACGCCTGCACCCTGGACGCCGCGACTCAGCGCGACGCGGGTCAGAGCTTCCCCAGTGGGGCGATCTACCCCCCCGTTCACGCCGGGTGTGCGTGCACGGTGATACCGGCTTGAGTATGGGCCTAGGCTGAACAGGTGCGCTCGCCCTCTGACGTCCCCTCCGCGCGGCGGCTAAGCCGTCCCTCGAGACGTTTTTGGATCACTCTGGCGATTGTCGTCGTCATCATCGTCGTCTTTTCGTTCCGCAGTCTGGCCGTCCTCTGGACGGACCAGATGTGGTTCTCCCAGTCCGGATTCGGCGCCGTCTTTACGGGGATTCTGTGGACCAAGGTGGGGCTCACGTTGGTCTTCGGAGCCGTGTTCGCGGTCATCATGTGGGTCAACTTGATCCTGGCCGATCGCTTCGGGGCCCGGGACTTAAGTTTCGAGCCCGACGACGAACTCGTGCGACGATTCCAGAACTCGGTGCGGCCCCGAGCGGCGCTCGTCTACGGCGTGGTGTCGCTCCTGACCGGTGCGGTCGCGGGCCTCAATGCGTCCGGTCAGTGGAACGTGTGGCTCCTCTACCGACACGCACAAACGTTCGGTGTCGTTGATCCCGCTTTTCACAAGGACGTCGGGTTCTACATCTTCACTCTGCCCTTCTACTCCTTCGTCGTGACCTGGGGGTTGGTCGCACTCTTCGTGACGTTGATTCTCACGACCCTCGCGCACTTCTTGAACGGAGGAATTAGGGCTCGCTCCCGCGGGGTCTCGGTCGCGCCGCGCGTCAAGGCACACCTGAGCGTCATCGGCGCCTTTATTGCCCTCTTCAAGGCGGCCGGCTACGTCATCGCTCGCTGGCATCTCGTGACCTCGACCAACGGGTACGTCGAGGGAGCGGGCTACACCGACGTCCACGCTCGCATGCCCGCACTCACGATTCTCGTGGTGCTCTCACTCACCTCGGCCATCATCCTCCTCGCCAACGTGCGGATGAGGGGCTGGTCTCTGCCGGCCGTCGCCGTGGGCCTGTGGGCCTTTGTGGCTCTCGTCATAGGGGTGCTCTACCCAACCTTCTTGCAAACGTTGAAGGTCTCACCGGCCCAGAGCACTTTGGAGACCCCCTACATCGCGCGCAACATCACTGCGACGCGTCAGGCGTGGGGATTGACCAACGTGAACTACCACACGTTCGCCGGCTCCTCCACGGTTCCCTCCACGGTCCTCAAAGCCGACGCCGCGACACTCACGAACATACGTCTCTGGGACCCGGACCCCCAGATCGCCCTCGCGACCACGATTCGCCGTCAGTCCATTCGTTCGTACTACACCTTCACCACGCTCGGAGTCGATCGCTACATGGTGAACGGGGCCCTCACCCCCGTACTCATCGGAGCCCGCGAAATCTCTTCGTCCTCACTCCCCTCGGCTGGGTGGGTGAACACCCACCTGCAGTACACCCACGGCTACGGAGTAGCCCTGCTCGCCGCGAACCAGGTCGACTCGACAACCGGTAATCCGATCTACGACGTGGCGAACCTGCCCCCGATCTCCACCGCGGGACTGCCGACGTTGACCCAGCCCGGAATCTATTTCGGGGTGGGTGACTCGGGGTGGGTGGTTGCGAACACGAAACAACCGGAGATTGACTACCAACTCTCCGGGGGTGCGAACGTCGAGACCCACTACGCCGGTACCGGAGGAGTGAAGGTGGGCGGCTTTCTCAGCCGGCTCGCCTTGGCGATGCGTCTGGGCGACTTCAACTTTCTCATCTCGAACCAGATCACTCCCTCCTCACGAGTTCTCTTCGTCCGTGACGTTACCGCGATGGCGCAGAAGGCGGCCCCCTTCTTGTCCTTCGACTCCCAGCCCTACGCGGTCATCGCGAACGGTCACGTGGATTTTGTTCTCGACGGATACACCACCTCCTCGCAGTACCCGTACTCCCAGAACGCCGACTCGCTGGGTCTCAGTTCGTCGGGACTGCCCTACTCCTTTAACTACGTGCGCAACTCCGTGAAGGTCGTCATCGACGCCTACAGCGGAAAGATGACCTTCTACGCGATGGATCCCACCGATCCCATTCTTCGCGCGTACGAAGGGGCCTTCCCGGGAATGTTCCACTCCCTCTCGGCGATGCCCAGCACGTTGCGCCAGCACCTGCGCTACCCCCAGGACATCTTCGCGGCGCAGGCCGCGGTCATTGGCCGCTATCACATCACCTCGCCGACCGCCTTCTACAACGCCTCCGACCAGTGGCAGATCTCTCCCACTACCGGAGCCGGTCCGCCGAGTTCCACCCTGGCTCAGACGGCGGTCACCAACGCCAATAACATCGTGGTCGCCACCCAGAACGCGCCCATGTCGCCCATCTACCAGGTGGGGGCCCTACCCGGAGTCAACCACCAGCAACTCCTCGAGTCGCTGGCCTACGTGCCGGCGGGTAACTCGTCGACGGTACAACCTCTGTCGGCCTTCTTGGAGGCGACCTCGGACGCGAATGACTACGGGAACCTGAACGTCTACGTCACGCCCCGTGGTCAACAGGTGACCGGTCCGGCCCAGGCTGACTCCGAGATCCAGCAGAACGCGTCGGTGAGCGCCAACATCACCCTCCTCGACCAGCACGGGAGTCAGGTGCTTCTCGGAAACGACGTCATGGTTCCCCTGGATCAGAGCGTCCTCTACGTCCGTCCTCTCTACGTGACCTCGACCTCGAACCCCATGCCCCAACTGCGCTACGTCATCGCCGTCTTCAACCAAGACGTCGCTATCGAACCGACCATCTCCCAGGCCCTCGCCAAGGTCCTCGGGCCGGCCGCGACGTCGGGTGGTTCGGGAAACACGGGGGGTACGGTTCCCCCCTCGGGAGGTTCGAAGGGATCGGGCTCGGCTCGCGCTACCACCTACCTGGCCCAAGCACAAAGTGACTACACGGCGGCTCAGGCGGCCCTCGCCGCGGGCAATCTCGGTCTCTACCAGAGTGACGTCAACGCGATGAAGGCGTCGATCGCCAAGGCCCAGACGGCCCTCGCGGGTTAAACAGTGTCGGGTTCGCGCCCTCACGACTGACGAACAATTAAGAGGAGATGGTGGTGTCAACCCCGGAACTGGTCATCTGCGACGTCAACGAGACACTGATCGATTTTTCCGGCCTGGGCCCCAGCTTCGAACTGGCCGGTCTCAGTCCTTCCGCCGTGCCGTGGTGGTTCGCGACGCTTTTACGGGATGGATTCGCCGTCAACCTCACTGGTGGGTCGGTGGGTTTCGTCGATCTCGGACGTCGAGCCTTGCGAGAGATTGCCCATCTCTCGAGAGTAGAGATCAGCGACGCGGTGATCCAGTCGGTGCTCGACAGCATTGCTCACCTGGGAGTCCACCCCGACGTGGTACCGGCTCTGCGAACTCTGCTGGGGGCGGGCATTCCGGTGGTGGCGCTCACTAACGGTTCTGCGGAGTTGGCGCGCAGTATTCTCGCCCGCGCCGGAGTGCCGGTGGAGGAGATGGACGTCGTCGGAGCGCTCGACGTGGGTGGTTGGAAACCCCTTCTCGAGCCCTACCGCTCCGTCGTGCACGAAGCGGGAGTGAATCCCCGGCGAACGGTCATGGTGGCGGCTCACCCTTGGGATCTCCACGGCGCCGAGCAGGCGGGCCTCCTCGGCGCTTACGTCGACCGAGCCGGAGCGGGGTACCCGAGTTTTATGGAGCCGCCCACGGCGACGGCCCGAGACTTGGTGGAACTGGTCGACATCATCGTCGAACTGTGAGTCAGTTCTGAGTAATGACGACGGCGGTGCCGTAGGCCAGGACCTCCTGAAAGGTCCCGTTGATTTCGTTGGAGTCGTAGCGCATCGCGACGACGGCGTTGGCCCCGAGGGCGGTGGCGTTCTCGCCGAGGCGTTGGACTGCTTCTTCGCGGGTCTCGGTCAACTGGCGGGTGAGTCCTCGCAACTCGCCACCCCCAATTCCCTTGAGAGCCGCCCCTAACTGAGCGCCGATATTACGAGTTCGTACGGTGATCCCGTTAACCTCACCCAGAACTTGGGTGATGGTGTAACCGGGGATGTCGTTGGAAGTAACGATGAGCACGGGACCTCCTTGGGTCACCCCCATCATGTCAGCACTGGTTGACGCGTGCTACATCTCGATCATTTGGTGAATGACCAGGGTCCCACCGTTACTCAGGTAGGGGTGTCGGGCCAGGACGGACTTGGCGGCCTCGACGGATTCGGCCTGAATCACCATGTAACTGGTGACGTCAATTCCCTTCGCCTCGTCGGACTTGGAGACCTGTCCGACGGGGAAGGTCGGCAGACCTGGATCGATGATGGCGTCACCCGTGGTCATCTTCCACGCGCCGAAGGTTGCCTTGGCGACGGCCTTCACGATGGGGTTAGACGGGATGGCCGGACCGTGATAGGTGACCAAATACTTTTCCATGGCGTACTCCCAGTGTTGAGGTGGGCCCATGGTAAGGGGGGATGGGCGTAGTTGTGAAGAAGTTTGGCGAGTCTTGAGCGAATTGTCCTGACGTGGACACATCCCCTATACTGGGGGTCCCGCCGCGGGGTGGAGCAGTCTGGTAGCTCGTCGGGCTCATAACCCGAAGGTCGTAGGTTCAAATCCTGCCCCCGCCACCAAGATCGAAGGCCCAGGTTCCACCTGGGCCTTCGTACTGTCCGGAACGCAGTTTTCCGCGCAATCGACGGGCGATTATTAATTCGACGTTTCCGCACTCTTTGCGCGTCTCTATCTGCGAGTCGTCTGGACCGATACCCACTCGTTGCTAAGTCAACTGTTTCAGCGCTCGGCGGTCAAGAGCCGTAAAAAGGCCGCAGGCGAGTGGACTGGTAGTTGACCAGCGAGGTCAAGAAGATGATGATCGCCGGAGACGATGACGGAACGAGTCGTCGCCGCTAGCGCGATGAGATAATCGTCGTCGGGGTCCGACGAGTGAACAGAAAGTGAAAGGTCAGGGTCGTCAACGATCCCACCTTGATGGTTGAGGAGCTCGATGAACTGTCGTGACTCAGCTTCGCTGATTCGTGAACGAATCTTCGGGTAGTTGAATACTCGGGTCAGTTCTTCCAGCAAGAGTGGAGACGCGATGAGCTCGTAGTCTCCATCGAGCCATGCTCGAAGCACTTTTGCTGGCGTACCCGAGGGCGCCAAGAGCGCCGAGACGATGACGTTTGGATCAAGGACCGCGCGCAACTCAGCGCGGACTCTGACGGGAGCGATGCTGAGCTTCGAGAGCGAGTGCCATCGCCTCGTCCTCGTTCATCGTCTCGTGCGCCCAAATCTGATCGAGTAAGTCCAGCCCGAGGTCGCGTCGCAGGGCCTCTTCGATGACTTGACTCTCGCCCTTGCCGGTTCGAGCCGCGCGTATCTTCACCGCTCGTAGGACCTCATCTTCGACCGTGAGTGTCGTTCTCGTCTTTGCCACATACTCATCTTAGCATCAAGATGACAAGGCTTGTAGCCCCACTCGGCGAAGGAAGTCACCGGATATCGCTACGGTGGCTCCGTGCCTGCCATGACGACCGCCCATACGCTCAGGAGCCGCAGGGGTCTCGTACATCAATGGACCACGATTGATGCCGTCTACCGCGGCCGTTGAAGAAACGTGTCCCAACGTGAGCACCTAGCGGATTCGGGTTTCAGTCGTCTCCGAGCGCCAGGAGTTGTTCTACGACACCATCGAGGTCGGTCGATTCAACCGTTGGCCTTCGAAAAACGCGTGGAAACGGACGATCACTCCGATTGACCCAACCGGTCATGGAGCCAACACACGCCGCTCCGTGAAGGTCCCACGGGTGCACCGCAATCATCATCACCCGATTCGTCGGTGTCTTTGTCACCCTGGCCAGCGACCGGTATGGTTCGGGGCGCCGCTTCCAATGATTGACCTCATCCACTGACACGACATCGACAAACGCATCGAGTACGCCGGCGGACTTGAGGATCGTTCGAGCGAGACCGGCACCGCCGTTGGTCAACGCGTAGGCCGGAACCTCAGCTGCACGCAGCCGGTCGAGAGCCGGTGCGACGTCTGGATGGATGGGGACTCCTCTAAAGGCGTCAATCAGGTCGGCGACGGCCCCCTCGGGCAGGACTTTCCCCGACACCCCAGCCACTTCGTCGAGTGCGATGGCGGCGAGTTCTCCGAAGGGGGCGGCGTCACCGGTAGCGGCTAAAGCGAAACCGTCACGCAGCAACACTGAGAACCACCACGCGAGAGCGTTGTCCCCCAGTCCGAAGCGGCTGAACACGACGTGGAGCGGTGCCAAATCGGTGAGCGTCTCGTTGACGTCGAACACCACTACCTCGGGCCGATGCGACACAGTGGGGCCCGGCGGGGAACTTTGGTCCGGCGTCACGACGTACTCAGTCGACGATGCCCCTGCTCCCAGTCCTCAGCGGCGCCAATCTCTCCGTAACTCACCCCCAAAGCGGGTATCTGCGGCGTCTTGCGCAGGCTGCGCTTGAGTTCGGCGAAGCCGGCGAATCGCGAGAGAGCGATTACGTGTTCGAAGAGAATCAGTGCCTCGTCGGTCGACGGTAGGCGACTAATCACGGGACCGAACAGTGCGGTACCCCCCGGAGGTTCAAAGTGCAAGATGGGTGTGCCGACGTCGCGTCCGGTGAGTTCGAGCGCCTCTTTCGTTTCGGCGAGGATCTCGTGATCGAATTCGGCCACGTCGCTCGCATCGGCTACATCAGGCTCGAGTCCGATTGTGGTCAGTATCGGACCGAGGAATTCTTTCGGGTTGGCGTGCAAAGCCACTTGACCTCCGGGGGCGCATTCGAAAATTGCTGCCCCTGTGGCTTCATAGAACGGACCGACCACCGCCGGGCCGTGGCGGCGGCGTGCGGCCGCTGCGACACGCAGCACCTCGAGTCCGGCGCGGTGAGACCGTTCGTAACCCGGTGGGAAGTGGGTGGCGTAGTCGATGTCGGCATTGACCATCCGCAGCGAAATGAATCGCCACTCGACGACGAAGAATCGTTGTCGAGCCACTTCTCGCACCCACTTAGATGTCATCCAGGCAAACGGGCAAACGGGATCGAAATAGAAGTCCAGATCGGCCACTGGCTAACTCCCTTCGAGGAGCAGACGGTGGCGAACGATTGACGTCTGCACGGTCACATCAGATGGCCGCGAGAGCGGCGATCACGTCATCGGGTTCGGCTCGCTTGGTGTAGTCAGCATCTACGTAACGCCACACTACGGCGCCCTCGGTGTCGATCACGTAGGTCGCGGGTAGTGGTAACTCGAACGAGTCATCTCCGTTGGCCGCAGGCAAGTCGAGGCCGAATCCCGCGTAGATCTCGCGCAATTCTTCGGGAAGGCTGAACACCAGTCCGTACGATCGGGCAACGACGTTGCCCGTGTCGGACAGTACGGGAAAGGCCAGTTCGAGCTTCTCTTGCGTGGACAGGGAGTTATCGGGTGTCTGGGGCGACACGGCGACGAGAGTAGCACCGAGACTCGAAATCTCCGCGAGACGGGCCTGGTACGCACGAAGTTCGGTCGAGCAGTACGGGCACCACCCACCGCGATAGAAGGCGAGTACGACAGGACCACGCGAGAGCAGTGACGAGAGCGACACATGTTCGCCCGTGGAGTCAGGAAGTGTGAAGTCTGGAGCGTGGGCGCCAACGGCGAGGCTGCTCTCGGCGAGACCCGAAGCCCGTAGTGCGTCAGTGGCACCGTCCATAACGACCAATTTTTCGACGGGGATCCTGGCCCTACCGGCCTCGTTTTGCGTTTTGAGGGCTGTGCCCAATTCTCCTGACATATTTCTCTCCTTTGTGTCCTCAACGATTAGTAGATAGACAGACTAGTCTGTCTATCTGAGAGTATCAGATAGAATGAGGCACGTGTCTACGACTGCGCTCACTCCACGGCAGCGTTTATTGGCTGTGGCCAGTCAGCTTTTCTACGCCGAGGGCATCCACGCAGTCGGGATTGACCGCGTGATCGCCGAAGCGTCCGTGGCCAAGGCGACGCTGTACGCGCACTTCCCCAGCAAGGCTGACCTGGTAGCCGCCTACTTGTCGAACGAGAGTCAACTCTGGGTCGAAGAAGCGAACCGGCGATTAAAGGGGTTACGCCCCGGCACCATGGAAGCGATTCGGGCGCTGTTTGAGATGCTCTACGAGAACAGCATGAAGCGCGGTTACCGCGGATGCCCTTTTATTAACGCCGCCGCAGAGTTCCCTAGTCCCAGCCCGGTTGCCACGCAGATCGACATTCACCGTGATCGCTTGAGAAAGGTGTTTGCCACGGCGGCGGACACCGCCGATACAACATCTGAGATGTTGGATGCTCTCGTCTCTCTCTACGGCGGTGCTATGACCGCGGCTCAACTCGATCATCGGCCACAGGTCGTGCTCCACGCCGCCAGCGTGGCCGAGCACCTCCTCGCAGAGACCACGACGTGAATAAGGCCGTACTGCACGCGACTGCGTCAGTGCGCTCGCGACGAATTGTGGATGCTGTGGGAAGTGAATCGCCTTCGCTCGAAGTCGTGAATGCCCAAGGGCACTCAGCTGTCGAGCGTGACCGTAGCCAATCGGGCACAGTGTGATCGCCCTATCCAATAGGCGCTCGACCACGTTTGAGAACACTTGGAGCCGAGAATCTCAGTAAGTGGCCAACCGTTCAAGTTTCACACGCGGTGTCAGAAGTTCGATGCACTGAACCCTTGAACTCGCCCACCACCAACGGAAGGAACCACTATGACCTCACGTCAGAGTGGAACTCCTTCCATTGGAAGGACACGGAACTCTGCCTCCTAAGACGCGCGAAAGTACGTGAGCAGCAAAGGAAGTTGCGGGATACCGCTTCGTTGGCGCCATGTCTCCGTCAACGCCAGTCCAGAAAAGCAGAATGTCAACCCCGGCATTGGTGGTGTGCACCATGGGTGTGCGGTACCTCCCACGAGGAAAAATGGGCTCTGCCTCGTCACTCAATGGTCAATTGCCGCAGTGCCCCCGCCACCAAGATTGAAGGCCCAGGTTGAACCTGGGCCTTCGTACTGTCCGGAACGGATTCCGCTGCGCGATCAACCCACAAACGTTCTCGACATCCGCATGTTTACTTTGTGACCTCGGTCACGAGTTTGCCGGGGGTGGAATTGCTGGGCGCTCGGGTTCGAATCGGGCCCCGATGACACGCCTCGGCGGTTGTCCACCTGTGACCTCCCACTCGCATACTTATGGTAGTATTAAAGTATGAAAATCAGCATGAGCTTGCCTGAAGAGGATGTCACCTTCCTTGACGCGTACGTCACTGAGAAGGGACTCCCTTCTCGCTCGGCTGCACTACATAAGGCTGTCCGACTGCTCAGAGCGACGGGCCTCGGGGCCGCCTACGAAAGTGCTTGGGCCGAGTGGTCAAGCGAGGACAAACAACTTTGGGAGCCCACCGCCTTAGATGGTTTGCACTAATGCGCCGAGGCGAAATCCACGTCGTCAACCTAGAACCTGTGAAGAGCGGAGAGGCGAACAAGCGACGGCCCGCCGTCATTGTCAGTAACGATGGGGCGAATGTCGCCGCCGAACGATCTGGCCAGGGGGTCATCACCGTCGTGCCGGTGACCTCGAACATCTTACGCGTCTACCCATTTCAAGTGCTGCTTCCAGCAAACTTGACCGGACTGGAGCACGACTCCAAGGCCCAGGCAGAGCAAGTCCGGTCCATTTCCGTGGAGCGACTTGGATACGCGATTGGAGAAGTCCCTCAAGATTTGATGGCTGAACTCGATGAGGCACTTCGTCTTCACCTCGCACTCTGACAACTGAGGGCATTTTCCTTCCGAGCTCTTAACCGAGTCAAGTCGCATTCAGTCGGGCGTGCAAAGCGGCAGACCTTTTGCGCCGGGCTTCCACCGACAACTGGCCACACCGTGTCACTACGTTGGCGACATGGTTTCCCCTACTTCAATCCATGAACTTCTGCAGGGATGCAACATTGATGGAGCTGTGCAGAGGGGTGTGCGGCTGGGGTGTGCAGGAACTTTCACCAGGGAAGTTGGGCACTAACTCATCGCGTCTTGGCCCTTCACCACAGTTCCCCCGCCACCAGTATCGAAGCCCCAGGCTTCGCCTGGGCCTTCGATACGTCCGGAGGCGAATCGGGCGCGGAATCAACTCCCATTGTGCTTGAAATCGTGCTCTCCGGTGATGAACCGATGATGGGATTAGATGTTTTGGCCTTCGGCTTGTTCTCGATGCTGAGCTGTCTCGGCTCGCTCAATGAGTTTTCTTGCGCGAACCAGCATCGCATCGGCACGATCAC
>VFSW01006850.1_pt1 | contig 16662 bp, 12 predicted proteins | sample 5358111 | NCBI WGS metagenome assembly VFSW01 (sample SAMN11554181, study PRJNA540505) | mine drainage metagenome | isolation source: sediment from site ElyBrook_90M | place: USA: Ely Copper Mine, Vershire, VT | collected 2017
TGATGGCTTCCTGTTCAGTTTCTCATATACGAGCTGATTTCGCCAACAGAATCTTTTCAAAGGGGACCATGCCAGCACGCTCACGGGGTCAGCATGGCCGGAATAGGAGTAGAGCAGTTGCGTTCTATGACTGCGTACGTAGCACTGGGCCGTGTGAGGGAGAGCAAATCCACACCTGCCTCTTTTGTGGTCTTACGAGGGGCAGGTGTGGACGCTGTTTAGAAAGCGGGACTAAAGGCACGTGCCGTTAAGTCACCGAGCAAAGCGTGCATATAGTTCTGTTTATCCTCTTCGACCTCGCGTACATAGTTTTTCATCAGTTCAAGCACGAGAGGTGTTTCGTCGTCATAGACATCGCCCTGTAGCAGCTTGATGAGATCGGAGCGATAGCGGTCGTCCTGTGCAAAGGAGACGAACACCGTATTCAGCCGATAGTACAGGGTAATGAGGTCATACCAATTCTGTGTACCTCGTCGAATGGTATTCTCATAGGTCTTGAAGCTGGCTTTGCTGAAATCGTTGTGTGCAAAGGCTTGCAGAATATCCTGGCTGGCAAAGCGCGCACTATTCAGCGCGATGCTCACGCCAGTCGAGAAGATGGGGTCTACAAAACGCGCAGCATCGCCAATGAGCAAGAAATTGTCGCCGCTAATGTGGCGCATGGCGTAGCTGTAGTCGCCCTCATCAGTGAAGGGGCGAATTTGTCGGGCACTGCGTAGTGCTGCTGCCAGGTGTGGACTGCTCTGGATGCAGTTCCAGAAAAATGCTTCGCGCTCTGCCCGATTTTTTGCGAAATGTTGTTTTTGCGTGATGACGCCGACGCTGGTAATCGTGTCGGTGATAGGAATCTGCCAGATCCAGCTATTGGGGAGGGGCAAGAAGTAGATAAAGGTAAACTCGTCTTCATAGGTAGCCTGGTGGTTGACCAAAGCACTGCGGTCATATCCCTCAAACCAGGTATGGATTGCATACTGGTCAAATACCTCATCTTGTACACGCAGCTTGAATTGATTGCCCAGGAGTGTTTTACGACCGCTTGCATCTACGACGAGGCGAACAGAGACGCTCTTCTCCTGGCCCTCAACCGTATATTCGATGCGTGGTTGGTTTATTTCTGAGAAATCGACCTTGCGCACGCGCGCTCCTTCAATGACGGTCGCCCCAGACTTGCGTGCATGTTGGAGGAGGAGCAGATCAAACGCTGCACGGTCTACATGGAAGGTATAACTGTGGTCAACGCCGGGCTGTTCGCGTTCTGCGAAGCGTGTATAGGCTGGGCCGAACCAGGGACTGGCCCACGCGGAACCATACTTCTTACGGAATTGCTGATTGATCTGCTCCATCAGGCCAAGGTCTTGAAAAACGCGATTGGAGGAGGGAACCAGAGCTTCGCCGACGTGTGGGCGGGGAAAGTGTTCTTGTTCCAATACAAGGCAGGAGTGCCCAGCCTGTGCCAGATAGGAAGCGAGTGCTGAGCCAGCGGGACCGCCGCCAATGATGCCAATCTCGAAATCAACGTGTGTCATTTTTTACTCCTTTACTGGGGAAGAGTGTTCTTCGTGTCTAAAGGCATGTGACAGCATTGGACGGGGTGGATGCGGTCACACGTGCATATCTGAAAGTAAGAGTACGTGGGAAACGTGCTGTGTACAAGGATGTTTGCAGGGCTGCAAGCGGTCACGCGGGAGGGCGTCTAAGGGACAACAGAGGGTGGCTACGCGGTTTTGTCGATAATGGCCCTCCAAAAGCCCTGTTGCTGCCCTCGTTAGCTAGCGCATTTTGGGCTACGCTTTTACCAGCTAGTGTTGACCCATGTAAAGAGCATGCCTATGTGCGAGGAGAACAAGCGATGGCAATAAGTCTAGAAGTGCCAGCTGTTGAATTGAACAATGTTACCAAAAGCTATGGTGCGGTTTCTGCCTTGAAAGGTATCAGTTTTAGTATCGCGGCGGGAGAGGTAGTCGCGTTTCTGGGACCAAACGGTGCGGGGAAATCGACCTCTATCTCACTGATGTTGGGGCTGCGCCGCCCCACATCGGGCAATGTTGCTCTCTTTGGAGAGAATCCGCGCATTGCGAAACATCGTGCGCGTGTGGGAGCGATGTTACAGGAGTCTGCCATGCCCAGCACGTTGCGTGTGCATGAAGTTATTGAGCTTTTTGGGCGGTTCCATGAGCAACCAATGGAGCTGCGCGATGTGCTTGCGATGGCTGGACTGGACGAGCAACGTAATGCGCGTCTGAACCAGCTCTCCGGCGGCCAGAAACGCCGCGTGTGCTTTGCGTTAGCCCTGGTGGGCAATCCCGATATCCTGTTTCTGGATGAACCGACGACTGGTCTCGATATCGAGGCACGCCGAAGATTTTGGGATCAGATGAATTTGCAAGTCATTGCGGGCAAGACGATCATTTTGACAACGCATAACCTCGAAGAGGCTGATAGCCTTGCCAACCGCATTATCGTTATCAATCATGGCGAGATCATTGCAGATGATACACCGGAGCAGATTAAGCGGCATGTTGGAGGGAAGCATATCAGTTTTCGTGCCCCTAAACTGACGCTATCTGAACTACAGTGTTTGCCTGCGATACGGGATATTCGCGAGATTGGCGAGAAGTTTGAATTGTATAGTAAAGAACCTGAGCGGTTCCTGGCCGCTCTTTTCAGCCAGTATGCAGCTACAGTGAGTGAACTGGAAGTTGTTGGTGCTGGATTGGAAGAGGCATTTCTCTCGCTTACTGTAGAGAAGAAAAAGGTAGCGTAGTGACAGCCCTGCCCTGCTGTGCGATGACCAAAGAAGGAGACAATTACCATGATAATCGAGAGCGTCGAGCAAGTTCAGAAGCGAACAGTATCCGTCAAGCAACAGAAGACATCCTTATGGGGATACTACTTTTACTGTGAAATACTCAAGGTATTTCGCGATCCCGCCGTGCTGATCTTTAGTATTGGCTTTCCCTCCATGTTTTTTCTGATCTTTTCAGGAGCATTTAACTCCAAATATGCGGCAGCATTTTTAGCGCAGTACGCGGCGTATGGAGCATTTGTGGTGGCCTTTCAGACGTTCACTATCGAAATTGCAATGGAGCGTCATCTGGGCTGGAGCAGGCTACTGCGTACCACGCCCCTGAGTGCAGCTCTATACATCGGCTCAAAAGTCGTGGTGATTGTGCTCACCGCCCTGGTCTCACTGCTTTGCTTGTGTGGTATTGCATGGGGCTTTGGACATGTGCAGATGCCGCTTTCGTCCTGGCTTAGCCTGCTTGGCCTCATGGTGCTCTGTATGCTGCCGTTTGCTCTGCTAGGGATGGCCTTGGGCTTCAGCGGGACCTCCAATCTTGTGCAGCTCCTGTCAACCGTTATTACGCTGGTTCTGTCTCTGACATCGGGTCTCTTCATGCCGCTGCAATATCTGCCTGGCTTTGTGCGTACCATTGCCCCCTATCTTCCCACCTATCATCTTGGGCAAGTTGCCTGGGATGCCGTGGGAAGCGCGTGGTCCAGAGATAGTTATCCACTCTGGTTTCACCTGCTGGTCCTGGGCGGTTTTTCGCTCGTCTTCGCCGTGCTTGCTGTCTGGGCATACATCCACGATGAAAACAAGAACTTCGCGTGATGCAGATCAGTCTGTTGCTGCAATTTATCGCCGCGCTGTCGCTTGCCCAGCAGCAACGCGGCGGCTTTTTATGTGGGTGTTTCAGATTACTTCAAGACGGTTTTATCATCCTTTACCTGAATTTCCTTCAAATCTTCGGGACGTTCCAGATAGTCCAGGTAGAGAATGCCATCCAGGTGATCGATTTCATGTTGTAAAGCCCAGGCAAAATATCCTTGCGCGCTAATTCGCGTAGATTTGCCGTGCATATCCTGGCCTTTCACCACAATATGGTCTGCACGCCGAATATTCACTCCATAGTAGCCTGGGATACTCAAACACCCATCCACTCCTACCTGCTCTCCCTCACGTTTGACAATTTCCGGGTTTGCCATTGCTAATTTGAAGTATGTACCAGTTTCTCTCTCCATACCTTCTACTACAAACAGGCGCAAAGAAAGACCAATCTGAGGTGCTGCCAGCCCAACGCCGTCGTGCGCGTGCATCGTCTCAAACATATCTTGTACAAGTCGGGGAAGGGAGGCGTCGAAACGATGAATTTTCCTGGCCTTCTGACGCAAGATGGGATCGCCATAGTAGCGTAACTTCCGTATGCTCATATGTTTTTTCCTGTCTGCTCACTACATCAACGCGACCGCTGAGGCAGGTATTTTTTTCTCTGATGCTATCTCCCAGGTAAACAGGTCTTCGATGTGTACCGGATAAAATTGATTGAAATAGGAGAGAAGGCGATCAATGGTTATAAAATCAATGCGCTGACTACGCCCTGTGTGCAGAGAAACCAGAACACTTTGGGCAATCCCACTTTCTTGTGCAATGCGACGTAAACTAATTGCTGGTTGTCCACTTTTCGCGCGTTCAACATTTAACTGGGCAAGCAAAAGACGAAGGCGACACGAGACTGGCATGCGTTTTCTCCGATAAAGCTCTTTTCGATAAAGGCACAATTACGACTCTTTGTTCTACTATACAAGATAAACAATGACAAATCAATGCAATGCACTGACTTGTCATTGCGCCCAATTCCGTGTGTCGACTCTGCGCGTTCCCCATTGGCACACTTAACCCAAGCAGAGCGAAGGGATGCGTATTGGACGCGATCAATCGCGTCCAATACGCATCAACCTAGGCGGGATGGGTCTCACTTGCACGCTTGTTTTCCCGTAGGGACCTGATTTATTGCGTCCGCAGAAGATTTATCGCCATTTTTGTGAAAAATATGTATTATTGATTATTACATTTTATTCAAGGAAGACAGCAATAAATTGTCCGCTAGACGCGATAAATCGGGTCCCTACGAAATAGGGCGCAATGACGCTTGACAGAGTAACAAGGATAGATGGGTAGCAAAAAATGTATGCTCCCTGCCAATAAGAAGAGGCAGGGAGCATACATTTTTTGCTATACCTAATGACCCAATGTCACCAGTGGAATAACTTAACTACCAGGAGCAGAATACCTGCGAGCACTACTAACAGATAAACGAGGGAGAAGAAGCCGTAGACAAAGTAGATCACGGTGCTTCTAGAGGGCGTGCTGGCCTGCTCTTGTCGGCGAAATTGCCATGCGCGCGTGGCATGCTGGCGCAGATCAACCATGTTGAGCGCGTAGCTGAGCATCAGATAGCCATCCAGGTCGGCAAAGGGCAGGCAGTTCAGCAGAATAAAAAGGTTCATAAAGACCAGGATGAATGCTCCTAGTACGTGTGGTAAGCTCTGTGCCGGACTTGCCCACCATAGCCAGGCGAAGGGAATGACCATGAGCAGGTTGACAAAGATGCCTGCAAAAGCTGTCGCCACACGATGCCAGCGGTTATGAAACAACACGACATCGTCGATTTTGCAGTAGGCGCAAGGCAGAAAGTAGCGGAACGCTACCCCAATCTCTGATACTGTGCCACCAAAGTAGAGGCAAGCCAGACCATGTGCGGTTTCATGGATGGTAAGAAAGATGCCAACACTGATGACGAGCAGGGCTATAAAGGGAACGCTGAGATAGAGGTGTATGCCCGTGAGCAGATCTGCTACGGCTGTCTGAGCATGCAGCACGAAAAAAAGTTCGAGCAGGCCGATGCCGAGCAGGGCTGGAATGACGAAAACAGGATGGAAGGCAAAGCGAACCATGGGCAGCATGGGGGTGAGAAAACGTTCCGGCGTGGGTAGTGAGAAACGCCTGTACAGAATGCTTTGCTCTTTGGCGCGCCGCTGTGCCCTGGCGTCATTCACCAGTTCTGCCAACCTGTTTGTGTTTTGCTCATCGACCAGCAATGCACGCTTCCCTAACATCGCAAAGAGATGAGACCAGGATTGCGCGGTCAGGCGACGATGGAATGTTGCGTTGTAGGCGGCCTCGATCTGTTGAAGCGTGTTCTGCCCATCCATCTGGCGCATCAAAAAGTATTCACGTGCCCCGATGCGATAGAACCACTCAGTAAGACGATCCTTGACATAATAGACCGTTGTGCCGCCATTGATCATGGGAGGGCCGAAGATGACATCGGCCCGTATCTGTGGACGAAACTGTTCATACGGGTTGGCGGTGCTCATGCTACTTGCTGCCTTTCTCTCCCCAGGATGTCGAGGAGCGTGCGTTTGAGCAGATACGCGATGTAGACTTCCTGGGGAATAGAGACGCCGAGGCGGTTATTGGTCATATGCACGTAACTGGATTGCAGGTAGTGATACACATCATCCAGTGAAAATGCGTGTGCTTGTGGACTTTCAAAGGCGGGCACGAGCTTGTCTTCATGGTAGAGCCGCTGAATTTGCAGACGAAACGCAATGATATGCCTTTTCCATTGCTCCTCCGTCTCCGTTCTTCTTTCAGCCGAGTGCTCATCAAGCATGTAATCTCTGATTTTGGCGATGCGTGGCTCCAAAATGGAAGACATGCGCTGATATTTTTTTGCATACTGGCCGATGCGCTGGCTCTGTTGCGGGTCTGTTCCCAGCCAGGTAGCGATATACTGATCGAGCGCGTGGAGTACCCGCTCGTCTGTCTCGAAGACGCCATAGAAGAAAGGCAGGGCAAGCTGGATTGACCTACCAAGCAGGATGCTCTGCACGCTGACATTGATCTTGCTGAGAAGGCCGATGACGGTATCGCTAGAATGCTCGAAGTGCCATTCGGCCAGGGCGACACCTTCTGCTCCGCCATAACGAGAAAATTCAGGTTCATACTCGATATAGGCAAAGGTGTTGTTGGGTTGCATAGGCATGATTCCCTCATCCCCATAGACCTCGCGCCACTTTTCCTCGCCGTATTCACCAACAAACATATTTTTGTAGATGGGGGCAAACACTTCGTAGGCCAGGGTATAGAGAGCAGGACGTTGCTTCAGGAAGGCTGTGATAGCCTGCTCTGCCATCCACTTGATCTTGTCCACATCCGCATCTCTGGCGGGAAGAAAACGCAGACGGACATGGGGACCCTCGACCCAGTACTTGATGAAGAAGTAACGTTGAATCAACCCCTGTTCGCGTAGTCTCTCCACCAGCGGGGCGATACAGTGAACGATCAGATAGTTCTGGTCGCCATGATAAAAAATGTGAATGCTAATCCAATCTTGCTGTTGCATGTTCGTCTCTCCTTGTGTGTGAAACTTCAAAAATGAACTCGCTAATGTATGCCTGATCGTTATCGCGAAACCAGAGCTGTTCCGGTAATGGTAGCATTTCCATGAACTGGAAATCAGAACTGGTTTTTCTAACTGTTGTTTCCAGGAGCAGAATCGAGAAGTAGTTCTCGAAATCGATACATAATGGCTTGTAGGTTGGGGCGGCTTCGCTGCTTTTCTTGTCCGTCTGGGCATCTTTGCTTGTGGATGCGATAGGTGTCAAGAACACTTTCGCAGGGAGTCCAATGCTCTTGCGCCAGCGATTGATTGCCAGATAGAAATCGCCATCGGACTGCCCACTGGCACGCTGTGGCAAGGTCTCGCCCTGAACTTTCCAGGTTGCGCGCTGTACCACCACATTTTTATAGCGCAAGCGAGGGTAGTAACGCACGGGCGTGGTAGGATCAGATACCTTCGTGCCGCTCCACAAGTCGAGTGGCGACATGGTGAGATAGGAGAAATTGAGCAGAATCTGCTGCATCTCCGGCAGTGCACGTGGTGTCAGGAAACCGAGGTAAATGGGGATAACCTCTTTGCCGAGCCGTTTCGAGTAGAGGCGTAAGCGACCTGCGTCGTTGTCATCCTGGATAGAGAGATCTTCTAGCAGAATCTGCTCTTCTGCCGGACGAGCACTCAACTCACCTGGACAGACAATTTCATACGCCGTGAAAGTGGGGTGCAGGTTAAGATTGGTCGCATCATAGCCCCCTTTTAGTTCAGCGAAGATGGACCCCACTGGTTGCAAGTCGTGCAAGGTTTGCCGCAGTATTGAGACAATCGCGCTACGCTCATCCTGCTCAAAACAGTAGGCAAAGCGCGAAAACAGCAGTGTGAGGCCGGAGTAGATCTGATTGATGATCAACAGCGGTTCGTCATTGACGCGCGCGAACTGCGAAAGGAAAGTGGAAGAGGAAAAATCCTCTAAACCAGAGACAAGCGATGCAATTGTCTGGAAGAAATCATCGCCAAGCTGCAATTCAGCGCTTCCGTCGGGTAATGCCTGATAGGCTGTTTGCATATACTCGGCGGTGGCGCGGCGTGCGTTATTGAGTTGTGTGAGTTCTGGCTGATTGAAGTAGTTGGCGTGCCCCTGGAACTTGCCCTTGCTGTCGAACCAGGGCCTGTTGCCAGCGTTACTTTGCAGGAGGCGCAAAAACTCCTGATTGAACATATCTGCGAAGGAGAAGAAGTCATCGCAGCGTTGTCCCACGCCGTAGCGCGCTTGAAAGTAGCCGCGTGTCATCATTTTTTGCGGCAGGCGCGCATCAAAAATGGGCAGAATTTGTTGCAGTTCGTGCATGTGGGCAAATGTTTCTAGCCACATCCGCGAAGAGATTGCCAGGCGTTTCGGCAAGAGAACTGTATCTTCATAGAGCAGCGTTTTAGGAAAATTGAGTACGCGCTGCGATGTGCTTAACTGTGCACTGCCTTGCTGCAAGAGGTAACGAATCTGGGTCAGGATGTCTCTTCTCTCTGCTATGTCCGCGTCTGCATAGGCATCGACGAGTGTCTCGATGGTCTCCAATGCGTCTGCGAGCATATCGGTTTGTATTGTGGCGATAGCTCTAACCTTCTGACGATACGCTGTGAGCGGGCAGTCATGATGAATGTTGACCTGCAATGCTGGCACGATCAAGAAACCGAGCCGCAAGAGGTGCCCCAGATACTCTTCAATGAGTGTCTCTGCTTGTGGCTGTTGCTCTCGCGTGCTGAGTTGGGCGATGATTGTTCCCAGTTGTTCCTCGTGCCCATCGCCGAGCAACTGAACGATGTGATGGAGCGTGGTGCTCATCGGTAGTTGAATCACATGCTCCTGAATGTAATCCAGGGGAAGCGAGGCCTCTGTATCTGTCGTATCAATGACTGGTTTTCTACGCACGTATTCGATATGGTTTGCGCGCAGACGCCAGCCGTTGGTAATGCGCACACGTAAGGCATGGCGTACATCTGGGCTGGCAAGAATCTGGTTAGAGAGCCTGGACAGAACCAGCATATTGAGACGCGTAAAGCTCTGCTTCTCTACGTTGTTCAGCGCGAGCATGATATCGTCTTCTGTCGTGGCATCGTTTCCATCATTGTTTGCCTGCTCTTCAATTGTGCCAACACAGACGGGCGTGAAGGTGCTGAACGGGCTGGTTTTGCCGACCGTGCGAAACAGATATTCGAGCAAGGAACGCTCAACCGTGCGAGCTTCGCGATTGAGCTGTGTTGCCTCGGAAGCCAGATAGCCAGTGGTTGCCTGATCTAGAACGGTGCTGGAGAGCAGAATGCCTTTGCGAAAATCTGTGTCATCGAGAATCTGCTTGAGGCGTTTGCGCTTCTCCTGAAGCTCGGCGGCGAGAATCTCTGGTCCAAGAGCAAGTTGTTGTTGATAGCGTTCCCAGAGATCAAGCCATTCGAGCAGGAGCGCGCCTTCGTCTGGCTCCAGGGAAGCTGCGTTTGTTCGTGCCTCATGCGTACCATGCGGCAGGTGCATGTTGAAAATCTGCCGTTTGAGGTTAATGAGCTTACGCCTGACATCTTGTGCCTCTTTCTGGCGATTGACTGCCGCGTGCAGCACATCGACGAGGCGATCTTTTTGGCGATGGAGGACGTGTTCAAGGGCGAGCAGGCTGTCCTGCCACTGCACTGTCTCTGTGAAGCGCAACTCATCCAGATAGTTGATTGGCATGCCGCCGACACGCAGGAGAAAACGTGGCGTGACGGTGGCGATTGGATTGCTCCGCGCATGATGCACTTTTTGTTCTTGCATGATGGTTCCTCAATTTCAGAAAAAGAATGCAGACCTTTACACCAGGCGATAGTCAACATCACCAGTGTGGATCAATTCATGACCTACAAGGACGAAGATAAGTGTTTTTTGCCCGGATTCCAGGCCAAGTACCTCATTCAATGCGGTATTATCAAAGCCGAGTGCCGCGCCACAGGCTAGCGACAGGCCTGTAGAGACCATGTAGAGGCTCTGCGCTACCAGACCCGCTTCTGCATTGAGCAGGCGATAGCCGCGATTGCCATAGATCGCAAGCATGTTTTCCAGGTTGCCGATGACGGCAATAACAGCGGCAGCTTCCGCGAGGCTATAATTCTGTAGGAGATAGTGTTGTTGCAGGAAAAGGGCCGTCTCCGCTTCCCGTATGAGCGTCAGGCTATGCGCTGTGTCATCGTAGTTATAGACACCGCGTTTAATTCCCTCCACGCTATTGATGAAAACTGCCTGTTGCGTGAAGGGCGGAATCTTCGCGCTATCCTTTACATCGCTGCTGTAGTCGCGCACAAGCGAACCTGCATACAGTAAGGTTGCCAGTTCTGCTTGCGAGAGCGGCGGCGATGCTGAAAATGTGCCAAAGCTTGAGCGGCGCATCTGAAATGTCTCTAGCAGGTCTTGCTGTAAGTTTGCCAGCGCAGGCGGCGGTAGCGGAATAGGTTTGTTTGTAGATGCCGTCTTCTCTTCAGTATGGATAGTGGCCTGCGCACTGGCTATTGTGTCCGGCAAGCTATCATCTGCGAGCAAGGTGCTGCGATGCGCATGCTTACCCATTGCAAAGGTGGTCCGTGTTTTGGAACGTTGAAACTGCATTGGGGGGGCAGATGATCTGTCCAGTTCGCCCAAAATCGCCGATGGCATGGTTTGAATGGATGGCATCGTGCTTGTAGGGAGCGGAATGATGGCGAAAACACTTTCGCTATCCGTTTGTAAGCCAAGCAACTTATTCAATTGCTCATCCTGATACCAGAAAAGCGGACGCCAATCGATGTGTAGGCCGATAGCCAGGAACCAGAGTGAGCAAAGCAAAGCCCCCAGGTCCTGCGTCATGACATGGTAGCCGTAATTGTTATATTTGAAGGTATTTTTCCAGAAATTGAGTGTAACAAGAAGAAACTGGTTCGTTTTGAGCGTGGCGGGATGCATGAAAGTTGCTGCTTGTACGATTGAAGTGGCGTCGCCCGTAGACAGATGCGCCAGCGCGTGGTGCGCGTTGTCATAGTGGTAGATGCCTGGCGCGACGGTATTGCCAGTGCCACAGGCCCAATAGATCTCTGTGGGATACAGGCCACCGCCGGAGGAGGTTCCTCGTGCATAGAGGTCGGTGCTGTAGTATTTGGCAACCATCTCAGCTTTCTGGTCAGGGTGAATTTTCAATCTACGGCTGAGGACGCCATGCGCGAAGTAGAGCATCATGGCGAGATCTTCCATGGGCAATGTTCGCTCTTGTATGCACTGTTTCTCAGGCATGGCTATATACTTGAGCACTTGTTCGAGCGAGAGCAACTTGCCTGGGCGTTCCAGTGGAAGATACAGGCGTTCAGCATGTTCGTAGATGGTATAGAGTGAGGGATGGTCACTCCAATCTGGTATGAAATCTGGTGGCGCGAGCGGCTCCGTGGCTCTTTTAAAGGCGGCGTTCGCATAGTCGCGGCAGATAGCTGTTTCCCTGTTTAGCATGATTGTATCCTTCCTATAGAACTGAGATCACGATCACGGAAATGGATGCGGCGTGATGTTCAGCGTGCTCATATCCCACTCTGTCTCGTAGTAGCCAGCGGTGTGTGGCACAGTGCGTATGCGCGCCAGATCGAAGAGACGGTGACGGTCCCAACCGAAATCGATAGGCACCAGACCAGGTGCGATTACGCGGGCAACTTTCAAGCCCGTTCCCTTTAATTCTGGTGCTGTTTGGTCAACAACAATCAGATCGATATCTAGCTTAAACAATTGTTCAATGCTGTACTGCAAATCCGCTCGCAGGTCCCAGGTACGAGGCCGCGTGCTGTTCCATTGCGCATACGCATCTTCTATAGAGCGGACCGCGTGGTTGTGGTAAAGGAAGCGGGCATGCTGGGCCATCTCTGGTAAGCCATAAAGCAGGGTATGGTGCTCGATAGTTCTCACTTTTGTATAGTCATTGGATAATTGCTGTAGGGTTGCCAGTTCTGCTGCCACACGTTCAGGGAGGCTGGGAATGTAGGCAGCCAGTTCGCAGAGTGCGGCGCGAATGGCATCTTCTGGTTCAATGCCCGCTCCGGCGGCCAGTGCCAGTTTGCCCAGACCATCATCTCTGCGCATTGCTACGGCTGTCACCGTTGGAAATGGTAAATCCAGACGTGTGTCGAGCAGGTGAATATCGTAGCCCTGCCGTTCTATGCGATCAAGCAGGCGGAGCGTTTTCTCGCTGTGAGAACTCCAGGGATCGAGACGCGGAGCCGAAAGTTGAGCATACCAGTGAATAAGGAAGTTATCACGTTCGATCAGTTCCATGAGGCCGAAGAGGATAGCTTCGTCCAGACAACTGCCGATAGCGCAGCCATTGGAGGTGTCGTTGACAAAGGCTGGATCGTTTTCTGTCTGCGCAAAGTAATATGCCAATTGCTCAGGGACCAGGATGGGACGTTGATGGCGAAGGGAATAGCCCCAGACCCAGGCAATTTTGGTATCGGGTGTGAAGGCTTGCAGGCGCGGTGATCGCTGGTAGACATCTGGGTGATAGAGGCCACAAGTGCGCGGGTCCAAGGCATCAGGAGCCAGATGGTTGTAGCTATCGATGATTGTCGGGGCCTGCGTGCGCGACCAGTGACCACAATAGCGTTCCAATCCTTCCAAGATGCCGATGCGTTGGCTGGTCTGAAAGCGCGTGCTATGGCCACCCCATCCAACAGGATTGACGCTGGTTCGTCCTTGTAGATGATAGATGCCGGTGACGGGGGCCGTGATAGTATGAAACAGGTCGGGATTAGACCACGTGCCGAGGGCACTACACAGGTGATTGATATATCCCTCTATAGGTAAGTTGTAGTCACGTGGGTCAACGAGCCGATAATTTGCAGGGGTAGTCTTTGGTCGTGGAACCTGCAAAGGGCGCGGTATTGCGATGTCTACGGACTGAGTGCTGGAGCAGACCGGACACGAGGAGTCGGCAAGGAGTTGATGACTCTGTAGTTCAAGCGTGTCGAGACGCAGCGCGTAGAAACGAGCGTGCCTGCTCTCAGTGGGCATGGTAGGAATGGAGCGTTCTGAGCTCGTACAAAGATCTGCTTCAATGGTGAGCCAGAGTGATTCCAGGGCAGCAGCGTGTAGTTTTGGATGAGGGCCAGTCGCAAAAACAGCTTGCGCTCGTAACGTTGCTTCTTGTTCTTCTTTGCTTCGATTGGCGAGCCAGCGTCGCTCAAGGCAATGTGGGCAAGGACCACCAGGAGACTGTGGATGGTAGAGGGGACCCATTATGATGGTTGAATAGTGCATCCTGATAGGATAGACACTATAGCCGTCTCTATGGGCCTGTGGCTGGTAGCCAATACCCGGGATCCCTAAAAAGCTGACCTCAAGCACGATGGGAGGGGATTGTCGTCCCTGCCCTGTTGTTGTCCACATCGCCATGCGTTCAGAGAGAAAGTGTGCGATGGTGGTAAGGCTTTCATCAAGCGGGAGTGAGGTAGAGAGTGCCTCCACCATCACCACGCTTTTGTTTTCTTGTTCTAGAAACATTGTGCACTCCTCTCATGCAACGTTGGTCGTCGGACGTGTGAGCAAGATTTTTGCGCCGATAAAGGTGTGTTCTGCCCAAATGTCCGCGCTGGTGATATCGACGAAAAGGATGTCCCGTCCAGCCGTGTGCAGGAAGTTTTGCAGTTGAAGCATGTTTGAGTTTGTGAGGCTGAAACTTGCCTGATTTGTTTGTGCTGGAGCGTTCCAGGTGAGCACATTGCCAAGCAGTTCTGCATCTGTCGTTATCTGTTGAGTGTCAGGAGCATCATCCATCTGGAAGACGCTGATCAGATCGAGCAAGGCGGCTTTAAGAGCGTCTATGCCCACTGTTGCCAGTCCCAGTGTTCTAATCGCAGGTTTTAGAGGATCAGTGGTATGGGCGATGATCACTGTCAGGGGCGCATCGACGATCACTTGGGTGATCGCGAAGGCTCTGGCGAAACGCTGCGCGCTCTGTACGAGAAAACGCAGATCAGCATCTGTCACGTCTAGTGTCGCGAGGTTGATTGCTTGTACGATACTACGTGTATGCAGAGCAGCACGCAAGTATTCGTTGCCAAGAGCAGAGAGTGTACCTTGTGTCAGGACCTTTTCAAATGTACTATCAACAGCAGTCCCGGCGGCTGTCGGTTGAAACATATGCTGGCTATTCAGTGACGAGGACGAATACACCGCTGCGGCAGGTACATAGACGAGTTTTTTCCTGCTGAGAGAGAATGCGGGCAGCCAGGCACTGTGCGTATGTGGTTGTAGAGAGCGCGTGCCGGACCACGTAGAGATATGTTGAGGGGCAATGACCGTTTCACCCATCTCGGTGAGCTTGCGCGCGCTGGCAAATACGAGCCTCTCTTTAGGGGGCAGCTGCTGCATGTAGGCATTGATGGCTTTTTTCAACGCTTGCAGTCGCGCGGCAAAAGGCGTCTCTATGCTGAATGCCGTCACATCCAGGGTTTTACCACTGATTGGTTCTGGCTTGCCGCCGATGATGCGTGATCTTTTGAGTGGGAGTTGTTCTACGTCATCGTCAGCGTAGTGCGTGAAGAGGCCCAGGCGTTGGTCAAACAGGTGCTGATGCTGTTCATAGAGTGCAAGATCGGAGCCGCTGTAATCCCGGCTCTGATTGATAATTGTTTCAAGTTGCTGTATCGCGGTTTGAGGGCTGGCCTGGCTACAGACCGGGCAACAAGGATGCTGAACCAGTTCACTGCGCGCTGATTCCAGGTTCTCTAAATTCTGGAAGATGACACCGTGTTCGGTTTCTGATGGCAGGCAGCCAGAGCGTATTTTGAAGAGTTCAAAGCCGAGGCCATAGCCAATTCTGCGCGCTAGTGGCAGTGAAGCTAGCGTTTCCTGTGGCGTCGTCATATCGCCGAATAGGAGTGTTTGCCAGAGATGCGCCTGGGTGCGCTCGTCGCTATTGGCTGAGAAACGCATGAGTGCGCAGAACCAGCAAGGGCCGGTTGCTGGCTGCACAAGCGGTCCGAGCAGCACGTGTCCAGCGAACAGCGTCGCGCTCAGGAAGGTGCGCTTTGCTTCGACACAGCGTTGATTGAGCAGCGCAATTTCTTTGAGCGAGCTATTATCTGAACAATAGATGACTGTCTCATAGTCGGCAAGCGCGTCAAGTGTTGCGAGCGAGCATTCTGGAAAGAGCGTGAGCGCGATATCGCATCCAGCCTGACGTATGGCGATAATTTCTGCTTCTAATGCCGCGCTGTAGTCATCGGGTGCGTCTGCTGTCGCGAGGGAGAGGTGTTGTATACCATTGCGTATCAAGAAGAGCGCAAGAGCTTTGAGCGACTCTCCTGAACCATAGAGGAGCAAGGAGCTTTCACGGAAGTGTTTGAAATGTTCCAATGGGAAGTTGACAAAGTGATCGATATAATCTATCTGGTCGCGAAAACGCTGCATGACCGCGCGCGGTAGCGTTTCTGGGGCTTCAGGCTGGCTATTTTTCACAATGCCGCGCTCTAGTAGCTGTGTGACAATGCGTGCAACGTGTTCGCGTTGCTCTGGGGCAAGGCGGGAGCAGAGCTGATCGAGCGTGTATTGCCCGTTCATGCTTCGTCTTAACACAGAAATCCAGCGTGCAATAGACTTGCCCTTAATCTGAAAGCTCGCTCCTTCACCAGTCACGAAAAGCCCGTTCTCGGTTTGTATGAATACGGCATTATGCCTGAATTTTGGCCGAATCTCTGTGATGTGTTCCATGTGAAAAACCTCGCGGATAGTGAAAACATATCAACGTCTAACAAGGACTGTGTAATTTGTTGGCCTTGTGAACATGCGAAAAACCTGGCAGGTCTTTGGATCTACTCTCCCTCTTCCAATGTCAGGAAGAGTAGATTCCAAATGACCTGCAAATGGTCAGGCATAGAAAGGGATTGAGACTATGCTCAAGCCTTAAGCAGCCTTGCTGCAGGAGCTGCACGAGGAGGAGCTACTGCTGCTGCAGGTGCTACTGAGGGCGTGCTGGTCAGCATCGGCCATGTCTTCGATCTCAAAGGTGTCAACTTCCAACTCGTGGAGTTCGACGGCCAACTGATCGATCTGCTGTGCGTCGGTGGTGGTGATGAGATCTTTGTTCATGGGTGTGATCCTTTCGTGTTGTGTGCTACTCCATTGCAGGAGAAGCAACAGATATAAAGAGATAGAACAGTAAAAAGGATAGAAACGAAAGACAGATCTGATTTGGCAAGCATAACAAGTATCGTGTATGCTTGTATCTGTCTGAACCTATGCCAGTTTGCTGCTGCAAGAGCTGCAAGACGAGCTGCTGCTGCTGCTGCATGTGCTGCTGAGGGCGTGCTGGTCGGTATCAGCCATGTCTTCGATTTCAAAGGTGTCAACTTCCAACTCGTGGAGTTCGACGGCTAACTGGTCGATCTGCTGTGCGTCGGTGGTGGTGATGAGGTCTTTGTTCATGTGTGTGATCCTTTCATGCTGTGC
>VFSW01006851.1_pt1 | contig 16662 bp, 17 predicted proteins | sample 5358111 | NCBI WGS metagenome assembly VFSW01 (sample SAMN11554181, study PRJNA540505) | mine drainage metagenome | isolation source: sediment from site ElyBrook_90M | place: USA: Ely Copper Mine, Vershire, VT | collected 2017
TGTTTTCTCAATTCACTTGCGGCACAAACAATAAATGCCGATGCGATTAAGTGTGTAAATCATGTATTTAACGACAAGATTAAAACCGTTCAGCTCTACAGGGAGGGCTGGAATCTCTCGTATCCCATAATAAAGCTTAACAGCGGGGAGAAGATCCTATGCAACTTCGACCTGCTTGACGACCAGGCTGAAACTTATTATTATACTTTTATCCATTGTGATAAGGACTGGAACAAATCTGACATTTTCATTAATGATTTTACTGATGGTTATCCCGAAAATCCGATAGAAGATTATCAGACATCATTTAACACCACAGTAAAGTACATCCATTATAAATTCAGTTTCCCGAATGAGAGGGTCAGCTTAAAGTTTTCAGGAAATTATCTGCTCGTGATTTATCCGGTTGACAAGCCGGACCAGCCGGCAATAACCCAGAGATTTATGGTGACCGAGGATGCTTTAAATATAGATGTATCCGTGCACAGACCTCTTATGAACAGCAGTGACAATGCCCATCAGCAGGTTGATTTTACGGTTGAGTGGAACATTCCCGGATTTATTGATCCCTACACGAATTTTTATGCCTTCATTCTTCAGAACGGCAGATGGGATAACGCCAAAAGAGACCTTAAACCAGATTTTTCAGAAGTTAACAGACTTAAATACAATTCACTCTCTGATAAAAATATTTTCGCGGGAGGAAATGAATTCCGGTACTTTGATATCAAGAGCATCAGATACCAGAGTGAATATGTCAGGAAAATAGATTTTGTGAATTCATACTATAATGTATATCTCTTCCCTTCAGATAACAGGGAATTCAAACCCTATTTCTACTGGCAGGACTTTAACGGCAAATATTATATTGCATTTCAGGAGGGTAAACGCAGCGACATTGAAGCAGATTATGTCTATGTCTATTTTACACTTCCGTCAAAGGAGAATATTGAAGGTGGAAATATGTATGTATCGGGCGGTTTAAACAACTGGAATTACGACAAGAATAACCTTATGTCATACAACTCCCGGCTTCAGCAGTATGAATGCACAATGCTTCTGAAACAGGGCTGGTATAATTACGAATATGTATTCCTGAAAAACGGAAGCAGTGATGGAACGGCAACACTCTTCGAGGGAAGCCATTACGAAACTGAAAACGATTATATTGTTCTTATCTATTACAGGAAACCGGGTGGCCGTTACGACAGACTGACGGGATCGGTTGTATTCAATACCCTGAACCGCCTTACATTTTAGTGGCTGTCATGAGAATCGATACCGTACTGCATAAACACTGTGTGCCTGAGTGTTTTCAGGATCTCTTCCATATATTCCTGTACTGCTTTGGGGGAACCCGGCAGGGTATAGATGAGTGACCTGCCCATAAGCCCGGCCACACCCCTGCTTAACAGTGCATTAGGTTTTTCAGATCCATATTTGATCCTTATGTACTCCATTATCCCCGGGATCTCCTTTTTAAGAAGAGGCCTGACAGTTTCCACGGTAATATCGCGTGGTCCGATACCGGTGCCTCCTGTTGTGAAGATCATATTGTAATTTTCACGGGCATCAAGCAGCAGTTCCAGGAGTACCGGGGCATCGTCGGGTATCAGAGAAAGGTCAATTCGGAAATTCCATCCTGCAGAGTGAAAAAATCCCGACAGCTTTTCTTCAATTACCGGACCGCTAAGATCTTTATAATCACCTTTGTGCGCTCTGTCGCTAAGGGTGATTACGAGGACATTATATTCTGCGGGAAGATTCATATCTTGATTTTACCGGTGAGACTTATATTATCAATTACCATCCCCTTATCAACTGCCTTGCACATATCATAAACCGTAAGAAGGGCTATGCTTACAGCCGTCAGTGCTTCCATCTCCACGCCGGTCCTGCCGGTGCATCTTACTTCACTTTCTACCTTCACTCCCGTATCATCGGCGGCCAGATCAACCTTAATATTGTCAAGTACAATGTTATGGCACAAAGGTATAAGTGCTGATGTCTGCTTGGCAGCGCTTATTCCTGCCAGCTGAGCTACCGTCAGAACATCACCTTTTTTCAAAAGGTTATCCTGTATCAGCTTAAGCGTATCAGCGGAGAGCGTTATGTGACCTGCAGCTTTGGCTATCCTCACCTGAGAATCTTTGTCACCCACATCAACCATTACTGCCTTGCCCCGCTTATCGGTATGTGTAAGTTCCTTCATAATTTATATGCATTAGATAAAGTACGATCAGCCTCCGATATTATAAAACGCACCTGTCTTATTTTTTGAACCACATGCCGGCTTTAATGCCACAGCATTTTTTAAGGCTTTCTCAAAACCCAGCTCACGTATATCAAATTCAATATCATTAAAAAGACACGGCTTAAGCCTGCCGTTAGCTGTTAATCTTAACCTGTTGCAGAGGGAACAGTTTCCGCCTGTACCTCCGTCTACTACAGAAAAATGACCCTTAACGAGATCCATTTGAGTTATGTATCTTATCTCCAGGTTGTTATCGTCACAATAACGGGCAACAGCCCTGGCTTCCTCCTCTTCTTTCGTCGTTCTTATCACACAATTAATCTTGATCGGGTAGAGTCCCGCATCTTTTGCGGCCTGAATGCCTTCAAATACATCATTTAAATTTCCTATACGGGTAATAGCTCTGAATTTTTCAGGATTGATTGTATCGAGGCTGATATTTATTCTTTGCAACCCGGATGACCTGAGCTCCGGGGCAAATTGTTTAAGAAGCACGCCATTGGTTGTCATTGAGAGATCATCTATCCCTTTAATCTCCGAGATCATGCGTACAAGTGTAGTGATCCCTTTTCTTACGAGAGGCTCGCCACCTGTGATCCTTACTTTATTCACACCGCCAGCGACAGCAATCTTCGTAAAATCCCTTATCTCATCATAAGTAAGTATCTCATTATGATGGAGTAAACGGATACCCTCCTCAGGCATGCAATAGGTGCATCTCAGATTACACCTGTCAGTGACAGAGATCCGCAGATAGTTTATATTTCTGTTATACCTGTCGTACACTTACAATTTCTCCTTTTTCAATATTTTTTTTCCCTTCGGGTATTGTAATTATACCTGTTGCCATTGAAAATGATGATATATGTGCGGAACCATGATATTCTACCGGAGAGACCAGCCCATCACCCGTGATCACAACCGGGATGAGGGCTCTCCTGTCAGCTGACTTCCTTGAAAAAGAGTTTTCCATCGGCAGATCAACAGTCGCTGCCTCCCAGTGATAGCCCATCATTTTGCATAAAAGAGGCCTTACAAGTATTTCAAACTGGATAAAAGAGGATACCGGGTTGCCGGGCAGACCGAATACCAGGGTTTTACCATGTATGCCAAAGGTGGTAGGCTTTCCGGGCTGGATATTTACTCTTGAAAAAAGAATCTTTACTCCTGCCCTCCCGAGCACTGAGGGCACAAAATCGAAATCACCCATTGAAACTCCACCGGTTATAATGACAAGATCGCTTTTTTTCATTGCATCCTTTACCAGATCAAATGTTTCATTTTCATCATCCCTGGCAATCCCAAGATATCTTCCAACCGCACCTGCCTGACTGATCTGAGCCATCAGCTGATAGGCGTTGGTGTTCCTTATCTGTGACAGACCCGGCTTCCCGGCTGGTTCAACAAGCTCGCTTCCGGAGCTGATAACAGCAACAACAGGAAGCTTATTCACCTTCACGGAGGTTTTGCCTGCCAGCGCCATTAAAGCAATATGCTGAGGTTTGATCAACCTGTCCCTTTCCACAACGGTATCACCCTTTCTTACATCCTCGCCCCTTCCTGCTATATTTGCCTTTGAAGATGATCCTTTATACCTGACCTTGCCTGAAGGAAGAATGGTTGAATCCTCCACCATGAAAACCATATCCGCACCCGCAGGTATCTCTGCACCGGTCATTATCCTTGAGCATGTGCCTGATGTAACTTTTCTTTCAGGAGGCTTTCCGGCAGGAATTGTATCGATTATTTCCAGCTCTCTTTCCAGATCTGCTTTCCTGCATGCAAATCCGTCAACCGTTGCCTTATTGAAGGGAGGCATATCCATGTCGCTTGTGATATCCTCCGCAAGAACACGGTTCAGAGATTCGTCAAATGAGATCTTTTCGGTTCCGGTACGAAAGGCCGATTCCATCACAATCCTGTATGCTTCATCAAATGTTATCAATTCCATCTGTTTTTATCTCATTATTACAAGAACTCAATCATCTGATATCTGTCATTCCCTAATGTTCGGCCCCCTGCAAAGCCACACCTGCTTCCGGTGAAAATGTAATCCAGACCTCCGATAGCTCCTTCACAGGCTGTTGCTTAAAAGTATCGGAAGAGACATCAACATAGAACAATTCCCCGGCATCAACTGCAATTTCCATTCCATATTCACATGGCAGTATCTCCCTGACAACGCCCCTGAAACAGTTTTCCGGCCTTATTTCAGGAAGTTCCCGGGATATTTTAATATCATCGCTCCTCAATATCAGAAGCCCTTCAGGAGGATACGAATTGCCAGTTAAATTAATTGTCAGTTTATTATTGCAAACAGCTTTCCAGGCACCATTCTCATTTTTAAATTCAACTCTGAAAAAGTTCCTGATACCTGAATATCTGGCAACAAATTTATTTACCGGTTTTCTGAAAACATCATCAGGTTTTCCCTCCTGTATTATCTTCCCGTTATGTATCACACCGACCGTGCTTGCCAGGTTCACCGCCTCCCTGTAATCATGCGTCACGTGAATTATTGTAAGTCCGCTGCTGTTAAGACGCCTGAGCAACCTCTTGATATCGTCCTTAAGGCTGGCGTCAATGGAGGCCATTGGTTCATCCAGGAGGAGAAGCCTGGGAGATGTGATAAGAGTCCTTGCCAGCGCAACTCTCTGCAGTTCACCCCCCGACAGATGATGTGTGCTTCTTCCAAGAAGGTGAGAAATGTTCAGCTCCCGGGCTACCTTTTCAACCTTCTCCTTCACAACATTCTTATCTGTTTTGTATGAATGGAGTGAGTAGGCAATATTGCCAAATACTGTCATATTGGGAAATATTGCATAATCCTGAAAAACGAGTCCGATGCTTCTTTTCTGAAGCTTCCTGTGTGTGATATTCTCATCATCAAGCCAGATCTCGCCCGAATCAGGCTTGTTCAAACCGGCAATAAGCTCAAGCAGCTGGGTTTTGCCTGATCCTGACCTGCCGAGAAGAACATAGTAGGTGCCTTCCGGTATATCAAGGTCTATTTCTGTAAGATTGAAATCCCCCAGTTTTTTCGATATTTTCTTAAGAGTCAGCATATTCGCTTTTTATTTCCACGGGCTTTCTACCCTCAGCCAATACCCGCAGGATAGTAAAAACCACAAGGGCGACAATGATGAATAGTACCGCAGTGGGCCGGGCATATGACAATCCAAATGAACTGAATCTGTCATAAATAAGTACAGGGGCAATCATCGGGTGATATGCGATTATTACTACTGCCCCGAACTCACTCATGCCCCGTGCAAACATCATCACAAAACCCGTGACTATGCTCCGCCATGCCAGGGGAAGGGAGATTGAAAAGAAAACTCTTGTATTGTTCGCACCAAGGTTGAGGGCAGCCTTTTCAAGCCGCTCAGGGATAGCCGTAAAACCATCCCGTGCAGAGTTTATAAGAAATGGAAGGGAGACAAATGCCATTGCCAGTGCAATTCCTGCCGGATTATTCACCAGGTTGAACCCTGCCAGCGAGGCAACTTTCCCGAGCGGACCCTCGCGGGAAATAAATCCCAGGAGAGCTATACCTGCCGCCGTATGAGGCAGGACAACCGGCAGATCAATTATACCCTGGACGAGACTTTTGGCCGGGAATTTTTTTCTGGCCAGAAGCCAGGCAAAAGGCACAGCAGCTAAAGAAAAAAGCAGAGTCGCCGCGAATGAGACCCATACCGTCAGAATGATACTTGACTGAACCTCTTTATCGCCCGCAGTCTCAAAAAGCTTACCAGCGCTGGTCTGTACAAACATCCCGAGAAGGGGAGCTATAAGAAAGAGCAGAACCAGTGATGACAACACAAGAAGAATCCAGTTAAATGGTCCGTATCTGTTCATAACCAGATTATTTCACTTTAGAATCAGTCATACATTTTAATATTTTTTCAGGCAACTTATCAGGCTGATCAGTCAAAAAGGGGACTATCGGTCTCTGTCCGTTCTTTGCAAATATCTCCTGACCTTCCCTGCTGAGAATGAAGCAAAGGAAATCCAGCGCTTCCTCCCTGTCGGGTGCATTGTCAAGTACGGATATGCTGTAATTTATATATTCGCCTGTGACTTTCATTTTGGTTCCGGGAGCGTTACCGGTGACATCAGTGGAGACTGATTTATAAATATCGTTTTTTGCAGGATCAGAAAGATTTATATCGTCAGGCAACTCAATGAATTTCAATCCATGTTGAATTGCCACCGATTTGTACTGGAACATATAGTCAGCCGCACCCGATTCTATCAGGGAAACAAGATCCACCTCCTTTGGTCTTATGAAATCCCTGTCCTTTGACATCAATTTTTCTGCCAGTCCCGGTTTCTTATAATATTTTTCGGCGAGCTTCATTGTTAAAACAGCTCTGTAACCGCATGGATCAGCATCAGGATCAGAACGGGAGTAAATAACATCGTTCATCAGAAGGATATCGAACCAGTTATTGCTGTTTATCTCTGCGGAATGTTTTGCCTTGCCGGTGTAGGCAATAACAATCTCATTACTGGCAAACCTTATGCTCCATTTCGTATATTCGGGGATAAGGAGTTCATTGATAACAAAATAATCTGCGGAAGCAATTATATCACAGGGTTTTTTGAGTTCGGTTATTTTTCTGGCACATACCAGGCTTCCGGCAGGTTCGAGAAGTATCTTAATTCCAGGATTTTTTTTCTCGTAAACCTCTTTCATCTCCCTGAAAGGAACAGCCAGGCTGCCTGCATGGAAGATAATTATCTCCCTGGGTTTGCCTGATGAATTTCCGCAGCGGGTAAATATCGCAAGCGGCATCAATACTAAAAGAAAAACAGGCTTCATTTTTTTGGAATTTTAATTCTGTTAAAACAATGCTTTTATTCCTTTATAAACAGTTTGCCGGGGCAAATGTAAATCTTTTGCATTTCTATACCTCTTAACTGATGAGAAAATTACTGCCCCGATGGTAAACCCCGCTAAGACACCGGGAGTCGGATAACCCAGGAAATGAGAGAAAAATTATTTATTTGCCTCTCTGCGCATAGCGATATTCAATAATGCTGATACTGTCTTCCAGTTTCTGGCAGTCCCCGTAACATTCATTTTCTTTTCAAAGAAATTTGTGTAAAGCTTTGTCCTTCCAAATCCGTCAGGACAGTAAGTGAATATTTCACTTCCGGTAATCACAAACTTATCCGGAGGATAACTGACATCCGAAACTTTCCGAACCTGATCCTCAGATGTGTTTTCGTGAAGAAAAATCACAGCCATTTTTGAAGGATCAAAGTTTTCTTCCCGGAGGAATGGATTGACAGCAGTAATTTTTATCATCTCCGGGATACTCCTTATCATTACAGGAACAATGAAACTGAATCTTCCGAGAATCGCCTTTTCTATTCCGGCCGCAGTATCACTGGCACAAGCAGCCTCTTTTGTACCGAATACAACATTCCCGCTCTGAATATATGTCTCCGGCTGAATAAAGCCAAGGTCATTATAGAGCTCCTCCAGATCGGTCATTCTGATCGAATTATGTCCGGTCATATTTACTCCCCTCAGAAATGAAATACAGGTATTCATATTGAATAAGATTAAGCAATATTCAATTAAAGGTAAAATCTCATCACGCTATTGAAAATCCCTGACCACCTCAATTACCTCAGGCAGGTCCATTCCGATCTTTTGAAGGAATGCAATCGTAGGAACGCCATTGCTGTTCCATCCCCGGCGTTTATATACGGCATCAACTAGTGATTCGTACTGTTCCTCCCGGTATTTTCTCAGAACCTTCATCTTCTCCTCCGTGGATTTTCCCTCCGGATCGAATCCGACCTTCTCCTTCAATTGCCTGTCATACCGTTCTGCCCTTGATTCATACTCCTCTTTTGTCACCGGGCCCGCAGCGCGGTAAGGTTGTCTGTCCCAGGTACGGGTACCAAATCCCCTTCTCAGATTAAATACTCTCTGGAAATTATATACTCTTTCGGAATCTGCGATCAGCCGGGTCCGGTCAAATTCCCTTCCCGTAACTGCCTTATAAATTGTAATATAATTATCCACATGCTCAGGCACCTTTGCAGGTTCATCGCTCTGCGCATTATTCTCCGGCTCAACATCATTCCAGGGAAGTTTGCACAAACCGACCAGTCCGAACCAGGTCCGGAACATCGGGAAATAATGCAGTGCCTCAGCTTTGTTTTCAAAGGTCGGGATCTGGTTATTGACCATATCCATGAATATAAGCCACGCTTCATCATGCTGCGGGCCTTTATTTGTAAGAGCGAAGCCCCCCTGCTGGGCAAGGGATTCCTTTGGCATATACTGAGAGTATTCAAGCCCCTTATTTTCCATGGCGATATCATTAAGGAACGATTTATCGCCCCACCCTTTGCTGATAAACAACTCCTTCATCTTTCGCACCCCTGTACCCGCAATTTTTCCAAATCCTTCTCCGCGGGCAAGCTGGTGAAGCATCTCCAGGGCGGCCTCCTGGTTTCCGAAATGAAGATCCAGACCGCCGGTTCTCTCCTTATTCAGTATCCCGTTCTCAAAACATTCCATAATAAATGCCGTAACGGTGCTCCATGTTATAGTGCAGATCCCGTAGGTATCGCAGTAAAAATTAGTTTCTATGACATAACCCGGATCAAAAATACCACAGTTAGATCCAAGGCCGGCCGCATTTTCGTATTCAGGACCATCAACAATTACCGCCTGACCCTTATAGGGACCTGTCTTAACTATGTAATCATCAACTCCTTTGCTGCACGACATGCTGCAACCTATCCAGCAGCCATCAGGTACATTCTGAGTGAAATGGCTCTTCCAGACAGAAGAATCTATTCGGAAGGCATCGGGATGACTGCCAAACTTGTAGTTCATAACGGGAAGAAGATCATGGTCATTCATGATTTCAATCAGGTGTGCCGTTCCTGTCTGTTTCATCTGGCATTGCTTGTCGTCTAGTTCGCGCATTTCCCTGTTAAACCTCTTTCCTCTCTCCATTATGGCTTCAAGATCAACGACATTGTTAAGGTTACCTTTAACTCCGGGGATCTTACAAACAAGCGCTTTAATTTTCTTATTCCGGAAAACTGTACCGATTCCCCCTCTCCCGGCCTGCTTCAACCGTACCTTTTTCCGCTTCGGATCATAAAAGCTGAAGTTCAGCATGCCAATCAGGGAATGATCTGCAGCGGAACCGGCCGACACAACACCGATAAGTTTCTTCTCATTATCGTTATCGGCGAAGATCTCTGTCAGCTGCTCAGCCAGCAAATGGCTGTTGACAGCCTCTGCCGGGGCTTCAAATATCTCAACACTGTGATTTATCCCATCAATAAATACAACTACCTCGCTTGTCGATTTTCCCTGTATCTCCAGGGCATCGAAACCTGAAAATTTCAGAAACGGTCCGAAAAACCCGCCCACATTGCTGTCCATCACTGAACCCGTCTGAGGCGACAAGCTGACGACCAGGGATTTCCCTGTCCCGGAATACTGCGTAATGCCACCAATAGGTCCGGACGAAATTATAATTTCGTTTTCTTCATCATCCCATTTAGTAGCGGGCCCGGTGGCATCCCAGAGAAGTCTGAGTCCGTACCCCTTGCCTCCGATAAATTTTTCCTTCATCACCGGGGGAACATCCTTCTCCTTTATCTCAGCGGAACCAACATTAATATAAAGGATTTTGTCTGTATAACCCCTGTATAATGGGGTCCAGTTGTATTCCCATCTCCTGAGAAGTCTATGCTTATCTTTAATTGACATTATGTCCATACCTCATATACTTGTTTGCATAAGCCTGTCTTCAGCCGGTTCAAAGTTATTACATTATTCTGAGCTATAATATGATATTAATCAATTTGCCCGTTGCAGATATATAACATAAGCCTGCCTGATTATGATTGTATTAATTTAGATTTGTAACTATCTTTATGACAGAAAATATTAGAGGATGAGATTTCCCGATATCAAAGCTCACCTTTGGAAATTCAGGGTAGGTATTGCAGGAGCAGGAGGGCTGGGTTCAAACTGCGCAGTGGCCCTTGCAAAATGCGGTATCGGAACACTCGTTATATCTGATTTTGATTTTATAGAAGAAGCAAATCTCGACAGACAATACTATTTCACCGATCAGATAGGAATGCTCAAGACTGTGGCATTAAAAGAAAATATTTCAAGAATAAATCCTGAAGTTTTCGTTATAATCCACCAGAAGAAGCTTGATGATCAGAATATTCCTGAGATTTTCTCAGGATGCAACATAATTGTCGAAGCCTTTGACAGCCGTGAGATGAAACAGATGCTGATTGAAACAGTGCAGCTGAAGATGCCCGGAATACCTCTGATAGTCGGTTCAGGAGTTGCCGGATGGGGTAAAAGCGATACAATAAGATACAGGAAAATCGATGATACTCTATATATTTGCGGTGATGAATCTTCAGAGATATCGGAGCAAATGCCTGCCATGGCTCCCCGTGTAGGGATGGTTGCAAATATGCAGGCGAATGTTGTTGTTGAGATACTTATGAATATGCAGTAAGAGGGAAGGTGTTGCATTTATGAAGATTATACTGAATGACAGGGACGAGGAATTCATGAAGGAGAACATCAGCATCAGCGAAATGCTGCAGCTGAAAAAGTTCTCTTTTAAAATGAGGATCATAAAAATAAACGGGGTTCTGATCTCCAGAGAAAAATACGATTCTACAATTATTCATGATGGGGATAAAGTACAGATGCTTTATCTGATGAGCGGAGGTTAACAAAAAATGATGACTGGACAAATATGATCAGGTTCAAATATACAGACAAGATCCCTGCAGTACTCAGGAACAGATATCTCCTGACTATTATTATTTTCTTCGTCTGGCTTTTACTTCTTGACTCAAACAATCTTATTTCAAGATATAAGGAGATGAGGGAGCTGAGGAAGCTGAGGAGTGACAGGGAGTATTATCTGAAACATATTGAAGCCGACAAACAAAAGCTCCATGAGCTGAAGACTGATAATCACAACCTGGAGAAATTTGCCAGGGAGCAGTACCTTATGAAGAAACCGGATGAGGACCTCTATATTATACTGACTCCCCAGGAGGATCGGAGAATAGCCAGAAAAAACAAATAATAAACTTACGGCGTTCCTCTTTCAAGTGAACGGTAAAGGTGAAGAAGGCTGGCCGGATCATCTGAATCAAATACTATGCCCGATTCCTCCAGCAGCTCCATGGCGGCGGTGACAACCGGTCTTTTCTCAAGCGTATGGGAATGGACATGGTTGAGGTATTTTACTATCCTGAACATATTGAACCAACCGAAAAATCTCTTTTTATATGAAGGAAAACCTGAGGTATTGAGTCTTATATCCATGAGCCTGGCTTCGAGCTCCTTTTCCCTGACAAACGATTTCACTCCCTCCGGAAGAGAGGCGTAAAATCCTGAAAATTCCTGCTGCCGGCTTTCGTAAAAATCCTCTGATTTTCTGAAAAACACCTTCATCTCCCTGAAAGCCTGTAAATTATATGTCAGAAAAGCAGGATCTTCCATTTCTGTCTGCCTGGCAATGGAAGCTCCGGTACCGAACGGAACCCTGAAAGAGGGTCTCGGGGAAGGATATACGGTAGTGGAATTCAGATTGAAATATCCTCCTGATGGTACCAGCTTCTGTATAAAGTAAAAATCTTCTCCGGCCTGTCTCCTGTTCATGCCACCGGCCTTTACATACTGGAATGCTTTCACTCCCATGGCAGATCCTACAGTGTGAAAAACATATGGAAAGCCTGAAAATGCAAGGCACCTGAAATAGTAACGGAGATGCAATTCGTAGAGCGTGATGAACCTGTATACTGCTTCCGGGAATTCATTACCTGAAAGCGGATGCTCAAAGAATATCGAGCATGCAGTCCTTTCCTTTCTCCCTGAAAACTCGTTGAAGACAGATACGAAATAATTCTTCGCAACCAGACAATCTGCATCAAGATTGAGTATTACCCCGTCGGGGTTCTCAATAGTATTGAAGCGGCGCACCGCTTCATCCATACCGCTTTTTCGCGCCATGCCCACTCCCCAGCCATCGGCCGGTTCAGCTACGGTTGTAAACGCAAAAAGCCGGAAGAGACAATCATAATTTTTTCTCTTCCAGTCTTCGATATTTTCTATTGTCAGCTGATTATTCCGGTGACTCTGCAAAGAGGCATTCGAAGGTGCATTGACCACAACTATGACTTCGACTTTGCATTCCGGAGGGGTACATTGTGCGAGAGAATCAAGCAACCTGCCAATGCCAGGCTCGTCATATGCCGGTACAACGACAATAATACCCGTCTTTTCATCAGGCGCCTCTTTAATTAATTCAGGGTACAGTGACCTTTCCGAAAGGTATGCAGAGGCAAAACCCATTTTATATTATTTTTCCTTCTTGTACTTAAGATTTATGGCATCAAGTACTTTCTGTGTGATATCCAGTGCGGAATCGGTGTAAAGGAGAACGCTTCCAAAACTCTTCCCGAAAATATACTGGTAGTTATAATCCGATTTATTTTCAGAAAGAAATTTAGTGATGTATTCAAGAATCTGACGATTCATAACCTGTTCCTCTTCCATGAGATTTGACTGCAGCTTGTCACGTAACGAGACAAGGTCCTGCTGCTGCTGCATAAGGGCTTTCTCCATCTCTGCTGCTGTTGCCCTTGTTACCAGTCCTTTTGATACCTTGTCCTGATAATCCCTGGCTCCTTTTTCGTATTGACTTCCCTTCGCATTAAGTTCAGCCTCAGCGCTCTGCTGCTTTGCCATCAGATCCTTACGCTTGTCGGTGAACATATCAAATTTGAATATTACCGTATCAATATTAATATATGCAATTCCCTGGGCAGGAGAAGATGAAACCGAAACAACTCCCTTGTTTTTCTTATTTCCCGAGAAGTGCATAAAGTAGAGGCCAATGACTGCCAAAAACAAAACAACATACAGAATTACAGATAGTTTCTTCATCACCTAAAAATAAATGTTTAACATTATGTCAGGCGCAAATATAAACAAATTAATAAATGGGACTACCTCAGACAGATAATTTTAAGTCAGGTCAGAATTCAGGACAGGGAATTGCACGAATCCTTTTTTTCTGAGCTCCGAGGGACAAATTGTTGAATTCATATATCAGGGAGAGCTCATGGGATCCGCCGGAAGATCCTATAAGATTGGAAATGGTAAAGTCGTAGCTGTACCCTATCGAGAGTGAATTTGTCTTAACCCCGATAAGACCGATGAGTGCGTCGCCCGCCTGGGAAGTTGCAAAGGGGATACCTCGGTACCATAATCCGAAAATCAGAGGGTCCTTGTAATAATAGACTCCAAGATCAGACTGGTAGAATTTTCCCTGTTTCTGAAAGTTCATTGCAACTGAGAGCACTTCCTGCATTTTTTGACGCAACCTGGTTTTTTTTAAAACCTGTACCCCTCCGTACACATTGAGCTTGACCGGAACGGTGGCTTCGTCACCATAGAATGAGGTTTTTGGTACCAGAAGATGATCCAGGGTAAAACCACCCCATATCCTCTCGTTATACACAAGTGCTGAAGTGGCAAAATCCACATCGGCCAGCTTATCGAACGGAGGAGGATTGACGGTTGGAGTTGTGCCGCTTCCTGTTATCTGACTGTTAAAGATCAGCTTTCCGATATCGAGTCCAAGATAATAGAATTTAAAATTTACCCCGGGCCGTATGTGCCAGCTCTGGTTTATATTGAAATCGTAAGAATAGAGCAATCCTATATTTGTCGTGCTCAGATTTCCTGAACCGGCTACATCATAAGTTGCCAGGATACCAATACCTGAGTTGAAGCTGGGCATCGCCTTTTCGAAGGAAATACTGTAGGTCTGGAAAACTCCGGGTACTGCAGGCCACTGATTCCTGTAGTTCATGGCAAACCTGTACTCTTCGGTCGCTCCCGCAAAGGAGGGTGAGAGGTATAACTTATTAGCATAAAACTGAGAGAATGTAGGATCCTGACCTAAACTATCTACAACACTGATGAATAACAGTAAGAATAAATATATTATCCGATTCACCAAGATGAGTACGATAAGGTTTACACCTACGAAAATAGTGATTTATATCAAAATTCTACAACCGTTCGTCAAAATTCTCAAGAAACCTTCATGCTGTGGCATATTCATAAACCAAAAAACCGGATTTCAGTCCGGGAGGATCTCCTGTGAGATTTTTCAGGTCAGGAGCTTATCCGGTTATAAAATTCAGTTATTAAGCAGGGTAAGATCGCCCATTCTGATAAAAGGTTCTCCGTTCCTGAATTTCCCGCGTACCTTCCATATATATACACCGGGATTACTCAGCTGTCCCTTGAAATAGCCATCCCATCCGATATCAATATCTGAGGTTTCGAACAACAATACCCCAAGCTTACTGAATATTTTTAACTGATAGTCGGATACCCCTGAAAATGAAGGATGAAATATACTTGCAGATTCATCGCTTTTTGATGAATAGTAGCCACCGGATGGTCCGTCAGGATTAGGGATAAAGGCGTTAGGGAACTCAATGAAATATCCGGAACCTGAAAGGGCATTATATAGCACCAGGGAATCAGAGCATCCGTTTTCCGAGTATACCCTGAGGGTGATATTGTAATTACCGGATTTTAAATACCTGTGAACCGGTTCAAATTGTTCAGAGGTACTCCCATCGCCAAAATTCCAGTAATACCTTGTGCCATCCGATGAATAGTTGAGAACGCGGATCTCTTCATCTGATTCCTGATTTGCGGGCAGGACCTCAAAACGGGCAGATGGTCCGGGAAAAACTGTTATAACAGTTGAGGATACCGAAATCACTCCTCCAGGACTGAACACTTTCAAAATAACATTATATTCACCTTCAACATCGTATATCCATTCAACCTCCCCTCCCGCCTTAGAACCTCCGTCACCAAAGTTCCACTGGCATGAATCAAAATCAGTTAATCTGTTCCGAAACAGTACTTTCAGCGGAGCGCATCCACCGGTTACTGAAGGCAAAAAGAGCGGCTCACCTTGCTGAAGCCCTTTTTTCAGTTTAAAATTTCCCATGGCCGGTCTGCCGGACGGACTTTTTACCTTCAGGGACGCATTAGGTGTTACGGGTGCTGATTTAAGCATGTTTCCACCATCTTTATGCCTGACTGTATCCATTGCACCGCTCTTTTCCTGTATGGCAACCAGATCATCCTTCCGGGTTTCTGTGCTGACCCGTCTGTCCATTTCAGGTTTAGCTTTAAGGGAGGGTGGTGAAGGAAGGGTCAGACTCCCTGAATTATTAACCGGAGACAATTCACCGGAAAACCCTACCGGACTTTTATGACTTTTATACCCTGAACCGGATGACAGAACCAGGGCCGTAATACCGGCAGCAATGATCCCTCCAATATAATAGACATTTAAGCTGAAAGGATTAAAGCGAAAGAACTCCCTGACGGCAAGCTTACGCATAAGCCGCAAACCGACGGATGGAGCAGGAATGACCTCGGCACTCTCAAGATGGTGCCTGAATAATTCCTTCAAACCAATATCTTTCTTATTTGCCTTCAACTTAGTATTAATCAATTATATATACATCTTAAATATAGCTGCTTTTTAATTTTGTCAACTGCTCAAGTTTATATCGTAATGCAGCTTTCGCCCTGCTGTACTGAGACTTGGATGTGTTTGTATCTATTCCCAGGATTTCAGCAATCTCGCGATGCTTATAACCTTCAACAGCGTACAGGTTAAAAATCATCCTGTAACCTGCAGGCAGTTCACTCAGTACCTTAAACAATTCATCCGCGGTAAAAAGATCCTCGTCATAACCGGAACTTCCTGATTCATTTGCCACATACTCCCCGATTTCGACATGATACCTGTATTTAAGGTTTAAATGGTAATGTGTTATGGCAGTATTTACTACTATCTTTCTCATCCAGCCTGCAAATGAACCGGTTCCTGAAAAATCCTTTATCTTAAAATATATTTTCAAAAAACTATCCTGTAAGATATCCTCCGCTTCCGCTTTATCGCCCGCATAACGCATACATACACCCAGCAATAAACGCGAATACTTTTCGTAAAGCACCTTCTGCGCTTTTCTTTCATGCCTTGCGCACCCCTCTATTATTTGTTGGTCACTCATCATTATCTGAGGACATTTTTAAGACATAACATTAAAAAAAATGGTTGCATCCGGTGGAAAATTTATTCAAAAAAGGGACAACCACTTTTATTATTTACTGATGATAAAGATCATTAAAAAATGTTTCGATTTTGATTTATTTAGCACCGTAAATAAAAATGATTTTATCAGATATACAAAAATAATATGTTCAACAGATTCATTGCGGCTATTTTGCCATATTTTCCCAAGAAATTTATCTGGATATTTTC